>ERZ1034992.337-NODE-337-length-27906-cov-13.507199_pt1 | contig 27906 bp, 32 predicted proteins | sample MGYA00520695_ERZ1034992 | MGnify/ENA primary metagenome ERZ1034992 (study PRJEB33766, sample SAMN09781778) | gut metagenome | biome: gut microbiome | host: Homo sapiens | place: Madagascar | study: EMG produced TPA metagenomics assembly of the PRJNA485056 data...
CATTTTTTGAACTTTTTGCTATTCCAATGTTAAAATTTGCTAAATTGAACTTATCAATATAATGAGTATCCCATATACATAGCTATTAGTCTATTCACCTTTACTTCAATAGTACTCCATAGTTTAGCAGAAAATGTGTTTTGAACACCTAGGATATGCCATATCTAGCACATATAATAAATGCCTCGTACATCTCCTCTTTGAAGATAGACACGAGTCATTTTCTATTTTGTATTCTTCCCTTTAAACAATAATATACGATCTTCCGTTTGGATCAGTGTACTACCTGTTGCTGGTATAATTTCATCATTCCGATTAATTGAAATAATCAACTTATTGTCCGGAAGCTTCAAGTCACGGATATACTTATGATACCATGCATGATGTTCTGTCACTGTAAATTCTATGAGATCTTGTCCGTTTGGATCAAAATACTCTTCGCCGCTCCAAACAATAACATCATTTGGTTTTAGAACAAGACTTCCATTAGGAACTAATGGCTTATCATCACGAATTACCTTTGCAATAATTAAGTGCTTATCTAAAGAAATATCTTTTATCTGACGATGTGCAAGAATACCCCCCCTCATCTACTACTGATTTTACAAATGTAATATTCCCTTTTCCAACATAGTAATTAAATGTTCTTAATACTTCATTACGAGGATCAATCATATGTAACTTTTCTGTTACCCACTTCATAGAGGAGCCTTGTATGAGTGATGATAGTAAGCAGACACCAAAGACAATATGGAAAATATCCACAGGACTTGATTTATACTGATTTACTACCATAATTGCAAAGGCAATCGCAGCTGCTCCACGAAGTCCTCCCCAAGATACTAACCACTTTTGATTGAGCTTCAAATCAAATGGTAACATCAGTCCAAACACTACGATTGGTCTAACAATAAAGATGAGTACAATTGCAATGACAATCGCAAAGAATAAGTTCACCAAGATATGTGAAGGTGTCGCAAGTAATCCCAAGATAAAGAACAACAGGATATTCATAATGTTAGATACACCATCAAAGAAGAATGTCACCTCTTTCTTTGCGATAAAAACTTGATTTCCTAATATCAATCCAAGAATATATACTGTTAGGTATCCATTACCATTCAACAGTTCACTAGTCGAGAAAGATAATAGTACAACCGCAATGATAAAGACTGTAATAAATCCACTCTTTTGAAGGTCTGTATACTCCATGAATTTGCGAACAACATAGGCAACGATTACACCAATGAGAATACCCCAGAATATCTGAAAGAATAACATTATACCGATAGAAATCTGTTCACCTTTGATAAATGCTAAAAAAATACATGTTAGTGTAAACGCCATCGGGTCGTTTGATCCACTTTCAAGTTCTAAAAGAGATGCAGTATTGTATTTTAAATTTAGATTCTTTGAAGAAAGAATATTCGATACAGATGCGTAGTCCGTAGAGCCAATAATTGAACCAATTAAGAAGCTCTCTATCCAGCCAAAGCGTAGAATAAAATGTATCAACGTTCCGGTCAGTAATGACGTAAATATTACTCCTAATGTTGATAGAATTAATGATTCAATTATGACAGTTCTTCCAGCTTTCCAGTTTGTGCCAAAGCCACCATAGAAGATGATAATTAATAATGCAATCTTCGAGAAGTTTTCCGCAAATTGGTAATCGTTAAAGTTAAAACCAATTAGACTGCTTACAATACCCAAAGACAAGAACAACATCAAAGAAGGAATCCCTGACTTCTTTGCTATCTGAACCGCAATCAGAGCAGCCAGTAATATGACTGATATATAAAACATACGCTATCCACCTCCTATTGTTGTCATTCTATCAAGATTTAGTATATCTTTCAAAACAAAGATATATGTGCATGCATGTTTGGATATACTACTATATGTAGTAAATGAACTGACTCAATACATCATTAAAACATACACTCAACTCACCTGCTATAATTCTAAGTTTGTTAACAATACTATCTTTACTTATTATAAATAATCTCCAATATATCCTCTACCGGATTAGATATACCAGAAATTACAGCATATCTCCTAAGCTTCCATATATTTTTATTTTGATTCCCTAAATATAAATTCCATACTCTTGAAAATTTTTTGGATCTTGATTTTTCCTATCACGGATAATATCGCAAATTGTATGTTCTATATCATAAACATTAACTATATTTCCCATCATTATTTCTACATGCATTATACCTAATTTAATACCCACGAATCCTTCTTTATCTGATAAGCGCTGACTTTCTTTTTAAACTGTTTTTGTAAAAAATATAGTTCATCAAAATCATTAAAAGTTGGATCAAAATATATTCCACGCGATACTTTCTCAAGTTTTCCTTTACGAATCATATCCGTGAGATACCATGAATCAATATTATGACTTTATACTTCTCAGGCTGTAATGATCCCATTATTTTGTTTAATAATATTCATCGAGACAGTATTCATATATATATCTTCTTTCTGCGCATTATTATATAATTGAAACCACACAAAAAGAAGTAATGATTTTATTAGAGTTGAAGAAATCAAAAACTCTTTATTTCATAATAAAAGGCTATTGTCAAAAACCGTTATGACATAGCCTAGATATCATTGTTATTTAATTAAACCAAACAAATCATTTAATGCTTCAGCCATTGTTGGATGTGTGAAGATCTGATTTGCAAGTACTGTATATGGTTGCTTCGCAATCATTGCAGCTACTACGATATTGATTAGTTCATGAGATTCTTCAGCAAATAGTACTGTACCTAAAATCCGGTTTGTATCAGCGTCTACAACCGCCTTATAAATACCTGTTTGATTACCAAGAATCTTAGCCTTAGGAATTGCAGTAACTGGTAATGTCGCTACCTTAATGTTATATCCAGCCTGACGCGCTTCCTTCTCACTTAACCCAACTCTAGAATATGTTGGATGTAAGAATGCCGAGAAAGCAATTGGTTGTCTATCATTTCTTGTATAAGCACCATTACCATCTAAATAGCTCTTCACAATACGATAGTCATCTAAAGAGATATACGTAAACTGTGGTCCACCGTTTACATCACCCATCGCAAAGATATGTGGCTTATTTGTTTGTAGGTGTTCATTCACATTCACAAAACCACGTTCTGAAACCGCAACACCAGCATTTTCCAGGTTAAGTTCTTTTGTATTTGGAGTTCTACCTGTCGCAACGAGTAATACATCAGAAGAAATCTTACCAGTCTCTCCATTTACTTCATAAGATACAGTCACTGTATTTTCATCTTGTTCTACACGTTTTGTGTCTGCACTAAAGATGAAATCTACACCTAATGACTTATAGGATTCAAATACTGCACTTGCTACATCGTCATCTTCTCTAGCAAGTAACTTTTCTGCCTTGTCGATAACTGTAACCTTTGTACCAAACTTCGCATATGTTGCCGCAAATTCTAGGCCAATGAAACCACTACCTAAAATTGTTAATGTCTTAGGGAAATCCTCGAGATTCATTAAAGTTTCACTTGTGTGAATTCTCTTACCCACTTCTAAACTTTCTACAGAAGGAATAAATGGCTTAGCACCTGTATTGATAAAGATACGATCTGCAGATACTTCCTCAACTCCGTTTGCTGTTTGGATATTTACTGTATGCTCATCCTTGAATGAAGCTAGTCCATCAATCACTTCGACGTTACTGTTCATCGCAGCCTTGTCATAGTTTGCCTTATTGAGTTTTGCAATCAAAGCTTTTTTATTGATAACTGCATTCTTATAATATTCTTCGTCGTTTACTTGGCTGTAGCTTCTACGATCAGCTGCAGTTGCTAAAAACTTAGATGGAATACAACCTACATTGATACATGTACCTCCATACATATTAGAAGACTTTTCTACTAATATTGTTTTTTCACCTTTATCTCCTAAGTAATTTGCTAGTGTTTTACCAGCCTTACCAAAACCAATAATAATATTTTCTACTTTCTTATTCATATTTAAATACCTCTCTATCACCGATTATAGACCTGCTGATTAAAATTCTTTGTTAAAATGCTCAAACTTAAAAAACCTTTATTCTATCTCCACTAGAATAAAGGCATAAATCTTTGACTTCTTATAGTATTAGGAATTCTTTTTATTACTTGTTCTTTGTAGCCAATCCATGATAACTTTGGCAACCACCTTTGGTTTCTCTACATAAATTTCATGACTCGTATCTTTTATAAATTGAATAAAGATATGATTCATATTGTTATGGTTTTCTTCGATTTTATTCTTCTTATATTCATATACGAAATCTGGATGATCCGATAACAGTAATAATGTTCCAATATTCAAACCAGCATGGAAGATATCAATATAATGTTCTCGAAGTAAACTTATTAGCTTAGATATCGTTTCGTCATTCATATCTAACTGATTTTCTATAATAAAGGATTTTGTCATGATAGCGTCTTCTTCAAGCGTTATATTCATCAAATCATAATCGATGATACCTCCATCTAGGACGACTAGATTTCTTGCTTGTAAGTAGGAATGATATCGAATTGCTATATCAGCACCCATCGAAAAAGCAATAACATTAGATCCAACAGGAATTTCACTTGATAACCACTCTATCAAATCTTGTTCACTCCGAATTCTTACATCTCGATTTGAGTATTGTCCTGGAATATCAATAAACTGTACTTCATATCCAAGCTGGTTCATTGCTTTTTCAAAGTCTTGAATCGATTCTTTTGTACTGCCTAAACCTGAGATAAAATAGAACTTTTTCATCTTACTCCTTAGAAAATATATCGTAAGCCAGCTAATTATCGCTCAAATATTAGCCAAGCACACAAAACAAAATATGATTAAATCAACATTTATATCATTAAAAATGTTTTATTCTGCATCACATTTCGAAAACAACAAACATTATTATTCACCCTTTAAAATATCGGGAAAGTTTCCAACAAGAAAATACCTGTAATCAGAGTGGTTGATTGATTTTTTATATTCTTCTTTGATGATTTCCATATTTATCTTCTTTCGTTTTTCCGATAAGTCATCATATCGAAGAATTGTAATTAATCCATCTTTTTCTGCTTGTAAGATTGCCTCATATGCATCTGGTATATACTCCACATTTGTTACATTCACTTGTTCAGAACTTGCTACTGCATCAGGAATCTCAAGATTATATCCAGAATCCTTCACGTTTTTTGCAGAATAGATATATCCAGAAACACCTTTGTATGTATTAACTAGTGCGTTGGGATAATACTCTTCTAATCTAAGACGACCATCTTCATTAAACCCATAAGGTCCCCATTTTTGCCATTTACCATCATAAGCAAAACCAGTATCTTTGCAAAACTTCTCTATTGCATTACTTATATAAACAAGTACATTTTCTCTTTTTGTAGAAAAGTATACTAAAGGAATCTCATGATTAGAAACACGTGGTTCTAAAGTTGTTATGCCTTCGATCTGTGATGCGTGATAGAACATACTTACTTTATCTCCTTACTTTCTAGACACAAACATTCCATACTCTTTTGGAATTTCTATAACTCCTTGTTTTTCATAATCGGAAATCAGTCTATACAACTCTTCTTTTGAATAATTTTGCCAATCATTCATTTCTTTAAATGATTGGATATATTCCACTAAATCCGAACGATTGCTAATTAGTAACTTATCATCATACTCCAACTTCTCTACATCAGAAAACCAGTCTTCAAGTATACTTTTGCCATTTTGCAAGGTAAATGTATGCTGTCGTTCTGTTTGGATGTTTAGCATCTGATTGATGAATGATTCAACACCATTTTCACCATACGTAGCAGAGTAGAATATTCCATTCTTTTTTAATACTCTTCTGATTTCTGATAAAGCCTTATCCAGATTAGGAATATGATACAACATCATATTTGCGATGACGATATCAAATCTTTCATCTTCATATGGTAACTCTTCTGCATTTACAACCGCATAATGAATATTTGAATGTTCTCCAATATTAGTTTTAGCTTCTTTAATCATTCCTTCAAATAAATCTGTAAAATAAACCTCTTTACATTCCTGAAGTAAATGTGTGTGTTCTTTCCAAGTAATACCCGTACCACAGCCAAGTTCTAAAATTGAAGATTTCTTCTTAATGTCATAATGATTTATAATCCAATTATTAAAGCCTTCTTTATTTGTAGAATACAGATGATGTAATCGAATACGGATATTTAGTTTATCTGGATTTTTGTATTGTGTATCAACTGTATCTGTTGTAACTAATTTATTCATTTTCTTCTATATACTTTTGCTTTCTCTTCTTTTGTCAATAATACGATATTCTCTACATAAATGTAGAGAATAGAATTGATACCTACATTAAGAAAAACATATTATGTATTAAGCTCTTATGATGAAATAAGCTATCTGTATTAAATTGAAGTTTATAATACTGTCTTAACCATCAAAATCTCATCATTTTGAAACTCAATTGAAAAACCATTTTTTAAAAATAAATGAGCCGAAGGATTATCAGCAGCTATATCATCATAAAGTACTTCTACCCCATTTGCTTTGGCTGCTTCACAAAGAAGTTGAATACCTTGCGTACCAAATCCTTGTTTCCTAAATTCAGCTTTTATAATTACATCACATATATAGATATTACGTAGCTTATCAAAATGATATGAAATTTCACCCACAAAGACTTTATTGGCATCATCTTTTAAATAACGATAGTATCTTTCCTGACCTGAGTTTCTTACCCATAATGTATACCATTCTTCCCAGTCTTCTTTCGGAAAAGGAATTGTTCCTCCCCATGCATTATTATATGACATCGTTTCTATATCTGCCATCATTGACTCTCTGAACCACAAGTCTTCTAATTCCGGTTTTACAACTTTTAACATTATTTTTCCTCCGCGAAAAAGACTCTTTATTATTCTAAAGGTTAAGAATTACTCCGTTATATTTAACCAATAATAGCACTGTGGCTTTAACCTAATTTCTAGTCATTAAAACCACCGTTTCCACATGGCTCGATTGCTCCAGATTGATGTCAGATTTTCGCGGTCGTTCGCGAAAATTTATCAACGCGTGTTTTTACCACAAAACACACCGTTTTTTACCCTTGTACGTTCTCGGAAACAGGTCAAAGACCTTGCTCCTACCTATAATATGCAAAGGCACAGATTTGCCGACCGCTTCAAGACTTCGCTCTGAGGGAACAAGTCCGAAACCCCATCGTCTCAACACTTATAGCGGGATAGTTCCGAGCAATGCTAATATTCCAGAACCTATAAGAGAACCGCCAGCGCCTATCGCCAGATCCTTTAACACTTTTAGTGATTTTTTTATTAGGCCTTCATCTTCTTTCTTATTCAAAGCATCAATTGTGTTCTGGATAATACTTTTTACATTTTCTGTATTGTCTCCAAATGTCTGTTGAAACTGAGGAAATTCAAAGTATGTACTTATTTCCTTTAACACCTCTGACGCTTTTTCATAATTAAAGGTCTGTTCGTTGTCCATTTTTTGCTGGGCTCTAGCTGAATTCTGCTGAATCTGAATTCCATTTGCGTTATCCCCGATAACAATAGTTGCACCCTTTTCCCGAGCTTCTTTTAAAGCAGCAACAAGTTCATTGTGCCGCCTGAGTTCTTCTGCTTCCTTTGCTTCTCTGGCTTTCTGAACAGCTCTTAATGATTCTTCTTGACTTCTTTGAATGCTACTAATCATATCGTTTGTGTAATCAAAATTTGGCTGAGGTAGCTTTATTTTGCTAAAATCAATATCTGACATATTCTCATCTCCCAAACCGATGGTTTATTCATCTGCCTGCTTTTTATATGACTGCTCGACCAATTCCATCACATCGTCAATCTCTGACGTATGTTCAAAGAACACCTCAACATCGCCATTGCCCCATCTTCCAAGACCAGTGATGTCCTTGCACAGCCCCTTTGGATCATGAATCTCCGAAAACTTCATATTCAAAGATATACGAAGGCGCTGTTTCTGAACGACGATATCAGCGAAATTGGTATCCAACTTGTAGGCGATATACAGCTTCTTAAACTCACGCTTCACATCCGGTGACAAGTTGCAAATTCGTCTATCGAGCATATCAAAAAGCGTCCGTGTAAATGCGTTGATATCGTAAGAGTCAATCGTGTATTTCTGGGCAGGATTTTTATTGTATCTTGTATTGTCATTGAACTGTACCTCCATATTCTTAGTTCACATTCATTATGAACCGTATAGGCAGTTCGAACAAGCAACTCGCTGTTGCCCCCCCTACTTCTTTTTGTTCTTGGGAGAAGAAAGTTCATCGTACATTGCTTCCAACAGCCCACACAGAAACTCCTTGTTCTCCACATCATCCACAAGGAGCATTTCCTTTGCGCCTTCATACGGCAGTTCCGTATCCACATTCGGCATCATTGCCACAGCGGACTTTGTGGACTTTACAAGGAAGCGATCATCGTAAATACCGCCGACCACCTTGCCGCGATAGTAGATGATGTATTATCCCATCATCACCCGATAGGATATATCGTCCAATTCAGACAACTGCCCTAATATGAAATCCAAGTATTCTTTGCTTGATGCCATGATTCTGCCTCTTCCGTCCTATAGCTTCAGTATAGCGATAAGTTCTTCTCCATCCATTTCGCCGGTCTCAACAAATCCGAACGAACTATATAAGTGACGAGCCGCTTCGTTTTCGGGCTCATAAGATAGCCAGCAATACTCTGCCTTTCCGCAAGGAATAGAATTGATGAATTCTAATGCAAGCTTCACAGCTTCTTTCCCGTATCCATTTCGTTGATTAGACTCATCAATCATTAAACGCCAAAGGTTATAGTTTCCCCTTGCAATTTCAGGTGCATCATCCCAATAGTCATCAATATCGAATCCGATCATCAAAAAACCGACTGGCTTATCACCATCATATAATCCAAACGGAAAAGCATACCCATTTGCAGTGATAGCTGTATAGGCTTCAATAATACTGACATCATTAGGAGCGACAAAATTTCTCTGTGACTCTGATACTTTCAGCTTTAGTATATCCCAGACGTTTTTTCCGTTTACCTTTTCCAAACGAAGCATTGTTTCTCCTCCGCAATTCGCGCTTTCACTTTCCTTCATCTATCTCACAGCCATAACTATGAAACATCTAACTCGGCAACTCAACATAGTGACATCTATCGCGGCAACTCAACTCTCACACTTTTTGAGCTGATTTTACTTTGGATAAGTTACCGAGAAGTGTTTGTCCAGCCTGATGTCAAATTTGCCCGATTGCCCGAAAACCACAGTATTACTGGGCTTTCGCGGCTATTTTCCTTCGACTCGTGACATCAATACTACCGTCTCAACATGTGGTGTAAAACAGAATAGATCAACTGGTACAATCTTTTTAATCTTATATCCAGCTTTCTTCAACGGTTCAATATCTGTTATCTGTGTATATGGATTACAAGAGATATACACAACTCTATCTGGAGAAAGCTGTGCTAGTTTATGCATGAATGGTAGTGTCATTCCAGATCTTGGTGGATCTAGAATTACTACATCTGGTTTTATATTCATGCGTTGAATAAACTCTGTCGCATCTGCTGCATAGAATTCTGTGTTTAATAATTTGTTGTGCTTTGCATTGTTTTTAGCATCTCGTATAGCTTGTGGATTGATTTCAACTCCAATAACATGCTTTGCAGATTGAGCCGCTAGTAAAGAGATTGTTCCAATACCACAACATGCATCCAATACAACATCAGTGTCTTTAATCTTCGCAAGTGATAGTGCTGTACGATAGAGCACTTCCGTTTGTTCTGGATTGACTTGATAGAATGACTTTGATGAAATGCGGAACTCTAAGCCACCAATACGGTCAGTGATATAACCTGGACCATATAATACTCTTTCATCTTTTCCAAGTATCATCGATGTATGAGCACGATTAAAATTCAGAATAATCGTTTTAATCTGTGGAAATTTTTTTACCAGTGCGTTTACGAAATTCTTTGAACTTGGTAGTCCCTTTGAACCAATTACGATATCAAGTAAAACATCATTTGTTGCTTTCGAAATACGAATATACGCATGACGTAACGTACCCCTACCACTATCTTCATCGTAAATTTCAATACGCATGGATTCTGCTAACTTACAGATTGTCGTAAGAATCTCATTTGCGAGCGTATGTTGAATCAAGCACATCTCACTTGGCACTTTACGATGACTATTTTCTTCATACATGCCTGCATAGATCCTGTTAGTCTTTTTATCTCTTGCAAAGCTTGCATAGATTTTATGACGATAGTGATACGGGTCTTTCATGCCAAGCACCGGTTCAACTGCTTTGGTACGGAAAATCTTACGCATCTCTTCACGTTTCATTTTTAATTGTTCTTCATATGGGACATCGATGTATGCACATCCACCACACTTTTTACTCACTGGGCAATACTTCATAATGTTACCTCTTTTAATGTATATACAACATTATCTGTTACCTTGCGTAAAACTTCATAGGATTGATGACCATTTGCGATCAGTACACAATCATGAATACCAAGTGCTTCCGCAACTTCTTTATCATGAACAGTATCACCGATGTATTTACATTCAGATGGTTCCACATCACTCTTTCCCATCCAAATCTTTGCCATCTCTACTTTTGAAGCCGCAAGCAGATTATCAATCCCTAGAATTTCATCAAAGTATTGATCAATTCCTAGTAATTTACACTGCTCTACAAGTTTATCGTGACGAGATGCGGATAGAATGACATTGCAATATCCAAGCTGGATTGCCTTTTCTACCGTAGTAATAAAATCATCCATCAAAGAACACTCATCGAAACGACGGTCGTATTCTTGATTAAATTCAAGAGATACTTCCTCATAGCTTTCTGTATCAAAGGTATAACCAATATGGTAATAATAGTTAATTACCGGAAACGAGAATGTGTTGAGATAGTCTTGTTTTGTGACAGGATACTTCTCCATTTCCCTCTTTTTTAACATTTCATTTTCAATCGATAAGCACAATTGTAAATCATCTAAAATTGTGCCATTAAAGTCCCAAATTAAAGTTTTCATGGATTGATTATATCATCTCTTTTCGATGTCTAAGAAAAAAGATGTCGCCATCAACAGGATTATGTATCCGCGTTAATATCGACATCGATTTCTTGAATCTTATTTTCCTTAAATTTCCAACTGCATACTTTTGTAGGCTTTTTTATCATATATGATGTAGTTGAAACATGGTTATCAATTAAATCATATATTTTATACCCAGCCATATCATAGAATGTAACACTGTCATTTTCAGTATTATTTTTTCCCTGAAAGGATGTACTTGGACCTACGCTATAGTATGTATCATTGATTGTATAGTCTTCACTCCAATGTACATGACCTTGCATGACTAATACTGTATTCGTATTTTGAATATGCTGAATAAACTTTCCAGCTTGTGGTAAACATGGTATCCCTGGATATTTTCTGACTGGATGATGCATCAAAATGATTTTCTTTTCAGGTGTATTTAGTTTTTTATCAAGCCAAGAGAAATCCTCCTCTGTGAATTTCCCATTTGCATTTCCATACTCAGAATTATTTAATGCAAGAATCGTATAATTCTGTATTTGATACGTCGTATGACTTTTTGTTTTAAATGCGTGTTGGTAATTTTCATTATCGTGATTTCCAGGAATCGCTATAATTAGGATTTTCGGAAAGTATTTTTTAACAATACTTTCTACTGTTTGATAATCATCAACACTGCCATTATCACAGATATCACCTGTCAAACAAACACAATCATATTCTCCGTGTTGTAGCGCATCTTGCAAGCACATCTCCAAGTGTTTTAATGGACTCTCTAGTTTAGCAAGTAGTCTTTCATATGCATCATCGGCTGTGTAATGCGCACGATAATGTATATCACTTAATTGCAAGATTCTCATTACTTCAGCTTCTTTCTAAGCCATCCATTTACGATATCTAATACAAATACAGTCACAACAACTACCAATAAGATAATGCTTACTTTATCCCAGTTTCTTGCTTGGATTGCAAAGATTAATGGTGCACCAATTCCACCTGCACCAACAAGACCAAGTGTTGCGGCAGACCTTACACCAATTTCAAAGTGATTTAAAATCAGGGATGTATATGTTGGCATTACTTGTGGAAGACGCGCATAGAAGAAAGTTTGTACTGGATTGGCACCTACTGAATGCATCGCTTCAATCGCATCCTCATTCATTTTTTCCATCTCCTCGGTAAAAAGTTTCCCTAGCATACCGATTTGATGAACACCAATCGCTAATACTCCCGCAAATGGACCAGGACCTACCATCTTTACAAAGATGATTGCATATATTAATTCTGGGAAACTACGCAATATATCCAAGATGATTTTAGTAATCTTTGGTACTAGCGTATTTCTTAACCATAGGTTATGACTAGCTAGTAACATTAATGGAAATGCGAAGATAGTACCAATTACTGTTCCTACAAAAGCTATCGCAATTGTAAGAATCATGAGTGAGAATACATCTTCTCCACTGCCATCGAAGAAATATGACCAATCAGGTTTTAACAATCCTCTGACTGTATCTATTACCATGGAGGGTGAAAAATTATTCAGTGCTGAATAATCTAAGCCATAACCTGATAGGATAATCAATAATATAAGGCACAGTAGTATCCATATCGTTGAATACTTTCGAAGAGTTCCTATCATACACACTTCCTCCTTGCGTATTCACTGATTGTATCTACTAGAATAACCAATATCAAAATCATTAGGATAATGATTGATACACGATCATACTTAAATAGCGCTAGCGAAGTATTTAAGATAATACCAATTCCACCTGCTCCAACATAGCCTAGTACTGTTGAAGAACGTATATTAATTTCTAGTGCATAGAAAGTATAGCTGATTACAGCTGGTAATATTTGTGGCCAAACCGCCCATACTGCAACCTTAAACTTATTAGCTCCCACAGACTCAGCGGATTCAACAGGTAGTGTATCAATCGTTTCAATAGATTCATACAGTAGTTGTGATACTAAGCCAAAGGTAAAGATGGTCAAGGTAATCACACCTGTAACTTCCCCAATACCAACAATCGATACTAAGATAGCTGCTAGAAGTGTATTAGGAATTGTACGAATGATATTCATCACAAAGCGAATACAACCTGTTAGTACGGCATTCTTCGTAATCAGTGTTGTCGCAAGAAAAGAGAACGGAATGGCTAAAAGTACACCTAGTAAAGTACTTAATATTGACATTTGAATCGTCTTAATAATCGGTGTTATAAGTGATGGAAGATACGACCAATCTGGATGAAGTAGTTTCTGTAGAAACAATTGCATCTGTTTTGTATTTGAAAGTACTTCCGAAAGATTCGCATTTGTAATACGTATGCAGGCATATAAGCATATTACCAATACTGCAAATGTCCCTAAATGTTTATACCATTGATAATGAACTGTATCCTTAATCTTCATCTTGAACTTCCTCTTCAAGATTTGAGATGCCTTTGTAAATATAATTTAATTTTTCATCCGTAAGTTCTTCAGAAGTACCCTCAAATACCAACTTACCATCTTGTAAAGCAATAATCTTTGTCGCAAATGCCTTAGCTAGTTCTACTGAGTGAATATTTACAATAACTGTGATACCTAGTTGTTCGTTAATATCCTTTAGATCAGATAGAATCTTCTTCGATGTTACAGGATCCAAGGAAGCTACAGGTTCATCCGCTAGGATGATAGTTGCTTCTTGAAAGAGTGTTCTAGCAATAGATACTCTTTGTTGCTGCCCACCTGATAATTCATCGCAACGACTATGGAGTTTATTCTCTAATCCAACTTTAGCTAAAACTTCATTACATAGCTGATAATCTTCATTAGAGAATAATCCTAATGTACTTTTTAGCGTACTATAGGTTCCAAGTTTTCCAGATAGTACATTCTTCTGTACTGTATTACGCTTAACCAAGTTAAATGATTGAGATATCAAACCAATTTGTGTTCGTATCGTTTTCAATTCTTTCTTATTGGCTTTGGTGATTGATTTACCATCTATCAAAATTTCACCATCCGTAATCTCATTAAGGCGATTAATAGAGCGCAATAATGTTGATTTACCCGCACCAGAAAGACCGATAATCGCAACAAATTCAGCATCTTGAATCGTTAGATTTACATGATCTAGTGCATGTACTCCATTTTTGTATATCTTTGAAACATTTCTTAATTCAATCATTTCTTATTGTGCTGCCTTTTCGATATAGTTAGACATTGTGTCATATGCCTTTTCATCTGCTTCTACATAGCCAGTATGATTCCATAATGACATTGCATCTTTTGCGGCTTCATCTTGATTCATATTTAAGAATACTTCTTTAATCTGCTGTTGTAGTTTTTCATCCATCGTTGGTAATACCGCAATTGCATCATTTGGAATATCACCCTTTGTCAAATATAGAACTTTCAAATCTTTAAATAGATCATTTGTTCCTTCAAACTTCTTTTGGAAAACGTAACGTGCGCCTTCAAATACAAATGCAGCATCTACTTGTCCATTTAAAACTGCTGTAATTTCAGATGGAATATCATTAACTGTTACAATTGTGCAATCAGTCGTTGGATTAATACCAGCATCCTTCATTTCTGCTACAGGATAGATATAACCAGAAGCAGAATTAGGACTTAGTGTAGCAATCTTCTTACCCTTTAAGTCAGCGAGATATTGAATATTTGAATCTGCTCTAACAATCACTTCTCCTTTAAATGAGTTTGTTGATGAACCTTCAATTGGCATTTCTGTTTCTTGATCATAATCTACCAATTTAGAAGATAAGAGAGCTTTCGCTGCACCTTGGTTCTTTGCCTGTACATAGGCAGCTGGTGGCATAATACCTAAATCAACCTTACCGGATGCCATTGCTTCAACAATTGTTGAATAGTCAGTTGCAAGTGTTACCTCAACTTTACGTCCAAGTTTTTCTTCTAAATACGCAGCAAATGGTTTTGTCTTCGCTTCCATTGAGCCGTCGTTATTTGTTGGAACAAACTGTACAACAAGTGGTTTATCTTCACTTGTAGAAGAAGTTTCTTTTGTCCCTGTTGCGCCACATCCGCCAAGTAATGCCATGCAAAGAGAAAGTACTGCAGATACAAATATTTTTTTCATATTCTTTCTATCTCCTTATTCGGAGCTCCTTATATAAACATTCTAAACGAATATTAAAAATTGTCTTTGCAAAAAGTGACATATGTCATATAAAATGAGTTCATGGAATGGATAGATAACAGATACTTACTAACAGAATATTTTAAGAAGACTAAATTCTCTCAATATTTCGGATTCCCTGTCAAAGACATTGTAAAAATGTGTCATTTTCAAAGAGGAGAACAAATAATCAAATCTGATATGATATCCGACTTTATCTATTTTCTATTAGATGGTGAAGTAAAGTTTTTAGTAACTAGTGATAGTGGAAAAATTGTATATCTAGGTGGCTGTAAGGAATTTACTGTTCTAGGTGAGGTTTCCTCCCTTTGGAAAATGAAACCAATGACTAGTGTTGTTGCCTCAACAGAATGCATATGTTTTTGCATTTCACTAGACACATACCGCAATCGTCTTTTGGATGATAATACATTTTTACGTTATATCAGTAAGACAATGGCGTATCGCCTAACCAAAAGAGATGATGATGTAATCGTCGATAGAACAGAGACAGCATATACAAAAATGTGTGCTCTTATCATACAAAACTCACAAAACACAATGTTTACTTTAGATTTACAAGAATGTGCACGCACACTATCCATCAGCTATCGCCAAGTCATTCGTATAATGAATCGATTACTCCAAGAAAAACTCATTAAAAAAGTAAAAAGGAAATACTATATTTTGGACTACAGTGCTTTATACGCAAATACAAACGAAAACTATTTCTTCTATGAATAGTTATATAACTAACTCGATAAAAAAGTCAGACCAAATTGATCTGACTTGATACGATTAGCGTAATTTCTTTCTGATAACTTGTGCCGCAAGCGCTACTACGATAACTGCTCCAACCAGTAACACAACAGACTGTGGTGTCGTCTTAGGCTTTGTTGTTTCTGTTTCAGTTGTAGCTTCTTTGCTTTCAGATACTGTATATGCAATGTGTGTTGCCTTTGTTGTAAAGACATACTTATCATCCTTTACTTCAGCAGTAATTTCATTTGTGCCATCTGTAAATGTAGGCTTTCCGTTGAATGCTGTTGTAGGAATAGAATATGTTAAGTCTTGTTTTACTTCTTCAACTGGATTTCCATAGTGATCTACAATATTAAGTTCACCAGACATCATATCTTCAGCAGGTGCCACACTTAACTTCATTCCAATATCTGCACTAGCTTTTGGAACGAGTACCTCTGTTCCTGTAAAGACAGCCTTAGCACGTTTTCCGAAGAACTTGATTGTATAGTCATTTTCTTTGATATACTTTTGGAACTTCTCAAGGATTTCCGCATGGATTTCCTTCATCGTCTCATATGCCTTTGTCGCAGCTTCGTGGTTTTTAGTTGTTGCTTCATCTGCTGTTAATATTGTCGTAACAGCGTTTTTAATTTCTTCACTTTCCAGTGCTTCAAGCTTCTTAGAAACGATTGGTTGGAATTCATCACGGTTATATTCCACCATGAATAATGTGTCCATTGCTAACCAATATACTGAATCTTCATTAAATTCATTATTTTCATTCTGTGCCTGTTCAATACCAGAATTCTGAGTTGGATAGTATGCCACAAATGGTGAAGTTAATGGGGAACCTAATGATAACCACATTGTTCCTGGATATTCTTCCGTTGCGGTTGAAGGAAGATGATAGATATGTGCTTCCATTGTGTTGCGGTTGCCAATTGGATATAGGTTTCCACGACCTAAGTCATCTGCTACCTGGTTAATGGTTTCCAAACGGTTACGTGTAAATGCCATTGCATCAGCTAATGTAATCTTCTTTGAAGTCGTCTGTAAGAATGGATATACATCACCTTCGAATTTAGCATCTGGATTAAACTGCTTAATACCAGAACATACGCGTGATACGTTGCTTTCGGATAGTTCAGGTAATGCATAGGATGCGTACAAATCAATGGTACGTGTTAACTCATCACCCTTGAACGTCTTGGCTTCTGTTGGGACTTTGAAGATATCCTTGGAATAGATATAATTTCCATCTTCAGAAATGTTATAGTTTTCCTTTTCTTCCCCTACGGTTAATCTGCATTCATTCAACCAAAATGAGTTAGGGAATACGGAATACTTATCACGTGGATATCGCATTGCCACAAACTGGTGACCGGTATAGATTTCCATGTACCAAAGTTCATTATGGTCTGCTACGACTAGACCATTACCTTCTCCAGCACCCTTTGTTGCGACTTCTTGTGCGATAAATTCGACTGCTTGTCTTGCATTATCACAGCTTCCTAATACTGCTGTTGTGATAATAGCTTCTGTAATACCAATTGGTTTTGTTGTATCTGTGCCATCCAAATACGGATCTACACCCAATACATCCTCATTTGCACTTGCAGAAACCGTCATATCCGCAATTAAGCCTTTTTCATTAAAGCCTGTTTCGTCAAAATTACCATATTCTGGTGTTGTATCGCTGACGGATGTGTATCGATAAGAATCATGTGTAAATGTAAAGGAGTAGCCATTGTCTGGGTCTACAGAAACGTCTTTGATAGTTTCACCAGCCTTATGTTCTCCTGCTTGATGGACTTTATATACCTTATTATGATTGACTTCTAAGTCTTCTGTACGTCCAAAAATCGTACTACCATCTTCTGTTAAATCGCCACCGATAATCACACCGGTACATGCATACGCTGAAATGATACTGGATGAGGCTACTAAAGCAGCTATTGATGCGCTGAATAGCCTTGAAATACATTTTTTCATTTTATTATCCCTCCAATGATATATGAACAAAGTGTAAGAAGATTGAATTCCTCCCTTCTTGTAATCTTCTTCTTGGTACCTTCATTATAGAGAATACCTCTACAAAATTATGGAAATATGCATTCTTCTTTCTTGTATATTCTCGTATGAAAAAGGCTACTCCCATTGGAAGTAACCTAGGCTTTCTTAACTTGTTCTAACCAAAGCTCTGCACTAGCATCAGATGGCATACGCCAATCTCCTCTTGGAGAAAGTGTAACAGATCCAACCTTTGGACCATCTGGTAAGCAACTGCGTTTAAACTGCTGGTTAAAGAAACGCTTGAAGAAACGTAACATTGCCTCACGTACTTTTTCTTTCTCTAACTCAGGATATGCAGTTAATGCTAGAACCATGATCTTTTCTGGTGAATAGCCATAGCGTAATACATAGTATAAGAAGAAATCATTGAGATCATATTTACCAATCTTATCTTCAGTCTTCTGTGCAATCTTACCATTTTCATCATGTGGTGTTAGTTCTGGTGAAATTGGTGTATTACAAATCTTTAAGAGTACTTCTTTGAGATCTTCTTGATTGCAGATATATGCATAAGTTCTACAAATATACTGTACAAGTGTCTTTGGTACAGAGGCATTTACCGCATACATAGACATGTGATCACCATTATATGTGCACCATCCTAGTGCTAGCTCAGAAAGATCTCCTGTTCCAACAACGAGTCCATTTGCCATATTTGCGACATCCATCAAGATGTAAGTACGCATACGTGCTTGTGCATTTTCGTAGGTTGTATCGCCATCCCCTTGATAACTACCAGGATGACCAATCTGTTTTAGATGGGCTTGTACACCCTCTTCAATCGCAACTTCATGCATCTCTACATCTAATGCACGCATTAAATCTAAGGCATTATTATATGTGTATGAAGTTGTATTACCATGACTTGGTAATGTATAGCCGATAATATGGATATCAGGAACTAACTTTCTTGCTTGATGACATACAAGTAATGCAAGTGTGCTATCCAAACCACCCGAGATACCGATAACCAGATTTTTAATTCCTGTGGAACGAACACGTGTTGCTAGACCATTTGCTTGGATCTCTAAGATCTTCATACAACGACGACCGCGCTCTTCATCATCAACTGGTACAAATGGATTACGATTAACGACATAGCCTTCTTTGCGTAATGCATCTACTAGTTCATCTACTGTAATTTCATCTTGATTAGAGATTGGTTTGATAGAAACATCTACGTATACATAGTCATCGTGATTTTCTTCTAAATCAAACGTAGTCTGATGACGACGATTCTTTTCAATGGACTCTAAATCAATCACAACAGTTTCAACCTTTGTATCTTCTGGGAAGATGGAATCTGTTAGTAGACGTCCATTGCATGCAATCATACTATGACCAGAGAAAACTAGGTCAGTGCTACTTTCATCCGTTGCACTAGATACATATAGATAGGCACAATAACAGCTAGCACTCTGCTGTAATACCATCGTACGACGATAGTCCTGCTTACCAATCATTTCATCAGACGCAGATAAGTTTGCAATGATATTGGCTCCCGCAAGACACGCATGTGTACTTGGTTTATCAGGTACCCATAAATCTTCACAGATATCTAGACCAACGATAGCCCCACTACGACTATCACATGCTAGTATGTTTCTGCCAAATGGTATAAATTCATCACCTAATTGAATCGTTTGGCTAACGATATTCTTACCACTTGTAAACCATCTACTTTCATAGAACTCGCTGTATGTTGGAAGATTGATCTTAGGTACTACAGCTACAATCACACCTTCAGAGATATATACTGCACAGTTATATAAATGGTTTTCAAAACGTAACGGTGCGCCAACCACAACTGTTAGTCCCTCTAGTTTATTAGACGCATTAGCAATCTTAAACAGTCCTTCTTCCACTGCATCTAACAGTGTAAACTGTCCAAAAAGATCGCCACAAGTATATCCAGTTAAACATAATTCTGGATAAACTAGGAAACCTGCATCAGCATTTTCATTCATTGTTTGGATGATTTGTGCAGTGTTATATATGACATTCGCCACTTTCATCCTTGGTACAACAGTACCAACTTTTATCATTCTATTTTTCATGATTATCCTCACTGAAAAGGTAACTACTTAGACCATGTAATTCTTTTGGTAATGTTTCCTGTAGCATTTGTATCGCATCTTTTGCGATGAGAAATTGCTTACGTACTTCAGTAGAGGAAATATGGTGATATTCCTTTGGTGTATGTACGACCTCAATATACTGAGAAAGACTTGATAGATATGGATCATTTGCAATCATCTTTTCGCAATCATCGTCATATCTTGCCATACACACAATGCCATATTCCTTCGCAATCTCTTCTACATGTTTCCAACCAGTTTTTAATTCTGGCAACTTATCAGAGCCAAACAATAACTTGCAAGCATATCCTTTCTCTTTTAGATAACAGAGCGTTTGATATGTACGTGGTTGACTTTCTTCCTTTAACTCATAGTCACTAACCATAAGCTTTAGATGTGCTTTACAGATACTTTCTAGCATCGCTAGTCGCTCTGTATCATGAAAGGCAAAGTTCTTTGCTTGATCATGTTCGATATAGCTCATTTTACTAGGCATGAAGATAACCTTTGTAGCACCTGTTTTTTCACAAGCATATTCTGCTAGTTCGATATGAGCTTTCGTCGGTGGATTAAAGGCTCCCACAAATAACAGATAACTCAAATGATGCCTCCATGGAGTTTCTCATATAACTCCTCTCTGAGCTTGGCTACTGCCGGTGTTAAGTCTACATAGTGTTTGTGCGGCATCTCTGTACGTAGTTCAGATTCCCAAACACGATACTGTAATTGTTCTTTAACATATTCCTTTTTCGCACGAATGTCTGGTAAATCTAGAACCATCTCTCCATTTAACATATGTGGAATTAAAATCTTTTCTACGTGATTTGGAATAATTGTCTTACGTCTTTCAAAGGCATCTGAATCAAGGTTAACAACCTCAACAGGCTTACCGTTTTCAATCACTTCTGTATCAAGAGAGATAATATCACACTGTCCTTTTCCTTCTTCATCGAATACGCGCCAAGCCATTAGCTTGCCAGGAATAACTGCCTTACTAGAAGAGTCAGAACACTTCATCTTTGGTGTATAGCTACCATCTTTTTCTTTAACGGCGACTAACTTATATACACCACCAAAGACAGGGTCTGTCGCAGCTGTAATGAGTTTTTCTCCTACTCCATAATAGTCAAACTTTGCATGTTCATAGAGTTCCATGTTTGCCATCTTCTTTTCATCTAAAGAATTAGATGCGACAAGTTTGATATATGGCTTGCCAGCTTCATCTAAAGCACGGCGTAAACGCTTATAACCACGTGCTAAGTCACCAGAATCAATACGTGCACTCTTAACACGCTTATTTGGATCATTTGGATATTTCGCAATCAACTCATCATCTAATTGAATTAAATGAGGAAGTCCTGAATCAAAGATACTATAAGTATCTAGTAACAATGAGACATTTTCAGGATAAGTTTCCGCATAGGCACGGAAGGCATCCATCTCGGTTGGGAAGAATTCGATATAACTATGTGCAACTGTACCAACAGCCTTCACATCCGGTCCATACTTCATTTCTGCTAGACAGTTTGCAGTACCGATACAACCACCTAAGATAGCTGCATACGCACCATCATTACCTGCAGACATACCCTGTGCACGACGTGTACCAAATTCCATGACATTTCTTGGTGTCTTCGTATTCAGACCTGTTATACGTGTTGCCTTTGTAGCAATCAAGGAATGGAAGTTCATCGTCTGTAGTAGATAGGTTTCAATTAAGACTGCACCTACCAGATCACATTCAATACGTACCATTGGTACCTGAGGATAACATACCGTACCCTCACGCAGCATGTATACATCACCCTTCCACTTATAGTTACGTAGATATTCACAAAACTCCGGACTCATACCCTTGGTTAACAACCACTGAATATCAAAATCTGTAAAGTGATAATTCTTTAAGAAACGTAATAACTTCTGTTGACCACAGCTAATTGCATATCCACCATCATCCGGATTATCTCTAAAGAACATGTTAAATACCATAATGGTATCTTTATATCCATGCATGAATAGTGAGTTTGCCATGGAGAATTCATAGAAGTCTGTGACCATCGCAGGATTGTCATAATCTTCATCTGGGATATATGGTTCTACTTGAATGTTGCTCATATCATTTCCTCATTTTTCTATTTCAATCTGACAGGAAGTCATTACATCGAGTGCTTCCTTTTGTTTGTCTATCGTTGTTGCAGCGCATGCTTGCGATACTACAGTTATCTTTGTGTTTGGTAAATGTGTTCGTAATAGTAATGCATTTGTCACAACACAGATATCTGTACATATACCGATTAGTACAATTTCTTCCGGTGCTAGCTTCTGTAGTTCAACTGCTAGTTTTAGCGATCCAAAGGTATCCTTCTCAAATATTTTAGCATTACGTTTGTGAAGTGCTTCTTCGATACTCTTTGGAAATCTCCAACCCTCTGTATCTTTAATACAGTGTACAACCGGTAAGTATTTACCTTCCAAGGTATTGAGATAATTTGTATCATGTGTATCTTGTGTTGCAAAGACAATATCATATTTTGGTGAGTTGATTTCTTCAACCATCTTTGATAGTGCTATCTCTGCCTCTTTTGTACCAAGTGAACCTGATACAAAATCATTTTGAATATCAATTGCAATAAGTGCTTTCATTATAACGTCTCCTTTACAAATGGTAGTAATGGATTAAAGCTATAGGTAGCAACCTTTCTGCCATTTACAATCGTTGTATTCCCTGTAGCTACTAACATCTTTTTAATATCACGCCGAAAATTACCTGTATCAACTGGGTGATTAACGATAGCCTCATAGACCTCTTGAATCTCACGTAGTGTACATTCTTTCGGCAACAAGTTAAACATAATTCCTGTAGAAGCTGCACGATTACGCACAACATCAATTGCCATATTAATCGCCTTGATGTGATCAGCTGCTAGTTTTGCATTCGAGCTTTCTAGTAATAGCTTCGATTTTGTCTGTACGTAGTTATCATGCGCTGTATCATAGATTTCATACCGTAGATGAATGCCTTTTTCTTCTTCATCTAACATTAATACACTCTTACGTTCGTAACCATCCGTTGTCGTTGTTATCTTTTGGATGGTGAACCAACCCGTATCCATCGCATCATCACCAGCAGATGTCATCTTAATGTTTTCAGCTGGTGTCATAGACAAATAAACAGTTGTAATCACACGTGTCCGTGGATCACGATCCGCATTTCCAAATGTATATAGTTGTCTAAAGTAAGTAGAATCAAAAAGATTGGTTTCCTCTTCTAATTCTCGTTTCATTGCGGCGTCTAGATCTTCATCAAAATTCACAAAACCACCAGGCATTGCCCAATCATGAATAAATGGGTGATCCTTCCGCTTGACTAGTAATACCTTTAACTTCCCCTTTAATACTGTTAGTAAAATCATATCAACAGTATTACTTGGCCTTCGATACTGTGTCTCATCATACCGAGCAAGGAATTCCTTCAGTGTTTCACCACGTTCATTTCTTTCTTCCATGGCTTCTCCTTATAGTCATTTTGACTATGTATATTATAACCTACTTTTTCTGTTTGTCAAAAAAGTGATTGCTTGATTACAATCACTTCTTCATCCGCTTATATTTATTACCAACTTTTTCTTTCATAAAGGCCAATACATCTGCTTTTTGTTCGAACTCGTACTCAACAAGTTCTACATTTGTGCTTTCTTTCTTGGAAGATGAAGTTAGATATAGATTAAAGAACTTCTTATCATCCTTATAATCATAACCACTGAGTTCCTTCCATGCATGGAATTTACCATTGGTTACGTAACCCTCTTCTCCAATACCATCTTTAGCTAACCAATACGCAACAATCGCAACAATGATTACGATAACACGTAAGATATCAAAAACAGTAATTGTATTACCAATCAAAGAAACTAAAGTTAAACCTACAATTACGATGAGAGTGATTTTAGTCGCATCCCATTGTCTTCCAGCATACTTAATCTTTCCCTTTGTATTGGCTAAACGATAAAACATCAAACCTGCAAATGCGCCGAATGCTAATGTAACTAATAAGTTTCCGTAGAATAATGGCTGATTCATTTTCATTTCCTCACATACTTATAACAAGTTTCATTATACCATAGCAAATATGAATAAGCACATCTTCGAATTCTTTTTGATTTTTGCATTTATAGAGGATTGCTTGCCATTCTTCTTTGAACAAACTAAAATACATCTATGGTAAAAAAAGATATTAAACTCTTTGCGACAGATTTAGATGGAACTTTATTTGCTCGGCCTGCACACTTAACGCAATACGCTGCAGAAACATTACGTATGTTACGGGCGAAAGGAACACATGTCGCAATCTGTACTGGTCGTCATTACGAACGTATCCTCAATGGATTTCCAAAGGATATCTATGACTATATTGTTTCCAATAACGGTCAAGATATCTACTTTGTAAAAGAGAAGGAACATATCACACTTCCCATTTTAACAAAAGAAGAAATCCATAACTTACTACCGCTTGCGGAAAAATATCCTGTCATCTTAATGGCATCGACAGATAAAGATTTTCTAACAACTGGTTCAAAGAAAAACTATATTGCACTAACGCTGTTTCGCCTATGCTCACAAGTACGAGATTTCATACAATATCACCGTTTCCATCATGCCGAGATTGATTTCAATCTTGAAAATCTCGAAAATAAATATATTATCAAAATATGTTTTTCAGGTACTACAGGCACACTCAAGAAACTAGCCAAAGAGATTCCTCTTGATAAGTACTCTGCATTCTTTGTTAATCCAAACTGGTTAGAAGTTCAACCACATGGGATTGATAAAGGTAATGGTCTTCGTATGATTATGGAACGTGAGAACATCTTACCTGAGCAGGTATGTGCAATTGGAGATGGCGAAAATGATTTAGCCATGTTAGAGATTGCTGGTGTAAAGGTTGCGATGGGCAATGCGATGAATAGTCTAAAAGAAATTGCGACTGACCATGCGGACCACTATCTCCAAGAAGGTTGTGCAAACTGGATTCGCAAGAATCTACTATAGGAACTATTTCTCTTTCTTATAAACAGGAGTAAACCAAAATTATGAATACATTAGAAAACGATATTACAGAAGCCATCTTCGCTGCTGAAGATGCACTACAACACTTGCATCAGGCAAAAACATTCCTCAAGAAAGCAAGAAACTGGGGTATATTTGACATCGTTGCTGGAGGTTTTATCAGCTCTATCATCAAGCATAAACAAATTGAAAATGCGCAAGACGAAATTAGATATGCGAAGGTTGCTTTAGAGAATCTAACTCGTGAATTACAAGATGTAGGAGATTATATTACAGTTGATATTGAGATTGATACTTTTGCAAAAGTTACAGATTATCTTCTTGATAACTTCGTCTCAGATATCTATGTTCAATCCAAAATCAACAATGCTAGCAAGCAAGTTGATGACGCAATCTATGAAACAGAAAAAATTCTAAACGTACTAAAAAGGGGCTGTAACGATTAAGTAAATTTTATAGATTTACTTGAGGCGTACAGCTTCTTTTCTTATGCCTTTTTCATATGTTGGTGTAAATTTTTATAAAAGTAGATGTTTTATATCTATTTTGGACACACTAAAAACAATCTGTCCTATAGGAAGTTATTTTAGGATAGTATCATTCTCATCTTCTTTTGGTGATATTTCATCAGATTGAATCCCATACAGATCAAATAGAGCTCGTTTTCCACATTCTCCATTCCTCTTCTATGGATTCTGTTATATTGCCAATCATTCTTGATGATCCTAAATATTCCTTCAGCCTGTATGCATCTCTGTTGTCTTAGTTGTATTCCTGCTTCACTGTCCAAGAGTTCCTTCACATGTGCCTTCAGTTCATCGAGTACTCGATTGATACGCACCACTCGTTTCTTGGCTTTCGTACAGTCCTTTTTGAGTGGGCATCTATTACATGTCTTGCATTCCCAACTTGTGTAATGCATGGATAGTCAGTCTTTGTATTTTCACTATCACGTTTGTATACGAACTCTCTACCTTGTTGGCATATCAATTTCCCATTTTCTTCTCTCAACAGGTTCTCTTTTCGATAGATGTCTTTCTTGAACTTGGCTGTCTTTTCATATCGATAGTTTTGATATTTGAGATAACCTTCGATATCTTTTTCTAAACAGTACATATAGTTGTCATAGCTTCCGTATCCCGCATCTGCTACGACGATACCTGGATATCCTTTTATATCTTTTCTCATAGCTGTCCATAAACGGAATGAATGTCTTCGTGTCGCTTCTGGCATTGCTTACCATGACATGCATGATGAATTCATCTGATTCTGCCAGTTGTACGTTATACCCAGGCTTGAATACTCCTGTATTGTTGTAGTAGTCATACTTCATGTGCATAAATGTCGCATCATGGTCTGTCTTACTATAACTGTTTCTATCACTTCCACAAGTATCGATACGCTCTTGGCATTCCTTTAACTTTTCGTTGAGTTTCTTGAGATTCTCATAGGCCTTTTGTACTGGTGTCTTGTGGTGTCCTTTCCCTAGTGCGAATTTGACTTTCTTTTTTGAACACCACTGCCATATCGAAACGATATATCCTCCGATAGCCTGTGTATCTTCATGGCTTCCTGTATAGGAGATCCTGTTAGTTTTGAAAGTTCTCCAATCGTCTCTGCTATTTTGGATAGGGTCTTGTCTTTATAGCTGTCTTCTTCCATACGAAGCTACACTTATTGGCATTAGCTTCCATGGAAGTTCCATCGATGTATAAGATACGTGTATTTACCTTCATCTTCTTACAGATGACCAACATAATCTCTGTAAATATATCTGAAGCGTTGCCTTTGATTTGATTCGATATGAATCTTTGAAAGGCCATAAAAGATGATCTTTCATCTTGGCATAGATACATAAAGCGGATAGCTGTCTTACACTTTTCTTCTATGGAGCGTAGACTATATACCCGATTCATATATGCAAATAAGATGACTCTCATCATCATGATAGGATCATACCCTTGGTTACCTTTATGAGATCGGATAAACCTCCTCAAGTTGATACTATTAACGATTTCTAGTAAAGACCACATTGGATTAAGTTTATCAATGACCAATGATAAATCTAGTGGTAAACGCAATTGATATGGGATATAATCTACATGGGTTGTTATGCATTACAGCCCCTTTTACTTTAGTCGATTTATAAATTTGATACTCTCTTCATAAATTTGTTGATATGCAATATTATGAACATAATGAGAACAATCCAAAAACTGATATTCGCTATTCTGTTTGTTCGCTAAATAACTAACCCCAAAGCTCCTCCACTCTTCTCTTGGGTTGCATAATATTAACTGAACAGGAGTGATATATAGACACGAGAAAAGGAGGATAATGCCATGATAGAATACACAAACAAAATCACAGCACTATACTCCCGCCTTTCAGTTGGTGATGAAGATAGAGACGGTGGCGAGAGTAATAGTATTGTCAATCAAAAAGCATTTTTAGAAAGGTATGCAAGAGATAAAAAGCTGATAAACATTCGCCATTATATCGACGATGATGAAAGCGGTAGGTTCTTTGACCGTTCAGCTTATACACAGATGATAAGCGATGTAGAGCAAGGCAAAATCGGAATTGTCATCATGAAAGATATGACAAGATGGGGAAGAGATTATCTCCAAGTAGGAAATGCGATGGAGATATTTAGAAGAAACAATGTACGCTTTATCGC
>ERZ1034992.339-NODE-339-length-27827-cov-4.712660_pt1 | contig 27827 bp, 27 predicted proteins | sample MGYA00520695_ERZ1034992 | MGnify/ENA primary metagenome ERZ1034992 (study PRJEB33766, sample SAMN09781778) | gut metagenome | biome: gut microbiome | host: Homo sapiens | place: Madagascar | study: EMG produced TPA metagenomics assembly of the PRJNA485056 data set...
AAACCGCTTTTTCAAAACGGATGCCATTCACGCAGGAATACTCCTGTCAATACCCCATTTTTGAGTTTTTATGGGATAGCTCTGAAAATGAAGGGAAAACAAACGGATTCTCAAAAAAAATGACACTGCAATCCGGAGGAAAGCGTCAGAATTTCAGATCATCCAGCGCATCCCAGGTATGGTCTTCCTGCGGAGCTTTTTTCTGTTTCTGCTTTTTGCAGCGGCAGGGTTCCGTGTTGAGATCCGCGCCGCATCCGGGACAGAGACCGCGGCAGTTTTCGGAACATTTGAACCGGGTCGGCAGCGACAGCAGAATGTCTTCCCGCACATCATCCGTGAGGTCAATGATTTCATCGGGAACCTTTTCCTTGAAAATGCAGATTTTGTCCGAGCCGATTCTGATTTCGATCTCTTTGAGACACTTGGAACATTCAGTCCGAATCCGGGTGAAAGCGGAACCGGTAACCAGCAGATCCTGTCCTGCCATGGATGCATGGAAATTGTATTTGACATTTTCCAGAACTTTAACCGGGATGCCCTCGGTGGTATCGAGTTCGAGGAAATCCGGTTTTTCTTCACCGACAAGCGGCAGACCGTCCGGCCCTATTTCAGCGGTATTGACACGAATCATGGCTGCACCTCAGTTTTTGCGGTTTACATGGTATTTGACATAAATGGCATCGGCGACAGCCGGCGGAACAAACATGGAGATATCGCCGCCGCACATGGCGATTTCCTTGATCAGGCGGGAGCTGACGTAGGAATACTCCGGGCTCGGCATCATGAAAAGGGTTTCGCAGCGTGCGCTGAGTTCGCGGTTCATGAGAGCCATCTGGAATTCATATTCGAAATCGGAAACCGCACGAATGCCGCGGATCACGGCACAGGCGTCAAACCGCGGAACGGCATCCACCAGCAGACCGTTGAACATGACGACTTCCTTGTTCGGGATGTCCTTGCAGGTTTCGCTCAGCAGGGCTTTGCGTTCTTCAAAGGAAAAAAGCGGATTTTTTTCCGAATTACATGCCACGGCAATCACAATTCTGTCGAAAATTCTGGCGGCGCGCCGCGCCACGTCCAGATGTCCGTTGGTAACCGGATCGAAACTGCCGGGATAGATAACTGTTCTCATCAGCGGAATAACTCCTGTTGGTTCAATATTTTCGCGGTAATGTACCGCCGGATACAGCGGAATGCAAGCGTCCGGAAGAAAAAAACGGCATCCCCGCTGAAGGAATGCCGTTTTCAGAACGGAAAATTCCGCTTACTTTTTCAGAGATTCGCGGATGAGTTTGGCGACTTTCTGTCCGGAGAGGAGCATTCCGCCGAAGATCGGACCCATGCGGTATCCGCCGGCGGTGTTGTTCGCGCTCATGCCGCAGGCGAACAGACCGGGATAATATTCGCGGGTATTCTCCACTGTGGAGGCTTCGCCGCTGTCCACCCACATGGGTTTTTCGCCGAGAATACCGCCGGTTTCGGTATCCAGTTTGATCTGCGCTTTTTCGGCTGCCAGATGAATGATTTCGCTGGGATGTCCGGTTCCGTCCAGAACTGCACTGGAAATGACCGTCAGGGGGTCAACGTGCATACCGAGGCGTTCCACCGGAGTCCAGTTGATGACCAGTCCATTGACTTTTCCTTCCTTGAACACGATGTCTTCCACGCTGACGGCGTTGAAAATTTTTGCTCCGGCGGAAACGGCTCCGTAAATCAGACCGCTTGCCATTTCGACGGAATCCAGCGTATGGTAACCGGGAGCGTCCGGAATTTCCTGATGATGAATTCCGAAGGAATCCAGAATGGAAATGGCGCTGTCCTGCACGACGACTTCATTGAACAGCATTCCGCCGCCCCAGGTGCCGCCGCCGGGAGCCAGTTTTCGTTCGAAGATTGCCACTTTGACGCCGGCTTTCGCCAGGTCGCGCGCCGCCACGAGTGCGGAGGGACCGCCGCCGACAATGGCAACGTCCAAAATGAGAGATTGTTCGAGTTTTGCGCTGAAACTGCGCACGATTGCGGATGAAATCGCATTTTCGATCAGCATGTTCTGCCTCTTTCTTTGATTTGCAGAAAAGCCAATGGCGGGCGTAATGACGCGCCGCGCTGCATTGAACTTCCCTACGCCGGTATTATCCGGATCAGGTTAACGGGTTTGATCTCAGCCGGAAAGCCCTATGCCTTCCAGCACCCCGATTCAGTTTCATAATATAGCATATTTCAGGATTTTGTCAATTCCCTTTCGAAAATTTTTGCGCCTGTCGCAGCGGCTTTGTCCTCCTGTCCGCCGGGATCAGTAGATGGAATCGGGGTAATAGAAGGATTCGGCATTTTCCGGAGTAATGACTTCCGCCGGAATAGTAACGGTTTCCTTTTCTTTGCGCTGCGATATGCCTTTCACCTGTTCCACGGCATATTCAATTCCGCGGGCAATCATCCGCGGCGGATAAGTTACATTGACCGGAACCAGCGGATCTTTATCCAGAATTTTCTTCACAATCGTTTTGGCTCCGCCGCCGCCGATGAAAAATTTCACATCCTGCCGTTTCGATTCCCCGTAGGCTTTCAAGGCTCCGATCAGCACATCGTCGTCGCCGGTCCAGACCGCATCCACCTTTTTGTATTTCTGAAGAAAATTCTCCATCAGCTTCAAGCCTTTTTCCTGACTCCAGTAAGCGGACTGTGATTCCAGCACCCGGATTGCCGGATACTTCGCAATGACTTTGCGGAACGCTTCCACCCGCGCGGTGTTGACAGCACACGGGATCCCTTCCATGATCAGAATATCCCCTTTGCCGTTCAGGCGTTTCGCCATTTCTTCCCCGCAGCGGCGTCCGAATTCCTCATTGTCGCCCGCCACCGTGAGATCCTGAATGTCTTTGGTCAGCCCGCGGTCCACCACAACCAGATACACCCCCTGTTTTTTCGCCTGTTGGCAGATTCCTGTCAGCGGAGCCGGTTCCTGCGGCAGCACCACCAGCGCTTTGACGCCCTGCACCAGCAGGTTCTCGATTTTGTTGACCTGTTCCGAAGAATCCTTGGCGGAGGAAAGAATGATTTCCAGTTTCGGATCTTTGCTTTCCAGTTCTTTCTTTGCCTGTTCCGCCCACCAGACCACGCCGCCGGTCCAGCCGTGGTCTGCGCTGGGAATGGAAACGCCCACCCGGATTTTTCCTTCCGCAGGTTTCCCGCAGGATGTCAGAAACAGTGCGGCTGCGGAGCAGATAACTGCGGCGGCAATTGCAAAACATTTTTTCATGATACGTTCTCCCTTGTATGTTCAGTCATTGTGTTGACGTTGAATCAGAACCGCGGTGATGATGATAAGTCCTTTGACCAGCCCCTGCAGATTGACCGGCGCACCCCACATGTCCAGCGCATTGGAGATGATGCCCAGAATGAAAACACCGGCGACGGTTCCGGCAATGGCGCCGCGTCCGCCGTTCATGGCGGTTCCGCCGATGATCGCACCGGCAATGGCGTCCAGTTCATAGGACATGCCGGCGTCTGTCGAGCTGATGGAGTTGAGCCGGGTGCTGAACAGGAATGCCGCTATGCCGGCGGACAATCCCGCCAGCGCATAAGTGCCGAACCGCACCCAGTTGAGTCTGATTGCCGCGTAACGCGCCGCTTTCGGATTGGCTCCCGCCGCACAGACATGACGCCCGAACGGCGTCTGGTTCAGCAGGACGGCAAAAAGAACCGCCAACACCAGAAAACAGATTGTCGCCAGCGGAATTCCGAACGGCGCACAATATCCGATGGAACGGAAGATGTCATTATTGCTGCTCAATGTCCCCGCGTCCGCCATGTACAGCGCAAGCGAACGGAAGATCGACAGCGTTCCCAGCGTTGCGATGAACGGCGGCACTTTTCCGCAGGTTACAATGGCTCCGTTCAGCATTCCTCCGATCACTCCGACGCCCAGCGAAACCGCCAATGCGGCTGTCACAGCCCATTGCGGATCGGCAATTTTTCCCATCACCATGACGCCAGATACTCCGGCGAGCGCCAGCAAGGAACCGATCGACAGGTCGATTCCTCCGGCAATGATGACCATTGTCATGCCCAGTGCCGCAATTCCGGTGCAGGCAACCTGACGGGTAATGTTCAGCAGATTCTGAGTCCCTCGGAAATTTTCGTTGGAGATCATGCAGACGATCAGCAGCAGCGCCAGCGCCAGGAACGGCCGGGCGTCGTCCAGACGTCTTTTCCAGTTGAGTTTCGTTTGCAGCGGAGAGATTGTTTGTTCCGTCATTTTACACCTGTCGCAAGATACATGATTTCTTTTTCATTGATATGTTCCCCTTCCAGAAAACCGGCCGCCGCGCCTTCCCGCATGACCATGGTTTTCGGACACAAGCCGATGATTTCCTCCAGATCCGAGGAGATGACCAGACACGCCATGCCTTCAGCAGCCAGACCGTGAATGAAATGGTATATTTCCCCGCGGGACTGAATATCGATTCCGCGGGTCGGTTCGTCAAAGATGAAGATCTGCGGATCGCCGTCGAGACTTTTGGCAATGGCGCCTTTCTGCTGATTGCCGCCGCTCAATTCCCGGATCGGAGCATTCAACGCCGCGCATTTGATATGGAAACGTTCCCGGTACTTTTCCGCCGCCGACTTTTCCTGTTTTTTCCGGAGAAACGGTCCGGCACAGTATTTCAGCAGTGAAATCAATGTGATGTTGGCGGTCAGCCCGAACATCTGAATGATGCCGGCTTTCTGGCGGTCTTCCGGCAGATATGCTATCCCCGCTTTGACTGCTTCCGCGGGGGTGTCCGGATGAGCTTCCTTGCCGTTGATCCGGATGATTCCGCCGCTTTTCCTGCGGATACCGTAAAGAGTTTCCGCCAGTTCCGTTCGTCCAGCTCCGCCAAGTCCCGCCAGTCCGAGAATTTCGCCCCGGCGCAGCGAAAAGGAAACATTGCGCACCCGGTTGGACTGTGAAAGATTTTCCACTTCCAGTACGACCGGCGCATCCGGTGCGGGCTGGTGTTTCGGGGGAAAAATCCCTTTGAGTTCGCGTCCGACCATACGGTTCGCCATTTCCTTCACCGAGAGATTTGCCGCCGGCTCCTGACAAATGAAACTGCCGTCGCGCAGAACCGTTACGGTGTCACAGATTTCTTTGACTTCGTTCAGTTTGTGGGAAACGTAAATGATGCCGGCACCGTTTTCTTTCAGCTGGCGCATGATGCGGAACAGATTCTGCACTTCCGGCGGATTCAGCACGGTAGACGGTTCATCCATGATGAGCAGACGGCATTCCCGGCTGACCGCACGGGCAATTTCCACCAGCTGTTTCTGGGCAATGCTCAAAGTTTCCACCGGTGCATCCGGGGAAAGATCGCTGCGCAGTTCATCCAGCAGACGCTGGGTTTCCCGGCGCATGGCACTGTGATTCAGAAAACCGTGCCGTTTGAGTTCGCGTCCCAGAAAAATATTTTCCCGGACTGTCAGCGTGTCCGCCAGATTGAATTCCTGCGGAATGGTGACAATGCCGTTTTTCAGGGCAGCGGATATTTCCGGGCGGTATTCCCTGCCGTTGAAGAACAGAGTTCCGCAATCCGGCGAGACAACTCCGTTGATACATTTGATCAGGGTGGATTTGCCGGCGCCGTTTTCTCCGATCAGCCCCAGAATCGAATTGCGCTCAACGGAAAAAGAAACCCCGTTCAACACGGTAACGCCAGAATAGGTTTTGGTCAATCCGGTGATTTTCAGCAGGGGAGATTCCATTGCCGTTCCTCACTTTTTTGAGTAGTCGCGTCCGCCGAAAATGGCGGTTCCGATCCGGACCAGGGTTGAACCTTCCTGAATGGCTTCCCGGAAATCGGAAGACATCCCCATGGAAAGTTCCGGCAGCCGGATCTGAAAACGGTTTTCCAGACGGTCCCGCAATTCCCGCAGTCCGGCAAAAGTCTGCCGCAGCCGGATTTCCGGAACACCCGGTTCCGCCATGGTCATCAGCCCGGACAGAGTCAGATTTGCAGAATATTTCAGCACGGTTTCCGCCACTGCGGCGGTATCATCGAAAGAATGCAGTCCGAATTTGGATTCTTCGCCGGAGACGTTGACTTCCAGCAGAATCCGGATTTTACGGTTCAGCCGTTCGGCGGCAGATCCGATTTTTTCTGCCAGGTGAACGGAATCCACCGAATGAATCCAATCGGCATATTCAACGGCTTTCGCCGCTTTGTTCGATTGCAGGTGTCCGATCAGATGCCATTCAATTTCCTGCGGCAGCACCGGAACTTTCGCTTGAAGTTCCTGCACTTTATTTTCTCCGAAACAGAGCTGTCCCGCATCGAAAACAGTACGGACATCTTCCGCCGGGAAGGTCTTGGAGACTGCCAGCAGCCGCACTTCCTCCGGTTTCCGTCCTGCATCCAGTGCAGCCTGTTTCACCTGTTCCAGAACTTTGCGGTAATTTTCAGCAAGAAGCGTCATTTCACACCTTCCAGATTCCTTTGTGCATGACCTGTATTCCGTCAACGAACACATCCGGATTGCGGACCATGCCGTCGATATGCACCGGAACGTCATTGTTTCCGCCCATGGACGCGCTGTTGCCGAATGCCAGATGAATGGTTCCCTTCACTTTTTCATCTTCCAGCAGATTGCCGGAGATTTTCAGGAACGGATTGGTTCCGATCCCGAATTCCGCCAGCACAAAACCGTTTTTTCCTGCGGCGGCGAGTTTCTGTTCCAGCAGTTTGCCGCGTTCGCTTTCGAAGGAAACCGCGGAACCGCCGCGCACTTCCACCGTGCAGTCCGGGTCGCCTTCGTGCCAGAGAATGGAACCGATGGAGGCGTCAATGACGATTTTTCCGTTGGCTGTGCCGGGATCCGGAACCATGAAAACTTCCCCCGCCGGGATGTTGCCTACGATTCCGCCGGTGCGGCAGTCTGCGTCATCCACCAGTACGGGACAGCTGCCGATGCTGAACTTCAGGTCTGTCCCTTTTTCGGTAACGATCCGTATCTGATGCGTGCCCGCCAGAATTTTTTTCCAGCGTTCACCGTCTGCGGACAGCATTGCCGGTTCCGCCTGCATGGAGCGGATGAAAATATCATCGGTGATGCCGGGCAGTGTGCAGCCGCGTATTCCGTGTTCATGACGGGCGGCGGTCATGGCGGCGCAGTGGGTCAGGGAATGGAACGTCGCGCCGATGACCACATTGTGTTTCTGCATCATGCCGACGGTTTCCGGATCGGGATCAGCTCCGTGTCCGGCGGAAACATCAATCATGCGCGGTGTCAGCGGGAGTCCCAATTCCGCGGCGGCGCAGATGAAGGCTTTGCCGACATTTTCAGTCGGTTTGTCATAAATCAGCAGAGTGGTTTCGCTTTTCTTCACTCCGAGAGCCAGGGTCAATACATTCCGGGCGGCATTCTGCATCAGTTGCCGGCGTTCCGGAGAAAGGACATCCCAGCCGGACGGAGCTTTGCCGGACGGTTTGAAAATGGTCAGCTGTGGCGGGGCAATGGAAATTTTGGTGCCGGGTTCCACGTTTTCCGTGATCCAGACGTTGCCGCCGATCACCGAACCTTTGCCGATCACGATTGCCCCGAGAATGGTTGCCCCCGCATAGATGGTTACATCGTCCTCAATTGTCGGATGGCGTTTCGCTCCCTTGATGATTTTGCCGCAGGCGTCTTTCGGAAAAGAGAGCGCGCCGAGCGTAACGCCCTGATAGATTTTGACTCCGGAACCCAGTTCAGCCGTTTCCCCGATGACCACTCCCGTGCCGTGGTCAATGAAAACACTGCGGCCGATGGTCGCACCGGGATGAATGTCAATTCCGGTGATCCGGTGGGCGTATTCGCTCATCATGCGGGGAATCAACGGCACTTTCTTTTCGTACAGACAATGGGCAATCCGGTGAATGGTCAGGGCTTTCACTCCGGGATAGCTCAACACGATTTCATCCAGAGTCTTGGCGGCGGGGTCGCCGTCGAACGCCGCCTGAACATCCTGTTTGACCAGTGTCCGGATTTCCGGCAGGGATTTGAGCAGATAGGAAACCGCTTCATCGGCGGCAGCTATGCAGCTGCATCCCGGATGGCTGTAAATGGAGCAGTTGTAACGGAAAGCGCGGGCGGCGGCGTCGCAGAGTTCCACCCGGCAGGCGGAAAGAATTTCGCCGACCATGTATTTCAGGTTGGAGGCGGATTGCGGGACGTGGTCGCCGAAACCGGGAAAGATGATTTCCAGCAGACCGTGCAGAATACGGAGAATTTCACTTTCCCGCGGCAGATTGCAGCCTTCATTATGATTGATTCCGTTGCCGTCGGAATACGTTTCGCAGATCTGACCGACCAGTTCATCCAGCGGTTCCGCCATGCAGCTGCAGGATTTGTTTCTTATGCAGTCTTCTGATTTCATATCCGGTTTTCCTTTTTATTCGATATTTTGAACCTGTTCCCGGATTTTCTCCACTTCGGTTTTGAGCCGGACGATCAGCGGGGAAATTTCGGTGGTGGGGGCTTTATTGCCGAGTGTGTTGAGTTCGCGGAAGATTTCCTGCATCAGAAAATCCATGTTGCGGCCGAGCGCTTCGCCGGAGTTGTCCAGAAATGCACGGAAATGACTGAAATGACTGCGCAGACGCGTGATTTCTTCGGTTACATCACTGCGGTCGGAAAAGACAACCAGTTCCTTCAGCACCCGGTCATCGCTGAAATCCAGTTGAAGACCGCTTTCCTTCAGACGGCGAAGCAGTTTTTCCTGCTGCATGGCGGGAATCGCGGCTGCCAGCGGCTCAATCCGGTCAATGGTTTCCGTAAGCAGTTGAAGCTGTTTTTCAAAACTTTTTTTCAGATTTTCCCCTTCCGCTTCCCTGGCGCGGACCAGATTGTCCAGCGCGATTTCACAGGATTTTTTCAGCGCATTCAGCAGTTCCGGATTGGTCAGATCCGCGCTTTTCTGTTCAATGACGCCGGGGACGGCCAGCAGCATATCCGGGCGAGGCGGTTCCGTTACGCCGGTTTCCTGTCCGATGGCTTGCAGCTGGTTCAGCAGAAAAAGTGCATTCTGCCGGTTGACAGTCAGCGAAGCTCCGTCGGAATCCTGAAAAACGGTTTCAATACGCATGGTCAGCGAACCGCGGCTGATGCGTACTGCGGTCAGACGCCGTATTTCGATTTCCGCCGCCAGCATTTCCTTGGGCAGATTCAATTTGAGTTCAAACTGTTTGCGGTTGACGGAAGAAACTTCCGTACGGAAAAGAATTCTGCCGTCGGCGGATGCCGCTTCTCCGCGTCCGAATCCGGTCATGCTTTTCATGGTCTGTTCTCCGGTTTTCCGGTTTCATCCGGACCTTTCTGATAGATTCCGATGGTATATTCGTTCAGCTGGCTGGCAGGAATAATCATGCCGCAGGCGGGAGTCCATCCTGCCGGATCGTCGGTTGAACCGAATCCGGCGATCACAATGCGCTTTGCCGGGTCATCCGCCTGCCAGATCACGGAATACTGACGGCGGTCGCGCTTCTTTTTCAGCGAATCCAGAAAGTTTTTCCATTCTTCCGCGCCGCCTTCGAGCTGTTCATCAAACATATATTCCAGATCAAACGATGTTTCCCGGATTTCCGCTTCGGAATAACGGACCCGGACATTTTCCATTCTGGACAGGTACAGCATGTTGTTGACCGCATAATCGGATGCCGCCGATTTCGCCGCTTCGTAAACCGCGCGGACTGGCTGCGGATTCTTCAGTATGACTTTCAGCGGTTCCCAGTACTGGAGATCGCGCTGTCCGTGTCCTATGGCAATAACGGAATACCCGGTTTCGGGCGGTGTCCAGACAAAATTGGCGGCAATGAGGTCCAGCCCCGCGTTGGTCTGCGGCGTGTAGACGGTATTGCGCGGCAGATGTGCATATTCAAACAGCGTCAGTCCATGGTGTCCGAAAATATTGCCGATCTGCACAGTGGGCGCGGCATAACGGATATAGTTTCGGGTGGTTTCCGGCAGCATCCGGGTATGTTCCAAAGTGAAAGCTCGGGCTTTTTCCAATGCTTCCTCCTGACTGTCCGTCCGGCAGGCGGTCAGAAACACCAGCATCAGCAGAAACAGCCATCTGAATTTTATGAATGACCTCATGTTTTTTCCTTTCATTCGTTCAACGAAAGTAATATAATGCCGTTTCCCGGCTTCCGCAATCGCTTTTGCTGTCTATCTTCCATATTTTCCATGTAAAAAAACCGGACAGGTATCAGAACCGGTCCGGTTTTTCAATGGCTTCCGCAATCAGGAACGGATCAGCTTCAGCAGCTCATCACGTTTCGTTTCCATGGTCTTTTCGTCCGCCGCTTCCACAATGAGACGCAGCAGCGGTTCGGTATTGGATGCCCGGACATTGAACCACCAGTTGGAATATTCCGAGGAGATGCCGTCCAGCTCGAACATGTGTCCGTCCGAATACTTGGAGCGGATTTTGTCCATGATGACTTTGACATCGGCGACTTTGGAATTGATTTCGCCGCTGGAGAAATATTTGCGGAGCGGAGCAACCAGTTCGCTGACCGGTTTGTTTTTCCGGCAGATCAGATTTGCCAGCTTGATCATTGCCAGACCCTGGGATTCCGCCATGTAGTTTTCCTTGAAGTAATAGTGCCCGGAAAGTTCACCGGCGAACACGGCTCCGTACTGACGCATCTGCGCTTTGATGAAAGCGTGTCCGACGCGGGACATGATCGGTTTTCCGCCGTTGGCTTCGATGCATTCCTTGACCGCCCAGCTGCTGCGCAGGTCATAGAGAATCGGCACGGTTCCGGCTGCTTTTTCGGACAGAATATCCTGGGCAATCAGAGCCGTGAACAGATCCATCTGAATGATCTGACCTTTGTCATCAATGAATCCGCAGCGGTCGGCGTCGCCGTCGAAAGCCGCGCCGAAATCGGCACCGACTTCCACCACTTTGGCGCGGATGGCCTGAAGCGTATCCTGTTTCAGCGGATTCGCTTCGTGATTCGGGAAGGTGCCGTCGAGCTTCTTGTACAGCGGGACAATATCGAAGAAATCTTCGATTCCGGCAATTTCATATGATCCCATGGCGTTGGCATAGTCAACGACCACTTTCAGCTTGCGGGTAACATGTGCATGGGAGCGGAGAAACTGTGCGTATTCCGCGGAAATGTCGAACGTGGAGACCGTTCCGGTGCGTTCCGGCTTGACCCATTCGTTGCGGTTGACCAGAGCCTCGATATCGCCGATACCGGTCTGACCGCTGAGCGGAATTGCCTGTTCACGGCAGATCTTGAATCCGTTCCATTCCGCGGGGTTGTGCGACGCCGTGATCATGACGCTGGCGTCTGCACCGAGTTTGCCATTGGCGTGATAACACATCGGAGTGGAGCAGAGCCCCAGGTCAATGACATCGGCACCCTGTTCGGTGATGCCGCGCACCAGCGCATGGAACAACGGAGTGGAATGCGGGCGCATATCCCGGCCGATCACCACTTTTTTCGCGTTCAGAAACACGACAATGGCGCGTCCGATTTTTTCCGCGATTGTTTCGTTCAGCTGCTCCGGGAAAATTCCCCGGATATCGTATGCCTTGAAAATTCCAGCCATGCAAATCCTCCGTTGTTGCCAGGGTTTTCAGATTTTCGATGAGTGGTTAACATACAGCCGGAATGAAAAATTGTCAAGTCCGCGATTACAGAAACGTGTATTTTTACCGCTCTTTCGCCCCGGATTTTGTCTGTGACGTCAGAAGCATGGCTTCGCAGACTTCATACATCAGCGCGTCTCCCCGGAGAAAACGTTCCAGCTCATCCGCCATGAATTCCCCCATGCGGTGTACTTCATCGCCGAGAGAACCGGCAATATGCGGCGTCAGAAAAACGTTGGGGAGCGTGTAAAGTTCGGAATCTTCCTGCGGCGGTTCCGGGTATTGGACATCCAGCAGCGCGGTCAGGTCCGGACGGCGTTTCAGTACTTCGATCATTTCCGGTTCGTTGACTTGTCTGCCGCGGCCGGTATTGAGGAAAAAGCCGCCCTGCGGCATGGATTCCAGCAATGCACCGTCAATGCAGCCGACATTGTCATCGCGGTCCGGCAGATGGTTGCTGACCACATCGGACACGGCAAACGCCTCGGCGAAACTGATGGTCCGTTCCGCCACGGGGGAAGGGATGCCGATCACGTTGAGCCGGTAATTCTTCAGCATTTCCGCAACCCGTGTGGCTACGGCGCCCGTGCTGCCCAGAAGCGTGACAGTTGCGCCGAACGCACCGCGGCCTTTGCTGCGTTCGCTCCAGTTCTGCCGGCTTCGACCCGTGCGGATCAGCTGGTAAAAATTCTTCAACCCCAGAATGATGGCGGAAACCGTGTATTCCGCCACGGGGACGGCATTGGCTTTCCACGCGCTGACCACATGCACTCCGCGCACAAACAACGGACGCGCAAAGTTGTCTGTTGCGCCGGCTCCGTAGAAAAGAACTTTGAGGTTCGGAAAATATGCTGCCCATTCTTCTTCGGACAGACTGCCGCAACCCCAGGTGCTGAACAGAAATTCCACCTGTGAAAAATCTTCTTTCCCCAGATCCTGTTTTCCGATCACGCGGTCCGGCAGATCCACCATGCTGCGGAGTCGGGCAATGGTTTCATGGTTGTATACCGAGAAAATGGATTTCGGATTTTCTCCGTAAAATGCGGCTTTTTTCATTATGCAGCCCCTTCAGATGTAGACATATTATTCATTGTTTTTTGCAGTCCCGCCGCAGTTTTGCAAAATGACTGAACGCTATCATTGCCGCCATATTATATGCATATTTCTGGTTTTGTCAATGAAAACTTTCGAAAAAAACAGGAAAAAATGAGAGTTTGGAAAAATTTTGTCAGGTATCTGCGAAAAAATTTCAATTCCGCGTTTGAAAAAAATGCAGAAGCGTGTTATTGTATGGGTTCGAGGATTCTGATTATAAAATAAGAAATATGAAACCAAAAGGTGTTGTGCAATGTTTACAGTGTTCAGTGTGATTCTCTACACTGCAGTGGTGCTGATCGCTCTGCTGCTGATCGGTCTGGTTCTGGTTCAGCCTTCCAAAGGCGGCGGTTTTGGCTCTGCATTCGGCGGCGTCGGTGAAAGCGTGTTCGGCGCACAGGCGATGGGACAGCTCTCCAAGATAACGGTGGTTCTGCTGACTGCGTTTTTTGTCTGCACTCTGCTGCTGGCTGTGATTACCGGACACCGCGTCAAGAATGCGTCCTCCAGCGGCTCCGTTCTGCTGAACAAAACGGAAGCGGCGGCTCCGGCTGCGAAGGAAGCTGCGCCTGCTCTGTCTGCGGGAAAAGCTCCGGAACCGGTGAAAAATCTTTCCGCTCCGGCTGAAAAAGCGTCAGCTCCTGCCAAAAAGTAAGACTGGAAAGGAACAGTTGTCATGAACGTTTTGGTATTGGGCAGCGGCGGACGCGAACATGCCATCTGTCGCGGTTTAAGTTTGAGTCCGGAAGTGAAGAAGCTGTATTGCGTACCGGGTAATCCGGGTATCGCACAGATTGCGGAATGTGTCAGCTTGCTCTCCGGAGACAATGAAGCGGTTGCGGATTTCGCGGCGGACAAGAAGATTGATCTGCTGGTGGTCGGACCGGAACTCCCGCTCTGTCAGGGTGTTGCCGATGCTGTCCGGGCAAGGGGTATTCCTGTGTTCGGTCCTTCAAAAGCTGGTGCGCGGCTGGAAGGCAGCAAAGATTTCTCCAAACAGTTTATGGTGAAGTATGGTATTCCGACTGCCAAATATGCCAGTTTTTCGGATTGTGATGCCGCACTGAAATATGTTGCGGATGAATATGCTGCCGGTCGCGGCGTGGTGGTCAAGGCGGATGGTTTGGCTGCCGGAAAAGGCGTGATTGTCGCGGCAAATCAGCAAGAAGCCGAAGATGCGGTTCGTTCCTGTTTCTCCGGCACGTTCGGCGCGGCGGGCAATCTGGTGGTTCTGGAAGAACTGCTGGAAGGGGAAGAAGCCTCGATTCTGGCGTTGACGGACGGAAAGACCATTGTCCCGCTGGTGTCGTCGCAGGATCATAAACGGCTGCTGGATCATGACTGCGGTCCGAATACGGGCGGCATGGGGGCTTATTCTCCTGCGCCGGTGGTGACGGATGCTCTGATGAAGGAAGTTGCGGAACAGGTGCTGAATCCGTTCCTGAAAGGTGTTCAGACGGAACAGCTGGATTACCGCGGTATTATTTACGCGGGAATCATGGTCACGAAAAACGGTCCGAAAGTGCTGGAATTCAATGTCCGTTTCGGTGATCCGGAAACGGAAGCCATTCTGCCGCGGCTGAAAAGCAGCCTGTTCGATGTGCTGTACAAAACAGCGAACGGCGAACTCTCGCAGGCGAAAATGGTCTGGAGTGAAACTCCGTGCGTCGGCGTGGTGATGGCGTCCGAAGGATATCCGGGAACGCTGAAAAAAGGATTCCCGATTGAAGGAATTGCAGACGCTGAAGCTGCCGGCTGCATTGTGTTTCATGCGGGAACTGCGCTGAAAGACGGTCGTATTGTCAATTCCGGCGGACGGGTTCTGGTGGTTTCTGCGGAAGGCGCAACGGTGGAAGAAGCCGTGAAGAATGCGTATGCCGGTGTCCGGAAAATTCATTGGCAGGGGGTGCAGTACCGTACGGATATTGCGTACCGCGCCATCAACCGGAAATAAAAAAAGATGATTTTTTTGAAGAAATCCCCTTGCATGTTGAAAAAGGTGGATTAATTTACTGGGAAGAACAACAAAATTTGAAGGAGATATGGAAAAATGAAAAAAATTCTGGCGGCATTTGTAATGGTTGCGGCGGCTGTGATGATGACAGCCTGTTCCTCAATTGATATGGCCACTACTTTCAACAATCAGAAAATCACGGATGTTCCGAACACGGTCAGCGTGGAACACCTCAATGCGGAAATCTGGGGTATTTACCTGTTCAATCTGCCGCTGTTCACCGGCAGCAGCAAACAGCCGGGACGCTGTGCGGTATTCACCGATACGGTTCGCGTGGACAATGCGGTTTCGATGCTGACCAAGAAAGCCAGCACGGATGAAGCGACGGCTGTTACGGGTCTGGTTTCCCGCCGCACCAGTCTGTGGCTCCCCATTTTCCTGGTTCTCTGGTATAATGAGGTTCAGGTCAGCGGAAACGTGATTCGCTGAGGCAAGTCTGAAAAATAAGTTCATCAGGGGAGCCTTCTGCGAAAGGAAGGCTCCCTTTTGCATATCTGCCGGAAACGGCGGAGGAGTATTATGATACCCAAGGAAATCAAAGCCAAGTATTCCTGCCGGAGAAAAAGTGATTTCGTTACTTATTTCGCCATCTGCTTTTTCTTCGTGATTGTGGCTTTGGAATTGTATCTGATCCTCTGGATTCCAATAGAGCTGCGCCGGGAAGGTGTGCTTCAGAAGCATGTCGCCAAAGAGCAGATGAGCAAAAAAGTGGATGCTTATCGGGGCAATATGCGCGAACTTCAGAAATATTTGCTGAACGATGAACAGAAGAACCGGCGTGACATAGCACTGAAAAGAGGGGAAGTTACTCTGGCGCAGAACATGCTGGATATGTATGCCAATTATATCCGTATGCATCAGGACCGGCTGTCTTTGCCGGAAATTCTGGAAATCACGGCTTTACTGGATCGTTACGGTGTACTGCTGGAATACTGGAAAAATCAGAATTTCGCTTTTGTCCGGAATGAGATTTCTCTTCAGAAGGGCATGGAACTTATTGAGAAGAAGAATGGTCTGTGATTTACCGGTTCCAGGACATTTACAAGGAAAGTACAGAAAATGCAGAATTTATTCAAAGATCGCCCTGTTATATTTTTTGACCTCGAAACCACCGGGGTCAACCTGCTGACGGACCGGATTGTGGAGATTTCCGTGCTGAAAATTTCTCCCGACGGAACCCGTCAGACCCGTACCCGCCGTCTGAATCCGGAAATGCACATTCCGGAAGAATCCAGTGCTGTGCATGGGATTTATGACAAGGATGTGGAAAATGAACCGACTTTCCGGGCAATTTCCAAAAATCTTTATATCTTTTTTGAGGATTGCGACCTGGGCGGTTACAACATCCTGAAGTTTGACATTCCGATGCTGACGCGCGAATTTGCCCGTGCCGGCTTGACGTTCACGACAGCCAACCGGAAGATTGTGGATGCCTACAATATTTTCTGCCGGATGGAACCGCGCAACCTTTCCGCCGCTTATAAGTTCTTCACCGGCAAAAACATGCAGGATGCACACAGCGCGGAAGCTGACACTCTGGCGACATACGAAATTTTTGAAGGCGAGATGCGGAAGTATTCGCAGTATACCAAAGAACAGCTGCCGGAAGATGTGGAAAAATTCCCGGAAACACTGGATGAAATCCATAAATTCTGCAATCAGAATCAGATGACTGCTGTTGATCCGGAAGGCCGTTTCCGCTGGAAGAACGGCGAAGCTGTGGTCGCGTTCGGGCGCAATGCAGGAACTCCGCTCAAAACGCTGGCGACGGACAATCCTGATTTCCTGCGCTGGATTCTCCGTTCAGATTTTTCTCCCGAAGTCAAAAAAATCGCTTCGGACGCCTTGAAAGGGGTTTTCCCGGTCAAAGAAAGTTGAGGCTCCGTGATGGATCGTGAATATAAAAGTCTGCTGAGCCTGCTGGACGATGAAAATGAACAATCCGCTTCTCTGGCGATGGCGGAACTGCTCCGGCGGGATGAAAAACAACTGGAACCGGTACTGCGTAAACTGCAGGAAAGTTCTGATCCGCGTCTGCGCAAACGGATTCACCAGCTGCAATCCACCATGTTTCTGCGCCGCCGCCGGAAATCATTGTCCGCCTGTCTGTCCAGCCGGAATCTGAACCTGCTGGAAGGTCTGTTTCAGCTTCATCTGCTGTGGTTTGACAACGATTCCCCGGATGCCCTGCGGAAACAGTGGGAAAAACTGATAGCCGAGGCAGTCAAATTCACTCCGGATACGCTGGAATCTCTTGCCATGTTCATGCGGAAAATGGATTTCCGCTGCGCGCATAAAGATGACTTGGAACCGGAACATCTCTGCATCGGAACCATTATGGACGAGGCGGCGGGAGCGGATTTCATGCTGTGCGCCATTGCCGCTCTGATCGGCGGGCGTTTCGGTTTGCGTCTGCGGATAACCCAGTCTGCCGAAACGGATTTCATTCTGCTGGATGAACATGAGAACATCCTGATCCCTGCCAATGACTGGGATTACATGCCGTTTGATCAGACCCACTATGCGTTTGAATTCTGGTCTGTCCCGATGCTGCTCCGGTATGCCGCCGCCTTGCTGTTCACCTGTTCGGTCAGTGCGGACAGTTTCCGCTATGTATTCACGATCGGCTCCTGTCTGGGCGGTCCGCAGGCGGAACAGGACGGTCCGGTTTTTCTGCCGTATCCCTACGGCAGCGATAAGCAGGTCTGATTATTTGCGTCCGAACCGGCGTTCGATTTCATTCATGGAAATGTTCAGAATGGTGGGGCGCCCGTGCGGACAGGCAAACGGCAGATCGCAGTAGGAGAGCTGTTTCAGCAGAGCAAGAGCTTCGCCCATGGTGAGAACATCGTTGGCTTTGACTGCCGCCTTGCAGGCGCACATGGCGATCTGTTCATAATCAATACGGTTTCCCGGAGTGCCGCTTTCCGCCAGATTGGACAGCATGTCTTTGAACATGCTTCCGGAACTTTCCTGCGAAAGAGCCGCGGGAATGGCATTGAGTTTGACCGTGTTTGCGCCGAACGGCTCCGCTTCGAATCCGAGTTTTTCCAACAGAGACGAATTTTTGCGGATGAAGGCAATTTCGGAACGGGAAAGTTCCAGCGTTACGGGAATCAGCAGACGCTGGGAAAGCGTGCCGTCCACACCTTTCAGAATTTTTTCAAAGAGAACCCGTTCATGGGCGGCGTGCTGGTCAATCAGGATAAGTCCATCGGATTTTTCCGCGATAATGTAAGTATTGTTCAGAATGCCGATGATGCGGAGTCCCAGTTTGTTTTCTGTTTTTTCGGCAGACGGGGACGAAACCGGTGCGGGCTGCGGAGCCGCCGCCTTTTCAAAACCGGGCAGTTCCAAAGCCTTCTGCAGTTCCGGCATCAGACTGCGCGGCGTGTAATCCAGAAAAGCCGATTTGAGAACGGCGTCAATCTCGGAAAAGTCTTCCGTGACCGGCATTTCCTCCGGAGGTATATTTTCCGGAACAGTCTGCGGCATATGGTCTTCCTGCGGCTGCGCCTGGTTCATTTCAGGGAAGGGAGCAGGAGAGACTGCTTCCGGTGAGAACATTTTTTCTTCTGCCAGGGGCTGTTCCTGCCGGGAAACGGTTTCCTGCTCGAAAACCGAAACTTTGCCCATGGACAGAATGGATGAACTGTCGGATTGCCGCAAGGCTTCGGCAACCGCCATGCGCACTGCCGCAATGACTTCAAATTCCCGCGAGAAACGCACTTCACGTTTGGCTGGATGCACATTGACGTCCACCAGCGCAGGATCCAGTTTGATGAACAGAATGCACGGCTGATAGCGGCCCCGGTCGAGTACCGGTCCGCATCCTTCCCGGATGGCGCGGTAAATTCCCTGGGATTCCACCGGCCGTCCGTTGACAAACAGCCGCTGTTCCGCACGTGTCGGACGGGTGCAGGAACGACGGGCGATGTATCCGGAAATTTCTATGCCGTGTTCGGCTGCGGACAGCGGAATCATGGCATCCGCGTAGTCCCGTCCGAACAGTTCCCGGATGCGCGGCATCAGATCCTGCGCGGCGGGACTGGACATGAAAGTCCGGTTGTCGATTTTGAGTTCGAACGCAATATCCGGATGCGCCAGCGCCAGAGCTGTCATCATTTCTTCGATGTGATGTTCTTCTGTGGCGCGGCTGCGGAGAAATTTTTTCCGGGCGGGAGTATTGAAAAAGAGATCCCGGACAATGATTTCCGTACCCGGCGCACAGCCTGCCGGTTTGTCCGAAATCATTTTGCCGCCATGAATGACGACTTCACATCCTTCCGGCTGTTCTTTTCTACGGGTGCGGAGGGTGATTTTGGAAACGGAAGCGATGCTGGGGAGAGCTTCCCCGCGGAATCCCATGGTTGTAATGGCGAACAGGTCGGCTTCCGTTGAAATCTTGCTGGTGGCGTGAGCTTCGAAACAGAGCAGCGCGTCATCCTGATCCATGCCGTCTCCGTTGTCGATGACCGCGATCATGTCGGACCCGGCTTTCTGGATGTTCACGGAAATTTTGGTGGCGTGGGCGTCGAGCGAATTTTCCAGCAGTTCCTTGAGAACGGATGCCGGCCGTTCGACGACTTCGCCTGCGGCAATTTTGTTGTAGATATGTTCGGGGAGCAGATTGATGCGGCTCATGGCGTGTTTCCCTGTTCCGGAGAACCCTGCGGCGCGGCATTCAGCCTGCGGCGTTTGGCCTCCGCTTTCCGGACGATGTCCTGAAACGTTTTCTCCTGCCGGATGTTGTCAAAATTGGAACTGAAGGAAAACGGCAGGATGTTTTCGCCCAGTTTGGCATACGCCAGCTTGAAATATTCCAGAGCTTCCGCAGTTTTTCCGTCGAGGGAATACATGCCTGCCAGATTGATGGCTGCGGCTGCGGAGTCCGGTTCCTTGTCATATACTTTTCTGGCACTGGCAAGAGCTTCCTTGTATTTTTTCTGTCCGGCAAGGGCGGCACCCAGATTGTTGTATGCGGATGTGTCATCCGGATTGAGAGCCGTCAGGCGGCGGAAAATCGCTTCCGCGGGCTGATATTTCTGCTGCAGGTACAAAGCGGTACCCAGCATGGAAAGCAGTGCGCGGTTGTCCGGATAAAAGAGCAGAGCGGTGCGCAGCTGGTCTTCCGCACGGGCGAAACGTCCGTTTTCACAGTCGCGCGAAGCCACGGACAAAGCCGTTTCAATGTCGGGAATGTGCAGCATGGCGGCATCATCTGGATCGGTCTGTCTGGATTCGTTCCGGAACGGACTGAGCCGCATGGTCCAGTTTGCCGCCCGGCGGTATTCCTGCTGAGAGACGCGGCAGCCGCGGATGATCAGAGTCAGGACAATAATCAGGACAATGAAAAAAATCAGCGGCGCGAGCTGTCTGGTCAAAGGCTGTTCCGTCTTCATGATTTCAGCTCCGGCAGATGATTCCAGTGGCAGGCACAGAAATGACCGGGTGCAGACTGCCGCATGGCAGGCACTTCATTGCGGCAGCGTTCCTGCTGTTCCCGGGACAACCGGCGGCAGAGACTGCATCGAGTGCAGAACCGGCATCCGGGCGGATATTCTGCGGGGAGCGGAACGGAGCCGTGGATGGTGGAAAGCCGTCCGTTTTCTTCGCCGAGAACAGGAACCGCTGCCAACAGAGCCGCAGTGTACGGATGTTCCGGGGTGTCGATGATGCTGCGCACCGGACCGGTTTCGACCACGCGTCCGGCGTACATGACCGCGACCCGGTCGGCGGTTTCCGAGACGATGCCGAGATTGTGGGTAACCAGGATCATGGACGTGCCAAGGTTTCTGCGGAGTTCCAGCAGAAGATCCAGAATCTGCGCCTGAATGGTTACGTCCAGCGCGGTAGTCGGTTCATCGGCGACGAGCAGGGCGGGACGGCTGGCGATGGCCATGGCGATCATGACGCGCTGCTGCATCCCGCCGGACATTTCATGCGGATAAAGGCGCACCCGTGCGGCGGGATCGGATATGCCGACTTTCCGGAGCAGTTCAATGGCTTCATTCCAGGGTTCCGTTACATCCGGACGGTGCAGTTCCAGTGCTTCGGCAATCTGTTCCCCGACCCGGAAAACCGGATTCAGGGAGACCGACGGTTCCTGAAAAATATAGGCAAATTCCCCTCCGCGGACTTTCCGCAGGGCGCGTCCGTGCAGTTTCATCACATCGACACTTTCGCCGGAACGGGTGTGCAGCCGGACTTCCCCGCCGAGGATGCGCGCCGCTTCCGGGAGCAGTTTGGCAAGCGTCATGCAGGTGATGCTTTTTCCGCAGCCGCTTTCGCCCACCAGCGCGAGAATTTCTCCGGGTTCAACCGTAAACGACACATCCGATACCGCCGGCAGCAGTCTGCCTTCGGATTGAAATGCCACATTCAGATTTTTTACTTCCAGCAGAGCCATTTTTTCAGCCGTTGTTTTCCTGTTCCTTCAAATATTCCTGCAGACGGTCGAGAATGGCGGCCGCTTCGGGGTCTTTCAATTCTTTTCTGGCGTCCGGCAGGGTGAAAAACAGACGGGAACGCCGTCCGGCTTCTTCCCATTTTTCCAGAATACCGCAGATTTTGAGCGGATAAAATTCCACGAACGGGTTTCCCGCAAAACGCTCAACGCCCACCAGAAAATCCGCGCAGTTGCCGCTGACGCCCGCTTCTTCATAGGCTTCTTTGACAGCGGATTCCCGGCTGCTCATATTCTTTTCCAGATTTCCTTTCGGGAAGATCCAGCGTCCGCCGCCCGCCGGAGTAACCAGCAGAATCCAGAGCCTGCCGTTTTCGTCGAACATGTAGGGGATCGTGCCGGAACGGAACGGCGTATTCTGTTTTTTATTTTTGCGGGGAGCACCGAGACGTACAGCCGTTTTTTTCACATTTCCGGAGTTTTTCCGGGCTGTGAGCAGATCAACGGGCGCGGACACTTTACCGCCGGAACGTTTTTTCATGCAGACGTGTCTCCGGTTGTTCCGCAGATATCCTTCACCGGCAGTCCGGCGATTTTCAGAGCGGGAGAATAAGCCGGCGGATCGAAATGATTCCGTTTGCCGGTGAGAATTTCGCCCAGCGCGATACCCTGATCTCTGGCCGCCATCCACAAACCAGGGGTGATACCGTCGATTTCCGCACAGTCGCCCGCCGCAAAAATATCCGGATCGGAGGTCTGAAGCCGGTGATTGACCTGAATGGCGCGTCCGACTTCCAGTTTTGCTTTTTTCGCCAGATCCGTTCTGGCGCGGATTCCGGCGGCAAACAGCAGCAGCGAGCATTCCATGGCAAAGCCGTCATTGAACACCGCGCGGATGGTGCCGTCATTGATTTTCTCTACGGAATTCAAAGCCGTGTTCAGCTTGAATTTCATTCCCATGCCGGAAAGTTTTTCCTGCAGAACGGCGGATTGTTTTCCGTTTAGCTGTTTCGGCAGAAGCCGGTCCATAAATTCGGCGACGGTTGCATCGCAGCCTCGCTGCGTCAATGCCCAGGCCGCTTCCAGTCCGAGCAGTCCGCCTCCGACAATCAGAGCTTTTTTATGTCCTGTTTCGGCTGTTTCGATGATCCGTTTTGCATCATTCAGCGTTCTCAATTTGAAATACCGGACCAGGTCCAGGTCATTGACCTGCGGGATGAAGGCGTCGGCACCGGTTGCCAGAATGAGTTTGTCATACGGGAAAAGCTGTCCGCCTTCGATTTGAATCTGATGCACATTGCGGTGAATGAGGCTGACCTGCGTTCCGAAGAAGGTCTGGATGTTCAAGGCGTGGAACGCCTCCTCGTTTGCCAGCATGAGTTTCCCTTCCGGGATTGTGCCAGCCACGAATTCAGGAAGACGCACTTTGGAATACAGTCCGCATTTTTCTGTATCGAAGACAAAAATATCCGATTCGGCGTCGTTCTCCCGAATCGTTTTTGCCGTCATGAAGCCGGCTTGTCCCGCACCCAGAATGATATATTTCATACGCGACCTCCGATCTGGTTGAGATTCATTCTCAATGTCTTTCTGAAAATATAAGAGTATTTTACCGGACAATCAAGTCAATAAAAGAAAAAAAACGGCAAAAATACGCGAGATTTTCTTTTTTTACTGGAAAAAACGTCCGGACGGTTTATATTTTCAAGCTGATAAATGTTTAATTCATTACATGGAGAGAGTCATGTCGGAAAAAAAACACAAGCCCATGTGGGTTAAAAAAATAGAATTTGCCTTCCTGATGTTGGGAGTGCGTTTGATTGAGAAACTCAGCGTAAAACAATGTTATGCCCTGGCGGACCGGATCGGCGCCCTGATTTTTCTGGTTGACCGCAAGCACCGCAACCGCGCCGTGCAGCATGTGCTGCACAGCGGACTGCGCACCAGCCGTCCGGAGGCGATGAAGCTGGCGAAGGCAAGTTTTCAGCATATGATAAAAGTTTTCATGGAGATCGTGAAAGCTCCGCAGCTGGTTACCGCGGAAAATTTTCATGAATATTATGAACTGGACGACCGGATGGATCCCGCCGTGCGTGAACGTTTCTTCAATCCGCCGCATTCTCAGCCGTCGATTCTGGCAACCGGGCATATCGGCAACTGGGAACTGGCGGGCAGTGCCTATTCTCTGCTTTCCGGCATTCCGCTCTGTTCGATCATGCGTCCGCTGGAAAATGAACTGATTGGCAATTTCTTCTATTCACACCGTGCGGTTTTCAACCATACCACGGTGTCCAAGGAAAACGGTCTGCGGCCTTTGCTGAAAGCCCTGCTGGGCGGAAAATCCATTGCCATTGTGGCGGATCAGCACGCATCCCATTCGGAAGGCGTGGTCGTGGATTTTCTGGGACATCCGGCGAGAGCACACATGACCCCCGCTCTGCTGGGCTTGAAAACGCAGGTTCCCATCACCTGCGTGGTGCTGATCCGCAAAGACAACCAGTTCCATTTCAAAATGGTGCTGAACGGTCCGGTGATGTATACGCCCACCGGCGACAAGGACAAAGATATTCAGACCATGACACAGCTGTACACGGATCTGATTACCGAGACGCTGAAAGAATATCCGGAGCAATGGCTGTGGCCGCACCGCCGCTGGCTGGACTGCAACCGGAACACCCCGAAAAAGGAGGTTTGACCCATGAAAAAACTGCTTTCTGAATTTGATTCCCGCCGGGTTCTGGCGGCACCTTCCCTGCTTGCCGCTGATTTTTCCTGTCTGGCATCGGAAATTCAGCGCATTGAGGAAGCCGGAGCCGATCTGCTGCATCTGGATGTGATGGACGGTCATTTCGTGCCGAATCTGACCATGGGGCCGCCGCTGATTGCCTCCATCCGTAAACATTCCTCTCTGCCGTTTGATGCACATCTCATGCTGGACAATCCGCTGAAATATGTGAAGCCGTTTGTGGACGCCGGGGCGGATCATATCACTTTTCATGTGGAAGCGCAGGACGATCCGCTGGCGGTTATCGCCGCCATCCGGGAACAAGGGGCGTCGGTCGGAATTTCTGTCAAACCGAAAACCCCCGCATCTGCAATTGCCATGCTGATGGATAAAGTCGATCTGGTGCTGGTGATGTCAGTCGAACCCGGCTTCGGCGGACAGTCCTTCATGCCGGAAGTCGTGCCGAAAACGGTGGAGCTCCGCGAACTTGCCAACCGGATCAATCCGCGCATTCATATTGAAATCGACGGCGGAATTGGCAATGACACTGCCAACACGGCGGTCAGTGCGGGAGCCAATATGCTGGTTGCCGGTACTTTTGTTTTCCGCGCTCCGGATGGAGCCGCCGCCGCGATTCAGCGTCTGCATGATACCCAGAAACTGCTGCCGCATCAGCCTTCGAAATGAAAACCATCCGTTTCTTCGGGGATCTGCTGGCGGAAAAATACGGTGTGCGTCTGCACCGGATTCCCTTTGATCTGGGACTTTCCTGTCCGAACCGCCGGAACGGAACCGGACCGTGTGCGTACTGCGCCGAAAACGGTGCGCTTGCCCGTCATCTGGTATCCGGCATGGAACTGGCGGAACAGGCTCGCGCCGGCAAGGAGTATATCCGCGGACGGTATGGTTCGGAGGGGCCTTATCAGGCGTATTTTCAGGCATTCACCAGCACATTCGCGCCGGTTTCCGATTTGCGGCGGCTTTATTCGGACGCCTTGTCGACCGGCGATTACAGGGTGCTGGTCATTGCCACGCGGCCGGACTGTCTGTCGACGGACTGTCTGGATTATCTGTCCGAACTGCGGGAACGTTACGAACTGTGGGTTGAGCTGGGCGTTCAGACTTCTCATGATGCCACTTTGCAGCTGATCCGGCGCGGACACGATTTCGCCTGTACAGAAAATGCCGTGCGGCGTCTGCACGAACGTTCCATTCACTGCGCGGCGCATCTGATTCTCGGTCTGCCCGGTGAAACACAGGATGATTTCAATCAGACGGCGGACCGGATTGCCGCTCTGCCGTTTGAAGCGGTCAAGATGCACAATCTGCTGGTGCTGCGCGGAACCCCCATGGCGAAAATGCTGCGTGACGGTCTGGTTCATCCGATGAATGAATATGAATATGCCGCCGCGCTGACTTCTTTTCTGCGGCGTCTGCCCAATTCCATGGCGGTTATGCGGCTGAGCGCAGATGCGCCCCGCGACGAAATCATCGAACCGCGCTGGTGGATGAAAAAAGGGCAGTTCCGTGAAATGTTTCTGGCGCATTATGAGCAGAACCGCGAACCGGAAGCCGCGCCGTTTGAATTCGCCTGCCGCACGGAAGACGGTTCCTACACTTTTTATCATCCGGGATATCATCAGCATTTCCATTCCACTGCCGGCGCCGGGACGGAGTCCTACCGGAAATATCTGGAACCCTGCCGCATACGGGAGCGTCTGGAGCAGGGGGAGAACCTGACTGTGCTGGACATCGGGTTCGGCATGGGATTCAATGTTTCCGCCCTGTACCGCACCTGGAAGGAAACGGGCAAAGGTTCACTGCAGGTGGTGTCGCTGGAATCGGATCCGGCAGTGGTGCGCGCCGCCGCCATGCTGCCGGGACATCCCGAACCGGAAATGATCCGGGCGCTGATTCGGACACCGGAGTTTTCCGACGGCGCGTTTCAGCTGGAACTGCGGTATGGCGACGCCCGGAAAAATCTGCCGGACCGCTTGCTTTTCGATGCCGTTTTTCTGGATGCCTTTTCCCCTGATGCCAATCCGGAACTGTGGACCTGCGATTTTCTTGCCACCCTGAAAAGAATCATGAAACCGGCGGGGGTGCTTGCCACTTATTCCTCGGCATATCCGGTGTGCGGCGCTTTGCTGCAGAATGGGTTTCAGGTATATATGTCCGAACCGTTCGGACGGAAACGCGGCGGATTGCTGGCGTCTCTTACTCCGCAGACGGGATTGATCCCCCTGCCGGAGAAGGATTTCCTGATAACAACGCGTTCCACGGCGGGGACTCCGTATGCCGACCCGGCTCTGTCTGCTTCGCGGGAAACGATTCTGCGGAATCATGCCGCCCGGATCAGCGAACTGCGGAAGCTCGGAATGCCGAAATGGTTCCGGAAATGAAGTTTTTTCTCATTAATTGCATATAATTTTGCGGTTTTCTGTTTTTTCTGCTTGACTTTCCGGAAAAGGGTATTACATTGTTTCTATCAAATATGCCAACGATGGCAACAGCGTTGCCGTCCGGCGAAAAATAAGAAAAAAGAGGAGAAAACGCAATGAAACGTCGTTATGTCGTCTGCGGTGTGTCCGGCAGAGCCATCGGGATGTGGATCACTCCGATGTATCGCACTTTTGCCAAACAGGCTGAACTGGTCGGTATGCTGGACATCGACCCCCTTCGCTTCAAGGTCTGCAAACAGGAAGTTCCGGAATCCAAAGATGTTCCCGAATACATGCCGGATCAGTTTGACCAGATGATTGAAGAGACCAAGCCGGATGCCGTGTTCGTGGTCAGCCGCGACTGCTTCCATGCCCACTACATCATCAAGGCTCTCGAAAAAGACCTGGACGTCATCACCGAAAAACCGATGACCACCAACTGGGAAGACGGCATCAAAGTGCGGGAAGCCGAAAAGAAATCCAAAGGCCAAGTTACCTGCACCTTCAATTACCGCTACAATCCGCAGCACCGTCTCATCCGCGAACTGGTTCTCGCCGGCAAAGTCGGACGCGTTACCCATGTCGACCTCAACTGGTACATCGACATTCATCACGGCTCCAGCTATTTCAACCGCTGGAACCGTATGCGCGAAAACTCCGGCAGCCTGTCCATCCATAAAGCCAGCCATCACTTCGACCTGGTCAACTGGTGGGTCGGCAGCCCCGATCCGCATCTCGTCCATGCTTTCGGCGCGCTGAATCATTACGGCCCGAACGGTCCGTTCAATCCTTCCAAAAAAGACGGACGTCACTGCACGGAATGCGATGAACGCCGTCATTGCGCCTACAAAGCCCGCTGGGAATCCCGTGCTACCGTCACCAAAATCCATGACGACCACCTGGATGCCTTCGACGAAGCCCTCGGCGTGCGTTATACTCCGTCGATCTATCGTCCCGACATGTGCATCTTCGATTCCGAAATCAACATTCACGACACCATCGTGGCGGACGTCAAATATGCCAACGGTATTCTGCTGAATTATTCCGCCAACTTCTCCACTCCGTACGAAGGCTACCGTCTGGCAATCAACGGTACTCATGGTCGTATTGAAGCGGAAGAATGGGGCGGTGCCGGTGCAACGGCATTCCCGTGCCCGCGTGAAACGGATCATTACGTCGATTACTATCCGATCTTCGGTTCCCGTGAGAGACTCTGGGTCAAACCGGGTGTCGGCGGACACGGCGGCGGTGACTCCGGCATCCAGGAAGATGTGTTCATGGGTGTTGATCCGGACCGCAAATACGATATTCTGGCGACCTCCAGAGATGGTCTTTCCGCCATCTCCATTGGCGATGCCGTTTACAAATCCATCACGCAGGAACGTGTCATTGACCTGTCCGAAGTGATGAAACACTGATCTTTTAGATCATAAAGAAAAAAAGAACTCTGTCCGCAAAACAGGGTTCTTTTTTTTATGTTTTTTTGACGGACAGAATTGTTTTTTTATAAAGCTGGAATA
>ERZ1034992.340-NODE-340-length-27739-cov-5.175553_pt1 | contig 27739 bp, 19 predicted proteins | sample MGYA00520695_ERZ1034992 | MGnify/ENA primary metagenome ERZ1034992 (study PRJEB33766, sample SAMN09781778) | gut metagenome | biome: gut microbiome | host: Homo sapiens | place: Madagascar | study: EMG produced TPA metagenomics assembly of the PRJNA485056 data set...
ACGTTTTTTTGAAAAATTTTGCAAAAATTCCCATTTTTTAGCATTTTGGGTATTGAATTATTCATTTGTTCGATATATAATGTCTTTATCTTAAAAAATAACCTTACAAAAAGGAGATTGTTATGAGAAAAGCATTTATTTGTCCCACAAAGTACGTGCAAGGCGAAAACGAATTGTTGAACCTTGGTTATTTTGTAAAAACCTTCGGTAAGAAAGCACTTCTTATCGCAGACCCGTTTGCGCTCAACCTCGTCAAAGAGAAACTCGAAGCAACCCAAAAGAAATACGGCGTTGAATTCGTTTCCTGCGACATTTTCAAGGGCGAATGCTCTCGCACGGTTGTAAAAGCATTGCAAGAGTTTGCAAAAGCAAACAAGTGCGCATGCACCATTGGTCTCGGCGGCGGCAAAGCAATCGACACATCGAAGTGCGTTGCGGCAGGCAATCCTCTCATCATCTGCCCCACCATCGCGGCAACCGACGCACCTACGTCCCACTCCGCAGTTCTTTACACCGACGATCACGAATTTGACGATTATGCATACTTCCGTCAAAGCCCGTCCGTCGTTCTTATCGACCTTAACGTCATCGCAAACGCTCCGTCAAGATTCCTTGTCAGCGGCATGGGCGACGCACTCTCCACTTATTTCGAAGCAAGAGCAAACGTCAACAGCGTTTCCAACGTCAACGCAGGTCTTCCCTGCGGAGCAGACAGAAAGAAAGGCACTCTTCTCGGCTACGGCACGTACACCGCTGCAGCACTTGCAGAGCTTTGCTATCACAACCTCATCAGCGACGGTGCAAAAGCGAAAACCGCTTGCGACTGCAACGTAGTAACTCCCGCTTTCGAAAAAATCGTTGAAACCAACATCCTTCTCTCCGGTCTCGGATTCGAATCCGGCGGTCTTGCAGCTGCACACGCAATCCACGACGGTTTGACCGCAGTCCACGACATCCACGCATGCTGCATGCACGGCGAAATCGTCGCATTCGGTACAATCTGCCAACTCGTGCTTGAAAACAGCCCCGAAGAAGAGCTCTACGAAGTGCTCAACTTCTGCGACGAAGTCGGTCTCCCCGTCTGCTTGCACGACCTTATGACAAATCCGCGCACCGGCGAAGTCATCAGAGAAGAACTCACCGAAGAAGAATACAAGATCGTCGCCGCAAAGACTTGCATCCCCGACGAGAGCATCCACAACATGCCCTTCCCCGTAACCGAAGACATGGTTATTGCCGCAATCAAAGCAGCGGACAAGATCGGTCACGATTTCAGATACGGCTGCGACTGCGAATGCTGCCACTAATTTAACGAATAACCGACACTCCCTTGCTCGCCAAGGGAGTGTCTTATAAAAATCCGCACGAAATCGCGTTTGCCGACTTGTTTTGCGGATAACAAGGAGAATATTATGAAGAAAATTATGAACACCGCTCAAAGTTTCGTGTACGATATGTGCCACGGTCTTGCAGCGGCTCACCCCGAACTTGAATTTGTCGAAAAATACAAAGTCGTCAAAAAGAAAGACATCAACGACGCAAAAGTCAGCCTTATCTCCGGCGGCGGTAGCGGTCACGAACCCGCACACGCAGGTTTTGTCGGAAAAGGCATGCTTGACGCTGCGGTTTGCGGCGACGTTTTCGCATCCCCCTCTCAAGTTCAGGTTTACAACGCAATCAAGCAATGCGCAACGGACAAAGGCGTACTTCTCATCGTCAAAAACTATTCGGGCGACTGCATGAACTTCAACAACGCAATGAGCGACGCTCAAGAGGACGGTATCAAGGTTGACGCAGTGTACGTCAACGACGACATCGCCGTCAAAGACTCTCTCTATACCGTCGGTCGCAGAGGCGTTGCAGGCACCGTTCTCGTACACAAATGCGCAGGCGCGGCGGCAGAACAAGGCAAGAGCCTCGAAGAAGTCAAAGCGGTTGCAAACAAGGTTATCGACAACGTGCGTTCTTTCGGTTTCGCTTTCACGAGCTGCACCGTTCCCGCAGCAGGTCATCCCACGTTTGAAATCGGCGACGACGAAATGGAATTCGGCGTCGGTATCCACGGCGAACCCGGTCGTTTCCGCGAGAAAATCGACTATTCCACCGGCACGTTCTGTGACGATTTGTCAAGACGCATCCTCACCGATCTCGAAGAGGATCTCAAACTCAAAAAAGGCGAAGAAATCGTGCTTCTTATCAACGGTTTCGGCGGAACTCCCCTTCAAGAGCTCTACATTCTCAACAACTCCGTCACAAAAGCTCTCAATCAAGACGGCATAACCATCCACAAGACCATCGTCGGAAACTTCATGACTTCCATCGATATGGCAGGTGCGTCGATTTCCGTTTTGAGAGTGGACAGCGAGCTTAAATCTCTCATCGACTATCCCGTCAACACCCCCGCACTCACTTGGGGCGCCGCAATGAGCGAACAGGCGGAAGCGGCTCTTGAAGCAGTGCAAGCAATCGGCAGAGCTCTCGGATACGTTCCGCAAGAGCACGTCGAAGCAAAAACCGCAAAGAAAGCGGCAAAAGCGGAAACCGAAGAAGTCGCAGTGTACGAAGTCGAAGGCAAACCCGTCGTAAACGAAACCATCAACACCGCGGCTTTCGTTCAAATCGTGGACAAGATGGCAGACATCGTCATCGAAAACGAAGTTCCCTTCTGTGAAGCCGACAAAATGGGCGACGGCGACTTCGGTATGTCCATCGCAAAAGGTTTCAGACAACTCAAAGCGGACTGGGCAACCAGAAAGAAAGGCGACATCGGTCAATTCCTTGTAAGTTGCAGCGAAATCATCAAAGAATACTGCGGCGGAGCATCCGGTCCTATTTGGGGTTCTGCGTTCAAGTATGCAGGCAAAGCAATGCTCGGCAAGAAAGAAGTCAACCTCACGGATATAGCACTTCTCTTCACCGAAGCAAATCGCGGCGTGTACGAAACGGGCAAAAAGTCCTTCGGCAAAGGTGCGGAAATCGGCGACAAGACGCTTGTTGACGCTCTCAAACCTTGCGCAATGGCTCTCACCAAAGCAGCGGAAGAAGGCAAGAAATTGCAAGAAGGTCTTGACCTCGGCGCAAAAGCGGCTCACGAAGGCGCAGAAGCAACCAAAACTCACGTTGCCACACTCGGCAGAGCGGGCACGGTGGGCGAGCGTTCAATCGGTTATCCCGATGCCGGCGCACACGGACTCGACGTCATCTTCAACGAGCTTGCGGCTTATATCGCAAAGATGTAAAATTCGATTGATACAAAAAATAGAAGCACTCGCCGAGTGCTTCTATTTTTTGTTTGTTTTCAGTTTTTTATATACGTCCATTTGCAAACGGCATTTTTTTGCCGTTTAATTTTCTCTCTTAAACCGCTCGTTCGTTTTTCTTATTCTGTCAATAAGTTCGTGGTTGTCGTAATTGCTCGGAGCGCGCCAAACCCAATTGCCTTGCGCAACGGAAGGGATGTTCATTCTGCCCTGCTCGTTTGTGAGCAACAACCAATCTTGAAGAGGAACGACGACAAGATTCGCAACGGATTGAAACGCAAGGTTTATCATGGCGTAGGTGCGGTTTGCGCCACCGCAGAAACGCAGACACTCTTTTTTGAACCGTGCGAGCGTATCGCCTTTTAATTTTTTACACCAGGAAGTCGTGCAATCGGCATCGTGGGAGCCTGTATATACAACGCAGTTTTCGTCCTTATACGTGCGCGGCAAATACTCGTTGTCGTCGTTTGAGAAGGCAAATTGAAGCACTTTCATGCCGGGATAGCCGCAGTATGCAAGCAATTCGCGCACGTCGTCGGTGATATAGCCCAAATCCTCGGCGATTATTTTCGCGCCGGGCATACGGCGGTTTACCTCGTCAAAAAGCGATTTGCCGGGGCCGACCATCCACTTGCCGTCTTTTGCTGTTTTTTCGCCGTTTTTGATGACGAAATACCCTGCAAATCCACGGAAATGGTCTATGCGCAATATATCGTAAAGTTTGAAACTTTGCTCGATGCGCTCTATCCACCACTCGTAGCCGTCCGCTTTCATCTTGTCGTAGTCGTAGACGGGATTGCCCCACAACTGACCGTCCTCGGCGTAAGCGTCGGGCGGACAACCTGCAACGACTGTCGGATTCAAATCCTCGTCAAGCAAAAACATAGACGGATTGCTCCACACGTCCGCGGAATCGTACGCGACGTAAATGGGCATATCGCCTACAATCGTTATATCCTTTGAATGAGCGTAATTTAAAACGTCCTTCCACTCGGCAAAAAACTCGTACTGGACAAACTTCCAAAATGCAATTTCGGAGGCAAACTCCCCTTTGCGTGCTTGCGCCTTGTCGTAAAAGCGGAATTCGTCTTCCCATTCGTTCCACGCCTTGTAGCCGAATGCGGCTTTGAGTGCCATAAAATACGCATAATCGTCAAGCCACTTTGCGTTGTCTTTGCAAAACGTTTCGAACTCGCAATCGGGCAAAAAGCGCGAATATGCTTTTTTGAGCAAGGCAGTTTTGTTTTCAAACAACCATCCGTAGTCTGTTCTGTCGCAAACGTGAACGGCGGATTTCAAATCCTCGCCGTCGAGAAGGCCTTTTTCAAACAACGTTTGAGGATCGATGTAATAGTGGTTGCCTGCAAACGACGCGGGAGACTGATACGGGCTGTCACCGTACGCCGTAGGATTGAGCGGCAGTATCTGCCAACACTTTGTGCGTGTCGCGCTCAAAAAGTCTACAAATCGCTTACAGGGCGCGCCAAACGTGCCTATTCCCCACTCGCTCGGCAGCGAACTGACCGCCGTCAACATTCCGCTTTTATGCTTGAATCCAAAACTGTCCGTCATCATAGCAAACTTTGCAAGCGATTTGATATTGTTTATGCTCGCCTGCAAAACAATATAATAAATATACCACAAACCCATCGTCGATTCAAGGGCGAAAGGGCAAAAATCGCATCAAATCATATATGATTTCATAAGGCTACACAAAATTTGCAAAAACCGCGTCATATCCGCAATCTCCGCTTTCGATTTGTCCTTGCACAACGCCTCGGCAAGCACGCTTGCAAAAACGTTTTGTTTGAGAGGATCGTGCGGAATATCCCCAAAAGATATTTTTGCCGTTTGAGATACACTCTGTCCAAAATCGAAACGTCCGCCCATATTTTCAATATATGAGTTTGAAAAAAATGTTGTCTTTTGGCAAAAATAAGATGCAAAACTCCTTGACAACCCCCTTGTTTTAATCATATAATAAGCAATGTTAAGCGGTCATGGCGGAATAGGCAGACGCGTACGTTTGAGGGGCGTATGGTTACACCGTCCGAGTTCAAGTCTCGGTGACCGCACCACAAAAAGATAAGCACGAACTTTTCGTGCTTTTTCTTTTTTTGCGGACACCGAGACTTGCGTGCGATACTTCGCACGGCGCATTTTTGCGCAACTCGGACTCCGTCCGACTGACGCTTCACTTTGGCGAATAATATTCGCCCGTTCCGCTATTACGCTCGCTTTGCTCGCTACAAGTCTCGCTATCGACACTAAATAGCATAACTTATGTTCGTGTTTTTTTCTTTTGTGCAACCACCGAGGCTTGAACTTGCTTGCAAAGAATTTTGCAAGCACAAGGCAACGACTTGTCGGACGACACCGTCCGTTGCACGCAAATTTGATTTTTTTACATACAAAAGCCTCGCAAGATGCGAGGCTTTTGTGTTGATTAAATCAATCGGTTTTGAAATTGATTATGCTTCTGTGGTAGGAGCAATATAGATACCATTCGAAACATACGTTGCACCTTGTGCTACTTGAGCTGCACCTTTAAAACTGCTAGGCGTGCCTGTGACGAGGATATAATCTCCGACTTTGAGATCAGCACCACCGGAAAGTTTGTAGCAGCTCAATTCTGTCGTTCCGTCAGTGATTGTAACAGTAATATTGTTGCTGCTGGAGCTGTAGTTATAGTCAATGGATTTGATTTTGCCATACATCATAGTTCCTGCAACACCCGTTCCGTCCAAACCGGCTTGCTTTGCCGTTGCCAAATCTGTAACGTTAAGTTTGACGAACGTTCCGACTGCTTCGAGAGTGCCGTTATAGTTGGTCAAAATAGCTGCGATTGCAAGTTTGTCACCGACTGCGATTGTTGCTGCATCGTCAAGGTTATAGCCGTAAACAAGGATTTCGGAAACGCCATCGGAGAGATTGAACGACACTTTATTCTTGCTTGCATTATATGCCGACGTAATCTTTGACACAGTTCCGATAAGGATATGTGAATCGGTAGTTTTTTTACCGCTTGCAAGCGTTTCTGCAACTTTAACTGCTTGTTTGATAAACGTGTTGTCAACTTTTTCGACAACGGTTACGGTTGTCGCACCGAGAACAGTGCCCGTGTAAACACCGTCAACTGCTTCAACAGCTTTGCCGTTGACTTTGACGCAGTCAAGTTCGATGCCTTCTGCAACTTCAACCGTGAACGTGAATTTTTGACCGTTGACACCTTTTGTATCAGCCAATTTAACAGTGGCATTTGCGCTTGAATCTTCTGCTACAGTGATGTTGTATTCCGTAAGCGGAACGAATTTGATTTCGCCAAGATATGCACGGAAATTGTCACCATTGAAGAACGGTTTGCCTTCTTTAACTTGGTTCAATCTAAACGTTTGGTTGCTATAGTTTGCACCGAGATAGTAATCAAAAGTACCTTTGTTGCTTGTCAAATTGCAAGTAAAGCACTCGTTCTCTGCATTCCACGTCCATACGTTGCTTTCTTTTCCGGTGCTGTCAAGCAAAATGTTTGTGAAGTCGCCGGCTGCTTTGTATGCAATATAAGTTTTGGTCTCGGATTTATCTTTATTGGTTGTTTTGAAATAAAGTTTGTAGCCGCCTTCAACGATCTCGACATACACAAGTTGAACATTATCAGTATTGTCGATTGCATTGATATAGTAACCATTCATTTTGTTCACTGCAAAAATTTGTTTTGCAAGGTTGGTTTGATCAACCGTCAACACATATCCTTGTCCTTCGACAAACGGTGCTTTGACTTCAACCGAGCCCTTGCCTGCTTTGACAGTGACGATGTAGTTCTTGCTTCTCGTTGCACCATTGTAAGTGAGAGTTGCTTTGACGGAAGTGAGAACGTCGTTTTCCGTCAAGGTCGGGATCAACTGACCGTTTTTGATTGCAAGCACATTTTTGCCTGACTCGACTTCCCATTCGATTGTTGCGCCTTCAACAGTCGGGAGATCCGTAACTGCTTTAATGCTTTCGGGAACTTCGAGATCTTCGAGCATGGATGCTGCGGTCGGGATCAAGGATTCGACAGAAAGGAATTGAACGGACTCGAATTCACCGCTCTTGTAAGTTGCAAGGATGGTTGCGGTTTCGGGGTTGCCCGGTGTTACGGTCATCTTGCCGCCGTCGAGGACGATTGCGTTGGATTTGCCGACGATTTCGTAAGAAATTTCAACGCCGTCAACTGCCGTTTCGAGAGCAAACTCTTTTTGAGTTGTGATACGCACGGTTTTGCCCGCTGCTGTGTTGATGCCGTCTGCAACGAGTTTTTCATTGACTTTTGCGATTGCGGCTGCAACTTTCTTGCCTGCGTACACTGTGTCTGCAGCATCTTCTTCTTGACCGCTTGCAGTCACTGCGGATGCGCTCAACGGCATGATTTGCCAACCTTTATAGTTGGACAAAATACCGGTTACGTTGACCATTGAGCCAACGGGATAAGTTGTCGTCAAGGCATTGATTGCAGTCCAGGTTGCGTCGTCTGCTTTCGTTGCGTATGCGCCTTCCATATATTTGCTCACGCGGACTTGCACTTTTGCGCCGCCCTTTTCGAGCGTCAACAATGTGTAGTTTGCACCTGCTTGCTTGTCTGCGTCTGCTGCAACCTTCGTAACTTTCCAGTTGGTGAGCGAAACAAGGCGAGATTCATGATAAACGGTTGCGGGCAAGTTGCCGATGACTTCTTGATCGATTGCTTTGACGTGTGCGTTTACGTCGATGGGTGCGACGTCGTCGTCAACAACGAGTTTGCCGCCTGCGTTGGTTTCCACCAGACCGTTATAGTTGGTGTTGGTTGTGCCGGTGACGGTGATGTGTACGCCGGGAGCCAATTTCGCAGCATGTTCATCGGTGGTTTTGACTCTGTAGAGATAGTAGCCCGCCGTGAAATCGTCGTTGACCATGTAGAGTGTGACGTTATTATAGCCGGAGCTGTAAGCCGTGCCGATCAAAACGACGTAACCGCTCATATCGATGGAAACGCCGGTGTTGGTGTACCAGTAGTTGACAAGTTCAAGTCCTTCCATGGTCTTGTAGACGGTCATACGATAGGATTGAGATGCGCTCACTCCGTTGTAGGTGAAAGTTGCCTTGACTTTGACGGGAGTTTGGTTGCCTTGAGGTGTAACTTGCAACGTTTTGCCGTTGTTGATGACCTTGATGTAAAGCTCATAGTCTTCGTCAACCGACCATGCGATAGTTGCGGTTTTGCCTTTGTAAGCAAACTCTGTTTCCAAATCGAAGTTGTCAACGATGGTTGCCTTGTCCTTGGGGAACACGTAGCTGTTCATAAAATCGTAAACGTCAAGCGCTTTGACTCTTACGGTGTAGGATTTGCTCGATTTTTTGACGGTTACTGTCAAATTGACGTCAACCAAGCCCGTTTCAGGAAGGGTGACTTTTGCAAGCCAATCGGATTCGCGTTTTTCCAATTGGATTGCGGTGCCTTCGGATTTCCATTCCGCCGCTTCACCGCCGATTGTTGCGGGAAGAGTGAAATCATCGGTAACGGTTGTGCCGTCCATGTCGAAAATATAACTGTCAAGTACATTGGTGTCGTTCTTGTCATTGCAAGCAGCCAACGTGACGCAGCACAATACCATAACTATAGCCAAGACCGCTATGATATTTCTTTTCATCTCCATTTCTCCTTTAATATTATTATTTTACGGTTATATCCGATATATTCGGAATAACGATTGTTCCTGATTTATCAACAAGTTGATAACCTCTTACGCTAAATTTTTTGCCAACCGCAAACTGATTTATATAGCTGTCCGAAACTTTCACTTGATAGGTAAATTCAACCGCGTCTTCGGCTCCGTCTTCCGTACGTTTTTGAGTCGAACCGAGGATTGTAAGCACGCCGTTTTCAATCGATGAACTCTTCACCGTCACGTCCGTGTACAAAGTTTTGCTGTATTGAGCAATATACTCTACCGTCGAATCAAACGTCAGATAGTAGTTTGCTTGCACCAAACGGCAGCCTTCGTATCCGGGATTCGAATTGCCTATGCTTTCGCCGTAAAGGCTGTTGTACACAAGCCCCGAAATCTGGAAGTTGCCGGCAAATTTTTGCACCGAGCCGATGATCTTGTAGAGCTGACCTATCTTCATTCTTGTTGCCGGGCTTGACGAATACGCCGCATACACGTTTATCGTGTACACTTTGTTGGTTTCGGGATCGTATTGTCCCGCGACAAACGTATACGTTCCGCTTTCAGACACTTTCAAGCTTTGCAAATACGCAGTCATAACGATTTTCGATCCGGATTCGGTTTCATCATTATAGTATTCGTCGGGTTTTTCCAAGAAATCCTTAATGGTAATTTCAGCGGGATCCGTCGAATAAAGAGGATCTTCGAGCTCGGAATAAATACGCAACTTTATGGATTTTGCAAACTTGTTTGCCTCGTCCATATAGCTGTAATACGGATATGCATCGGTGTTCAAAGCTTTGTTTTCGGTGAACCCGTTTTCAATGAGTTCGAGGTTTAAAAGTCTGAAATCGTTGCTATTTGCCGTCTTATACCAAACGTATCCGAGATAGCGAGTGCCGTAGGAATCGTGCGTCGGACGAGTGCCCGTTGAAGATTCCAACACGATTTGGGTAGCTTGAGAAAGTCTGTCCTTTACAAACAAAGACGCCGCTTTGCCCCACTTTTCGACGCCGCCCGTCGATTCGGGAGTATCGACGCAGTAATAACGAATTATAACCGTATCGTTTCCTTCCTTATTCCAAGCGCGGAAGCGTGTGGTATCGCCGTCGGTGTAGGCGTCGACAGTTGCAACGCCTATACCGTCGTTCATAAAGGATTTGCCTTCAAATGATTTTGTGAGTTTCGCCTTCTTTGTGACTGTGTCGTAATACTTTGTGTTGTCTGCAATCTCCGGCTCTTTGTTGCAAGCAACAAACGCGAGAGTGCATGTAAGCACGACGGCAATCAAAAGAAGAATACTTATCGCTTTTTTCATTGTTTTATCTGGTTTGCGTTTTTGCAGTCTGCGCTATGGTTATCTGTTTCCGCCGCAGTTTGTAATTGCGTCCGACAACGCCTTTTCGGCGGACTTGCTGCCCTTCAACGTGTAAAGAACGACGTTGCCGACTTGGGTACGTGCCGTGGACGAACCGACGAATGCGGGAGACGTGAAGAATCTGTCGGACATTGAAGCCGCTACGTTTGCAGCAACTGCCGTGATGTCTGTGCCTTTCATATGCTCTTTGTATGCTTCGATTTCGTAAACGGAGTTACGAGAAGGATTGTAACCGGATGCGATTGCGAAAGACGCTTGGAAAGTGGGATCCATCAATTCTTTGACAAACATGAAAGTCATGATCTTCTTTTCGTCAATGTTTGCAACACCGTTGCCTGCCTCGAACATAACGAGAGACGGACCTTGGGAAATTGCAGAATAATTTACGGAGCCGTCTGCTTGAACGCTTCCGGGGATGGGTGCGATGCCCCATTTGAATGCGCTACCCGGATTTTGGTGAGATGCGCCGCCGGATGAACCGATGCAGTAGATTGCGCCGCCTTCAGTGCCCTTTGTGAACAATGCGGAGGTGTAGGCACCGTACTCGTTTTGAGTTGCGATATAGCCCTTGTTGTAGTACTCGTTCAACTTGTTGAGCCACGTTTTGGTGTTGTCGTTGTTGAAGAGATAGTGAGGAGCGTCCGCACTGGTGTAACCCCAACCGTTTTGTTCGCACATAGTGATGAACCAGTTTGCTTCGGAGTCGTATCCCAAAGGCGTTGCGGTGGGATATTTCGTTTTGAGGTAAGAAGCCTGTGTCCAGAGTTCGTCCCACGTTGTTGCCGGTTTGAGTCCGAGTGCGTCAAGAGCGTCCTTGTTGTAGTACATCAATTCGGTGGATTTGACAAACGGGAGCGTGAGCATTGCGTTTGCATCGTAGCCGTATTTTTCATGATCGCCGTAGTTGGACGCAAGACCTTCTTTGTAGTAACCCGGGACAAAGTCCGCAACTTCTTCTGCCGTGTAACCGATTGCATATTCAACGTCGTTTGCGCCCTTCACTTTGTCGGTGGAATTGATAAGAGTGCTCATATCAACGACCTTTGAGGTTTGCAAATATTGCGCAACGTGGTCTGCATAGCAGTATGCCAAGTCGGGTTGTTGTTTACCTTGGAAGTCGGAAATGACTTTTTCCTTGACGTCGTCGTAACCTCCGACTTGAACGTGTTGAACTTTCCATCCCGGGAATTTCGCTTCAAAGTTGTTGATTGCAACTTGCGTAGCAGATTGCAAGCTATCTCCTTGGGAAGAATAGAACACGATAGTATGTGAATAGTCTGTAGAGGTTTCGTTGCAAGCCGTCAGCAATACACCACAGCATGTGATTGCAACCGCGACTACGAGCAAAACACACAAAATCTTTTTCATAATTGCTCTCCTTTTTGTTATATTAATATTGCCGTAAAGGCAGATATTCGAGTTTTTGGGGCAAACCGCCCTGTTTTTGTATCAGCCCTTCGTACCGCTCTTCGACACGCCGTGCATGATATATTTGCGGCAAGTGATGAAGAGGATGAAAAGAGGAAGCGAAACCATGCATACGGCAGCCATTTTGAGCGTCGTAAGCGTTTCGGAGCCGTATCCGGGCAAGCCGTACAGCGCGCCCGACACCGTGCCGATTCTATCCGTAAATCCGCGCGTGACCCAGTTGGTGACCATCTGCCAGTCCTTGCTGTTGACAAGTCTTGGCCAAATGTATGAGTTCCACGTGCCGATAAACTTCAAAAGCGTGATGGAAACCAGCGTCGGAGCAGTCAACGGCACCATGACTTTGATAAGGTAGCCCATGTCCGACAAACCGTCCACTTTCGCCGCTTTGTAGAGCGAATCGGGGATTTGCATAAAGTTGTTTCTGAGCAAATAGATGTAATACACGCTCACGAGGAACGGCAGTATCATGACCGTAAACGTATCTCTCCAACCCCATGCGGACACGGTGAGATAGTTGGTGATCGTGTACATTTCGCCCGGAATCATCATCGTTGCAAGCATGAGCGTGAACAAAATGTTTTTGCCCTTGAATTTCATGCGAGCAAGCGCATATGCCGTGATAATCGTCACAAGCACGCCGATTGTCGTCGAGAAAAAGCCCACGACAAGCGTATTGATAAGGATTTGCACGAACGATCCCGATCCGCCCGACGAGGTTTGGCTCAACACCGCCTCGTAGTTTTTCCACATAAACGTGTGCGGGAAGAACGTAGGCACGGACTGACGATATTCCATTTCGGTTTTGAGCGAAGAAATTACCATCCAATAGAACGGCAAGAACGCAAGCACCGCGCAAACCGTCAAAACAGTGTAAACGAGCACGTTTTTGAGCACGTTGCCGACTTTTTGTTTTCTTCTCTCTTTTTCGACGTTGAAATCCGTTACGTTTCTCTCAAAAATCGCCGCGTCGGAAGAAACCGCCGACACGGTTTGGTCGAGCGCAGAATCTTTTGCGCTGACAACGCTCATTTCGTCGGCGTTGTCTTTGACAACGTTTTCTTCGCCGAGATCTGCGGATTCCGTTTCGGGTGTTGTATTTTCGTTGTTTTCAAACAAATCTTTGTTTTCAATATCGGTCATAGCGCACCCCTCAGAATTTTACTTTCTTTTTGCTTACGAATCGGTTGATGCCCGTAAATATCATGATGATAAAGAACAACAACAGCGAACCTGCGAACGCATATCCCGTCATACCTTTGTCGATATATTGGTATATGTATCCGACGACGGTGCCCATATCGTAGTCAATGCCCATTTGGTCGCCGAAGATACCTACGACTGCCGTGTATTGCTTCATGCCGCCCATGATGCCGGTGACGATAAGATAACTGATCATAGGCGAAATCATCGGAGCGGTGATCTTCCACAAAATCGTGTTTTTGGACGCGCCGTCTATTCTTGCGGCGTCGTAATATTGCTTGTTGACGCTTTGGAGCGAGCTGAACAAAATCAAAATTTTGAACGGCAATCCCGACCACACTTCGTAGATAATCATAACGATGTATTTCGGCCACGGAATCGTCAGACTGCCGATTTCCCACGTAGGACCGCCGGCCTTGCCTATCCAATCGACCGGATCTATGCCGAACCACCCTAGCACCATATTGAACAAACCTACGGTTTCCGTGTTGTTTCTCGTGCCGACAATCGTGAAAAACGTGGCAAAAACCGCGCCCATTGCCAAAGCGTTTGTCAAGTACGGCAAGAACAAGACCGTTTGATACGCCTTTTGCAAGGGTTTTATCGACGTGAGCGCAACCGAAATGAGCAATGCAAGCAACGTCGAAAGCGGAACGGAAATCAACGTAAACACGGTGGTGTTGACCAAGCATTGCAAGAAGTTTGCGCCGCCCGTACCGGTGTCGCCTTTCAAAACGCGCACGAAGTTTTCAAATCCCCATCCGTCAAACGCGCCGTTGAGTCCGTTGTAATTTTGCTTAAACGCACCGATAAAGGCGTTGACGATGGGATAAAACGTAAAGACGCACATCAAAATCACTGCCGGGAGTACGAAGAGCCAACCCGATTGCGATTTGAAAAATCTCTTTACTTTTTCGCCCGTAGACAATACGTAAGTGGAGGGATATATCTCAACTCCCTCTACTTCTTCGAGCCAGTTCTTCTTTTTTGAGAACAGTCCTTTGACTTTTCCGCCCAAATCGGAGAAAAAGCCGGATTTCTTTTCAACGGGTGCGTCAACGGCGTCGCTTGCGACGCTTTCTTCAACGACAGGAGCAATCTCATCCGAAACGACGACGTCTTCGATGTCCTCGTCGTTTATCTCGTTTTGACTCTCCACGATTTGTTCGACGTCAACCTTAGGCTCGGACTCGACCGTCAAGTTTTCCGTTTTTTCTTCGCAAACTTGTTCGGTTGTAGTTTTAATAGTCTTCTTTGCCATTATTTAATCCTCTCTTCGGTTTCTGCATTGAACAAGAACACCTTGTTGGGTTTGAGATTGAATTTGAACGTACCGACCTGTTCGGGAAGTTTGACGTCGGAATCGACGATGCTGCGAACGGTGGGTTTATTCGAAGCGGCGTGACGAGAAACGATGGATTTGTCGCGTCCCATAACTTCGATATGGTCTACTTCGAGCGACAATGCGCCGTTTTCGTCATAGATGAAGCCCTCGGGACGAATACCGACTTTGATCGCCTGATCTTCGAGATCGGTGTCCTGAATGACTTCTTCACCGATATAAACTTTGCCGCCCTCGATTTTGCCGTCGAAAATGTTGATGGGAGGAGTTCCCAAGAAATTTGCGACAAACAAGTTTGCGGGATTGTCGTAGATGGATTGCGGTTCGCCGATTTGTTGCACCAAACCGAGCTTCATAACGACCATGATGTCGCAAATTGACATAGCTTCTTCCTGGTCGTGCGTAACGAAAACCGTCGTTATGCCCGTTTCGCGTTGAATACGCTTGATTTCCTCACGAGTTTGAAGTCTGAGGCGCGCGTCGAGGTTGGAAAGAGGTTCGTCCAACAAAAGAACGTTGGGCATCTTAACGAGCGCGCGAGCGATTGCCACACGTTGTTGTTGGCCGCCCGAAAGCTCGGAGGGCTTTCTTGCCATCAGCTCTTCGATTTGCACCAAACGAGCGGCGTCGAGAGCTTTTTCTTTTGCCTGCTCTTTGGGAATTCTCATATTGAGCAAGGGGAACATGATGTTTTGAGCAACCGTCATGTGAGGATACAAAGCGTAGTTTTGGAAAACCAAGCCGATACCTCTTCTTTCGGGAGCGAGCGTCGTTACGTCTTGTTCGTCGAAAAAGATGTTGCCTTGCGTGGGAGATTCCAAGCCCGAAAGCATAAACAGCGTCGTAGATTTTCCGCAACCGGACGGGCCGAGAAGTCCGACGAGCTTTCCGGACGGAATTTCGATAGACATATCGTTGACCGCAACGACGGGTTTACCTTTCTTTTCTCTTGACGGGAATACTTTGGTCAGATGTTGGATAGATATCTTCATACACTTTTGTCCTCACGTTTTAGAATCTTAAACGTTATTTGTTTTTGATATCCCTCAACTTCGAGAGTTTCGGGAAGTCCTTGTGTTATATAATTTTGATCTATATCAACCCGAAGGTTGACGTAATCTCCTGCTTTGACCTGCTTCGTTTCGGTATAATTGCCGCTTTTTAGCAGTGTAAATTGTGCTTCGCCGCTTTCGTTGGAATACTTCACTTGCACGCTCGTATCGAATTCCTCGACCTCGGATACGTCGCAAGTCATAGTGAGTTTGCAGAAGTAATCGTGACCGAAAGTCTCTTCGTTTTTGACTTTCTTCTGCTTGGGCTTAATCTTGAACACCTTGACAAACACCCATTTGAAGAATCTGATGACGTATCGTTTTCCTATGAGCGAATCGCCGATAAGATAGATTCCAATGAAGTACACGACGACTATGATTGCAGATTTTTTGTCCGCGCTGCTCTTCACCACGCCGTCGGAGCTTATTTTGTAATGCTCGTTTTTTGCAAGAAGGGCGTCGTTGAGTCCGCTGAGCTTGTCCGATTTGAAATCGGCGTTATACTCGGTGACGAACGCTTCGCAGTCCTCGAAAAACTCTTCGCCGAAGTCAAGATTTGCATCGACGCTCGCAAACACCGTGCCGTCACAATCTATCAACTCGATTTTCGCGATTGACGAGAGCGTGTCTTGATCTAGGTCGACGTAGATAAATCCGTTCTTTACGCAAGTGGAGTTGGTATCCTTTATCGAATCTCCGTTGCTGTCGGTGTCGAGCACCTCAACCCTGTGTACGTTTCCGTCAAGATCGGTCACGTTGATTTTTGCGTTGTTATTGTCGTTTTTTGCAACCTTATATATATCTTTTATTCCATATATAAAGCCGGCATAGGCTTTGTGCATTCTCATGTCCTGCACGCTGTTGCCGTCCTCGTCCGTACCGGGATAGAGCGTTGCCGCCTTAAACAGCACGATTCCCCCGCCCGTTTGAAGATCTTGTTGCAGAACGTATTGATCGTCGTAGTATCCGCCGACGATAGCTATCGCTTGCGAATAGTTTTTTTCGGCGAGCGACTTCTCGATTATGCTCACCGACTCTCCGTACAGCATCAAAAAATACGGCAAGAACACGGCAAGCAAAACGCCTATCGTGAACGTGAACAGATAATATATGATGTTGGCAACGACAAGACCTTTCTTCATTGCTTGTCTTCGCCGCCGTCGGTATTGTCGTTTGCGTCGTCGCAAACGGTGTCGACTTCAGTAGGTTGAACATTTTGTTCAACGTCTTCGTTTTGCTCGGAGCTTGCCGAAACGTCGCCGTCGGATGCGGTTTCTTGCATCACTCTTGCGTTCCGATTGGATCTGAACGCGTCCTCGCGCTTTTTCAAATTGTCCCTTTGCTCACGATATTGCTTTTTGTTGAACACGGGTATCAAAAAATACACCGCAACGATAAGCACGATTATCGCGGCGCAGGCAACGAAAAATCCGATGTCCACAGAACCTAATTTATTGAGAAGCAACAAGCTATCGAACATTTTGATCTCCTATATACCTTTAAATCGAATATCGAGCGTCAAGCCCGTATACGTTGAAAACCGACTGCAAACGTTGTTCGCTATTTTTGAAAACGCATTTTCCGGTACGCTGAAAACACCTACGTAAAATTAAGGTTTTTTGCATAGTTGTGTTGTCTGAATGGAAAATCGTTTTAAAATTACCGTTGCGGTCGAAAATCACGGACAAAAACGCCATATATCTCACAGCCGATTCGGCGATGAGATTGGAGCCGATAAGAATCGCGGATGCGTTCTTGTCAACATTGGCGTTATGTACGTCACATACCATCAAATATTCCCTCTTAACCGTGCAAGCACGATTCGTCTTTGGCAAGCAGACGGGATTTTTGCAAGTATTTATTAAATAATATGCACGATTTCCTCGTTTGCTTCTAAACTATGCTATCATATTTAAAAAGAAAAAACAATGCCCATTTCAAAAATGATTAAAAACTTTTCATAAATTTTGATTTTTGTCGAACTAATGTTTTTTATCTTTTGCAAGAATTTAACAAATCCACTCAAAAGGTCTACTAAACAGTAAGGATTTCCGCTTGCGCCCTTTCCATGCGTTTGTAAAACCTTAATTTAGCGACGCAACACGAATTGTATTTCGAACGGTCGATTTTTTAATAAAAGTGCTTGGATATAGCGATTTCTCACCGACAAACCGAATGCAGATTGAAAAATTCGACATGCAAAATTCAATGGAGAAATATTAAAAATGAAGTAACTATTGAATTTCTCGGCTTTTCGTGTTATAAATGCTTTTAGGATAAACTTTACGGGAGATTTGGATATGAAAGCTTTTCACAATAATGCGTCGAAACCGAAATATCTCGATAAACATCAAAAAGCGTTCGAAGTGATTTTGATTGCATTTTGGTGCGTTATCTTCCCTGCGATTTCGGCAATATGTTGCAGTTTGAACGGTCAAAAACCTATTTTCAAATCCCTCTCTTATATCGCTTACAGGGAAAAACATATGGGACTTGTCCTCTTTTACGGATTCCTTTTCGTTGCAGGATTCATCCTTTCGATGAAAATGTGTCTTGACGCAGGGCAGTATTCAAAACAATTGAAGTATTTGTTTTTGGGATTGAGCCTGATAAGCGCAACCATTCTCACTGCCGGCATGTCCGTACCGTGGATCGAAGTCGAAGGCGAACTCGCCGAAAAATACAAGAGATTGCGGGAAATTCACAACAACCTCGCAACGATAGGCTTTATTATGTTTTTTGTGACGGAAGTTTTGTTTTTTATCACGACGCTTTTGAGAAACCCAAAACAAGGCATGATTTCCGTGGGCATGCTTGCCTATGTCCTGATGACCTCTGTCATTATGCTCAAACTGGCAAATCTGAAAGGCATCGTAGAACACCCCTATCCCATATCGTCGATTGCTCAAATTCACGTATTCTGTTCGATCGGATTTACATTGACAATACAATATTTTCTCATGCGACTTATGCCAAACACCCGCATTGAGATGAGCGAAGCGGCAGACTAAACAAAATCAATCCAAATATGGCACTCAAAAACGCTCCTCACAATAATGTCGAGCTTTTTTATATATCTAATCAGCTGAATTCGCAATTTTGGCATTCTCTGTTTTTGTTGTTCGCTTGCCAAATCCATTCTTCTTTTTTGTTGCGCATTGACATATCTTACAAATGTGTTACAATCAAATATGTCGATATATTTTTAACAATATCGACGGCAACGGATATGAAGGAGAAAATTATGGACGTAACAAAATACTTCAACCCTAAAAAAGTTGACGAAGATATGAACACCATGAACTCATTCGGAATTCGTCTTACCGGCACGGACGCGCAAAACGAATTCTGCGAATGGATAAAGGCTCAAATCATCAAACTCGGACTTGACGTCAACGTCACTCCCTACACTTTCAAGCGTTGGCAATGCAAAGATTGCTCGCTTGTCGTGGACGGCAAAGACGTGCATGTGTCGTCTCCCTTCCCTTACAGCGGACTCACGGGCGAAAACGGCGTCAGCGGAAAGCTGGTCGTAGTCGGGAATCACCCTCTCGGCTTCCAAAGGGCAAGAGGCAAAATTGCCGTTTGTCACATAAAAAACCTCTCGAAAATCAGCAGTAAAATCGCTTTTGACAAGCGCAAATCCTTGCCGAGCGACCTCGAAATCGAAAAGAGTTACAGAGGCCCGGTCAGTACGTCTTTCGTCAAAACTTTGCTCACCTTCTGGGCTGCGCAACTGTCGGGCATGAAAGGTATGATTTGCATTTGGGAAGATATGTCGGACCAAATGGTTGAAGGACAAGTGCTCAACTTTATCCTTCACTACCTCAAAGTGCCTATGGTTTGGGTAAACGAAAAGGACGGACAAACGGTGCTCGAAGCCGCAAAAGCGAAAAAGAGCGCAACTCTCAAACTCACGGGTACGCTCGAAGACGCCAACACGCAATCGTTCTACACCGTCATAAAAGGCAAAAAAGACACAAAGGAAGCAATAATAATCAACACTCACACCGACGGATGCAACTTCTGCGAAGAAAACGGCGCAATCGGACTTTTGCGTATGATGGAGTATTTCAAAGAACATCCGACGGACAGAAATCTAGTGTTCGCATTCGTCACGGGACACTTCCGCCTCCCAAATTTCCGCACGGGAACGGATCAGGCAACATCCCGTTTCCTTGCCGACAACAAACAGGTTTGGAAAGGCAAAAAAGGCGGCTTAAAAGCGGTTGCGGGTTGCGCCGTCGAACATCTCGGATGCACGGAATGGAAGGACGTAAACGGCGTGTACACGCAGACCAATCCCATAGACGTTGAAATCGTCTACACCGGCAACAAAGTCGTGGACGACGTCTATTACGAAGCAATAAAAGAGCGCGATATCGTGCGCACTATGACGCTGCGCGGACACAATATGCTCCACTTCGGCGAAGGTCAACCTCTCTTCAACAAGCGTATTCCCGAAATCGCGCTTGTCACCGCTCCCGATTATCTTTGCTCGATTGCGGAAAATCATCACATGGACAAATACAACTCCGCCCTTGCTTGCGAGCAAATTTGCACGTTTATCCGTTGCGTAGAACTGCTTGACAAAAAGAGTGCGAAAGAGCTTGGCAAAGCGCAAGGTTATTCGATAGGGCTCGGCAAACTCAAATAATCCTTTTAAATAAAAATAGCTCGTTAGATATGCGAAAACCGCAACCAAAAAGCACACCGACGTGTGCTTTTTGTTTTTGCGTTTTCATCAAAATCGACGCAGATTTTGCTTGAATCACTTTGCCATAAAACGCTTCTGTTTTGCAAGCAACCGGAATTGATTATGCTTTGGCGAAATCAATCCGAGTTGATCCCTATCAAGCGTAAACGTCATAGGGTTGTTGTAGTCTTTGACGATATATTTTTTCTTGTCGTCGTTGAGCAAAAACTCATACAATTCGAGCATATAATTTATACACTTGTCCAAGCTGAATTTTTGGGCAAATTCGCTGTATTTCGGCATCATTTCGTCATGCGTTTTCTTGTTTGCAATCCAAAAATCCATCATCGTTGCAAGCGAATACGCACTACCCTTTCCGAACGTTGATTGCGGCGTAAGCGCAAATTGTTTCGTAGCGCACATTTTTGCGTTGCTGATGACGGGAACGGTGCCGCACGCTATTGCTTCGAGGCAGGCTATGGATTCGGTTTCAACGTCGCTCGCTTGCACGAAAAGATAGGATGCGTTGAGCAAATTGACAAGCTCTCCTTGAGATAAAAACACGATGTGCAAATCAACGTTGAGTTCTTTTGCAAGTTTCTCGTATTCCTCTTGCTTCGGACCTTTGCCGGCAAGGAAAAGCGATATTCTATCGCGGTATTTGCTCTTTGCAACCGCTTTTATTATGAGGTCTTGACGTTTCTCCTCGGTGAGCCTTCCGACGCTCGTAACGATGACTTTATCCTCGCAACCGTCGGGGATTTTCACGTTGTCTATACGCTTGAACGCAGGGTCGTAGCCGTTGGATATCACGTGCAAATTTTGGTTGTACAAATGCCCCATAAGTGTCGATGCAATGCACCTTGACGGACAATGAATATTGTTTATCCACTCCGGCTTATAATGATACACTTTGAGCAGTTGATACATTGCGGGCGTTGCTCCCGGCACGTATTTCATTTTTGCGTTGAAAGTTATGTTTTCGGCAGACACGTGATAGCACCCAAGCACCGGTATGCCCAACTCGTGCGCTATACGCGCGCAATGCGTTCCCAAAGCAAACGGCATGTATATATGCACCAAATTGATGTCCTTCAACGCCTCTCTGATTCGCGCGTCGTTCGGAGATGCAAGCCATGCGTGTTGCTGCTCGATGACTTTTTGATAGATAGGAACTTGTTGTATGGGAAACGTAACGAACTCCACTCCCTGCATCGTTTCGTTTTGCTGACCTGCGTTGTCGCAAAGCACTTTTACGCCAATTCCGCGCTCGACGAGGTTTTCAACCAAATGCCTTGCCGACATGGACGTGCCGTTACCCTTGTCGTGAAATATATCGATTACTATTGCAACTTTCATACTTATATCCTCTATTTTATCGTTTTCTCACGATTTTCCCGTTACTATTGCACAAAAAATTATGTAATAATCTTGACTTATGCCTCATATGTGTATTATAATACAGACAAGAAAAAACACAAGGACTTTTTGATAGTTTCGAGGACGGCAAAATCGCAAAAAAATGCCGCTTATTACACATGACAACACACCCTTTGTGTATTATTCCTCGAAAACATCGAAAATAGTATCGAAAAATGGAAGAGAAAAAAGTCGACAGACGTATCGCAAAAACAAAAAAAGCCATCTACCGCGCTTTTGCGCAGTTGTTGTCCGAAAAGAACATCAACGACATCACCATCAAAGACATTGCGGACAGAGCCGACATCAATCGCAAAACGTTCTACAACTACTACGACGGCATCTACGAGCTTACCGGCGAAATCGAGAACAAAATCATCGACAGTTTTGAAAAAGTCATCCGCGAACACAACGTCAACGAACTTTTGCACAATCCCAACAAAATGTTTGACGAGCTTGTCAAAATCATCAACAGTGATTTTGACTTCTATCAACATTTGATTTCCGTCGAAAGCAACTCAAATCTCGTTTCAAAGCTCTTTATATCCCTCAAATCACGCGCCAAAGAGGTCATTTCCGAATATTCCGTCCTTGACGAAGCAACGCTCGACATCGTGCTCGACTTCGTCATTTCGGGCATGTTTACGGTGTTTCAACGCTGGTTTAATTCGTCGAAGGAACATTCTCTCGACGACATGGCAAAAATCGTCGCCACCCTCTCCTATAACGGTATAAACGGCTTGCTCAAAGACTACGAAAACAAATAAATTTGCAACCTCGCAAAAAAGTTGCCAAAAAAAGAAAACGATGTTTCCGCAAACGGTTGACTTTTCTTTTTTATAACAATATAATATTTATGCTTTAAACGAAGCAGGCAATGTAGCATTAGCCCAGCTGGATAGAGCGTCTGGCTACGGACCAGAAGGTCAGGGGTTCGAATCCCTTATGCTACGCCAAGAACAAATAATACGAACTCACAAACCGAGTTCGTATTATTTTTTACAAAGAATTTCTTTGCAACCAGATTTTATCTATAAAATTTTTAATATTTTCGGCAATTCTTGCATTAGAATTTAGATGTAAATTCAACTATTCGCTTATTATTCACCGCTCCGATTTATTGCCTTTCGGCGTGGCGGTTTAGCACGGAGAAAAGCCTATATCAACGGCAAAATTATTGCTTGTTCGATATAGGCTCTTTTATTGTAAGCGCAATAATTTACGCTGTTCGTTGACATAGGCATCTTGCGATTTGAATTGCTATGTTTTTGATTTTTCTCGGTGCTGCGCCGTCTTGTTGCCGAAAGGCAAATAAAACAGTTGGCGATGTATGAAACACGATTCCTTATCGGTTATATGGGCAGCAAAATGCAAAAGGTATATGCAGACTTATGCGTTGATATAAAGCGTAAAAACGACATTAACCACACGTTCAGCGACAGTTATGATTTAGTTCAAGAATGCGCGCTGTTCCTTTGTAATCATTACGGGAAGCGATTAAACGACGTTTTGACACACGATAAAAAGGGTAAAGCAATAACTGTCAAGATTGCGTGTATCAGAACGATGTCTAAACTTATAACCCGCAAAACAAGCGATTATTTCCGCTCCGTGAGCCTTGATGCCTTAACACCTGTAAGCGAGCCGTCTTGTGAGATTGAAGTCGATGTTGCCAAAGACTATACCGTCTATGATTCAATCGTTGATAGTCTAAATCTAACGGACAACATGCGAATTGCGCTCGAATGCAGGCAAAACGGATTGAGTTATCCCGAAATCGCTGCCATACTTGACCGAGCGCAATCCACCGTGTTTGAGTACTTTATCAAAATGCGGCAAAGATATGTCGCAATTTATGGATGATACTACGAATTGTTATCAGTTTTGCACATACAGTTATATAAAAAGTCGTAACCGCTATCTGTCCATCATAAATCATATATTGAACGCAAGATATGAGAATGTCTTTGTTTATTCATAAAGTTTTTTCCAACCAAGTTTCTGATTTCGCAAATAGATGGCGGTTCTTTCAAGGCCAGGGTATATAGTAGAAGTGTTTATTCCCAGTTTTTCAAGTTCTTTTAATACATCTTTCTTTGCAGAACTATCAATTATGAACTCGCCAAATTTCATTTCTTGGACTTTTTTGCAATTATCTTCATAATCCAATCCAAAAATTACAAAAGCTCCATCTTGGACTTTCATACGCTCATTGCTTTTATTTGATCTGACGACAAAACAATCCAACAGATCTTTTCCTACAATTGCAGTCTCAAATGCTGGATATTCGCCACGAACTTCATGAATGAATCTCTTCATTACATCATTAGATTGAATGTCTTGATCGGTTATAACGCCATTATGCTTTTCGCAAAACATCTTGATCTCATTCTTATCTTTCTCGGAAAAAACAGGCAAGCATGAGAGCATTAACGCCCTATCGCTGTTATGATGTAAAATATCTTTCTTTTTTACACGAAGAATGTTTACCATGCCATCGGCTCCATTTTTGTCTTGTTCGACTGCAAAAAACAATGCTATTAATGGATTCCGTGTCAAATCCATTAATCTGGTTGGAAGTCCATAATGTTGCATTTTAATCAAATTATCTAAATGCTCCCTCTTATTGAACTCTTCTGGGAATTCTACGATAAGATCATGATATGCGACATCTTCGCTTATTTTATTTTCAAACTTGCAGCCAGGATAAAAACCAAATGATTTATCGGCTACTCCGCGATAAAAAATCATCTCATCATCTTGACACTCTATACTTTTAATTTCATCCCAGTATTCTGCAAATGTTTTAGCCATAAATCAATTCCACTCCAATGACCGTGTTGTTCTTGTCTGTTTCGACTATCAAAGTCTCCTTTGAATGAACATTTATTAAATCAAAAATATCTTTTTGTGATTTATATTTTTGAGAATCATCAAAAAAAGATATAGCACCTGCATCAATACCACATACAAAGCGTGTGTCGAGAACATATATTGTATCGCATCCCGCAAAAAGATATTCATAGGAATAGCTATCCTCAGTATTAGCAGTATTAGCTGTATTACTTGATATAATTGATATGGATTTGACTTTAACTTTTGCTTTCATGTTTTTCTCCTTGTCGTAAATAAATTATCCCAAGGACGGTGGGTGACCGCCCATGAGATTGTGTAATTCTTTTTTTATAGTAGATTATATATTTGATATTAATAACAACGATGAGTTACTTTGTGATGTCACCATCTGTGCAATGCACGATATATTTGTATTTCTCCAGACCCCCATCAAAGTTGTTTGTTGCAGCAGACCATTGGTCTTTTGTGCCGTTAAAATATACATTGGTGAGGTTGCGACACTCATAGACAGCATAATCTCCGATACTAGTTACGCCGCCTGGGATTGTTATGCTTTCAAGAGATGAGCAATTGGAGAAGGCACCCCAGCCGATGCTCGTCACGCTATCTGGAATTGTTATACTCGTGAGCCCCTTGCAAGCATAGAAAGCATTCATGCCAATGCTCGTCACAGTGTTCGGGATTGTGATACTCGTCAAACCATTGCAACCATAGAATGCGGCGTCGCCAATTTTAGTCACGCTGTCGGGGATCGTGATGCTCGTCAATCCGGTGCAATCACGGAATGCCCAGTTATCAATGCTCGTCACACTACCTGGAATTGTTACATTTGTCAGGTTGCTGCATCCGGCAAAGGCATAGGCGGGGATGCTTGTTATGTTGGATAGAATTGCAACGGTCAAAAGAAATGTATTGTTATAGAACGCATATTCATATATTTGAGTAATTGAGTTCGGCACAACAACATCACCATTGCTACCTTGATAATCAACCAACAACTTGTCCGAGCCATCTGAAAACACAACCAACCCATTTTCATCTTTGGATAGTTTGCTTTCTCCGACCTTCGTATATACGTTTTTCGCATAATAAGCAACATAACCATTATCACTTTTACCTGCAACAATATTTATAGCGGATTTGTTATATATCTCTATCAATTTGTAACAACCTTCAAAAGCACATCCTTCTATACTGGTTACACTTTCAGGAATTGTAACACTAATAATAGAGTTGCAACAATAGAATGCGTCAGCAGGTATTCTCTTAACATTGTTGCCAAAGTTTATAGTGGTGAGATTGTCGCATGAACCAAAGATTTGGTCGTCATCGCTATCGGAATCCCCGCCTGCGCAATTGGTAGCATTCCAATTTACCGTAGTCAAGTTTTTACAATTAGAAAAACTATATCTATAAGCAATTTTTAAAGATTCCGGGATGGTTATTTCGGTTATGCCGCATCCATTAAACGCCGAATACTCAACCGTTTCAAGCCCTTGCGGCAATTCACAAGTTTTCACTTCAGTATGATTGTAAAAGGCTCTATAGCCGATTTCAGTTACCACACTCCCTTTATATTGATAAGGGATTATAACGTTTTCAAAAGAACCGGAATAAGACGTTACAACGCCATTTTCTATAGTTAAACCCTTTGTTGCGCCATATGAAGGTGTATAAAGTGTATAATCTTTTGCCGTGCTCGAATCAATGCTGGCTATATAGTTTTTAAACTCAGGATCGGTATACCAACCGCAGAACAGTTCATTATCTTTAGAGGCATCATACAGTGTTATAATGCCATCCTTCACCGTGAATGAATCAACGTTTTGTTCCGAGTTCACCCAACCGTCAAGCACATAATTGATGCTATACGTTACATCACCCCACTTTGCATAAAGAGTGGTTTTATCCTTGCTGAAATAAGGTGCCGTTATTGCATCGCCCTCTAATTGAGCATTATCATACCATCCCAGGAGTGCATAACCGTCACGTTTAAGTTCCGGAAGTTTGGACAGATTATATGCGGTTTGTGAATCGACAGTCTGCTCGCAGTTTGTAACAAAAGAATACGTGCGTTCAATTCCATCGCTATTATAGATTCTTTTTGTACTTGTCAAAGAGCTATTCTCTGAACCAATCGAAATAGCTTTCCATTGTTTTTCCGTACCTGCATAGAACACTTTTTTCAAACCACTGCAACCCAAGAAGACACGCGCACCAATGCTCGTCACGCTGTCAGGAATTATAATGCTCGTAAGTCCGCTGCAACCATCGAAGGCTTCATAGCCGATGCTCGTCACACTGTCAGGGATTACGACGCTCGTCAATCCGCTGCAATCACGGAATGCCCCTTCATCAATGCTCGTCACACTGTTGGAAATTGTTACGCTCGTAAGACCACTGCAATACCAAAAGGCTGAAGAGCCGATGCTCGTCACGCTGTCAGGAATTGTGATACTCGTCAATCCTCTGCAACCATAGAAGGCATGATCTCCGATGCTCGTCACGCTGTTGGGAATTGTAATGCTTGTCAAACCAGTGCAACCACGGAAGGCAGAACCGCCGATGCTCGTCACGCTGTTGGGAATGGTTATACTCGTAAGTCCTTTGCAATTATAGAAGGCGCCATAAAGGATATTGCCACCTGTCACAGTCACGGATTTCAATGATGACGGAATGTAGTATGTGCCGGATATAGTGGAAGAAGTACTTCCCCCATAATAATACTGCGCTGTTGCAAGACCACCGGTATAACTTGAAGTGCCAAAGATATAACCAAACGGATATTGATACGTATCACTGCTTGTAACGCCTGCTTTTGCGCCAACAAATGGAATGGTTATGCTCTCAAGCGATGAACAACCAGAGAAGGCAGAAGAACCTATGCTCGTCACGATGTCCGGGATTGTGATGCTTGTCAAACCGCTGCAACCATCGAAGGCATAATTTCCGATGCTCGTCACACCGTCGGGAATTGTAATGCTCGTAAGTCCGCTACAACCAGAGAAGGCCTCTGAACCTATGGTCGTCACGCTGTCGGGAATTGACACACTCGTCAAGCCTCTACAATTGAAGAATGCATTCCTTGGAATATTTTTCCCAGTTATTGTTACTGACATTATGCTTGATGGTATATAGTAATGGTAGTACTTGGAATTACCATAATACTGATAAGTCGCTCCTGATACTGATGAATCGCTTATTGTATATCCAAATATATAACCAAACACCTGATCATACCCGTTACTGGCCGCCGAACTTGCTCCAATAAACGGCAACGTGATACTCGTCAAACTGCTACAACCTCTGAACGCTCCCGATGCTATGCTTGTAACGCTATCAGAAATAACAATACTCGTCAAACCGCTACAATTATAGAAGGTCTCAGCGCTTATGCTCACCACGCTATCGGGAATTACGATAT
>ERZ1034992.347-NODE-347-length-27339-cov-21.260336_pt1 | contig 27339 bp, 27 predicted proteins | sample MGYA00520695_ERZ1034992 | MGnify/ENA primary metagenome ERZ1034992 (study PRJEB33766, sample SAMN09781778) | gut metagenome | biome: gut microbiome | host: Homo sapiens | place: Madagascar | study: EMG produced TPA metagenomics assembly of the PRJNA485056 data...
ATTTAAATATTTAAAAAAATATATATTTCTGATTGTGGTAGTGGTTCTATTTACTTTTGTACAAGTCCAAAGTGAATTGAAGTTACCTGATTATATGTCGGATATAGTCACCAATGGTATTCAATACAATGGTGTTAGTGAGAATGTGCCAAGGGCAATTAGTGAAAAAGAATTTAATAAAGTATCCTTGTTTGTGGATGACTTGGATTCTATTTATACACTTGCTGAAAAGGATAGAGAATATAAGGTGGCTAATCAAGTTGTCTCTTTTAAGGAAAACGTTTATGTTTTAAACAAAGACTATGATGGTTCTTTAGATAACGAATTGTCTAAGGCTATGACTTATGTTTTCTTGGCTGAGAAGGCTGGGGTTGATGATGATACTTTTAAGATGTTGAAGGATAATCCTTCAATGAAAAAACAATATCTTGAGAAGTTTGATGAGTATGTAAGTGGCCTACAAGATAATACTGCTTCAGTTTCTAAATTCTATATTCAAAGTGTCTATGAGGACATTGGTTTAAATGTAGAAACAGTTCAAAGTAACTACATCTTACATGAGGGTTTGTTGATGTTGGGTGTGGCTTTAGTTAGTATTTGTGCTCAATTGCTTTCAACTTATTTGGCTACAAAGATTGCGACAAATGTTGCCTATAGAATGAGAAGGGATGTCTACAATAAGGTAGAATCTTTTGCGAGCGCAGAGTTTTCTAAGTTTTCAACATCTTCTTTGATCACAAGAACAACCAATGATATTACTCAGATTCAACAATTGACTCAGATGTGCCTAAGAATGATGTTGATGGCGCCTTTGATGGGTATTACTTCTATCTTTAAGGTTATGAGATATCCTGATATGTTGTGGATTTTGTTGGTGGCTATTGGGGTTATTGCCTTCTGTATGATTTTACTTCTTATTTTTGCGCTTCCTAGATTTAAGAAGATGCAAACTTTGATTGATAAGTTAAATAATGTCATGCGTGAATTATTAGATGGATTGTTAGTAATTAGAGCTTTTAATACTGAAAGAAATGAAGAGAAGCGTTTTGATGTTTCTAATAGAGAACTATATGACAATGACTGGCATGTTAATAGGACTTTAATTTCTATTATGCCTATTATGATGCTTACTATGAATCTTTTGACTATAGGTATCTTATGGTATGGTGCTAAGTTGATTGATATCGATGTAATGTCAGTTGGTGACATGATGGCCTTTATTCAATATGCGATGCATGTAGTAATGAGTTTTATGATTCTAGCTATGGTGTGGACTATGGTGCCTCGTGCTCTAGTTTCTCTTGGTAGAGTTAATGAAGTATTAAGCACTGAGAATACTATTATGGATAAGGATGATACTGTGGATGTACCAAGTGATGGTGAATTAGCTTTCAATGATGTAAGTTTTAAGTATCCTAATGCGGAAGAAAATGTACTTGAGCATATTAGTTTTAAGGCTTTACCAGGTGAGACAGTAGCTTTCATTGGTTCTACCGGTAGTGGTAAGTCTACTATTGTTAAGTTGATTCCACGTTTGTTTGATGTGAGTGATGGTTCAATCACTTATGGTGATTATGATATCCGTGATTATAGACAAAAGGATTTAAGAGATCATATTGGTTATGTTACTCAAAAGGCTGTTTTGTTTAAGGGAACTATCAAATCAAACATTGAGTTTGGTGAAGAGATAGATGAAGGTGCTTTGAATTCAGCTATCGATATTGCTCAGGCAAGAGAGATTATTAGTGAGAAGGAACTTGGAATAGATGAGCCTATTACTCAGGGTGGTACTAATGTTTCTGGTGGTCAGAAACAAAGAATTTCTATTGCCCGTGCTTTGGCTAAAAGAGATGCGAATATCTTTATTTTTGATGATTCTTTTAGTGCTCTAGATTATAAGACTGATAAGAAGCTAAGAGATGAGTTGGCTAAGATGATTGAAAAGAAGAAGTCAACAGTGCTTATTGTTGCTCAAAGAATTTCAACTATTAAGAATGCTGATAAGATTATCGTTTTAGATGAGGGTAAGATTGTTGGTATGGGTAAGCATAGCGAGCTAATGAAGGATTGTGATGTTTATAAGGAGATTGCATATTCACAATTGTCTAAGGAGGAATTAGAAGATGCCTGCGCATAGAGCGATGAAAAAAGAGAAGGCCAAGAATTTTAAGGGCAGCATGCTTCATCTTCTTGACTATATAAAAAAGTATCACTTTAGAATTGTTTTCGTTTTAATTCTAGTAGTTTGTTCTACTATTATCTCCGTAGTAGGGCCTAAGATTGCTGGTGGTATTACTACTAAGATTTATGAGGGTATTGTTGGTAAGGTAACTGGTGGTAGTGGTATTGATTTTGATGCTATCTTTAAGATTGTTACAACGATGGCAATATTGTATGCATGTAGTGCTTTGATCAATTATGTTTCTAATTTGATCATGGTTAAGACTAGTGTTGATTTAACTTATCGTCTAAGGGATGATGTTTCTAAGAAGATAAATAGATTGCCACTTAAGTTCTTTGATAAGCATAGTCATGGTGAAGTGTTATCAAGAGTTACTAATGATGTAGATACTATTGCGAATAATTTGAGTAATACAATTACGCAAATGTTGTCTAGTGTGGTTACTGTTATTGGTGTGCTTTATATGATGTTTTCTATATCATTTAAGCTTACTATTGTAGCTTTGTGTGTATTACCTTTAACCGCTTTTTGTGCAACTTTTATTGTTAAACATTCACAAAAATATTTCTATAAACAACAATCAGCATTAGGTGAAGCTAATGGTTTGATTGAAGAGATGTATTCAGGTCATTTAGTAGTTAAGGCTTATAACTATGAGGATAAGTCAATCAAGGACTTTGATAAGATTAATAAGAACTTAGAGGAGTCTGCTCATAAGTCACAGTTCTATTCAGCTATTATGATGCCAGTTACTGGTTTTATTGGTAATTTGATTTATGTTGCTGTATGTTTACTTGGTGGTTATGAGGCAATTCATGGAAGGATTACAGTTGGTGATATTCAGGCTTTGATTCAATATGTTAGAAACTTGAATCAACCAGTTTCCCAGGCTTCACAGTTGTTGAGTAATATTCAGTCAATGGCTGCTGCGGCTGAGCGTATTTTTGAGATTTTGGATGAACAAGAGGAAGAGCCTGATTGTGCAAATCCTGTTAGTATCTATGATGATAATGGTGATTTAACAATCAAGGGCAATGTTTCTTTTGAGAATGTACGCTTTGGTTATGATCTGGATAATATCGTTATTAAGGATTTCTCGATGTATGTTAAGCCAGGTCAAAATGTAGCTATTGTTGGGCCTACTGGTGCTGGTAAGACTACTCTTGTTAAGTTGTTGATGCGTTTCTATGAATTGAATGGTGGCACTATTTATGTTGATGGCCATGATATTAATGATTATACAAGAAGTGATTTAAGATCTCTGTTTGGTATGGTTTTACAGGATACTTGGTTATATAGTGGTTCTATTAAAGATAATATCAAGTATGGTAAGTTAGATGCCACTGATGAAGAAGTATATGCAGCTTGTAAGATGGCTCATGTTCATCATTTCATTAAGACTTTGGATCAGGGCTATGATACACAAATATCTGATGAGACTAGTGGCATTTCCCAGGGCCAGAAGCAGTTGTTGACTATTGCCAGAGCTTTCTTAAAGGATCCTAAGATTTTGATTCTAGATGAGGCTACTTCTAGTGTTGATACGCGAACTGAAGAGTTGATTCAAAAGGCTATGGAAAAGCTTATGGAGAATAGAACTTCGTTTGTCATTGCCCATCGTTTGAGTACTATTAAGAATGCTGATATTATTATCGTTCTTGATAAGGGTGATGTAGTTGAAGTAGGTAATCATCAAGAGTTGTTGGCTAAGAAGGGTTTCTATTACAACTTATATAATTCACAATTTGAGGAATAGTTATATTCCTCTTTTTTTATATAATTAAGATAGTGATTGGAGGATAGCGATGTATAGGGAACTCATTGGTGAACTGATCAAAAACAATGATTGGGCTAAACTACAAGAGCCTTGCACAGAAAAAGATATAGATGTTGCTGAAAAATATGTAGGCTACACATTTCCTGATGAGCTGAAAGCTCTGCTTCGGGAAACAAATGGTGATCGGTGGCTTTTGCTGTCGACAAAGGAAATTATTGAAAATGTTAAACTCAACAGAAGTATTATGGCTGAGTACTTTGAACCGGATGAGTTTTTAGAAAAGGTGGACAGGCATATTTTCTTTGCGACAAATGGATGTGGTGACTACTATTGTTATCGTGTTCTTCCAAATGGAGAAACTGATACTGATGCAATCTATCTTTGGGAACATGAATTATTTGAAACTCATGTTGTCGCTGAAAATATGAAAGATTTGATTGTGAAATACTATGGTGGCGAGGTTTAGTCCATTAATAATCTAGTAAAAAAATAAGGAAGGAAAAAGATAAATTTATGAATAAAGAAGAGATGATTAAGAAATATGAAGACTATAGAGAACGTTTGAATGCTTATGAACTGATGATTAACACAGTATGTTTTGATAAGAATACGATTGCGCCTGTGATGGGTAATAAGTATCGTAATCAGATGCTTAATATTATTGTGGGTGAGGCTTATGTGATTGAGACTGATCCTGAGATTATTAAGCTGGTTGATGAGTTAAGTGAAATGGACTTGGGTGAAGACTTAAATAGGGATGTTTTCTTGACTAAGAAGTCGCTTGAGAGTGTTTCTAAGTTTACTAAGGAAGAAGTGATGGAGTTTAATAATGCTTTTAGTGAATCTTTTGATGCTTGGTTAGTAGCTAAGGAAAAGGGCGATTATAGCTTGTTTGAGAAGCATTTAATTAAGGTTATTGAAATTGCGAAGAAGAAGGCAGTAAGACGTAATCCTAATGAATTAGCTTACAATGTGATGTTGGATGATTATGAAGAGGGCATGACTATTGATAAGTATGAGGAATTCTTCAAGCTTATTAAGGAAGAGTTGTTGCCTCTTATTAAGGAAGTGGATAGTAAGAAGGATTATATTGATGATTCTTTCTTGTATAAGTATTATCCAAAGGATAAACAAGATTTATTTAATGAGAAATTAAAGGAATATATTTGTTTTGATAAGTCATGGGGTTATTTGGGTCAAAGTGAGCATCCTTTTACTAATGGTTTGAGTAAGAATGATGTTCGTATTACTACTAATTATGATGAATATAATATTGCTTCTAATATCTTTAGCGTTATTCATGAGGTTGGTCATGCGCATTATGAACATAATATATTGGATAAGTATGATGGTACTAATATTAAGAAGTATATTTCTAGTGGTATGCATGAATCGCAGTCTCGTTTCTTAGAGAATTATGTTGGTAGAAGAAAGTCTTTCTGGATTCCATTGTATCCTTATCTACAAGAGTTGTTTCCTGAGAATTTGGGTGCTGTTGATTTGGATACTTTCATAAAAGCTATTAATGCGTCTAAGTGTTCTTTGATTAGAACTGAGGCTGATGAGTTGACTTATCCTATTCATATTTTAATTAGATATGAGATTGAAAAGGGCTTATGTGATGGCAGTATCAGTTGTGATAAGTTGAATGAGACTTGGAATCAAAAGTATAAGGAGTATTTGGGTGTTGATGTAACAAATGATAGAGATGGTATTTTACAGGATGTTCATTGGTCTGATGCTTCATTTGGTTATTTTCCTACTTACGCTTTAGGCAGTGCTTTTGGTGCTCAATTCTTGGCTACTATTGAAAAAGAATTGGATTTAGATAATTTATTAGAAAATGGTAAATTTGATGAATTGGTTGCTTATTTAAGAGATCATATTCAATTTGATGGCGCTTTACATAATTATGAATATATTTTAAATAGAGCTACTAAAGAGGATTTTAATCCTAGATATTATGTTGATTACTTAAAGAATAAATATACAAAGTTGTATGAATAATATAGTTTCTTATGCAAGGGAAGTTGTTTCAACTTTTGAGGAACTTCCTTTCTCTAATGTAGATAGTTTGATTCTTTCTTGGCTTGCTTATTTTAGATATCCAAAGATTACTAAAGTAAGTACTTTTAGTGGTGCTAAGCTTAAGGATTTGTATTGCGCAGAATATTTTGATGAGATGTTTAGTGATACCTATGATCCTGAAAGTAGTAGAGAGTTGTTTACTTATTTGGCTTGTAGTCCTCGTTTTAGGAATATTGTCCTAAAGGCTTATACTTGTAAGTCTGATAAGTCTAAGCAAGAGCAGTTTTCAGCTATTACTTTTAAGATAAATGATCGTTTTCATTATGTAGCCTATAGGGGTACTGATTCTACGATTGTGGGTTGGAAGGAAGACTTTAATATGGCCTTTAGGTATCCTATTAGGGCTCAAGAGGATGCTTATGATTATTTGAAGAAGATTGCCTTAAGAACAAATGGTGATTTGATGGTTGGTGGTCATTCTAAGGGTGGCAACTTAGCTGTTTATGCCTTGGCGAACAGTGATGATTTTATAAAGAGAAGAATAGTAAAGGCCTATTCACATGATGGCCCAGGCTTCTTAGAGGAAGTACTAAGGAGCGATAGTTTTCAATCTATCAGCAATAAGATTGATAAGACCGTTCCTAAGTCTTCGATGATTGGCATGTTTCTTCAACAACATGAAAATTATCGTGTAGTGTCTAGTAATAGTTTTAGTGTTTGGCAACATAATCCTTTCTCTTGGACTATTAAGGGTAATGAATTTGAATATATCGATGATTTGACTAATGATGCAAAGTATTTTAATCATACTTTAAATGAGTGGGTAGCGAGTTTAACCAATGAGGAAAGAGAAAGGCTGGTGGATATCTTGTTTAGTTTGATTGATGATGATGTTGATAAGACTGATGAGATTTTTAAGAATTGGCAAACTACTATTCCTAATGCCTTGAAGGTTATATCTAATACTGATGAACAAACTAAGAATTTTGTGAAGGATATTGTAAAGGAGTTCTTTAGTTTGTGTGTGAAGAATTTCCCTGAGTTGTTTAAGAAATAATAAGTTCGTTGTAAAAAGTGTGGTGTACTACAAAAGTTCGTTGTAAAAAATGTAGTGATACCACATTTTTTCGTTGTAATTTTTGTTGGCCATGTGAGTAATAGAAGAAAGACAATTGGATGAAAATTATTTTACAGTGACATAAAAATGTCACTGTAAAATTTGAGGAAACTTCAATTTTATTAACAAGAAAAAAACTTCTATCACAAAAACGCTGAATAGATAATAAACGACTGCTTAATAAAGACAACTATAATATTTGTTCGTGATAGGGACAGTAAACCTATTATTAATAAATATACACGGAGTAGCAAGATGCTATTCTTTTATTTTGAATGAGTTTATAATATGTTGTATACAACATATTTAGGAGAGTATTATGATTACTTACAAAGAATATAAATATAAATGTTTAGAAGATTCTAACTTTAAAAAGGAATATGATGACTTAGAACCTGAATACGACATTATTAATACGATGATAAAAGCTAGAAAGGAAAAAGGCCTCACTCAGAAACAATTATCTGAATTAACTGGTATTAGCCAAGCTGATATTTCTAGAATTGAAAATGGTACTAGAAATCCTAGTTTGGAAATGATTAAAAGGTTAGCGACAGGTATGGGTATGCGTTTAAAACTTGAATTTATTCCTGTTTCTAAAGTAGAAGACTAGTATTATCACAAAAACACGGAATGAAATACCACAAAAACACGGAATGATTATTGATTTAGATGAAATGAAAAGTTATAATCAAGTTAATCTCAAGGAGGTTTCTTGAATGAAAAATGATAATTATTTATCTAGAATTGTGGATAAGCAACTAGAGTTAAAATTAAGAGCTTTTGGCGCAACACATATTGTTGGGCCTAAATGGTGTGGCAAGACTACAACGGCAGAGCAATATGCTAAGAGTGCTATTAAGTTACAACGTGATCCAAATAAAGAAGCTCTTATCAAAACTGCAGAAATAAATCCTATTGCGCTTTTGCATGGGGAAAAGCCTAGATTGATAGATGAATGGCAAGATGCTCCTAATTTGTGGGATGCGGTACGTTCTTATTGTGATGAAAACAAAGGCCGTGGTCATTTTATTTTAACTGGTTCTACTTCAAAAAAAGTAAGCACATCTCATACGGGAACTGGAAGAATATCTAAATTAAAGATGTATCCAATGAGCTTGTATGAATCAAAAGAGTCTAATGGAACTGTATCTATAATGGATTTGTTTGATGGCAAAGAAACCTTGGAAGAAGGATGTTCATCAAATCTTAGTATTGAACAACTAATTTTCGCTGCATGTCGTGGTGGTTGGCCTGAAAGTATCTTATTTGATGACAGACAAGCTCAACTAGCAATTCCAAAGGATTATTATCATCAAATATTTGAAGAGGATATTTTCAAAGTTGATGATGTGAAGCGCAGCAGTTTTACGATGCGTGCCATTATTAATTCTTATGCACGAAATATATCAACATTGGCAAAATCATCTAATATTTTAGCTGATGTAAGTGCAACCAATTATATTACTGATAAAACATTAACAGATTATATAGATATATTAGAAAGACTATTCATTGTTGAGGATTTATATGGATGGTGTCCATCAATTCGTTCTGCAAGCTCGATGAGAAGGGGTAGAAAAAGAGAATTCATCGATCCATCTATAGTTGTAGCAGCACTAGGCGTTTCACCTGAATATCTAGATACAGATTTAAAAACATTTGGCTTTATCTTTGAATGCCTATGTATTAGGGATTTAAGAGTGTATTCATCTGCTCATGATGGACAAATGTCTTATTATCATGACAGATATGGACTGGAAGCTGACGGAGTTTTGCACCTTGATGATGGAAGATATGCTTTGTTGGAATTTAAACTTGGAAGTAGAGAAATCGAAGAAGGTGCTAGTCATTTGTGTAAAATAGAAACTTTAATAAAAGAACACAATAAAACAGAAAAACAAGTACCAATCAGACTTCCTGATTTGAAAATAGTTGTCACAGGAACACAATATGGTTATAGAAGACCAGGTGGTGTTTATGTAATTCCTATTGGTTGTTTAAAAGATTAAATATAATTCCAACTTCATATTATAGAGATATCACTCTTTATGCAAAGATTAGAGAGACCAGATACTTCAACTATAAGACAGGAAGTTGGGAATATACTAAATAGCTATCATAACGATAGCTTTTTTAAATTTTGGCTAAATAAAAATCTCGGATGAAGTTCTGAGATTAATAATATTATTTATTTAAGTCGCAAACTACATAAGTTTGTTCACTCCAACTATTAAGACCTGTATCAATAACTATTTTTTCATAATCTCCTGATGCACTTGCATCAAGTGAATTATTGAAATCGAAGAACCAATTGTTATCGCCATCGTATGTGTATTTTCCTGCATCATACCAACCTGTGCTGGTACTTTTGAGTGAAAAAGTTCCGTTTTCATTTAAAATCATTACGTTACCACAATCGCCGTCGTTACTATCACAACATGTATATGTTTTTGGCCATTTATTAATAGGATTGCTGTCAAGAACTGTTACATCATCTTCTAGGGTAGTAGTCCATTCGCCCTTAGTGAATGTCACTGATAATTTGCCTGTATCCTCATCAAAGTTTGTTGTGTGGGTTACGCATTCATCTTCATGGATGTATTGTTCTAAATCATAGCCTACATACTTATCAACCTCGATATGACGATCAATTGAAACCTTTGGCTCAATAACTTCTACTGGCACATTGAAGTTTGTGGTTTTATCACCCTTAGTTACTGTAATAATCATTTCATTGTTTTTGATCTCATAATCAACAGTAGCGTTTTTATCTAAATCTTTTAAATAAACAGTTGGATCTAACTTTTCAGTGGCATCAATCGTAACGGTTTCACCATCGGCTACATTACTAGTAGCTAAATTACCACAACCTGTTAGTAATAGCGATAATGCACAAACGCATAATAATTTTTTATTCATCTAAAATGCTCCTTTAATACTCCATCATTATAACAAGTTATATCCAGTGAATGTTTTACATAAACATATTTTTCAATAATGTCTCTATGCCATAAGTCCGGGAGGCCAAAACGGTTGACGTTTTTAATGGCAACTGTTTTGGCTGCGTTTAGCTATCCCGTTGGTTGATAGTGTGCATTCATTTAAATCTTCAAAATAATAGCTTTGATCAATACCTCTTAAATAGATATCACGATTATTGATGTCACTTGTTAAAGAAGCTTTTAATAATTCTTTGATTTTAGTGTCATCAATAGGACTATCAATCATGGCATTTAAATATGATTGTTTGTCTAACTTAGCCCAATCAATCACTTTATTTAGTTCTTCTTTTAGAATATGATCTAACCATATACGAGTACTTCTACCATTGCCTTCTCTAAAAGGATGGGCAATGTTCATTTCTATATACTTTTCAATTATTTCATCATATGTAGATTGAGACATCTTGTCGATATTTTGTAGTGTGTTCTCTAAATAATTTAAGGGCGCAAAAAGAAAATTACCCTTGACAATATTAACTGTTCTAAGATTACCCGCAAAGTCAAAGACATTATTAAAAAGATACTTATGAATTGTTTGTAGAGTAAAAAAAGTACCTGGAGTTAAATTATCTAATAACTTATTGTCAAATAAGTCTTTGGCATTAAGCTTGCTGATTAATTCTTCTTGTATCATGACATAAAAAAGTAAAGGATACTTAATATTGTCATAATGATAAAACCAATAATTACCAAGGTAACTAAAATTGGTGATACTTTTGATGGTTCTTTATATTGCACGTATGTTTGGCTTGTTTTTATAGATACGCGTTTATTTTTGTTTTGGGTTTTATGTGCTTGTTTACGACACAACGCAAGAGGATCCTTTTGATTTAGAATTCTATTATAGAAGTTGTTAAGCCATACTTCATCATTGTGTTCACATAAATCTTCTTCAGTGTAATCAGGTTCATGTACAATTTTGTTTCTTACCCAACGGTAATGCTTAAGTTGTTTTAAATCTTCGTTCCAACTGTCAACATAATAACAACCATTACTAGTGTTAATCATTTTGTCTATATAAATAGAAATACCATGTTTATCATCAAACATGTCATTACATAATTGTTCTAGTCTTTTATAAGAGTTAATAAAATTCATAAAGTTAAATGGCGGAGGCGATGGGAGTTGAACCCATGCGCCACGTTAATGACCTGCCGCATTTCGAGTGCGGTCCCTTCAGCCACTTGGGTACGCCTCCGTATCAATTAATTATAAAATAGATGTATCATATAGTCATGAATTATTATGATGAAATTTTAAAAAAAATAGAAGAATTATTAAAAGATAATAAACAAGATGAAGTTAGAAGGATTGTTGACGATGAATTAAGTCAAGCTTATATTCCAAGAGACTTTGAAGAAAAGCTTAATGAGATTAAGGATAGCCTGGTTGTAGATATTAAGACACATAGTTTAAGTGATGAAGAAATCATTGAATATCTTGGTGGTTCAAAAGAGAAACAGCTAATGGCAGTATCTATCTTGGATAAGAAGAATCTAAGAGAATATGTAGATATCTGTAATGATTATTTAAGTCATGAGGGTTTTAAGAATGCGAAGGCTTTATTATTAGATTCTTTAATAAGACAAGAGTTAAATGATACTATCTACTACAATGATGAGGGCATGGAATATGAGTTTATTCCTAAGTATCAACTACCAATTGAAGAAAGTGATGGCTTCTTAGCAGGCAATAAGTATTTAGAAGAATATTATCTAAAAGATCCAAGTAAGTTAAAGATGGCCAAGTCACTTTTATATAAAGAATTAATGTTGACACTTCCAATCACTTTAGAAGAAAGTGAAGGATTATATGTTGCGAAAGATATTTGTGAATATATAGAAGAAGCATTTGAAAGAGATGTATGTATAAAGAAGGAAGATTTGAATTAGTAAGTGAATATAAACCAACTGGTGATCAACCAAAGGCAATTGATAAGTTGGTTAAGGGCATTGAAGAAGGTAAACATGAACAAGTATTACTAGGGGCTACAGGTACTGGTAAGACTTTTACTGTGGCCAATGTAATACAAGAAGTAAACAAACCCACTTTAGTATTTGCTCATAATAAGACCTTAGCTGGCCAATTATATTCAGAGTTTAAGGCCTTGTTTCCAAACAACGCCGTTGAATACTTTGTCTCAAACTTTGACTATTATCAGCCAGAGGCATATATGCCAAAGACTGATACTTATATTGAGAAGAATGCAGTAACTAATGATGAAATAGATATGCTTAGAATGTCTACTTATAATTCATTATTAGAGAGAAGTGATGTGATTGTGGTGGCTTCTGTTGCCTGTATCTATGCAAGTAGTGATCCTACTAATTATGAGGATATGTTTTTTACTTTGAAGGTAGGGGAAACAATTGATAGACAAGAGCTAATTAAAAGATTTATCGCAAGACAATATATTAGAAATGATATAGATCATTTACGTGGTACTTTTTCGGTTAAAGGTGATGTTATTGAGCTGGTACCAGGACATAATGACAAGATAATTGTGCGTATTGAAATGTTTGATGATGAGATAGAAAGAATTTGTGAGATTGATCCTCTTACTAAAAATATTATCAATGCCTATGTTTTATATGTCTTCCCACCAGCAACAGGTTATGCAAGAGACATGAAGGATATAAATATCGCTTGTGAGGGAATCGAAAAAGAACTTGAGGAAAGACTTAAGTATTATAAAGATAATAATAAACCATTAGAGTATGAACGTTTGGAACAAAGATGTCGTTATGATTTAGAGGCTCTAAGGGAGACTGGTATTTGTCCTGGTATTGAAAATTATGCGATGCATATAGATCATAGAACTTTTGGACAAAGACCATATAACTTGTTTGATTATTTTCCAAAGGATTTTTTAATTGTGGTCGATGAATCCCATGTTTCTTTGCCTCAAATTAAGGGTATGTTTAATGGTGATAGGGCAAGAAAAGAGACTCTTGTAGAGTATGGTTTTAGACTACCTAGTGCCTTAGAAAATAGACCACTAAAGTTTGAGGAGTTTGAAGAGATTGATGCGCAAAGAATCTATATCAGCGCTACTCCTGGCGATTATGAATTAGAAAAGGCTGGTGAAGTGGTTGAACAAATTATTCGTCCTACTGGTTTACTTGATCCTAGTGTTGAAGTAAGGAAGACAATGGGACAAATTGATAACTTGTTGGAAGAGATTAGAAAGAATATAGCTGTAAATGAGCGTACTTTAATTACTACTTTAACAGTTAAGATGGCTGAGGATTTAACTAGTTTCTTGAAACAACAAAATCTAAAGGTAGCTTATTTACATCATGAGACAAAGACACTAGAGAGAAGTCAAATTATTCATGATTTAAGAAAAGGTGAATATGATGTTTTAGTTGGCATTAACTTATTAAGAGAAGGTTTGGACTTACCTGAGGTTTCTTTGGTGGCTATTTTAGATGCAGATAAAGAGGGTTTCTTAAGAAGTGAGAAGTCACTTATACAAACTATTGGTAGAGCGGCAAGAAATGCTCATGGTAGGGTAATCATGTATGCAGATAAGATGACTGATTCAATGAATAAGGCGATAACAGAGACTAATAGAAGAAGAGGTATTCAAGAAGCTTACAATGTAGAACATGGGATTGTGCCTAAGACTATTATTAAGGAAGTTGCTGAAGTTATTCATGGTAAAGAGAATAAAGAGAATATTTCTAAGTATATGAAAAAGAAGAATCATAGTGCCAAGGATAAGGATAAGTTGGTTAAGGATTTGACTAAGGAAATGAACGAGGCTGCTAAGGCTCTAAACTTTGAAAGAGCTGCTGAACTTAGAGATATTATTTTAGAGATACAGGCTGGTAATTAGTGGTGGTACACAAATAAGCGTGTGATACAATTAAGGTATTATGAAAAAGCTTGTTATTATAAGTGGAGTTAGCGGAGCTGGTAAAACCACTGCTTCTAATTATTTGGAAGACAAGGGCTATCGTTGTATAGACCAATACCCTCCAGAGCTATTAAAGGAATTAATTAATTTAATCGATAATGATGATTCTTTTAAGTATCAAAATGTTGTGTTGACAATATCTCCTTTTGACTTGGATAAGGCGGTTACTTTATTAACTAATACTAATTTTAAAGTGACTTTAATTCTTATTGATGCGGATAAGGAGACTATCATTAATCGTTATAAGTTCACAAGAAGAATTCATCCACTTTTAACAAATAACGTGGCAGATACTTTATCTGAGGCTTTGGATATTGAGAAGAATATTCTATACAAATACAAGGATAGAGGTTTCTTGATTAATACTACTAATCTTCCTGTTAGAGCTTTTCAGGATCAAATAAATAGAGCTTTGAATGATATTGAAGATAAGAACTTGTCATTGAGCTTTGTGTCATTCGGTTTTAAGAATGGTATTCCTAAGGACTGTGATGTGATTTTTGATGTGCGTTTCTTAGATAATCCTTTTTATGTCGAGGATTTAAAAGAGAAGACTGGTAATGATGCTGAGGTTAGGGATTTTGTACTTAATTCTAAGATGACACAAGAATATATTGTAAAGTTAATCGATTATGTTGATTTCATGTTGAAGGCTTATGACAACAATGGCGATAAGCGTCATTTGACAATTTGTGTTGGTTGTACTGGTGGTCAACATAGAAGTGTTACTATTGCGAACTATTTGTATGATTATTATAAGAATAAATATGTTTCTCATATTAAACATAGGGAGCTAGACAAGAGATGAAAAGAGTAGTTGTGATTGGAGGAGGACATGGCCAGGCAACTATTATGAAAGCTCTTAAGAATCTTAAGGATGTAGATCTTTGTGCGATTGTAACGGTTGCGGATGATGGGGGTTCTACAGGAAGGCTTAGAGAACTTTATAATATTCCAGCTGTTGGTGATATTCGTAATGTCCTAGTTTCTTTATCTGATTCTAAAGAATTTAATGAGCTTTTTGCGTATCGTTTTAAGGGCGAGGATGAAAGTGATGTTTCTGGTCACTCTTTAGGTAATTTAGTATTGGCTGCATTAATTGAAATTAATAATGGTTCCTTACCTGTTGCGATTAAGGAAATGGGTAGGATGATGAAGACTAAGGGTAGAGTTATTCCTTCTAGTTTGGATACTATTTCTTTATATGCGAAATATAAGGATGGTTCTATTGAAAAGGGTGAGGCTAATATTCCTTCTAAGTTAATGCATATTGATAAGGTATTTTATGATCATGATGTGCCTGGTAATAAGGAAGCTATTAATGCGATACTTAAGGCTGATTTGATTATTTATGGTATTGGCAGTTTATATACTTCGATTATGCCTAATGTGATTATTAAAGATATTAATGATGCACTAAATGAGTCTAAGGCTAAGAAAATCTATTTTGCCAATGCGATGACTCAAAGGGGTGAGACTTATAATTATAATCTTAAGGAACATGTGGATGCCTTTAGAAGACATAATGTGCCACTTGATTTAGTGGTGGCTCATAAGGATAAGATTCCTGAGGATATCTTAGCTAGATATATTGTGGAAGAGGCAATTGAAGTCAAGGATGAAGGAAATAATGGAGTAGAGGTTATTTCTAGGAGTTTGTTAGATTTTTCTAAGAACAATGTAAGACATAGCCCTGTTAAGATTAGAAAAGTTGTTAAGTCATTACTGGAGAAGCTTTAATGTCTTTTACAGGTTCTATAAAACAAGAGATAGCTTCTATTGAAGTTGATGATTGTTGCAAGAAGGCACAGCTTTGTGCCCTTTTACAGTTGACCTCTTCTTTGACTATTTCTAACAAGGGGATGCAGCTTCTAATTAGAAGTGAGAATCCAACTTGTGAGAAGCGTATTGTTTATCTTCTAAAGAAATTGTATAAGGTTGATACCGAATTAAGTGTTATTAAGAAGAATAATTTAAAGAAGAATAATATTTATATTGTTAAGACACTTGGAAGTGGTATTGAGATACTTGAAGATGTTGGTTTATATAAGAATGGCTTATTGTCGCATCCTTCTTATTTGACAGTTGCGAAGAATTGTTGTGCTAAAAACTATTTGGCTGGTTGTTTCTTGGCCTATGGTACTTGTAACTCGCCAATGAATAAGAATTATCATTTGGAGTTGGCTTTAAATGATGTTGATCATGCCAACTTTGTGGTTAAATTGTTGGCAAGGTTTAATATCGAGGCCAAGATTTCTACAAGAAGGAATAAACAAATTGTTTATTTAAAGAAGGCGGAAGTGATTTCGGATTTCTTGAAACTAATTGGTACGACTGCTTGTTTGTTGGAGTTTGAGGACGCTAGAATTGAAAGAGATTTTAAGCATTCGCTTATTAGAATCGATAATTGTGAGATTGCCAATGAGATGAAGTCTTTAAAAGCTGCCAACGAGCAGATAGATTATATGTTGGCGATTAAAGAGGCTGATAAGTATAAAGAGTTGGATGAGAAGCTAAAGAATGTCATTGATTTAAGACTTGATTGTAAGGATTATTCATTGAATGAATTATGTGATGAGTACATGGAAAGATATGGAGAGTCTATTTCTAAGTCGGGTCTTAAGCATCGTTTAAATAAAATTGAGAGTATAGCGAGGAGTTTGTAGATGAGAGAGGTTGTTATTCATAGTTTTGAAGAACTTCAAAATTTAGTATTTAAGGATTGTTACGATAGTAAGATACATCGTTATCGTAATGATTATGTTTATAGAGGGGTTTCTGATGGCAATTATCCTTTGATTACAACTCTTAATCGTGAATGTGGTCATAATCTTAACTTAGAGAAGAATATTATTAGGTCTTTTAAGAAGTATGGCTTTGATGAACTAAAGGATATTAATTCTTTCTGGCAAATGTTGGCAACAGGTCAACACTTTGGTCTTCCTACAAGGTTGTTAGACTGGACTTATTCACCTTTGGTGGCAGCTCATTTTGTGACTGTTAATTTAAATGATTATGATAAGGATGGTGCTATCTATTGTATCGATACTAACGAATCTTTAAAAAGGATGCCAGAACCTTTGAAGTCTGAATTAATTAAAAGAGATATGAGTTCTTTTACAGTTAGTTTGTTAGAGAGGAATGCGAAGAATTTGGGTGAACTTGAAGCTTTAAGTTCAGATCCTTTCTTTCTATTCTTTGAACCTGCAAGTGGTGATAATAGAATGATTAATCAGTATTCTTTATTCTCTATTTGTTCTAATTCTAAAGTTTTGATATCTGATTTAGTAGAAGAGGATTCTTCTTTATATAAGATAATAATTCCTAAGGAAAATAAATTAGAAATAAGAGATAAGCTTGATTATATTAATATTTCAGAAAGAGTAATTTATCCAGGATTGGATAGTGTATGTAGCTGGATCGCAAGACGATACGCAAAGATAGGAGAATAATTTATGAGCTATGTTGTTATTACGGGAGCAAGTTCTGGCATTGGTAAGGAATTTGCCAAGAGATTTGCCAAGAGAGACTTTGATTTATTGTTGGTGGCAACAAATGAGGAAAAGTTGTTGAGGGCTAAGGAAGAAATTAATGAGGAATTTAATGTTAATATTTTAACTTTGATTTCTGATTTGTCTAAGAATGATAGTGCTAAGGCTGTCTATGATTATGTTATTTCTAATAATTTAAATGTTTCTTGTTTTGTGAATAATGCCGGTTTTGGTGATTTTGGTTTGTTCCTTGATGGTGATGTTGAAAAGTTTCAAAAGATGATTGACTTAAATGATAAGGGTCTTATGACATTGGCTTATTATTTTGGTAATTACTTTAAGGAAAAGGAATTTGGTCATATCGTGAATATTGCATCTATTGCCGGTTTTATGCCAGGTCCTTATATGGCTGTGTATTATGCTTCTAAGGCCTTTGTCCTTAATTTCTCATTAGCTTTAAGAGAAGAGTTGAAGCCATACAATGTTAAGGTTACAACTATTTGTCCAGGTCCTATTGATACTGATTTCTGGAATCGTGCTAATGTGACTATGTCTAATGTTAAGAAGAAGTATTTCACAAGAAATGTTAAGCAATTAGCTGATTCTGGTATGCGTAAGGTTGATGCTGGTGGTGGTTTGTGTGTTGATGGTATCTTGTATAAGAGTGCTGCTGTGGCAACAAGATTTGTGCCTAAACAAACTTTGACAAGTATTGTGAAGTTTGTGAATTTAAAGCTTGGCAATAAGGAGTAGTTATGAAGGTTGTTTTTGATCACTTAACAAAGGTGTTTAAGGCTAATACTAAGTCTGGTAAGGATGTTACGGCCGTCAATGATTTCTGTTTTGAGATTCCTGATGGTAAGCTGATCGGCTTGTTGGGTCCTTCAGGTTGTGGCAAGTCTACTTGTTTGAATTTGATTTGTGGTTTAGAGGGTGCTACTTCAGGTAAGCTTTATTTTGATGATGTGGATGTTACTGAAATGCCTCCTGAGAATAGGGGGGTTGGTATGGTTTTCCAGAATTATGCGTTGTATCCTCATTTGACTGTTAAGGAGAATATTTGTTTTCCACTTGAGAATTTAAAGGGCAAGGATAAGTTATCTAAGGAACAAATGTTGGCTAAGGCTATTGAGGCTGCTAAGCTTGTTCAGATTGAAGAGTATATGGATCGCTATCCTAAGCAATTGTCTGGTGGTCAGCAACAACGTGTGGCAATTGCGCGTGCTTTGGTTAAGCTTCCTAATGTGTTGTTACTAGATGAACCGTTAAGTAACTTGGATGCTAGACTTCGTTTACAAACTCGTGAGGAGATTAGACGTATTCAAAAGGAAACAGGGATAACTACAATTTTTGTTACTCATGACCAAGAGGAGGCTATGTCTATTTCTGATGTGATTGTGGTTATGAAACTTGGTGTTGTGCAACAGATTGGTAAGCCACAGGATGTTTATGATAATCCTTGTAATTTGTTTGTGTCTAAGTTTTTGGGTACACCAGCTATTAATGTCTTTGATGGAAAAGTAAAGAATAATTATCTATATATCGGTGATGATAAGATTATGGAATTTAAGTCTAGTGATAGAGATGTTTATGTTGGTATTAGACCAGAAGGGTTAGTAGTAAGCGAGAGTGGTGTCTTAACTTGTGATTTTATTAGAAGGGATGTTATGGGAAGAGATCATAGTGTGATTTCTTATAATGAGCATTGTGTTTCTGATAAGGATGTTAGGGCTATTATTCCAAGTGATACTGTAGTTGATGAGAGTTCAAAGACAATTAAGTTTGAGATTAAGCCTAGTAAGATTTATGTCTTTGATAAAGAAAGTGAAGAACGTTTAGATGTTTAAGAAAAACAATTATAAAGCGTGGTTATACTTGTTGCCGGCTTTGGTTTTTCTTGGCATTTTTATGGTATATCCACTTATTGATGTTTTTGTCTATTCCTTTGAGGAGGCCTATAACTTTGCCTCTGGTACTTATAAGGGAGTAGGTGCTTATAACTATCAATATGTGCTTCGTGATCCTTATTTTTTACAGGCGTTAAAAAATACATTTATTTTGGTTATTATTACAGTACCGTTATCAACTGGCTTTGCGTTGTTGGTGTCTTTGGCATTGAATTCAATTAAGAAGTTAAAGGATTTATTCCAGACGATTTATTTCTTGCCATATGTTACAAATACTTTGGCAGTTGGTTTGGTGTTTATGATTTTGTTTAAGAAGACAGCTTATTCTGATGGCTTAGTCAATGTGCTTATTAATTCATTAGGTTATAGTTCTATTGACTTTATCGATGGACCGTATTGGGCTAAGATGTTTGTCTTGTGTTTCTATACTATTTGGGTGGTTTTACCTTTTAAGATTTTGATTCTTACAAGTGCCCTAGCTAGTGTTAATCAGGACTTATATAAGGCGGCAAGAATTGATGGTACTTCTAAGTTTAGAATTTTTACAAAGATTACTCTACCGATGATTTCACCAATGATTTTCTATTTGATTATTACGGGTTTTATTGGTGCGTTTAAGGCTTATAGTGATGTAGTTGCGATATTTGGTACGGATTTGAATGCGGCTGGTATGAATACGATTGTAGGTTATATCTATGATATGTTGTATGGTGCTTCTGGCGGTTATCCGTCTTTTGCGAGTGCGGCTGCAATTGTTTTGTTTGTAATAGTATTGACAATTACGGTGATTAATTTGTTGACTTCAAAGAGGGTTAATTATGAATAATACGGATTATAAGAAGGCTAAGTTTAAGGATGGTCTTTTGAAGACTATAATTTATATCTTTTTGGGTATTTGGGCTATTATCGTATTGTTTCCTTTCTATTGGATGATTCTTACTTCTTTGAAGAGTTATGGTACTTATAATGGTGAATATATTCCAAAGTTCTTTGTGTCTAATCCAACACTTGAGAATTACACACAGGCTTTTACAGCGGTTCCTTTGGCAAGATATTTCTTGAATACTTTGATTTTTACAGTAGTTACTACTGCATTAATGTTGATTGTGGTAGTACTTGCGGCATATGCATTTGCACGTTTGGATTTTAAGGGTAAGAATTTTACTTTTACGGCTTTTCTTTCTTTGATGATGATTCCAAATGAACTTGTTATTATCACAAATTTTGTGACGATTACAAATTTGGGTTTGAGAAATACTTTTACGGGTTTGATTCTTCCAAGTGTTACTAGTGTCTTTTATATTTATTTGTTGAAGGAGAATTTCCAACAGATTCCGGATTCTTTATATAAGGCTGCTAAGGTTGATGGTACTAGTGATTTGAAGTATTTGTTTAAGGTTATGATTCCTATTTGTAAGCCTACTATTGTGACAGTTATCATTCTTAAGGTTATTGAGTGTTGGAATGCATATGTATGGCCTAGACTCATCACGGATAACGAGATGTATTTCCTTGTTTCTAATGGTATTCAGACAATTAGAGAAAGTGGTTTTGGTAGAGAGAATGTGCCAGCTATGATGGCAGCTGTTGTGCTTATTTCGATCCCTTTGATTGTCTTATTCTTGATTTTCCATAAGAAGATTATGGAAGGTGTTTCTAGAGGGGGTACAAAGGGATGAGAAAGTTTATTTGTTTACTTCTAGTGTTATTTTGTTTAACAGCTTGTCATGGTCAAGCTAAAACAACGGGTTTTACAGTTCCTGAAGACTATGATTCTAGTAAGACTTATGAGATTACTTTTTGGGCGAAGAATGATAGTAATAAGAATCAGGTAGCTATTTATAAGAAGGCTATTAGTGATTTTGAGGCTATTTATCCAAATATCAAGGTTAATTTGTCTTTATATACTGATTATGGTCAAATTTATAATGATGTAATTACTAATATTTCTACTAATACTACTCCTAATGTATGTATTACTTATCCTGATCATATTGCGACTTATTTGACTGGTAATAATGTGGTTGTGCCACTTGATGAGTTGATGGATGATTCTAAGTATGGTTTTGGTGGTAGTGAAATAAAGTTTGATGGTCCAAGTAAGGATGAGATTGTTTCTAAGTTTTTGAATGAGGGAGTGATCGATGGACATCAGTATGCCTTGCCTTTTATGAGGTCTACAGAGGCTTTATATATTAATAAAGATTTTGTGGAGAAGTTAGGTTATGAAATACCTGATGTGGTAACTTGGGATTTCATTTTTGAGGTTAGTGAGAAGGCTATGGCTAAGGATGAGGATGGTAATTTCTTGGTTAATGGTCAAAAGACGATGATTCCTTTTATCTATAAGTCTACTGATAATATGATGATTCAGCTTTTAAGACAAAGTGGTGCTGGTTATTCTGATGATAATGGTAATATCGAGATTTTCAATGATACTACTAAGGAATTGTTGTTAGAGATTGCTAAGCATGCAGAGTCTAGGGCTTTCTCTACTTTTAAGATTTCTAGTTATCCAGCTAATTTCTTGAATGCTGGGCAATGTATTTTTGCGGTGGATTCAACAGCTGGGGCTACTTGGATGGGAAGCGATGCACCGTTGGTTGATATTCCTGAAGAGAAGCTTGTTAGGTTTGAAACGGTTGTTAGAGAGGTTCCTCAGGTCGACGAGGATAATCCTACGATGATTTCTCAGGGCCCTTCTATTTGTATCTTTAATAAGAGTGACGTGGATGAGGTGTTGGCTTCTTGGATTTTTGCCCAATATTTGTTGAGTAATGATATTCAAATTAGTTATAGTGAGACTGAGGGTTATATTCCAGTTACTACTAAGGCGATTGATGATCCTAGTTATCAGGATTACTTGAGTAGAGGTGGCGAAGATAATCTTGAGCATTATAGTATAAAGATTGATGTTGTTAAGTTGTTGATTGATAATATCGATAATACTTTTACTACTAGTGTCTTTAATGGTTCGGCTTCTTTAAGAAATGCAGCTGGTCAATTGATTGAGGAAACTGTTAAGGGTGCTAGAAGAGGCAAGGATGTAGACGGTGACTTTATTGATCAGTTGTTTGAGGATGTAAGGTCTTTGTATCGTTTGGATCAAATAGGTAATTTGAGTGCTGATTTGGGTCCTTTGCCTACTGGTTCTAAGGTGTTGCTGATTACTTTGACTGTTGTATGGTTGGGTATTGGTGCTTATTGTTTAAAAGAGAAAAATAAGGATAGATAGTTAGAAGAGGTCATGGTACCTCTTTTAATATTGTTGTTTAAACAACTGTTTTAACTGCTATAATGGAGCAATGATTAAGACATTGATATTTGATATAGATGGTACACTTACCAATTCTGAAAAGGTTATTACACCGTTAACTAAGAAGGCTATTTTAGATGCTCAAGAGAATGGTGTTAGGGTTTGTTTAGCAAGCGGTAGAGCTACTCATGGCCTGAGTAAGTTTGTGAAGGAGTTAGAGCTTGATAAGCATGATGGTTTACTTATTTCTTATAATGGGGCTAGGGTTAGTAGTGCAGATGGTAAGCATGAATATTTTAGTAATTTCTTGAATAAGGATAGAGCTAAAGATTTAATTAAGCATTTGTCTAAGTTTGATAAGCTTGTTTACGTGTTAGAAGAAGATAATCATGTAATATGTGAGGATTGTTTCAATAATACAATTACTTATCGTGATAAGCCTTTTAATGTCTTGAAGTATGAAACGAGAATGAACAACTTGCTTATTTATGAAGTAGAAGATATAGTAAGCTATTTAGACCACGATACACCTAAAGTATTAACTTATAGTGATCCTGAATATTTAAGAGCTAATCAAGATAAGTTGAGTGAGGGTTTTGATGATTTGTGTTCAGTGTTCTCTGCTGATTTCTTCTATGAATTTACTAATAAGGGTATTGATAAGGGTAGTGTTATTAAGACAGTTCTTTGTGATAAGTTGGGTCTTAATATTGATGAAATTTGTGCCTTTGGTGATGCAGAGAATGATATTACAATGCTTAAGAATTGTGGTTTAGGCGTTTGTATGGCTAATGGTCAAGATAAAGCTAAGGAAGTTGCTGATATGATTTGTGGTGATAATGATCATGATGGCATAGCTTATGCGTTAGAGAAGATATTGAAGTAAATGTATAAATATAAAGACGGTTACTATTTAAGAACCGTCTTTATATTTATGATAATCAATAAATCCAAACATCTTTTTCAGTAAGTGATTCACACATTTGAAGAACCGTTATATTATTACGAGTAACTTTGATTAATTCTTCAAAAGTTCTAACTTCGGTACTTTCTTTATAGAATTCACAGAAAGATATTAGGCGTTCGTTATTGAATGTTCCGTATGTGATTGAATACATTTTGTTGTTGTATTTGAATTCAATTTCATTCCCACATTCAATATATTCTTTTAGTTGTTCTTTATTCATTTACTCTCCTTTGAAATTATTCTCTATACATTTTTGAACCTATGAAAGTGATTTTGTATTCGTGCGGAACTTTTGGATGTGTTTTATAGTTACCGTGACTTGTATAGTCTATATCTAGATAGGCTTTACCATCATTATCATAATAGCGTTCGTTATTTAAATTTCCATTTATATTTTTTTACTCATTAACACAAAAATGACTAGCACCCATTTTTCCAAATATAGTTGCTTAAAAAATGGTCTTTTCACATATTTATTTCTCTTTTATTATAAAGTTAAAGAAGTACTTCTATACAATTTTTTATGAAAGGAGACATTTACACAAATATGCCATTAGTAGCTGAAAAAGACTTGCTATCTTTAGCTAGTAAGAAAAACTTTGCTGTTCCTGGGTTTTTCCCATTGAACATGGATTTTCTAAAGATTATAATTGATGTTTGTGAAGAAGAAAGATCGCCAGTTATATTAACACAAGGCCCAGAATTCATTAATAGTTTTGGTGATAAACTTTTTTCAAAGACCTGTATGTTAGCTGCTGAACTTGCAAGAGTACCGGTTGCTTTGTCAGTTGATCACACCTTTGTTACCGACGATTCAACTATTGAGTTATTAAAGCGTGATATTGATTTAGGGTGGGGTTCTGTAATGATTGATGCATCGCTTTTACCTTATGATGATAATGTAAAACTAACATCAAAAGTTTCTACAATAGCTCATGAAAAAGGCTGCACATGTATTGGCTCTCTTGGTGAAGTAAGACGTTTTTTTCCACAAGCAATGATGTATAAAGGTCCATTTAAAGATGACTTTGTAACCCCAGAAGAATTGTTAACCGATCCTGCACAAGCAAAAGATTTTGTAGAAAAAACAAATATAGACGTATTAGGCGTTTCAGTTGGACAATACATAAGATCATTGTGGGATGGTGAAAAACCGCCATTGAAAAAAACTTGTCATTTAAATATCGATCTTATTAAAAAAATCAAAGAGGAAACCAATGTACATTTATTGTTAATGGGTTCTACACATGTTTGTGAAAATGATCTTTCTTTAGCTGCTAGAAGTGGCATTGACTTTATCAAGGTAGCTAGCGAACATGCTCTGATATGGTCTGACCAAGTTAGAAAGTTGCTTGAAAAAGATAAAAAGATAATGTTTCCTGAAGATATTCAAAAACCAGCTCTTAATGCTGTCAAAGAATCTATGCGTAATTATATTCGTTTATTTAATGCTAATAATCAAATCTAGGAGGAAAAAATGGAATATATTGCTGATATTTTAAACTGGTTTGGAGGTTTGCCAGGACCGGTTATGATGTTCTTGTTATTTACTGTTATCAATTTGGTTTTAGGCCTTGGTATAGGTAAATCAATTAAAAGTTCGTTTATGTATGCACTAGGACTATTTGCCTTATCAACTTTTGCTTATGACATTTTCTTGTCAACAATATCTGGCGTTGGTAATGCAATGGTCGAACATATAGGTTTAACAAAAACTATTGTTGATTTTGGAAGTGGTGTTACACCAATAATCATGTCGCATCCAATTATCATTTGGGCTATCCCTATTGGTTTGGGCGTAAACATTTTGTTAATTGTTACTGGATTGGCTAAAACTCTTGATGTAGATTTATATAATATGATGTATTTCTGGGGATCAGTTGGAGTTTTAACTTATGTTGCAACTGACGGAAATTTCTTATTTGCAATGCTAGCAATTGCAATTTGTGGTATTATCACAATAAAAGTAGCTGATTGGTCAGCACCTTATATTCATGAAGCTTTACCACAACTTAAGGGTTTATCATTTCCTTATGTGTACAGTTGTTTTTATGGACCAGTAGCTTACTTATTTAATAAGTTCTTTGATAAAATCCCTTTTTTGCGCGATTCAAATTTATCAGCCGATACAATTAAACAAAAACTTGGTGTTTTTGGTGAACCTGGTGTAGCTGGCTTTATTTTAGGAATTGTTATGGGACTTCTTGGTGGCTATACATTTACAGATTCCTTACTTGTAGGTATCAAAATAGGTGCAGCGTTGTATTTTGTTCCTTTGTCAACTAATATTTTGATTCAAGGTCTTAACGAAACTACAGCCGCTATAACTAAAATTGTTAAAAAGAAATTTGCTAAGAGAGATATTTTGATTGGTCTTGATGGTGTTGTAATGTCTACTGCTCCAGAAGATTTAGCTTTGGGCTTATTGCTTATTCCTGTGGCAATTTTACTTTCAATCATTTTACCTTGGAACCATGTTTTACCTATAGGTATGCTTTCAGTAGGATTTATTTTAGTTGCTGGATTTATGCCGTTCTTTAAAATGAATATCTTAAAGGGGTTTGTATTCCTATTTGTTGTTATTACATGTGAATTAGCGATTGGTGAAGCTATGGCTCCATTGTTTACCCAAATTGCTATGGAAGCATCAGTTGATATCCCTTGGGGCTCTGTTGAAATTACAAATGCCGCAAATTTCCCTAACTTGTTAGCTTGGTTGTTTGCGTGGATTCAAGGTATTATTGCTTAATATGAAAAAAATATTAGTAATTTGTGCTTTAGGATATGCTACAAGTACAATGGTTAAAAGAAATATTGAAGAATTTTTAAAAGAAAGAAAGATTGATGGCTGGACTGTAGATGCTGTTGGCATGGGAATGTCACAAGAACCAGCTAAAACAGCTTCAATTATTGTAACTACTGTGCAATTAGATCAAAAAGAATACAAAGCACCAATAATTGATGGAATTTCTTTAATAAGTGGAATCGATTGCGATAAAACTTTTGAAGAAATTGAAAGTAAAATCAAAGAATTTAAAGATTAGTTTTTATAGGCTGTTACATGAATTTGGTAGCAGCCTATAATAAAGAAGAGGGAATATGATAATAAAAGAAGAAAAATACGAAAATATAAGGCTCCTTCATCTTCAAGGTGGTGGGGTTGCTAGCGACGTTCTTTCATTATTAGCGGAATATGCAACGAATAATAATCTTGTAAAAAAAGGGTATAAGGATGCGCTTTTAGAAAGAGAAAAAATGTATCCAACAGGAATAAAAGCAATCAAAGGAATAGCTATTCCTCATGCGGATCAAGAATATACTAAAAAAGAGACAGTTATTGTTGTTACACTTGATAAGCCATGCCTTTTTAAAGCTATGGGAGGTGGCTGTGGACAAGAAGTAAAAGTAGAAGTGTTGTTTTTATTAATATTAAGTGAAAAAAAACAAGTGAACGCTCTTAGTAAGATCGTTTCTTTTATTCAAGATGAAAATAAAATGAATAGCTTTGATAAAGATAACTCAATCGAGATTATCTATGATTATTTTGGTAAGTATTTATAAATAAAACAAGATGAATAGTTATACTCTTAAAATCGTACAGTTTTTAATTGAAAATAATGGTCTCATTAATAAAGATGAACTCATCAAAGACTCCCGAATTAATAAGAACAAGTTTTATTATTATTT
>ERZ1034992.348-NODE-348-length-27182-cov-33.692078_pt1 | contig 27182 bp, 41 predicted proteins | sample MGYA00520695_ERZ1034992 | MGnify/ENA primary metagenome ERZ1034992 (study PRJEB33766, sample SAMN09781778) | gut metagenome | biome: gut microbiome | host: Homo sapiens | place: Madagascar | study: EMG produced TPA metagenomics assembly of the PRJNA485056 data...
GTGTTGACAAACATAAGATAACATGATATAATATAATCAGAAACAAGGAAATAGTAATTGATTAGAAGGAGAGAAAAAGCTATGAAAAAAGTAATTGATATTTTAACAACAACAAAAGGTGCATGTTTGGAAATAGTAAACATTGAGAGAACAGGAATGTCTATATATGTTTCATATATAGGTTTAGATAACAAAGAACATAGAGCAAAAAACATATATGAATGATTTAGGCCAGTATATTAATACACCTTATGGAAGAGTATATCATTTATATTAATCTATGTGACAATTCGGAAGTGTTAATCCTATATTAGTTCAATGGTGAGAACGGAGAGCTTATAACTCTTTAATGGTAGTTCGATTCTACCATATAGGATTTCCCATAAGGGGAAATAAAATATTATATTAAAAAGGAGATTTGAAACATGAGTGAGAACAATGTGGTAACAAGAAAAGAATTTGAGGAAGTTAAAATGAAAATTGAAGAAAACAATTTAATGTTAAAAGAAGCATTATCAACATTAGATATTGTTATGAATAGCATTAAAACAGTATGTGTAATCTATATGTGCAACAAAGAAGATGAAAAAGTATTAAAAGAAATTAACGAAACAATTAAGTTAATGAGTTTTGCAATGTATTTACATTCAAAGGAATTAAAACATTTCTATTTAACAGATGCAGATAAGGAAGAACATGAAAACGAAGATTTAGATAATCTATTAAATGTGTTAAATGAAATGTATGACACAGAAAAAAAAGAACGCAAAGAAGAATCAGAACCAAGTTTATTTGAATGGTTAGAACAGAATATGGATAAATTCAAAGAGATGGAAAACATCTTTAAGGATACAAGAAAACCTAATTAAAATAAACCATATAACAGACATATATAACATATAACATTTGGTGGGTATAGAATAAAGCTATACCTGCCTTTTGTGGTATAAAGGAGGAAATACAAATGGATATAAAGGTGTCACAGCGTTTCCTCAAATTCTTAACAGATTGGGAATCAGAACAATATTTACTAATAGGTGGGTATGGCTCTGGTAAAAGTTATCATGTAGCATTAAAGATTGTTTTAAAACTAATGGAAGAACAAAGAATAGCATTAGTAGTAAGACAGGTTAGAGAAACTATTAGAGATTCATGTTTTTCTTTGTTTAAAGAAATATTAGAAAAGATGGATTATCTATCAGATGATAAAAGAAATAAAACAAAAGCAGTAGCTACTACAAGCCCTATGGAAATAAAGTTTCCCAATGGCAGTAGGATAATATTTAGAGGTATGGATAATCCAGAAAAGTTAAAATCCATCAATAATGTTTCTATAGTATGGTTGGAAGAATGTTCAGAAATAAGAGCAGATGGTTATACAGAATTGTTAGGACGTATTAGAACACCTAACATATCATTGCATTTCTTTTTAACAACAAATCCTATAGACAGACAAAATTGGATATATAGCAGATTCTTTAGTAGAACAGATGAACATGGAAAAGAAATAATAATACAGGATGAAGAAGAGTTCTATGAAAAAAGAACACTGATAAATAAAAGGAACAAAGTATATTATCACCATAGTGTATTAGATGATAACCCATTCTTACCAAGAGCATATAAAGAACGTATAGAAGCATTAAAAGATACAGACCCACAGTTATATGCAGTAGCAAGGTGGGGACGATTTGGTGCAACAGGAACAAGAGTGTTACCACAATTCAGAATAGCACAGAATGCAAGGGAGTTCAGAAACATAGTAACAAGTATACCAAGTAGATATCATTTCTTTGGTTTGGACTTTGGTTTTGAAACATCATTCAATGCATTAATGAGTTGTGCTGTAGATGATGAAAACAAAATATTTTATATCTATGATGAAGTATATAGAAACCATATTACAGATGATAAATTTAGTAAGTTGCCATCAGTGTTAAAGGTAAAAGAACGTTCTGAGAATTGTAACAAACCAATATGTGCAGATAGTGCTGAACCTAAAACAATTCAGTATTATAGACAGCAAGGTTTTAACATATATGGCTGTAAGAAGTATGCAGGAAGTGTGTTACAAAATATAAAGAAATTAAAGAGGTTTAAACAAATAATATGTAGTCCGAAATGCACAAATGCAATAAGGGAATTAAAAACATTAACTTATGCAAAGGATGCACATGGAAATATTCTATATGATGAATTTACAATAGATGCTCACACTTTTGATGGGTGTGCTTATGCGTTAGACACTTATATGGTATCAGACTTAAAAGACTACAAATCAAACACTGTAAGACCTAAGGAGGTGCTTGTATAATGCGAGAACCTATAACAGTCAGAACAATAAAAAGCAATATGCAGTTAATAGAAACCAATAGTACAGATGAATATATGACAGGTTTGTATAATGGTTTGGAATTAGCATTAAGCATATTAGAAAACAGAGAACCACAATTTAGAATGTATGATAAAAAAGAAGTAGAGATATTAGAAGAACAAAAAGGAGAAACAAAAAGAACAATAGCACATGGAGTAAAAAGGAGGTAAAGCAAATGCGCACCTTAAAATATATAGTAACAGGGCAGAAGATTGAACGTGATTTAAAATGTGACTTCGAAGATATTAAAAAAGGCACAAATAATTACATCAATCTTCTTTTTGTTTTTGACAGTGAATGGAATAATACAATAAAAGTAATAAGTATGAAAAACAGTGAAGGTGTAGAAACTAATCGAGTATTAGAAAACAATCAAGTATCATTACCATTACAAGTAACAGATGGTTCATTGTTTTATTTTGAATTGTATGGAAAGAAAACAGATGGAACAATAATAAAAACAAATACAGAGTATGTATGGCAAGCATAGGAGGTGAATGAAATGCCAAGTGTAGAAGAATTATTAAATAGTACTATAGAGTTGCAGAGTATATCGCATCTTGATGAAGGTCAAGCGATTGATACAATAGATAGCTATTTAGAAATTGACCCAAACACAAGGGAAATTAAAATACCAGATGAAGAAAAAGTACTAGGTGTTATGTCCGATGATGATGGTGAAAGAAAGTATTTCCGTATAGATAGATATGCAGGAAACAATCTTGATTTCAGCAAGGCAAATATCTATGTTAATTATAGAGATGCAAATGGAAACACAAACCAATATCTATGTGATGATGTGCAGGTAAAAAATGGTGCAGTAGTATTCAGTTGGCTTTTATCACGTTCAGCATTAATGTACAAAGGAACAGTGCATTTCATTGTATGTTGTAAGTGGAGCAATTCGGATGGAACTTTAACAAATGAATGGAATACAACACTAGCAACTGGTGAAGTATTGGAAGGACTCGAAGCTACAGCAGTAGTTAAAGCTAAGTATTCAGATATCATAGAACAGTTATTAAATTTATTTGCAGAAAATGTTGATACAGATATAACGTATAACAAAACACAAAGAGTTGTAACGTTAAAAAAAAACGATGATGCAAGTGTAAATAAATTGTTACCCACATTAACATCTGATGCAACAGCAAAAGCAAGTGACATCTATAAAGGTAAAACAGCTTATATTAAAGGTGATTTGGTGACAGGTACATTTGATGATACAGGTGATGTTTCTGTATTTAGGAGTAACATGAAATATGTTATAAAAGATGTTAATGTACCATATGCAGGAACAACTAAAAAGCCATATGTTGATATATCAGGAATAGTAAGAGCAAAAGATAACAGATTTGTATTAGAGACAGGTGCAAGTAAAGCATATACATTAGGAATCTTAGCAGATGATTTTGGTGATGCAAAAGCTGTGAATGTAGATGCAGGATATACTTTCACAAGTAAGTCAGGATTAAAAATAACAGGTGTATCAGATAAGATAGACACATATGAAGGTACTATATCAGCACAAGATGTAAGAAGTGGTAAAAAAGCATATTCAAGAGGTTCTATGATAAGGGGTGAATTACCTGTAAATGACCCATTAATATATCAAGGGACACAGGAATTGAAAACAGTAACAGAAAACAGTATGAAGTATGTTCAATTAACACAAGGTATTGTAGCTGATAATTTGAATGGTGAAACAATAATTTCTGGTAGATCACAAAAAATAAAGGTTAATATTACAGCTTCTAAATTTGGAAATGCAACAGCGGCAGATGTTGCAAAGGGAAAAACTTTTACCAGTGCAGATGGATACAAGTTAGTTGGTACAGCAACTTCTACAGGTGGTATAGATACGTCAGATGCAGATGCAGTAGCAAGTGATATTGCAGAAAATAAAACAGCTTATGTTAATGGTGTGAAGATAACAGGGACAATGTTAAAAACAGCAAGTGGTTCAAAACGTTTATTCTCAGCAGATACATGTGTGAGATATATAGATGATTTACAGTTAACAAAACAAATGTCGTCTGATGAAGCATTTGCCACAGGTGCAAAATTAACAATGTATGCACCGCTTAGTGATTTAGGCAATGCTGTTGCTTCTGATGTTGTCAGTGGTAAAACGTTCAGTAGTAGTGCAGGTGTAAAAGTAACAGGAACATATATACCGCCAAGCACAGCAGGCATAAAACATGGCAAGGTAACATTCAGTTCTGGTAGTAATGCGGTAATAGATACAGGACTTGATTCAATTAGTGTATTTATGATGCACAAAGATGGCGCACACAATACTAATGCGACAGGTTATGAAGCAATCTATTATAATGGCAGAACATGGTATGGTATCGGTATAAGTAAATCATCTTATTTAACATCACCATTAACAAGTACACCATCAGCAACAATTAATGGTGGTACAGTAACGATTGATAGTAGTCTTTATGTAGATGAATATGAATGGTTTGCAATGTAAGGAGGTTTAAGCATGAAAAAAGTAAAAGGTTTATTATTAGTTTTAGGATTATCAGTATTATTAATTACGCCTGTATATGCATGTACACCACAATATGATTATTCAAACATTTGGGGTGATTTGACACCGCCATCTGAGATTGAGTATAAACCGAGTGAAGAGATTGATAAAATATGTGAGAACGCCGCTAAGAAATGGTTAGAAGAACATCCGTTTGATATTAAAATAAAAGAAACAGAAACGGAGACTGAAACAGAACAGAAAGAAACATATAGAGAAGTGTATAAATCACATTGGTATGATATGTTTAGATTTTGGAGGTAAAAAGTTATGGGTAGAGGTTATGTGGATTATAGTAAGAAGTTATCAAATGGAGATATAGAAACAGATAGCATTAAAGTAACAGATAGAAATGGTGATAGAGTATCATTGCAGTGTCTTAAAGCAGACAAAGAACAATTACCTGTATATGGCATTGGTTGTGGTTCTACATGTATTCTGTTAGATGCTACGGGAGTAGAAGATAAGGTGCTTATATTTCATAGGACATCACAAAAGACAACAGGCGTGTGGTACGTTCTGTAAGGTCATTTAAGGGGGTTTAAGATATGAGTGAAGGATTATCACCAGAAGTTGTATATGCTATCTTAAATGGTCGTGTAAAGGCTTCTGGAGCTACACAAGAACAAGTTAATACAGCAGTGGCGGCTTATTTAACTACACACCCTGTAAAAGCATATAGAGTAAGTTACAAGTCAACAAACAGAACAGTCAGCATTAGTGAGGTGAATTAAAAATGGCAGATAATATTGTTAAAGCAGAATATTTAAAAGCTATTGATGAAGATACAAATACAGAAGTGTTAACACAGTTTATTCCACCAGAGCCAGATGGAACAGATAGAGGTGGTATAACAAAACAGGAACTTGAACAAATAGAACAGAATAAGAATGATGTTAATTCGCTAAAGGAAGAGACAGCTAAAAAGATTAATAAGCCACTCACAACTGATGATGGTAAAATACCAAGAGCAAAGGATGGGCAGGTGGAATGGGTAGAAGTAGGACAGCCGACAGATGAACAGACGGAAAACGCAGTAACAAAGTGGATGAATGAGCACCCCGAAGTTACAACAACCGTACAAAATGGTGCAATTACAGAAGAAAAAATAAATACTGTTTTTTTACCTTACATCAAAAACGATTATGTTACACCCGAAATGTTTGGTGCGGTTGGAGATGGCGTAACGGATGATAGCAATGCAATCGAACAAGCACTAAGCAACAATAAAAATATAATTATGAAAAGCGGAGCCACTTATAAGATTTGCCGAGCAATTTTTCCAAATGCAACTAAAATTCATATTGATGGGTGTGGAGCAAAGATTATAGCAGATGACACATTCTCGTATACCAAGAATGAATGCTATGCATTCTTCCAATTTCAAGTTAACGCAAAAAATTTAACAGAATTTGTTGTGAAAAACTTAGATATTGATATTAAAACAAATGGAATATTATACGGTGAACGTGTAATGGGAGATGAACGTTCTTGTCCTATTTTTAGAATAAAAAACACAAAAACTATTTTAATTGACAACTGCAATTGGGTAGTCATGTCTGATACTGGAAATAGAGCTATAGTATGGGTTGATGGGGTTTGTGATGAACGTGTTTCTATTACAAATTCAAATTTTGAAAATAAATGTGCTGGAAATGCAGGTGGAGTAATCGCTATTAGAATGAGAAATGATTTAAAAGATATTACGTCTTTCATGGCAAATTGCTCATTAATTACAGATTCTTGTGATGAATTATATTCAATTCAAAATATGGGAGCATCAAATCTCTATTCGACAATTGAATCTTGTGTATTTATAAATCATGGAGGATTTATAAATAACAAATCTACCAAAAAAACAATAATAGTTGCAACCAATCATACGGGAACTGGTAAATTGTATATGGATATTAATGCTACAAAGATAGAATACGACGGGCAATCGACAGATTTGATGAATAGCGCATTAAAATTATCAAGTACAACACATGCTTATCAGAATATTACAATGAGGGGTTGTACAATATCAAATCCTTACGGATGTGCTATCGAAGGAGCATTTTCAGAACAAGGCTCTCAAGAATATTTGCATATAAATATAAATAAATGCGATATTGTAGGCGGTAAAAGTATTTTAAATGATGTTATAGATTCAATTGGAGATATTATTATAACCGATTGTAATATCGAAGGAGAATCATACGTATCGTATTTCTATCCATTGAATTATACAAATCGATTTATTATGAAAAATTCAAAAGTACATTTTAAAAATCCAGAAGGAATATTATATGTTACTAACAAAAAAAGACATATTGTTGAAATTTGTGGAAATATATACAGCGCAGATTATATATCTAAAGCATATGGTAATGATGCAATTGACCCGGACGCTCCAAATATTGATTTGGAAGTAATTCAAAATAATGTTTATGTAGTGCAGTCAACTATTTAAAAAAGAAAAAAATATTAAATGAGGGGAAATGTGTAAAATTCACAAATGCAAGCAAAACAGAAAAAATGTTACCATTATGTTCGATAGGTATAAATATATTGCACAATCTCAATATATATCAACGTCGATTTTTAAGGGGGGGTTATAAAACTACATGCTAATATTATATTTTATGGCGATAGCGGTAACATAATTGGTACTGATTATGATACGTATAATTACAGTGTAGCATCTGATATTAAAGACAAATGGTTTTCGCCTGTATCAGTAAGAAATGAAGCTTGCGCATCATTTAAAGACGGGAATTTTAAAATACCAGTTTCTACTAAAGAATTTAGTTTGAAATTAATAATTATTATTCTTGGAAATAGTACATCGTACATGCAGGTTTTTTCTTTTCATTTAAGTAATGGCTAACAATAATCTAATTAATTTATAGGACTTCTAGTCAATCGCATGAATTATATGTTCTTTTATGAAGAGAAAGAAGGTGATATTATATGAATCCATTAATATTATTTTCAAGTTTATTGAGAAGAATAAAGACATTAGAAAATAAAACAGTTACACAACAAAGTAAAATACCACATGTAAGACAGTTAATAGATGGCACAATAACAAGCAGTGCAACATTTGCACAATTATCAGATATGTGGAGTAAATCTATAAATAGTAATGCACAGGTATTAGATATTGATTTTGTATCAGATAATTATGTGGGTGTAAATATGTTATTTCAGTTTTCACAGTCAGATGGAAACATAGCGTATTTTACACATATACATGTAATGAGTAATGCACTAGTATTTATGGCGTTATCTGTAACATCAGAAAATGTTTGGTCATTAAAAAGCTATCAATATACATCTGTAAATTAGAGGGGGTGATTGGTTGGAAGTAATTATCGGAAGTTGTGTTTCAGCGGCAGTAACATTAATCGTATGTATGATTAATAGCAAAACACAGAATGATAAGACAAGAGCTTTGATGGAATACAAATTAGATGAACTTACTAAAAGAGTAGATAAGCATAATAGTGTGATTGATAGAACATATTGTTTGGAAGAAGCTGTTAAATTAACACGGAATGATATTATTGTAGTAAATCATAGAATTAAGGATTTAGAAGACTTTCAAAAGGAGGTACAAAAACATGTTTAGAAATTGTGTATTCAAAGTAAATGTTGATACAGTAAAATGGTTTAAGGCGGCAGGAATTAGAGCTATTAAAACAATGGCTCAAACAGCTGTTGCATTAATTGGTACTAATGCATTTATTACAGCAGTAGATTGGAAGATGATAGTCAGTGGTGCTATCATGGCAGGCATTGTAAGCGTTCTGACATCTATTGCAGGGCTTCCAGAAGTGAAAGCTGAATAAATGTATACCTAAAATAAAGGAGGGCTTAAAATGGCTTCTAGGACGTTTAAGCAGGGTGATTATGGATATGTCCACGGAATTAGTATGTACCAGTCTGGTTGTGGTGCTTCTGCGCTAGCTTGTGTGGTGCATAACATAGATACATCAATTAACCCAAAGAAAGTAGCAAACTGGCTGTATGAAAAAGGCCATTTCTATTCAAGTGGAACAACAAGAACAGGAATAACACTCGCATTAGAACATTATGGTTTTGAGATTGAAGGATATTATAAACCAGAACATACAGGCGGAAGTGTTTGGAAACAGGCAGTAAATAAAATGAAATCCATGACAGGTGATTGGTGGGCGATTGTTTTAACAGTCGGAAAATCAAATGGAGCAAAAGATAATTTCTGGACAAGTGGCGGTCATTATCTTGCTATTACAGATTTACAAAACAATAAAGTTTATGTTCGAGATTCTGGAGCAAGAAACAATACAGGGTATTTTGATTTAGAAAGATTAAGATATGATACAAATGTTATTTGGATATTCAGAAAGAAATCTTTGAAAAAAACATATAGAGGGGAATTTCCTACTCTTTCAGAAAAAGGATATTTGATTAAAGGTGACAAGGGCACTGATGTAAAGCGTTTAGAGCTGTTTTTAGCGTGGTTGGGCTATTATCTTGATGTAATAGATACATCATTTGGAAATAAGCTAGATTCGGCTGTTAGAGCGTTTCAAAAGGATTATGGACTTGTGGTTGATGGTTCTTTTGGCAGTAAATCATTAGCTAAAGCAAAAACAGTTGTACATTAAATTAAAATGGGCGGTCAGAAATGGCCGCTCTAATAATATATATTATAATATTTATAAAATAACAGTTGACATATAAATATGTTATGATATAATATAATTACAGGAAGGAGGTTAAAAGTTGGTTAAAGAATACAATGAAGAAACAATAAAAGCTCTAGTTGGTTATCCTTATTTCATACTTAATAAAGAAATGAAAAATGGGATTAATACCGTTAGAAATGAGCTGTTAGAGCTACAAAGTTATTATGTTAGTTACAAAAAGGGGTCTACATTTTATACAGAAGGAACACAAGGAGATTATACACCATCAACATTACGTTTCAAAAAAGCTAAAAAGTTGATTGATAAGGAATCAAGATTTATGTTCTCCCAAACACCAGATGTAATTGTTCAAACAGACTATACAGATGAACAACATAAGGCTATGATTCAAAATTATCAAAAATTGTTAGATAGTGTTTTAAATGATGGAGCTAACAATTTTGGAAGAAGGTTATTACAAGCAAGTAAAGATTGCTTTATAGGAAAACGAGTTGCAGTCGTTGTTGATTGTAATGAGGACAATAAAATTCAAACTCATTTTTATAACAGTTTACAATTTTATTATGAAACAGAATATGATTCAGATAAATTAACAAAAATTGTAACGTTTGAAAATGTATCTGAGTCTAAGAACACATCAGATAGAATTTTTCTAGTTAACCGATATGAAGAACAAAACAATAACATTTATTTTTCATCCAATCTATATGATGGAGGTGGAAATGTTTTAGAAGAATTAGTGCCAAACACAATACTACAGCTTGATTATATTCCTGCAATGGTGATATTTAATGATGGTGTTTTGGGTGATAAAAGGGGAACATCAGAAATTGAATCATTGACTGAATTAGAATCTGGTTACAGTAGATTAAGCAATGCAGATGTTGACAGTGAACGTAAAGGAATGAACCCAATACGTTATACGGTTGATATGAACCCATCAAGTACAAAAGATTTACCATCTGGTGCAGGTGCTTATTGGGATTTACATTCAGACCAAAATGTCAATATTTCAAATGCACAAGTTGGAACACTTTCACCTGCTTTGAATCATACAGATGCAGTGAAAGAAACGTTACAAAGAATTGAACAGGCAATGCATGATGAAGTGGATGTACCAAATATAACATCTGAAACAATGGTTGGTACAATAACATCTGGTAAGGCTTTGAAAATTCTTTATTATCCACTCGAAGTAAGATGTAATGAAAAACTCAAAGTGTGGATACCTGCAATTAAATTCATAGCAAAGGCAATAATTGATATGGCGTTATTAAGTCCATCAGATTTCATTGCAAGTTATGTATTAACAGGGTTACAGGAAATTACATACAACATTGAAGTGTATGTTAATTACGCTTTGATGGATGATGAAGAAACAGAAAAAGCAAGTGATTTACAAGAAATTGTCGCAAATGCAAGAAGCCGAAAGAGTTATATTACTAAGTGGAGAAAAGAAGAGTTTAAGAACGAAAATCAGATACAGGAAGAACTTATGCAGATTGCGATAGAAAATAATATGTTCGATAGTATGAGCATGAATACCCAGATATCTAACAGAATTGATGATATGAACACACAAATTCAAATTGATAAAAACATTAAGGATGTGAAAATAAATGGCTAAGTTTAGTTTAAAAAATTCAGAACAGGTAAGAAATAGTATAACAGAGAAACAGCAAAAAGAAATCTATAATATGTATTATCGGATGTATAAAGACGTATCAAAGCAAATACAAAAATATGGTAAGGATATGAGAACACAAAACCTGTTGTTATTAAAACGTAATATTGTATATCATATGAAACAAATATCACAAGGTATACAAGATGGTGTTGTTACAAATATGAATATTATGGCAGAAGCAGTTGTTGAAGATACAAGGACATTTTTAAAATATTGTGGTTTTAAAGATTCAGATATCCATAATGCCTTTGAATATGTCCCTAATCAGATTGTAGACGCTATAGTGACAGGTAATGTATATCAAGACGGGTGGACGCTTAGTAAGGCCATATGGGGCTTACAGAAGCGTACACAGGATAACCTTGATAGGATTGTAGCTATAGGAACTAAGCAAGGCAAAAGCGCATATGAGGTTGCACAGGATATAGAGCAATATGTATTACCAAGTGCATCAAAGCCAAGTCGTACAATAAGTTCATGGAGATATGCCACAAGTGCTGATGTGAGTGCAGGAAGGGCTAAATCCAGTGGTGAAAAGATATATGATACATTTTATTTCGGTAGAGTTGATTACAATGCTCAAAGGCTTGCTAGGACGCTTATAAGCCATGCGTATCAACAATCATTTATGCAGGTTAATGAGAATGACCCATTTGTGATTGGATATCGTTGGTTTACATCTAATTTCCATGGCAGAGTTTGTAAAGTATGCAGAGATAGGGCAACTCAAAACCGATATGGGTTAGGCGTTGGGGTTTTTCCAAAAGACCAGTTACCATTAGACCATCCTAATGGTATGTGTATATTTGAAGCAGTAATGCCAGATAGTATGTTAAGCATATCAGATAAAATTGCACGTTGGTATAATTCGCCATCTGGAACTTATCCAGATATAGACAGATATGCATTAGATTTCGTGAGGTAATAAGAATGGAATTTCAAGTTAAAAATATATGTGATAAATGTGGTGAAGTAAATGAGTTGGACAATATCAATCTTAAAAGAGCATTAGTTACATGTGTTCAGACAGGAGAAGACGTTATTCTAACATATTATATTTGTAAAAGATGCAGTACATTAAAGGTGTTACAGATTGATGATTCAGTTACAACTAAGACTTTTACCGAATTAAAAAAGTTAATCACCCGAACAGCGAAAAAGAAATTGAAAGGTAAGTCCATTCCATTAGATGCTGATGAAAAGAAAGATAAATTAATCGGTATGATGGATAAAAGAAGGGCTGACCTTATGGAGAAGTTTAGTGGAAAAGATTTTAAAAAAGATGAAAAAATATTTCTTAAAAACTTGACTTTTTCACAAAGGAGTGATATAATTGATAGTGACATGCGATACATGTAAAAAGCAATTTGCTCTTACAAAATTGGAGCAAGAAAAAAATAATATATTAGATGAAGAAATATGGAGAACGTTTTTTAGATGTCCGAACTGTGGCGAAGAATATGCAACAGAATATGACAACATAGAAACGTTTTCTTTGCGTAAACAAATACGCAAAATAACAATCGGGTTACAAGAACCTAATATAAAACAGAAAAAACAAAAACAATATTTGAAGGAATTGAAACAAAAACAAAATAGGTTAAAACAATGTGAATTATTGTTGAGACAAAAATATACACAAAAAGGAGAATAAAATATGTTAGACCCAAAACCAGAAGAAAAAACAACAGTTGAACCAGAAACAAGAGTAGAACCTAAAAATGACCCAAAACCAGAAGAAAAGAAAACACCAGAAGAAAAGAAAACACCAGAAGTTGATGTTGAAAAAGTTAAGTCTGATGCATTAGCAGAATTTGTAAAGTCATTAGGTGTTGAAGATACAGATAAATTGAAACAGTATGTAAATAGTGCAAGAGAAGCAGAACAGGCTGATATGACAGAACTTGAAAGAGCTAATACAACATTAACCGCAACAACAAAAGCATTGGCAGAAGAAAAAGAAGCTAGAACAATGGCAGAAGCTAAGTTATCCGCTATTAAAGCAGGTGTTAAACCAGAGCTTGTGGATGATGTTGTCCTTATTGCAAAAACAAAGGTAACGTCAGAAAAGACTATTGATGCAGTTATTGCAGAAATGAAAGATAGTAATACTGGTAAATTTTATTTCGAAGATGAAAGCGAAGAGCCTACTGAAAAAACAGTTGTGACAAGAAAGAAGCCAACAAAAAATGAAGGTGGAGATAAACCACTTTCCCGTGTAGAAAGAATGTTGCAGTCACATAAAGAAGTAAAAAGTCATTATTTTAAATAAAGGAGGAATATGACATATGTACAATAACACAGGTATTAAAAAAGAAACATATGGCAACAGAAATCAGCTGTTGTTTGCTGTTGAACATCAAGTATCAATGAGCGTTGTTGTAGATGAAACGGCGTTTACAGTAACAGAGAATGGAAGAAAGATTGCTAAAGCAGGTACACCAGTAACAGGTAGCCTTGATGCAAGAGATACAGCTTTTACACCTGCTGTGACAGCAAGTAACGCATCTAATGCAGTTGGTATTCTGTTACATGATGTAGATGTTACTGATGGAGACAACAATGGTACATTGTTATTACATGGTTTTGTTAATACAAACAGAATTGATGCAACAACAAAAGCGAAGATTACAGCAGAAGTTAAGAAAGCACTTCCGCTTATTGTATTTGCGGCTTGTTAAAGAAAGGAGATAAAACATGACAATATATGATTTAATATTTGCAAGTGACATTGTAATGTATTGGGATGTTCTTGAGAGAGAGCGAGAACCTTATTTAGGTGAAGAACTTTGGCCTAATGAACAGAAGTTAGGATTAAATCTTGAGTGGCTTAAGGGAGCGAATGGACTGCCTATTGTTCTCAGGCCATCTGCTTATGATGTGGCGGCTATTCCAAGACCAAGAATCGGTTTTGAAAAATTAAGTACTCAGATGCCATTCTTTAAAGAATCAAAATACATTGATGAAGAATTAAGACAGGATTTAAACAAGGTAATTGAGTCTGGCAATCAAGTGTATATTGATACAATTCTCAACAGAATTTTTGCTGATGAAACAGAACTTCTTGAGGGCGCACGTTCTCAGCGTGAAAGAATGAGAATGATGGCACTTACAACAGGTACAATTTCTGTTGCAGGTAATGGACAGGCTTATGAATATGATTATCAGATGCCTTCAACACACAAGGTTGATGTTACAACAGCGTGGAGCAATCCTGCCGCAACAATCCTTGATGATATCAGAAAAGGTAAGGAAAAAATCCTTGAGGATACAGGTATTACAGTATCAAGAGTTGTATGTTCTTCTAAAGTATTTGGCTATTTTAGAATTAATACAGAAATTAAGAAAACATTACTTCCAGTTACAGATGGACAGGGTTATATTTCTGATGCAAAGATTAGACAGTTTTTTGTTGATGAATTAGAACTTAATATTGTGACATATGATAAACGTTACCGTGATGAAAATGGTACAACACAGAGATATGTTCCAGAAGATGTTTTTGTTATGTTCCCATCTGGCAATCTCGGCAAGACATGGTTTGGTACAACACCAGAACAGTCTGACCTTATGAGCGGTTCTGTTGCTAATGTATCAATTACAGATACAGGTGTTGCGGTAACAACAATGAAGAAAGCTGACCCAGTGCAGGTAGAAACAAAAGTTACTATGATTTGTCTGCCAGACTTCCCAACAGCAGACCAAGTTTATATTGTTGATACAACAGGAGAATAAAAGGGGGAAGAAAAATGATTGAAGCGAGAAAAGGCAATAAAAAGATTAGGGTAACAAAAGCGGCCTATAATTCAATGTTTAAGGACAAAGGATATGTTGTTGTAGGTGAGCAGAGAACAGAAGAAGAACATATTGAAGAAGTAGAAGCAAGTGAAGTTCCAATCTCGGAAATGAACAAAGAACAATTAATGCAGTTTGCAAAAGAACACAATATTGATACTAGCAGAGCTAGAAATGTTGGTGATGCAAGGCGTATTGTTCAGAAGTTCGTGAGAGATTCTAAGATGTAGAAAGGAGGCTAACATTTTGGACAAATTGGAACAGCTCAAATTTAATTTGAGAGAAAAGCAAGTGCCATTTTTTGAAGCTAGTGAGTTAGTTGCTCTATTAGAAACAAATGATGGTGATGTAAGAAAAGCTACATATCAAGGGCTGATTATAAAAGCTGAAACAACAGGTTTGGAAGTGAGTGGCCTTACAACTAAAGACAGTTCATCATATTTCAAAATGTTAGCTTCTAATTATATTTCTTCAAACAGCGGGGTGTTATCATGAACGCACCAGAGCAGGAGAGATTAAAAAGGGAATTGTATAAGGTTGTGAGAGAAATTGAAACTCATGGAGATTCTTATACAATCTATAAAAAGCAAACAAATGACTATGGTGAAGATGTATCAGTACCAGAGATAAAGGGAACAGTACAAGGATTGTTTCATATTGAAAAAGGTCATATGACAAGAAATGTTTCTGATGGAACGAACACAAGAACAAAGGGAAATCCATATTTGTTATGCAAATATGTTGATGTTAAAAAGTTATCTGTTACATCTGGTTGTTATACAAAGATTAATGATAAGAAATATTATTTTTCAGACATTAACAATGTAGAAGAGTTTTGTATATTATGCAATATAGCAATGGAGAGAGAGGTTGAGTCTGATGATTAGATTAGATGCAAAAGAGCTAATTGAAAAGTTAGAAGATGCCCCGTCTAAAGCTGATATAGCTATTAAGATGTATGCACAAGAAGGTGCTAAGAAGTTTCAGAACTATGCAAAAGAATATAGACCATGGACAGATAGAACAGGACATGCAAGGCAAAGGCTTGTTGGTTATGTTGAACAGCTTTCAAATTCTGTCAGAATTTACATATCACATGGTGTGTATTATGGAATATACCTTGAATTGTGTAATTTCAGAAAATATGCAATATTACAACCAACAGTTAATGTTGTTTCACCAGAAATTTTGTTAGGTTTCAAAAATCTATTGGGTAAGATATTATGACAGATATAATAAAACAAATTTATGATGTTATCAAAGATGCAGGATTTAAGGTATATTTCCCATCACAACATAAAGGTGAATGTACATCTAAGTTTGTTGTTGTAAAACAATCTGGTGTATATAAACCTTTAACAGTAAGTACAGAAAGACCAATATATACCATAATGTGTTATGTTCCGCAAAACAACTATTCTGATTTAGAAAAAATGATTAGGGTTGTAAAACAGAACATGAGAAAACTTTTCCCAATGCTTTTCTATATAGGAAATGAAACAGAAAGTTTTTATGATGAAGACATCAAAGCTCATATGGTAAGTTTTCAATATTATGGAGAAAGAAAGTTAATAAACAGATAAGGAGGTATATACAATGCCAAATACAAAAACACAGGCTACAGTTATTCCAACTATAGATTGTAATTTGGTTGTTATCAGAACAGGCAGTGGAGAAAATATAACAGAGATTGCAGTTGATACAGCATCAAAGGTTGGCGTCCAGACACAGACAGAAACAACAGATGCTATTAAACTTGTTAAACTCGGTAAGCTTATTGCTCAGAAGCCTGCTACAACAACAATCACTGGCACACAGATTACATTAACAGATAATGTTTTCACACCAGAACTTGTTAAGGTGTTACAGGGCGGTACATTAACAGGAACAGGAACATCTATGACATATACACCGCCTGTTGCAGGTAGCAATGACAAAGGGCAGGTATTTGAGCTTGATTTATATTCAGCTGTATATGATGCATCTGGACAGATTACAATGTATGAAAAAACAACATTCCCTAACTGTCAAGGTACACCAATTAACATTGACAGAGAGGATGATGTTTTCAGTGTTGCAGAATATACAATCAACAGTGCGCCGAAATCTGGTGAAGCACCATATAAGATTGCATATGTAACAACACTTCCTACAGGATTTACAGAAGCACAACATAATATGGAAGATGAAACATCACCAGCCGTATATTAAGATATCAGAATAAGGAGAAAAAACAATGGCAAGAAAAGTACAGGAAACACATGTTACAACAATAGAAGAGTTAAAAGCTTTTAGTTCTGGTCAGATTGTAGAGTTACCACCTTTTGCAGAAGGTCAGCCGTTTTATGCAAGACTTAAAAGACCATCTATGATGACACTTGTTAAACAGGGAAAAATTCCTAATGAGTTGTTACATTCTGCGAATAGTCTTTTTGCGAATGGTGGAGCATCTATTAATACAGATGATGATAAGATGATGGCACAGTTATTTGATTTGCTTGACGTTATGGCGGAAGCTACATTTGTAGAACCAACATATAAGGAAATTAAAGATGCAGGCGTTGAATTAACAGACGAGCAGTTAATGTTCATCTTTTCTTATTCTCAAGAAGGGGTAAATGCTCTGAAACCCTCTGGTGCTGTCGAATAGGATTGAAAGTGTTATAAGCCAAAGTAAGCTGTATGGGTGTTTGCCAAGTGCCGTAATAGGTATTGAAGACGCTTATACAGCTTATTGTTTTAATGAAGCATGTGCGGCTATAATAATCCATATACAGGATGGAGAAAAGCCGCATTATAGAAAGACTGAGAAAGAGACATTAGAACCGAAAGAGTATAAAAGATTTTCTGATTATGTAAAAGATGTGGAGGGTTAGAAATGGCTGTTAACATGGGTACTGCTATTGCTTACCTTGAGTTAGATACTTCTAAATTTACAAAAGGTTTTAAGTCAGCTCTCAGTGACCTTAAAGCTTTTCAATCAAGTTCGGCAACGGCAGAGCAAAAATTAAAAGGATTATCAAGTGCATTTAAAACAATAGGTGGTGGATTGAGCAAATTGGTAACATTACCTATTGTTGGCATTGGAACAGCGGCAGTCAAGGCAGGTAGTGATTTTGACACAGCAATGTCACAAGTAGCCGCAACAATGGGAAAAACAAAAAATGAAATACAAGACCTAAGAAAATTTGCAATGGAGATGGGTGCTACAACAGTATTCAGTGCAAAACAAGCGGCAGAGGGTTTAAACATATTAGCTCAATCTGGACTTGATGCAAATGAACAGATGGCGGCGTTACCAGATGTTTTAAACCTTGCGGCGGCAGGACAGTTAAGTTTGGCAGATGCGGCAACATATGCTATTGGTGCTGTTAAGGGTTTTAGGGATGAAGCAAAGAATGCAAATAAATATGTTGACCTTATAGCAAAAGGTGCAACATTAGCAAATACAGATGTTAGAGGATTAGGGGCGGCTTTATCTGCCGCTTCCGCCTCTGCTAATACTTATGGTCAGTCAGCGGAAAGCACAACACTTTCATTGTTAAGGTTGGCTGAACAAAATGTAACAGGTGAAGAAGCGGCTACTGCATTAAGCAGGGCAATGATGGATTTATATACACCTACAACAACAGCAAGTAAAGCACTTGATGAATTAGGTATTTCTGCTTATGATTCATATGGCAAAGCAAAAGATTTTAATGAGGTTGTAGATGAACTTAAAAACAGATTAAATGGTATGTCTGATGCTCAAAGAAATGCATATCTTAATACAATCTTTACAACATATGGTTTGTCAGCATTTAACAAAATGACTGTTTCAAGTACAGATAAAGTAAAACGGTTTAAAGATGGATTAAATGATGCTAGTGGTTCTGCGATGAAACAAGCACAAACACAGCTTGATAATTTACAGGGTGATGTAACACTTCTTAAATCAGCTTTAGAGGGTGCAGGAATTATTATATCAGACCATATTATTCCTAAACTTAGAAGTTTTGTAAAAGGTCTTACAGCACTTATAACAAAATTTAATGAAGCTTCACCTGCAACGCAAAGTCTTATTATTAAGATAGTAGGAATAGTGGCGGCAGTTGGACCAGTTTTGTTAATATTGTCAAAACTTACAGCAGGTTTGGCAGGTCTTGTTAAGATAATCAAGGGCATGAAGATTGGTAAGCAGATAACTGAAACATTAGACCTTATTAATTTAGGTTATGCAGGTCTTGCTAAAAACATGGGTGGTATTCCTGCTTTGGTATCAAGAACGGTTACTGCATTTGGCTCTTTATCAGCAGGTGCTTTGATAGGTGTTGCAGGCATTGCGGCATTAGCTTTTGTATTTACCGACCTTATGAAAAACAATGAGGATTTCAGAAATAAGGCAACAGAAATATGGAATGATGTAAAAGATACGTTCGGTAATTTTGTTGATAAGCTGAAAGATAAGCTCAGTGAACTTGATATAGATTTTGAAGCGATTAAAGATACAATTAAAACAGTATGGGAATTTATTAGAGATACTATTGCATCACCTTTGATACTCGGTGCATTTGAAACCCTTGCAAGCACTATATCTGGCGTTTTAGACACTATTCTTGCGGCGGTTGATGTATTTGTAGGGCTATGGAATGGAGACTGGAAAAAGGTCGGAGACGGCCTTACAGGGGTATTTAATGGAATAACTACTACAATCACAAGTTTTGTATCTGGACTTTCTTCTACGATTGGAAATGTTGGTTCAAGTATTCTTGAATATTTTGGACTTGATGAAATTGCAGAAAAATGGTCTGAGGTATTTACAGAAAAAATTCCAGAATATTGTGATAATCTTAATAATGCATTAACAGATTTTGCAAGCCTTGTAAATGATACATTACAAGAAAAGATACCAGAAGCACTTGATTTTTGTAAAACAAAATTTGATGAATTTAAGGAAAAAGCAAAAACAGTTTTTGAAAAGGATTTACCAGAGAAGATAGATTCAGCAAAAACAAAGGTTGAAACATTCAAGGATAATATTAAAACATATTTTACAGAAGATATACCGAATGCATTTAATACATTTAAGAATGAAACATTACCTAATTTTGTAACATCAGTTGAAACATGGTTTAATGAGTTACCTTATAATGTAGGCTACGCAATAGGACAGATATTAGGTCACATATATAATTGGGGTACAAGGTTCAATGAATGGGTAACAACAGATTTACCACAGATTATAGATAGCATTGTTGAATGGTTTTCACAATTACCAGACCGTATCAAAGAGTGGTTAGATAGTGTTATTGAGAAAATTAAAACATGGATAACAGACTTGAAAAATAAAGGTAATGAAGCAGGTAAAGGATTCAAAGAAAAAGTTGATACACAAGTGAAAGAAATGCCTAACAAGGTAAAAACACATCTTGATAATGTTATTACAAAAGTTAGAGCATGGGCTTCCAATATGAAAACAAAAGCACAAGAAACTGCTAAAAACTTTGTTACAACATTTATTAATTTTATGAGGGATTTACCAAACAGAGTTTGGAACATCGTAAGACAGATACCAACAAAGGTTAGTTCTATCGGAAGTTCATTAAGGAATGCAGGTAAGGAAATTTTTAACAAATTGTGGGATGGTATTAAATCTGTAGGTAGCGGCATTTTAGGTTGGGTATCTGACTTTGCAAGTAGTATTAGTTCGTTTATACATGGCATTGTAAGTGGTTTTAATTCTGTTGTTAATTCTGCTAATAGTGCTAAATCAGCGGCCAAATCTGTTAATGGTAAACATGCAAGTGGTCTTGATTATGTACCATTTAATGGATATGTGGCAGAATTGCATGAAGGTGAAAGAGTTTTGACGAAAGAAGAAAACAAACAGTATGATTCACAAAAGAGTAGCAGTGGAGATACATTTAACTTCTATAATACAAAACCAGAACCGTATGAATATGCTAGACAGATGAAGAGGGCAAAGAAGTTGTTATACACATAAGGGGGTGAATTAATTGATTAATGCAATAAAAATAACAAATATTGTTACAGGAGATTTTGCACAGTTTGATAGAAGCAATGGACATTTTATTATTGATGAAATTGATTGGGATATTCCTAGTGTATCCCTTGAAACATATCATATTCCATATCAGATTGGTGATGTATTGGCAGGTGTTTCTATCGGTTCAAGAAAACCAATGATAACAGGATATGTTGTTGCAGATATTGCGGATGGAACTGGTATGACATGGAAAGAATATTACAATGAACAACAAAAAATGATTAATGGCTATAAGAAACAATTAAATAAATTGTTTTCTGTTTTTCAAGACATTAAGTTAGAAATTGGAAATTGTTATATGATTTGCAGAGCAACGTCACCAATTTTGTATTCGACAAAAGAAAAGGAAAATAATGAAGTTTTATGCAAGTTTTCTGTTGAGTTGCTAAGTGTTGATAGTACATTCCATAAAGATTCAGAAGTTATTCAATTAGCATCCGTGTCAAAAATGTTTCATTTTCCTACAACATTTAATGCTGTTACATTTGGTTCATTGCAAAGAAAAGAATCTGTTATTATTAATAACACAGGCGATGTTGAAACAGGGTGTGTTATTGTTATTTCTGCTGTAGGCGGTTCAGTAATTAATCCAGAATTTTATAATGTTGATACAGGACAGTCTATTGGTTTTGAGTTACAGTTGGATGATGGAGACGAATTGTTGATAAACACAAACAAGGGCGAAGAAAATGCAATAGTGCATGATGTATCAGAATCTAAGGTATATTCAGCTTTGGGCAATCTTAAATTAAATAGTGAATTCTTACAAATATCACAAGGAAATTCAACGTATGCATATAGAGTAGAACAAGCAAGTTCTTCCAATGTAAAAGCGTCTATAGAGTATTCAGAAAGGTTTTTTAATTTGGAGGATATATAGATGATTATAGAAGTGTTGGATAGTAATTTTAAAAAGGTTGATATTGTAAGAAAGTATACATTTGTTCAGTATACAGAATGTTTTAGAGATATTGGAACGTTTAAAATACTACTCAGAAATGAAACAGAAAATCTTTATTTGTTAGACTCTACAGAACAATATTATTTTCTGTTTGATAGCAAAGTGCTAGGCAGAGTTGACAATATAGGAAAAAGTGATGATTCAGAATATGACAAAACAATAGAAGTAAGTGGACAACTAGCTATAGTTATATTCAATGAACGTATTGTTGAAAACACTTTTAAGGAAAATGCCCCATCATATGTTTATGTGGCGGATATGATAAAAGCTAATATGATAGAAAGCAAAACATCTAATAGAAATGTTAATATTAATATAACATATGATGATGCTGTTAGATTATCTCATATTTGTACAACAGCATTAAGACAAACAACAGGTGGGTATGTTTGGGAAACAATGAAAGAATTGTTTGATATAGATTCTATTGGCTGTTTTTTCTATCCTAATGTTGTACCAATAAAACTCGGTTCTACAGATTCCAATATAGAATCTTTTGAATTTGTGCTATCGGCAGGTGTTGACAGAAGAAAAGGGAACAATGATGGAAATGTTGCTGTAATATTTTCGCAGTCTATATCTAATATATCACGAACAGATTATAAACGTGATACAGAGGATTACAAAAACGTAGCATATATTGCAGGAGAAGGAAGTGGCAATGAAAGAAAATGGTACACGTATGGAATCAATGAAGATATTGAAACAAAGCTAAACACAGGTTGGGGACGCAGAGAGTTATGGATTGATGCAAGAGATATTCAATCACAGAATGATGATGGTTCACAAATGTCAGCAGAAGAGTACCAGAAATTATTAAAGCAGAGAGCAGTTGACAGAGCAAAATCAAATACAGCTACAGTTGAGTATGAAGCAACATTAATACAGGATAGGCAATATACATACGGTGTTGATTATAAACTCGGTGATTGGGTTACTGTATTAGATAATGATTTAGGTGTTAGTATTGATGCACAAGTTATATCAGTGACAACATCTGTAGCAAATGATAGAATGATTTATGATGTAACGTTGAGTTATGGAAAAACAGAAGCAGACAATGTTTCACAAATGAAACAATTAACAAAACGTATTAAGGAACTCGAAGATGTTGTTAAGTATTTAGAAAATAAGGTAGGTGTATAAAAATGGCAGAAAATTGCGGATTTTTTAATGCTGTAGAATCTGGTGGTACATATGACAGAGTATATGATGCTACGGACTTTGCAAAGTTTTTCAGAACATTTGCAGGCGATGGAGTTTTTATTGAGCCAACAGGCCAACTAAAGGTTGTTCCTAAGTCTGGTATGACTGTTACACTTAAAGCAGGTAATGCTTATATTGAGGGTTATTGGTATGAGCTTGATGAAGATATGGATTTTACTATATCAGCTAATACAGGCTCAAACACAACATATAATTTGATAACAATAACATTGGACAAATCTCAGCGTAAGATATATGCAAGAAAGAAAGAAGGCTTGTCAAATGATTTGCCAACAAACAATGAGTCAATCCATGACCTTGTTGTTGCAAGCATTCTTTTAAGACCAGAAACAACAACTATAACAAGTTCAGAAATAGTTGATAGAAGGGCATTAGAAAGTTATTGCGGATTTGTTACAGCAACATTTAAACATATAGATGTTGAAACATTATATACGCAATATGAATCTGAATTTAATGATTGGTTGGATGGATTAAAAGAACAATTAAACGAAAATGTTGCGGTTAATTTACAAAATCAGATAAATGCTTTACCAACAATTCGCTATGGAACATCAGCTCCAGATGATTCAATCGGCAAAGATGGAGATGTCTATATTAAAATTTAGGGGGGTGTTGATAAATGCCAGAATTTAAAAGCTATACAGTAACATTCGACCCTAATGGCGGAACAATCAATGGTTCGGTAGAACAATATAACAAAAAAGTTCTCAGTGGCAGTAAGGTAGGAGAACTACCAACAGCCGTTAGAGAAGGATACAAATTTATAAATTGGAAAAGAACAACAGGTGAGATAGTAACATCAAATACAAAAGTAACAATGGATTTTGTATGCTATGCTCAATGGGAACAGGTAGCAAATTGTTATGTAAATGTAAATGGCAAGAACACATTAGGTATGGCATATATTAAACAGGATGGCAGATATATACCTGCTAAACAGGTGTATGTGCGAGATGGTGGAAAGTACAAACCATTTTCTAACTAGGTGGTGAACTGATGGATAAAGAGCAACTCTTAATTGATATGAATAAAGAGTCTATAAGGCAAATTAAGGTGCGCAATGTAATTATAGTAATATTAATATTACTTTCATTAACAGAATCTATAATCGCCTATACGTGCGTTACAAAGGCATATGCCAAAAATGAAGAAATGGGTGTTGTTATGAATCAGCAGAATTTGGAAACTAAACACAATATACAAAAGATAAACAGTGTTAAAGATTTCAATATAATGCTAGACAGTGTCATTTTATCATCTGAGGAAAAGCAAATATTGCAGATGCATTACATTGAACAGAAACCGCTTAATTATATTGGTGATGTATTGGGAATGTCTGATGCTACAATTAAACGTAAACATAGGAAAATATTAAATAGGTTAAGTGGCTATCTTTAGTTATAATTTAATGGGGATACTTTTGTATCCCCTTTTTGTTTCTTTTATGATACTTGTATGAGATTTGCTGATAAAAATACATGATATAATATAAGCAGAAAGGAGGAAAATAAAATGTATGGGTTTCCAACAATGGGATATCAGATACCGTTTCAACAAAATCGGATGGAACAGCTACAAAATCAATATAATGCATTATATCAACAGCAGACACAACCACAAATTATTAAAGGCAGACCTGTGAGTAATTATGATGAAGCAAAAGCCGCAATGATAGATTTGGATGGAAGCTTATTTATATTTCCAGATATTGCAAATAAAAAAATCTATACCAAACAGATTATGTTGGATGGTACAGCAGAATTAAAAACATATGTATTACAGGAGCAGAATAGCTCTAATGGATATGTAACACAGTCAGAATTAAAAATGGCCATGAATCAATTAAGAAAAGAGTTAGGAGGGGCTGAACATGTTACAGCAGATGTATCAGAATAACCCGATGTTTAAAAGGGCTCAGCAAATGGCAAGTGGAAAATCTGAAAAGGAATTACAGCAGATAGCTGTTAACCTTTGTAAGCAAAGAGGAATAGACATTAATCAAGCGTTTAACCAATTTCAGCAAATGTTTAATATGAACCTTAAATAGGTTTATATATAGTAACAATCAACATGTTTATTTAATAAGGAGGTATCTTTAATGGGTATGGATGGCGGTTTAAGTGTAGCTGATGCTTTAGCATTAGGCAAAGAGAATGTAAATTGTGATGGTATGTTTGGAGGTAATGGAGCATGGGTGTTCTTCCTGTTTTTCCTTCTTGCATGGGGTGGCAACTTTGGAGGTTTTAACAGAAACATGGATGGAGCATTAACAAGGGCTGATTTATGTCAAGACATGAATTTCAATGATTTACAATCTGGTGTGAGAGGCATACAGTCTGGATTGTGTGATGGATTCTATGCAATGAATACTGGTATGCTCAATGGATTCTCTGGCGTTAACAATGCAATTCAGCAGGCGCAGTTCGCACAGCAAAACTGTTGTTGTGAAACCAACAGAAACATAGATGCTGTACGATATGAAAATGCTAGAAACACATGTGATATCGTTAATGCTATTAAGGCTGATGGAGATGCAACAAGAGCATTAATGACACAGAATGAAATCCAGAGCTTACGTGACCAGTTACAGACAGCTCAGTTCCAGTTATCTCAGCAAGCACAGAATGCTACTTTGATTGCAACATTAAGACCTACTCCGATTCCTGCATATCAGACATGTAGCCCATATGAGGGTGCGGCCATGTATGCACGTAATGGATACAATGGCGGTTGTGGTTGCTAGTAGATGATTCTAGCTGTGTTCCGCTTATGCGTGATATATTTTATAGGCGGTCAGCAATGACCGCTTATTTTGGCTTATGGAGGGCTTAGAAAGGATGGTATAATATGGCATGTAATTTATATAATAATAATGGTTATAAGTGTGGAGCGTGTACACATTTTGTTAAAACAAATAGTGTTACATTAACAGACGGTGTTTTGATTCTTAACATACCACAAAACACATACAGTAATCATGAAAAAGTTTGTATTTGTATAGCACAAAGTATACCAGATGTTACATCTGTTGATACAGTAGCAATAACATTAGGAACTGCAACACCACAGTATATTATGCGTACAAAATGTGGAAATAATGTTCATGCAGACCAATTAAGAAGTAGAAAGGTATATCATACATTTGTTGCAACAGATACCAACGCATTTGTTGTAGATAAATGTGAATTGTGCAAAACAGGGTTTAATTTCCCTAATATCCCTGCATAGGGGGGTGTTAATATGAAAACATTAGAAGAATTAAGAAACATGAATCCATTAGAACTATATGGAGAATTAGAAGCGCATATGGTTGAAGGTTTAATGTTTCATGGCGAAATGTCGGATTATTTTAATTTTATCGGTTTACATGGATTTAAGCGCATACACGAATATCAGTTTTATGAAGAAAACAGAAACAGAAGATTGTTATGTAGAAAGGTGTTGGACATATATAACAAGTTAATACCTCATGTTCATGTAACGTATACAAAGTATACACCAGATGAATGGCAGAATTATACACGGCTTGATGTTGATGATAGTGTGTTACCAAAATACACAAAACATGGTTGGGAAATGTACAAGGAATGGGAAGAAAAGACAAAAGTCTTGTATGAAAACATAGCTACTGTTTTCTTTGAAAAACATATGATAATAGATTATAACATAGTATCAAACATGCTAGAAGACGTACAGAAAGAATTAAAGAAAATATACAGAACATGTGAAGAATTGAACATTGTTGGATATGACCCAATACATGTAACAGAAATGCAAAGTAAAATACATGAAGAATATAAAACAAAATTAAAAGAATTGAAATTGAATTAATATACTAAGCCTAATATATATTATATTAATTATTATA
>ERZ1034992.353-NODE-353-length-27039-cov-23.245071_pt1 | contig 27039 bp, 21 predicted proteins | sample MGYA00520695_ERZ1034992 | MGnify/ENA primary metagenome ERZ1034992 (study PRJEB33766, sample SAMN09781778) | gut metagenome | biome: gut microbiome | host: Homo sapiens | place: Madagascar | study: EMG produced TPA metagenomics assembly of the PRJNA485056 data...
AACCGGCGTTAACGCCGTGAGAGGGCGTCGTCCTAGGCCGCTAGACGATGGGGGCCTATCGGAAAACATACGTTCCGATGGCTGGGGTACCAGGACTCGAACCTAGAATGGCTGAACCAGAATCAGCTGTGTTGCCAATTACACCATACCCCATTGGCAATCGCAGTCACCGTTACGGTTTCTCGCGACGAAAAGAAAGAGTAGTCGAGTGTGACGCTAATGCCAAATCGAGCGGGCATGTTTCGACTCACATTCTCCTGCCTCTCCCCTGTTCATCAGGGAGATGGCGCGTCGAAACAACGTCTTTCACGTTCAGCGATCCGCGATGCACCTCGTACATTCACGATGAAAACAAAGCGGAAAATCAAAGCGGAAGATGCCGGAAGCCAAACTTGGCCTCCCCCCAAAAAAACGTTTTCGTGCCAGCCGGTAGCAACCGACTGGCACGAAAGCGTTGAGGAAATCAGGCGAGCGTCGCGATGAAGCGATCAAGACGAGCAAGGGTTTCTTCCTTGCCCAGGATTGCCATCGAGTCAACGACGGGCAACGACACATTCGAACCGGTCATCGCCACAAAGAGCGGGCCGAATGCGAAGCGTGGCTTCACCTCCATCTCTTCGACCAGCTTGGCATCGAGCGCGGGCTTGATTGCCTCGGCACTGAAATCGTCGAGTCCGGCAAGGACCTCGCGCGTAGCGGCGAGCACGCCCGGAGCGGAATCCTTGAGCTTAGAAACAGCTTTTTCGTTGTATTTGAGGGCGCTTGCGCCGACGAACAGGAAGCGCATCAGTGGGCCGGCCTCGCCGAGCATCTGAATGCGGGTCTGCGCCAGCGGAGCAGCGGCGTCGAGGGTTGCCTTCTCAGAATCGGTGAGCTCGGAGTAGATTGCGGCGCTCATGTAGCCTTCGCGTGCCAGGAAGGGCACTAGGCGACGGGTGAAATCGCAGGTGTCGAGGCGACGAATGTGCTCCGCGTTGGTGGCGACGGCCTTCTTCTGGTCGAAGCGCGCCGGGTTCGGATTCACCTGAGCAATATCGAACGCTTCAACCATTTCGTCCATCGTGAAGATGTCACGGTCGGGTGCGATCGACCAGCCGAGGAGGGCGAGGTAGTTGTTCAGGCCCTCGGGAATCATGCCGGCTTCCTTGTGGAGTAGCAGGTTCGATTCGGGGTCGCGCTTGGAGAGCTTCTTGTTACCTTCACCCATGACGTAGGGCAGGTGGCCGAAGCAAGGCATGAACTTGGCGATGCCGAGTTCTTCGAGTGCGCGATAGAGAACGATCTGGCGCGGGGTGGAGGACAGCAGGTCTTCGCCGCGCAGAACATGCGTGATCTCCATCAGTGCATCGTCGATCGGGTTCACCAGCGTGTAGAGCGGGTGACCATTGGCGCGAACGATGACGTAGTCCGGAACCGAGCCGGCCTTGAAGGTGATTTCACCGCGGATCAGGTCGTTGAACGTGATGTCTTCGTCGGGCATGCGCATGCGCAGAACCGGCTTGCGGCCTTCAGCCTTGAATGCAGCAACCTGTTCTTCGGTGAGGTCACGGTCGAAGCCGTCGTAGCCGAGCTTCGGGTCTTCACCCTTTGCGCGATGACGTTCTTCGATTTCTTCGGGGGTGGAGTAGGACTCGTAGGCGAAGCCACTTTCGAGGAGCTTTGCTGCGACATCGGCGTAGATGTCCATGCGCTCGGACTGGCGGTACGGGCCGTGAGGGCCACCCTTGTTGACTCCTTCGTCCCAGTCAAGGCCAAGCCATGCCAGGGAGTCGAGGATCTGGTCGAACGATTCCTGGGAATCGCGAGCAGCGTCGGTGTCTTCGATACGGAAGACGAAGGTGCCACCGGTGTGGCGCGCATATGCCCAGTTAAACAGGCAGGTTCGGACCATTCCCACGTGGGGTGTACCGGTCGGTGAGGGGCAGAATCGAACGCGCACGTCGGCGCCGGAAGCAGTCGTTTCACTCATGATGCTTTTATCTTACTCGCCCCAGCGGGCAGAGTTTTTCGTCGGCGCTAGGCTTGTTCCTAATACGTCATTTTTTCGGCAGGCATCAGAGGGTATCGATGACTGCTTCGGCGACCCGATAAAGGAGCAATCGTGCCAATTCGTACTTTTACTGATGCTGAGCTTCATCGCGTGGGCTCGTTGAAATGGACGGGTATGACCCGCAAGGATGGCTCCCCTACGATCGGTGCGTGGGTTGCCGAGATGGATTTCGGTACCGCTCCCAGCGTCGCGAAAGCGATGACAGATTGCATCAATGATGGGCTATTGGGCTACCAGCCGTCGTGGTTGGCACCGAAGCTTGCTGAAGCAACCGCCTCTTTCCAAAAGCGTCGTTTCGGCTGGGATCTGCGCCCTGAGCAGGTTCGTCTGGTGACGTCCGTTCTTCCCGCGTTGGAACTGACGATGACCACGTTGATGCGCCCGAGAACGCCGGTGATCGTTCCGACGCCGGCTTATATGCCTTTCCTTTCAATGCCCACTGAGGCTGGCCACCCCGTCATCGAGGTTCCGTCCCTTCACGGCGATAGGGCCGGTGACAAGGGTTGGGCGCTCGACCTGGAGGGTATCAAAGCAGGTCTTGAGGCTGGCGCGGGCCTCGTGATTCTCTGCAACCCGTGGAATCCGACCGGCCGTGTTCTGGACGAAGCTGAACTTCGCGCGCTCGGCGAGCTGGTCAGCCAGTATGACGCTCTCGTGTTCAGCGACGAGATCCACTCTCCCCTGGTGCTCGACGAGGTTCCTTTCCTCTCCTACGCTCGTCTTGATCCGCGTTTTGCCGCACACACGGTGACGGCGACCGCCGCGTCGAAGGGGTGGAATATTGCGGGGCTTCCGTCCGCTCAAGTGATTCTTCCCGACGAGGCGCTTCGTGAGCGCTGGGATGAGCAGGGACAAAAACTGCAGTTCCACGCTTCCACGATCGGTACTGTTGGCACGATCGAAGCCTACGAGAATGGTGTCGACTGGCTCGACGAAGTCCGCGACTATATTCGCTTGAACGTCGATGCGGTCGAGGCCGCGATCGCACACTCTCCCATTGATTTCGTTCGCCCGAAGGGCACGTACTTGTCGTGGTGGGGATTCGCGGGCTTGGGCCTGAATCCTTCACCTGCGATTGCTCTGCGCGAACAAGCCGGAATCGCAGTCAATGACGGTAAGACTCTGGGCGCCGACTACGCCGATTGGGCGCGCTTCAACCTGGCATGCTCGCACGAAACAATTGCGGAGATGATCGACCGTGTTCTCGCCTTAGTCACGGGTACGCGTCTGGGCTGATTTTTAAGTGGCTGGCTTTCTGGCAATTGACGAGGCCGGCCACCTAAAAACAGACGTGTGGGGAGCAGTTCATTAAACTGCTCCCCACACGTTTAACGGGTAAAGGGCCGATACTATTCGGCGTCTCGAACCGTGTTGCGAAGGGTGCCAATACCTTCGAGGGTGACCTCAACGGTTTGACCGGGCTTCATTTCGCTGACGCCCTTGGGGGTTCCGGTGATGATGACATCGCCGGGCAACAGCGTGAAGATCGACGACACGTAGGAGACGATTTCTGCCACATTGTGGATCATGTTGGCGGTCGTATCGTCTTGGCGAACTTCGCCATCGACCGTGGTCGTGATCCGCAGGTTGTTGACGTCCAAGTTCGGGTCAACGGTGATCCACGGCCCCAGCGGGCAGGACGTGTCGAAGCCTTTTGCGCGAGTCCACTGCGAGTCGGCTCGCTGAATATCGCGAGCGGTCACATCGTTTGCAATGGTGTATCCAAGGATGATCTTGTCGACGTCCTCAAGCGGAACATCCTTTGCCAGGGACTTGATAATGACTGCGAGCTCGCCTTCATGATGCAGTTCATTGCACCAGGACGGACGAACGATCGGATCATCGTGACCGATGACAGAGGTGTTCGGCTTCAAGAAGATGACCGGCATATCCGGAGCCTCGCCTCCCATTTCGCGCGCATGATCGGCGTAGTTTTTGCCGATCGCAACGACCTTGGAACGCGGAATGACCGGCGAAAGCAAGCGAACTTCATCAAGCTCAACGATTCGCCCATCGGGCTCAATCGGATTGAACAGCGGGTCGCCCTTCAGGACAACGATTCGGGTTGAACCATCTTCAAGGGCTCCATAACGCGGTGAGTCACCATCAGAAAAACGCACGATCTTCATAGTTAAAGCCTAAACCGCGAGCGCCTTTTTGTCGGCACACGCTGGCAACGTTCAGGGTGCAGTGTGACCTCCGGGCTAAGCCATCGCGGAGGCAGGTTGTCCCCCAAGTGCGAATTTTGCGTATTGGGCTGGCCCCGCCGACGTAGTCGGTGGAGTCCAAACAACACGCACTTGTCTGAGCTTTCGGGGATTGCCTGCGGGGCTGTGGCGAACTCGAAGATCTGGAGTTGAACAGTGTGGTAAAACGCCGGTGGTTCGGGCATGAGCCCGAACCACCGGCGTTGAGTCAGGATGGCTTTCTGATGGGCCTCGTCAATACGAAGCCGTTTCAGCAACCAACTGGGAAGTCGGACGGGAAATCCAACCTCGCGGTGTCAGGAGGCCTTTTCTTCGACCCAGGTGTCGGTCGGCAGGTCGCCGGGAAGCAGTGGGTTGTCTTTGCCGATGAAAACGGGGACCTCGATGCCTGCCTTGCGCTGAGCTTCGTAGTCACGCATGGCGCCCAGGCCCCACTTCGAGAGCCAGAGCAGGGCGACCAGGTTGGTGACGGTCATGACGGCCATCGCAATATCGACGGCGTTCCAGACTAGGTCCAGCGAGACCAGCGCGCCGAGGACAACGGACCCGACGGAGATGACGCGAACGGCCCAAGTTGCCCACTTCTTGTCAGTCACGAACGTCATGTTTGTTTCGGAGTAGACGTAGGCGGCGATGATCGACGAGTACGCGAGGACGAAGATGAGGACGGCCATCGGCATGATGGTCCATTGGCCGAGCTCGTTCGCGACGGCTGCGGAGGTCAGGTTTGCGGGACTGATGCCTTCGGCTCCCCAGACGTCCGGGCCGGCGATCAGAATGACGAACGCGGTGGCGGTACACACGATGATCGTGTCGATGAAAACGCCGAGGGACTGAATGAGCCCCTGGGACACAGGGTGCGCAACGGTCGCGGTTGCAGCGGCGTTCGGGGCAGTACCCTGGCCGGCTTCGTTCGAGAAAAGGCCTCGCTTCGTGCCATTGATCAGGGCGGCGAATATGCCACCGCCGAGGCCACCGACGAGTGGCTGGGGCGCGAATGCGGAGGAGAAGATCTGACCGAGGACGGTTCCGAACTGGCCGATGTTCATGATGACGATGATCGCGACCATGATGACGTAGATCGTGGCCATGATCGGGGCCATCCACTCGGTCACGCGGGCGACGGTGCGGATACCGCCGAAGATGACCATGGAGGAAAAGACGAACAGCAGGGCACCGATGATGATCTGCGCCTGGGTGAGTGAACCGATGACGGGCTCAGAGCCGGCGTCACCAAGTGCGGAGAGCAGGGTTCCGGCGATGGCGTTCGACTGGACGGAGGTGATGACGAATGCGCAGGTGACAACGGTGATGACGGCGAAAATTGAGGCTAGTACCTTGTTCTTCATACCGAGCGAAATGTAGTACGCGGGACCGCCACGGAATGTGCCGTCAGCGGCGCGGACCTTGAATACCTGCGCGAGCGTTGCCTCGAAGAATGCGGTCGCCATGCCGACGAGGGCGACGATCCACATCCAGAAAATTGCGCCCGGACCACCCATTAGCAAAGCTGCGGCCACGCCGAAGACGTTACCGACGCCGACGCGGGCGGCAAGTGAAATCGTGAACGCCTGGAAGGACGAGATGCCACCCTTCGCGCCTTGACGCGAGCCGGTGACTACGCGAATCATCGACGGGAAATGCCTCAGTTGCACACCATGAGATGCGATGGTCAGGAAAAGGCCGGTGCCAACGAGAACCCAGACTGTCACGTGTAACGTGAGCCAGTCTGCGACCGCCAGAATTTGATTTGCAAGGTCTTCCACGTCGCACTCCTTTCTTGTCCACCACTGTGGTGGGTTACGGCTAACGGGACGCGGTAAGCATGGCACACGATCTACTTTCCCCGTTTTTCGATCCACAACGTGACCACTTGGGTGCACGTTCAGTTGACGGTCGGGGTACGAGGCCCACCGTTGGGCGCGTTTCCTTAAACAGGCACGTATTCACAGGCTCACATCGCCTGTCCCTTCTATCCACAGGTTTAATAGCGAGCGTTTGGGAGCAGTTGTTTTTCTGGGAGAATGGAACTATGACAGCGAGCTTGAACGAACTTCTGGACCAGTTGGAAGACGATGGTCTGTTGAAGGATCCTGACGCGCTCTACGAAGCGTTTACTTCGTGGGCGGCCTCAACGGGCAGGCCACTGTATCCGCATCAGGAAGAGTCGTTCCTTGAGCTCCTCGACGGGAAGCACATTATTGCTGCAACCCCAACGGGGTCCGGCAAGTCGATGATCGCGTTGGCCGCGCACTTCGTGTCGATGGCGAATGGTGGGCGCTCGTATTACACAGCACCTCTGAAGGCTCTTGTTTCAGAGAAGTTCTTCGATCTGGTCGCGCTCTTTGGTGCGCAGAACGTTGGCATGGTGACGGGCGACGTGTCCCTCAATCCTCTGGCGCCGATTATCTGTTGCACGGCTGAAATCTTGGCGAATCAGTCTCTGCGTGAAGGTCCGTCCTTGGATGCGGACATGATCGTGATGGATGAATTCCACTATTACGGGGATCCGCAGCGAGGATCAGCGTGGCAGATTCCCCTGCTGGAGCTCACAAAACCTCAGTTTGTCGCGATGTCTGCGACGCTTGGTGACACCGCGTTTTTCCGTCACACGTGGCAGGAACGCACCGGACGCAAGGTTGCGTTGATTGATAATGCGAAGCGCCCGGTTCCTCTTGAATTTGAATACGTTGTTGATCGTTTGGATGACACGGTTGAACGCCTGCTAAACGAGGACCGCTGGCCGGTCTACATCGTGCATTTTTCTCAGAAAGATGCCATTTCAACTGCGCAATCATTTGATAAGCGCACGTTGATCAGTGATGACCAAAAGAAGAAGATCAACGCCGAGCTTGCATCCGTGAACTTTGCGAAGGGGTTCGGTCAGACTCTGCGGTCTCTACTCACCCAGGGAATTGGTGTTCATCATGCCGGTATGCTCCCCCGCTATCGCCGACTGGTTGAGCGCCTCACACAGCAGGGCTTGCTCCCCATCGTGTGCGGAACTGACACTCTTGGTGTTGGTATTAACGTGCCCATTCGCACGGTGTTGTTGACCTCATTGGTGAAGTTCGATGGCAACAAGATGCGTCACCTATCAGCACGCGAATTCCATCAAATTGCTGGTCGTGCAGGTCGCGCCGGCTTCGATACCGTCGGCTATGTGCGTGTTCTTGCTCCTGAGCATGAGATCGAGGCTGCCCGCGAGCGCGCGAAGCTCAGTGCGGTCCAGGAAGCGGCTCGCGACGCGCGTGAGTTGAAGCGCGCCCAGAAGAAGCAGGCGAAGAAGCGTAAGGGTCCTGGCGATGGAACGATCTCGTGGACAAAGGCGACGTTCACGCGTTTAACTGAAGAGCAGCCCGAACAGTTGCGTTCACAGTTCTCAATGACACACTCGATGGTCTTGAATGTTCTTGCCGGAGCGGAACTTGCCAGGCGCGATCCTGGAGCCCATTTGGTGGAGCTGGCCGTGGGCAACGATGACCGTCCCCAGGACTCGAACCCACATCTTCGCCGCTTGGGCGACATCTACTCCTCGTTGTTGCAGGCGGGCGTAGTCGAGCACGTCTCTACCGCTCAAGCGTTGAAGGAACATCGTCCCAGGCTCCGTGCGGCAACTGATCTGCCCGATGATTTTGCGTTGAATCAGCCACTGTCACCGTTTGCGCTTGCTGCGATTGAACTCTTGGATCCTGAATCGCCGTCATATGCGCTTGATGTTCTGTCCGTTGTGGAATCGGTTCTCGACGATCCTCGTCCTCTGCTCTTTGCCCAGCGTTCTGTAGCAAAGGGTGAGGCTCTCGCCGCGATGAAGGCCGAGGGCATGGAGTATGACGAACGTATGGAAGCATTGGAATCGGTAACGTGGCCGATGCCGTTGGCTGATCTGTTGGAGCCGGCGTTCGCAACCTATGTGAAGGCGAATCCTTGGGTTGGGAATCTTGAGATTTCTCCGAAGTCAGTTGTCCGTGAGATGGTTGAGAACGCGATGACATTCACGGAGCTTGTTTCTCGTTACGACGTGGGACGTTCCGAAGGCGTGCTGCTGCGTTATTTGACGGATGCATATCGTGGCATGAAGCAGATTATTCCCGACGATGCGATGACGGACGAGGTTGAGGCGATCATCGATTGGCTGGCCACGCTGATTCGTGCGGTTGACTCCTCCTTGTTGGACGAGTGGGAGGCATTGGCTGAAGGCACAGCCTCGAATCCGGCTACACAGACGGTTGGAAACGAGGTTGCGTTCGGCGCTGACGAGGACGGAACGATCGCGTTTACGACGAACAAGCATGCGTTCCGTACGGCAGTGCGTAAGGCGATGTTCCATCGTGTAGAACTGATGAGCCGCGACGCGGTTGAGGCTCTGGCGCGCGAGGACGCCGATTCCGGGTGGGATGAAGAACGTTGGGATCACGTGTTAGAGCGCTACTGGGCGGAGTATGACTGGATCGGGATCGATCAGGAAGCTCGGTCGACCTCATTGTGCGAATTGAATGAGCACCCTTCCTCCGCAGATCTTGAGGTTGCTGGCGCCGAGGCGGACGGTGACCACACGTATTGGTTGGCGACTCAGACACTGCTTGATCCGAATGGCGATGGCGACTGGCGCCTCGTCGCCCTGATCGACCTTGTTGAATCCAATCGCCAAGGCTCAGTCGCGCTGACCCTGCTGTCCGTAGGCCCGCACTAAGAAGCTCACGTACTAAGAAGTTCACGTACTCCCTGAGGGGCTACTGCACCCTCTCCAATGTAGAACGTGTAGAACATTGAGTCGCTACACCGGCAATATGAGCTTTTCAAGAGGCAACGAACCGATGGTTTCTCTTCGAGAACTCAACCAACGATCCGGACGGATCGTGCGCCTCGTCGCCGAAACCGGACGAGCGGTCACTATCACCGACCAGTCTCGACCACTCGCACGCCCACTTCAGGGTTTTCATCTCTCACGGCTCAGCAGCCGCCGGGCCTGTATTCACCTAGTCGATCGCAGTCAGCGGAACGCATTCGGCGCCTGACACATCGATAAAGTCCAGCGGGCTCAACTCCAGCGAATAGCCGCGCCTACCACCTGACACGATCATCGTGTCATGGTCCAAACAGGACTCATCAACAAATAAACGGTGCGAAGTCGTCTGTCCCAGCGGAGAAATCCCGCCCACCACGTATCCCGTACGACGCTGTGCGACAGCGGGATCTGCCATCTCAGCGTTCTTCGCACCTGCAGCCTTCGCGATCAGCTTCATCGACAAATGATGAAGAACTGGGATAATCCCGACAACGAACTCGCCGGTATTAAGTTTGACCATCAGCGTTTTAAACGCAGTCGCCGGATTAACACCGAGCTTCTCAACCGTTTCACCACCGTACGTGCGGGCTTCGGGCGAATGCTCGTATTCGTGCAATGCGAAGGAAATTCCGGCCTTGTTCAATGCTTCAATCGCACGAGTCGGACCCGACGGCGAACTCGAATTCGCTTTCTTTTTCCCCACTTGGATACACCTGCTCAGATGATTACTGCGCGCGGATCAGAAACCACGGTCTTTCCGAACGGGAAGCAAGTCACCGGAATCATCTTCAGATTCGCGAGCGCCACCGGAATACCGATAATCGTCACGGCCTGCGTAGCAGCTGTTACTACGTGCCCCATTGCGAGCCAGAGTCCAGCGATCAGGAACCAGACGACGTTCATCAGAGCCGACCCCGCGCCTGCATTTGGCAGAGACACAACACTACGTCCGAACGGCCAGAGCACGTACTGTGCGATACGGAAGCACGCCAGGCCAGCCGGGATCGTCACAATGAAAACGCACGCGATGACGCCGGCCAGCAGGTATCCCAGCCAGAGCCAGATGCCACCGAAGAGTAGCCAAATGATGTTGAGTAGCGTGCGCACAAGGTCTCCTTGAAGTCGTTGGTGAAGCTACATCAATTATCTCGCGTGCACGTTGGGCGCGCCCTTCGAAAGTCAGCTGTTCAGGGCACGTCAGGGATTATTCAGGGGGTACGAGGCCGGACTGCCGTACGATTCACCTATGAGCATTCAAGCGGGAATTCAGCAAGCGTTGGAACGGATTGAGGCTACGCGCACCCAGTATGGGGCATCGCAAAAAGTTGCGCTCGAGCTTGCCGTGAAGACGCGATCCGCCGAGGAATGCGCGCACGCTGCACGGCTGTTGAAAGACCTTGGCCAGCCGATCTTGCTTGGTCACAATCGCGTTCAGGAAGCCCGAAATACCGTTGATGCTATCCGTAGCGTTGAAGGTTCTCACTTACATTTGATCGGACCACTGCAATCGAACAAGATCAATCAAGCTTTGGCGTGCGTCGATCTGATTGAATCTCTCGATTCTGTAGCGCTTGCTACGAAGATCGACCAGCGTCTTTCCACTTCCCTGCCGGTTTTCATCGAGGTCAACGTGTCCGGTGAAGACACGAAACACGGGTGCCAGCCGGCAGGCGTTGATTCTGTCGTTGAGGCAGTCGTGAGGTCAGAACATTTGAAGCTCGGTGGCTTCATGACAGTTGGGCTGAATTCCCCCATCGAGGCTGATGTTCGCTCCGCGTACGCCCAGCTTCGCGAGATCCGAGATCGAATCGGGGTCTCGTACGCGATGAGCAAGCTGGAACTGTCAATGGGAATGTCGAATGATCTTCACTGGGCGATCGCTGAAGGCGCAACAATCGTCCGCGTCGGCACCGCCGTTTTCGGGGCGCGAAACCTGGGCTAGGTGCAACACTGGGACATGAGCATGACGCCTGACTATCTCAACCTTGATCTGATTCGAGAAGTCGGCGGAGACCGGAGTTTCCTGCGAGGAATTGAGTACGTCTCTCAGCTCTCGATAATCACTAGCTCTTGACAACGCTGTTCCCCGCGACTGAGACAAGCCGCGGGGAACAGCGTTGACCAATCACGGAATGCGGTGCACCCACTCGTAGGTCGCGAACTTCGTTTCGCACCGTTCCTTCGCGCGCTGGATGTCGGCTTCAGTGATTTCACCGTCAGTAGCGTTGTACTTCGTCTTGAAGTGGTCGTAGAAGGTGTCGAGGATCTGCTCGCGTGGCAGGCCGGTCTGAGAGCGCATCGGGTCAACGCGCTTGACAGCGCTACGGGTTCCTTTGTCGCGGATCTTTTCCATGCCGATGCGCAGGACCTCGTTCATCTTCACTGCGTCAATGTCGTAGGACATTGTCACGTGGTGAACCATGTAGCCGTTTGACCAGCGTTTTTGTGCTGCGCCACCGATCTTGCCCGCTTCGGACGCAATATCATTCAGCGGAATGTACTTCGCCTTCACGCCTAGCTTTGCCAGAACTTCCATGACCCACTGATCCAGGAAGGGGTACGACTGTTCGAAACTCATTCCTTCAACCAGAGCGGTCGGAATGACCAGCGAGTACGTGACACAGTTACCGGGCTCCATGAACATAGCACCGCCGCCGGTGACGCGACGGGACACGGTAATGCCGTGGCGTTCAACGCCGTCCTGCTGGATCTCGTTCTGGTAGGACTGGAAGGAACCGATGACAACCTGTGGGCCGTTCCATTCCCAGAGTCGCATGAACGGCTTACGGCGACCAGCCGCAACATCTTCGACCAAGGTCTCGTCCATGGCAACGTTAATCATCGGGTCAACAACGGGACCGTGAATGACCTCGAAATCGATGTCATCCCAAGAGAGCGCATGTCCTAGAGCACGACGCACGGCCACGCCAACAGCGGCGGGCGTGATACCCATGAGAACGTCATCGGGATCCAGGCCAGCTTCAACACGCGAAGCGATCTCAACACCCGACATTGATGCGGGGGCACCTTCAAGCGCACCCGTCATACGCAGTAGCGCATCATCGGGGTCAAGGAAGAAGTCACCAGAGAGGCGCACATTCACAATCGAGTCGTTTTCCACGTCGCAGTCAACAACGACGAGCTTGCCACCGGGAACTTTGTACTCTCCATGCATGGCTCAATTGTCCCCCGCCACGCCCCGCAATGCGAATCGCGCCAGCGTTTTCAGCTGAAGTTCACTCACGCAACAGCGGCGCCACGCCCGAATGCAACAGCCCCCACATGTAGGCGTCGAAGAGTGCTTCCCACGAGGCCTCAATAATGTCCGTACCGATACCAACGGTCGACCAGGAGCGGTGCCCGTCAGTGGTTTCAATCAGAACGCGAATCGTGGAATCAGTGCCCGCACGATCCTCGTCCAAAATACGCACCTTGAAGTCAGAAAGTTTGAAGCTCGCGCACACCGGGTAGTCGCGAGTCAACACGTGACGGAGTGCTCGGTCGAGAGCATTCACAGGCCCGTTTCCTTCGGCCGTTCGAATGTGACGGCGTTCCGTGTGAATCTTGACGGTTGCTTCCGATTCGGCGAAGGGATCGCCCTTGACTTCAGCGATTTCCTGAGTCGTCACCTTCCAGGACTCGACGCGGACGAAGCGTGGCATCTGCCCCAGTTCCCCCAGCGCCAGCAGTTCGAAAGAAGCGTCGGCAGCATCGTAGGTGTAGCCGGCAGCTTCGCGTTCCTTCACCTTTGCCGCCAGCAGAGCCGCGGCATTCGGAAGAGCAGTCAGGTCGATGCCGAGCTCCTCAGCCTTCAGCTCGATTGAGGACTTTCCAGCCATTTCGGATACCAGCATCCGCATGCCGTTCCCCACCAGGGCGGGATCGATGTGCTGGTACAGATCGGGATCAACGCGGATCGCAGATGCGTGCAGACCAGCCTTGTGCGCGAATGCCGAGGTTCCAACGTAGGGGTCGCGCGCGAACGGCGTGATGTTCACGAGCTCCGCAATGCGGTGGGACACGGAGTCCAGCGACGAAAGCGCATCGTCCGGGATCACATCAAAACCGCACTTGATCTGCAGGTTCGCCGCACACGTTAGCAGGTTCGCATTACCGGTGCGTTCACCGTAGCCGTTGACTGTACCCTGAACCTGACGGGCCCCCGCTTCCACGGCAGCAATGGTGTTCGCTACCGCGCACCCGGTGTCGTTGTGAGTGTGAATGCCGAGCACCGTTAAACCGCACCCGGCCTTATCCAAAGCTTGACGCGAACGCGCCGTCAGCGCACCGATAGTCGACGGCAGGTTTCCACCGTTCGTGTCGCACGGAATAACTGCGACGGCTCCAGCGCGCGCGGCCTCGAGCATCACTTCAATTCCATATGAAGGATCGAATGCGAGCCCGTCGAAGTAGTGCTCCAGATCGACCATGACATCGATGCCTTCGCCCGTCAGGTATTCGACGGTGTCACGCACCATGCGCAGGTTTTCTTCGAGCGTTGTTCGTAGCGCACGCGTCACATGGCGAGGATCCGACTTCGCAACCAGCGTGACGACCGATGCGCCTGATTCAGCAAGCCCAACAACCTGGCGATCCTCGGATGCCCGAATGCCGGCTTTCGTGGTGGCACCAAAGGCTGTAAGGCGCGCGTGATGCAGCTGGATGCCGCGAGCGCGCTGGAAGAACTGCGTATCCTTCGGAATCGCACCCGGCCATCCGCCTTCGATGTAGTCGACGCCCAGCTCGTCCAAAATGGGCAGTGCTGCGAGCTTGTCAGCGACGGACAGGGAAATGCCTTCCTGTTGTGCCCCGTCGCGCAGGGTCGTGTCGTACAGGGCAACGTGTTCGCTCATTGCCGGCTCCCTCGAGTTCAGTGCGTGTACGCTTTGGTCTGGTCAAATCGTGTTGGGCTGACCGCTCAAATATGGGTGAGCGCCTCATCACAATCGACGAGGCCGCGACCACCGATTCAGCGTTCAGCGGAGGACACGCGAGACGTCGCGCGCTGCGCCCTTCGATGCGCTCAAAGCCGTTGCAGCGTAGAGCTGCAGTGCGGGCGAGATAACGCGGTCACGGTTCAGCGGAGTCCACGGGTGTTCGCGTGCTTCCTGGGCTACGCGACGGCGTTCGATTTCCTCTTCGGGGACATCGAGCTGCAGAAGACCCTCGTTCACGTCGATGATGATCGGATCACCGTCTTCGATCAGGCCGATCAGACCACCGTCAGCCGCCTCGGGTGAAATGTGTCCAACGGAGATGCCAGACGTGCCACCGGAGAAGCGACCGTCGGTGATGAGGGCGCAGGCTTTACCGAGGCCTCGTCCCTTGATGAAGGAGGTCGGGTAGAGCATTTCCTGCATACCCGGCCCCCCTGCGGGTCCCTCGTAGCGAATGACAACAACGTCGCCAGCTTCGACGGTATTATCGAGGATCTTTTCGATGGCTTCATCCTGGGATTCCATGACGCGCGCTCGGCCTTCGAAGTGGAAGAGAGACGGGTCAATACCGGCTGCCTTGATGATGGCGCCTTCGGGGGCAAGGTTGCCGAAGAGAACGGTCAGGCCACCGTTTGCAGTGTAGGCGTGCTCGATATCGTGGACGCAACCATTTTCCTGATCGAGGTCAAGTTCAGCCCACGTATTCGAGGTAGAGAACGCTTCGGTGGTGCGCACGTTTCCGGGCGCCGCCTTCCAGAGTTCAATCGCTTCGTCGGTGACGGTGGGCGACTTCGGATCCCATGCTCCCAGCCACTCGTCCAGCGACGGCGAGTGAATGGTGTGGACGGTGTGGGTGAGGAACCCACCACGGTCGAGTTCACCCAGAATGCGCGGAATACCGCCTGCTCGATGGACATCTTCCATGTGGTAGTCATTGTGGTTCGGTGCAACCTTGGACAGGCACGGGACGGTGCGTCCCAGTTCTGCGATGTCTTTGAGGTCGAAGTCAATTCCACCTTCGTGCGCAACTGCCAGCAGGTGCAGGACGGTGTTCGAGGATCCACCCATCGCCATATCCAGTGTCATCGCGTTGTGGAAGGCATCCTTGTTCGCGATGTTGCGTGGCAGGACAGAATCGTCTTCCTCGTCGTAGTAGCGGTGGCTAAGGTCAACGATCATTTCGCCTGCGCGCACGAACAGGTCGCGGCGAGCAACCTGGGTGGCGAGGATTGAGCCGTTGCCTGGCAACGACAGGCCAAGGGCCTCGGTCAGACAGTTCATCGAGTTCGCGGTGAACATGCCGGAGCAGGAACCACAGGTCGGGCAAGCAAGCTTCTCGATGGCGAGTAGTGCATCGTCGGAAACCTCGTCGTTCGCCGTCGCATTCATAACGGTGATGAGGTTGCCGTGGCCGGTCTTTGCGTCGCCAATGATCACGGACGGATCAATGTTCTTGCCAGCTTCCATCGGACCGCCAGAAACGAAAACAACGGGGATGTTGAGGCGCATCGCAGCAATCAACATGCCGGGCGTGACCTTGTCACAGTTGGAGATGCAGACCATGGCATCCGCACAATGGGCATTTACCATGTATTCAACGGAGTCGGCGATGACTTCGCGACTGGGTAGCGAGTAGAGCATGCCACCATGGCCCATCGCAATACCGTCATCGACGGCAATGGTGTTCATTTCCTTGGCAACGCCGCCGGCTTCAACAATTGCGTCAGCGACAAGCTTGCCAACGTTACGAAGATGGACGTGTCCAGGTACAAATTCGGTGAACGAGTTAACGACGGCAATAATCGGCTTCCCGAAGTCGCTATCTCTCATACCCGTCGCGCGCCAGAGCGCACGGGCACCAGCCATATTGCGGCCCTGCGTTGAAGTCGCGGAGCGAAGCTGCCTGCTCATGAGCGTCCTCCTAGTAATTAGGTAATGCGTTAAGCCTAAGAGGATTGGTTTACGCGCGCCCGACTAGGTCATTGAGTGAACAGACCGTTGTGTCACATTCGATGCTCCGGATATTGCCGAGGGCTAGGAGCAGTTCACCGACATCGTTGGCAAGGAACGCGTTGAAGCATCGACCGACTGTGGCCTGGGTGGCCGTGTCTACCCGTCGATCGCCTGGGCAAAGCTCGAATCACTGACTGAAGGTGCACGCCTGGCTGATCAGTGATCCAACTCCGCCCCTCACAAAGTTTCTGGGCTGTGGGACTGAGTCCCACAGCCCAGTCTTGTATATGGAGGCGGCCTCGTCGATAAAAAACAACGAGGCCGCTACGTTAAAAACGTGAAACTCAGGCGAGGCGGTAGAGCCAGTTGTACGGATCCGGACGGTGCCCCATCTGGATACCGGTCAGCTCAGCATGGATAGCCTTCGTCTTTTCACCAACGGGGAGCTCCACATCGAAGTCGTCATTCGTAAGGCGAGTAATCGGCGTGACGACGGCGGCCGTGCCACACGCGAAGATCTCCGAAACCACGCCGGAGCGGATTCCCGCAACCAGTTCGTCCAGAGCGATCTTTTCTTCACGAACCTCGGTTCCCTGCTCGCGCAACATACGGCAGATTGCCGAACGCGTACCACCCTCAAGGATGACACCGGACAATTCGGGCGTGCGGATCGTACCGTCAGCCATGACGACGAACATGTTCATGCCACCGAGCTCTTCGAGATACTTTTCCTCGTAGGTGTCCAGGAAGCAGACCTGCGAGAAGCCCTTTTCAGCAGCGACTTCCTGCGGCATCAGGGACGCAGCGTAGTTGCCACCCGCCTTCGCGGTACCGGTACCGCCCGGGCCTGCACGGTGGTAACCCTTAACGACCCAGATCGCAACACCGGTGAAGCCGGACTTGAAGTACGGACCGGACGGCGAGCCAATCACGTAGTAGTCGACCACCTGGGCGGCGTGGACACCCACGAATGCCTCGGACGCGAACATGAACGGGCGAAGGTAGAGGCTGGTGCCATCACCTTCGGGAACCCACTTCGAATCCGCACGAACGTAGTCAACCAGGGAGGCGACGAAGTCTTCGCGATCCATCTCGGGCAGAGCCAGACGACGAGCCGAGTGGTTGATGCGCGCCGCATTGAAAGTCGGGCGGAAAGTCCAGATCGACCCGTCATCGTGACGGTAGGCCTTGATGCCTTCGAACACGGACTGCGAGTAGTGCAGAACCGCAGCACCCGGCGTAAGATCCAGCGGACCGTAAGGAATCACACCGCGACCCGTCCAGCCTTCACCCTTGATCCAGCGCATGTGCGCCATGTGATCGGTGAACTGACAGCCGAAGGTCAGATCATTCATCACTGCGTCGTATTCTGCCTGCGACGCAGGATTCGGGTTGATGGTAAGAGGGAAACGACCTGCAAGCTCGTCACCGGATCCAATCGGCTGAGCAGCCAAGGATTCCAGCTGAGTAGGCACATGCTCTTGGATCGTCATTATTTCTCCTCTTCGTAGGCGTTACGTCAAGGATATGTGCGGATACGACGATGCTCGCCGAGGTTCCGTCATGTGACCCTAGGCGCGCATCAGTCGGTGAAAATACGCTCAGGCAAGTGCCGCGCAGATCGCGTCTCCGATTTCGGAGGTGGAGCGAACCAGCGGAGTGCCTGTCTTATCGGCGGCAACGCGGTCGGCCATGTCCTTTTCGATGGCGGCTTCCACCTTGGCTGCCAGTTCCGGCTTGCCAATATGGTCGAGTAGCAGTGCGACCGAGGAGATCGTTGCAGTCGGATCAGCCTTGCCCTGACCTGCAATGTCGGGCGCAGAGCCGTGGACGGGCTCAAACATCGACGGGAATGCACCGTCGGGGTTGATATTGCCCGATGCGGCCAGGCCGATGCCACCGGTGACTGCGCCCGCTTCGTCGGTGAGGATGTCGCCGAACAGGTTGTCGGTGACGATCACGTCGAAGCGTTGCGGGTCGGTGACCATGTAGATCGTGGCCGCGTCAACGTGGCAGTAGTCGACGGCGACGTCAGGATATTCGGCTCCGACGGCTTCGACTGTGCGGCGCCAGAGGTGTCCGGCGTTCACGAGGACATTGTGTTTGTGCACCAAAGTAAGTTTTTTACGAGGCCGAGCGTTGGCCTTTTCGAACGCGTAGCGTACAACGCGCTGGACACCGAAAGCAGTGTTGACTGAAACCTCGGTTGCGATCTCGTGCGGGGTGCCGACGCGGACTCCGCCGCCGTTGCCACAGTAGAGGCCTTCCGTGCCTTCACGGACAACAACGAAGTCCGTGTTGTCGGGGGTGCGCAGTGGCGAGGCAACGCCTTCGTAGTACTTCGAGGGACGAAGGTTCACGTAGTGATCGAGAGCGAAGCGTAGCTTCAGCAACAGACCGCGTTCAAGGACACCGGAGGGAACCGACGGGTCACCAACAGCACCCAGAAGGATAGCGTCGTTTCCCCTGATTGCTTCAAGATCTTCGTCGGTCAGGGTGTCGCCGGTGCGGTGCCAGCGGTCAGCGCCCAGATCGAAGTGAGTCGTTTCAAGTTCCAGGTCGGAACCTTCAAGGACTTTGGTCAGAACCTTCAGGCCTTCGGGAACAACCTCTTTACCGATACCGTCGCCGGGAATAACTGCAAGCTTCAAAGTTGTCATAGCCCAATTGTGGGCACTCCCATGTGTGGGCATTCAGAGCGTCCACCAACTGGTCTGTCTGCTCTAGGTACCACCTGTTTGACGACAACACTCAGATAATCGCTACCCCTACCCGTGAAGGTCGGGAGATGTCATAAACTATGAGACATATACTCGATAAGCGTCAACGCTTATCTGTATCCTCATCGACACTGCAAGGAAACATCCCATGTCCAACCCGTACGCACCCCAAGAGCCGAACGCCGCGAACGATATGCTTCCCCCGCCGCCGGCTCCTCCGGTAGCTCCTTCTGCCCAGCCGACGACTCAGATGCCGACGTACACCACCGGTCAGATGCCGACTGTTCCAGCACCCCAGGCAAACCCGTATGCAATGGCCCAGCCTGCTCCTGCACCTCAAGCTACTTCCACTACTGCCCAGGCTGGCGTCGGTTTTATCAAGGCTCTTTTTGATTTCTCCTTCAGCCACTACGTGACGCTGGGGTTCATGAAGTTCATTTACATCATCGTCCTTGGCCTTATCGCCCTGTCGTGGTTTGTGAGCATGATTGCCGCTTTTAGCACTGACTCAACAGCTGGCTTCATCGTACTTCTGTTCGGATGGATCGTCGCCATTGCGATTCTGATTGGAGTCCGTCTGGGACTTGAACGTGCGGTTGCTCAGATTCGTACAGCTCAGAACACCACGTTGATCTATGAAGCTATGCAGAAGAACGCCGATAAGTGATCGGTTTTCTCCGCTCAGCTGAATATGGGTGTGGCCCCGACCAGTTGGTCGGGGCCACACCCATATGTGCTCTTGTACGTCTAGCGACGTAGCATCACCGGGCTTCAGCGAGCTGCGGAACCATCGGTGTAGTCGACGTCTGCCGAAGTCCAGCCGAAGGCCTTGCGGAGCTTCTGGCCGGTCTTTTCGATCGGGTGCGCTTCGTTTTCTGCACGCAGTGCCTTGAACTCGAGGCCACCGTTGTCCTGGTCGGCGATGAAGCGCTTGGCGAAGGTGCCGTCTTGGATGTCCGCGAGGACCTCCTTCATGGCTTCCTTGACCTGCGGACCGATGACGCGCGGACCGGAAACGTAGTCGCCGTACTCTGCGGTGTCAGAGCAGGACCAACGCTGCTTAGTCAGACCACCCTCGTTGATCAGGTCAACGATGAGCTTCAGTTCGTGGCAGACCTCGAAGTAGGCCATTTCGGGCTTGTAGCCAGCTTCGGTCAGGGTTTCGAAGCCGTACTGGATAAGCTTGGAAACGCCACCGCAGAGGACTGCCTGCTCGCCGAAGAGGTCGGTTTCGGTTTCTTCAGTGAAGGTGGTCTCAATGACGCCTGCGCGAGTGCCACCGATTGCCTTGGCGTAGGACAGTGCGAGTGCGAGCGCCTGGCCGGATGCGTCCTGCTCGACACAGACGAGGGCCGGAACACCCTTGCCTTCAAGGAACTGGCGTCGAACGGTGTGGCCCGGGCCCTTCGGGGCGACCATGCAGATGTCGTGACCGGCTTCGGGGGTGATGTAGCCGTAGCGGATGTTGAAGCCGTGCGAGAAGAACAGTGCGGCGTCGTCCTTGAGGTTCGGGGCAATCTGCTCCGCGTAGACGAAACGCTGGACCTGGTCCGGAACCAGGATCATCACAACGTCGCCTTCGGCCACAGCTTCGGGAACGTCCTTGACGGTCAGGCCAGCGGATTCAGCCTTGTCCCATGAGGAAGAGCCCGGACGCAGACCAACAACCACGTCGACGCCGGAATCCTTGAGGTTGAGCGCGTGGGCGTGACCCTGCGAACCGTAGCCAATGATGGCAACCTTCTTGGACTGGATGATCGACAGATCTGCACCGTCGTCGTAGATGATCTCAGTCATTGTCATTTCTCCTTCAATTGATCCGTGATCGAGCGTGATCCGCGACCGATCGCCACGGCGCCAGACTGGACGATTTCTGTCACACCGTACTGCTCAAGGGAGCGGACAAGTGCTTCGAGTTTAGATAGTGAGCCAATAGATTCGATGACGACCGTTTCCGTCTGCACATCGACGACGTGAGCGCGGAAGAGGTCGACAACCTGCAGGACGCCGGTGCGACGCTTTTCGTCGGCGCGCACTTTGATCAGGAGCAGGCGACGTTCCACGGAGTCTTCCGGTTCAAGCTCCACGACCTTGAGCACGTTCACCAGCTTGTTCAACTGCTTGGTGACCTGTTCGAAGGGTTGGTCTTCTGCTTTGACGATGATCGTCATGCGGGAGATTTCGGGATGCTCAGTTTCACCCACGGTAAGCGAGGTGATGTTGAATGCACGACGCGCGAACAGTGCCGAGACGCGGGTCAGGACACCGGGCTTGTTTTCAACAAGCACGCTCAAAGTATGTGTTTGTGCCATGATTTTCAGTCCTCCACATCCCAATCGGGCGCCATACCCTTGGCATAGCGGATTTCATCGTTCGACACACCTGCTGCGACCATCGGCCACACCATGGAATCCTTCGAGACTCTAAAGTCGATCAGGACGGGGCGGTCGTTGATGGACATGGCCCATTCGATAGCCTCGTCGACTTCGTCGATAGAGCGGACGGTGCGCGCTGCCATACCGTAGGCGGTGGCGAGCATTTCGAAGTTCGGAATCTGCTCTCCGTCAACGGGGTTGAGCGTCGTGTTGGAGTAGCGCTTGTCGTAGAACAGCGACTGCCACTGACGCACCATACCGAGCACAGAGTTGTTGATCAGGCAGACCTTGATCGGAATGTTGTTCACCGTGCAGGTGGCCAGTTCCTGATTGGTCATCTGGAACGAACCGTCACCGTCGATTGCCCACACAATGTTGTTCGGCTTGCCGACCTGCGCGCCCATGGCGGCGGGGATGCTAAAACCCATGGTGCCCAGACCAGACGAGGATATGAAGTGCCTCGGCTTGTCGGACTGGATGAACTGAGCCGACCACATCTGGTGCTGGCCAACGCCGGTCACGTAGATAGCGTCGGGGCCTGCGATCTTGGACAGTCGCGACAGGACTTCCTGCGGGGCCATCATGCCGTCTTCAGTCTTCGTCCACCCCATCGGGTAGCGGTCCTTCAGACGATTGAGGTAACGCCACCATCCGGAGATGTCCTCACCCTGATCTTTCTTCTTCATCGCGACGATTTCGTCAACGAGCATCGGAAGTGCGTCGGCGAGGTTACCGACGATCGGAATGTCCGCGAATCGATTCTTCGAGATCTCAGCGGCATCAATGTCGATGTGCACGATCTTCGCTCGAGGCGCGAAAGAATCGAGGTTGCCGGTCACGCGGTCATCGAAGCGAGCACCGAGTGTGACGATCAGGTCGGAGCGTTGCAGAGCACCGACGGCTGCCACGGTTCCGTGCATCCCAGGCATACCCAAAGTGTGTGAATCAGAATCTGGGAATGCACCACGTGCGGTCAAAGTAGTGACAACCGGAGCGTCGGTTGCCTCAACCAGTCGAGCAAGATCATCAGTTGCACCCGAACGGATCATGCCACCGCCGACATACAGCACCGGGGCTTGCGCTTGGAGGATTGCCTCTGCAGCCTGGCGCACTTGGCGCTTGTGCGGCTTAGCAGCTTCTTTGTAGCCGGGCAGGTCCATGGCGGGTGGCCAAGAGAAGTTCATCTGGGCAGTCTGCGCAGACTTCGTGATATCAACGAGAACCGGACCGGGACGACCAGTCGACGCAATCTCGAAGGCTTCAGCCAATCGCGATGGAATCTCTGTAGCGTCGGTGACAAGGAACGCATGCTTCGTCAGTGGCATCGAGGCGCCAACAATATCGGCTTCTTGGAATGCATCGGTGCCAATCAGGGAGGCACCCACCTGACCTGAAATCACGACCATAGGGATGGAGTCCATGTTCGCGTCGGCCAGCGCTGTCAGGGTGTTTGTTGCACCCGGGCCGGATGTGACAATCGCACAACCGACCTTGCCGGTAGCAAGAGCGTAGCCTTCAGCGGCGTGACCTGCACCCTGTTCGTGACGAACAAGAATGTGATTGAGCTTTGAGCTCATCAACGGATCATAAGTAGGAAGAATTGCACCGCCGGGCATGCCGAACACGTCGGTCACGCCGAGAGCTTCAAGGGAAGCAATAATCGCTTGCGCCCCGGTCATCATCTGCGTAGGAGCAGTGTCTTTCACCGCTGGGTCCTCTCTATGTGTGGGCGGATCTCAACAAAAAATCCCCAGCCACGTCATGGCGTTGGGGATAAGGCGTGCGATCCATCCGTTTTCACGCGGCAGGATTCGCACGCCCGGGTACGAGGACCAGGACGGAAATACCAACCGAGAGAATGCTGAACACGGTTAAACCGTATGCCCGCTAGGGCCTCGCCCCGCCATTTATCTCACACTGCGGAATCTGAATCTCATCGCCTTTGTCGTTTCATTTGCATACGCGACACAAACGATAGGTTTTCGGCGCTTTATCCGTCACAGATAGGACGATGGACTAAATACCTTTGTGGACAGACCTGCAATAATGGGCGTGATTACTCCGTCAACACAACATTGGAGTCGTAACTGTGGAAACAGTATTCGCTCTGCTGGCTGAGCAGCCAGTTCTCTTCCTCTTCCTGCTCATTGGCATCGGTATGGCGTTTGGCCATATCAAGCTCAAGGGCATCAGCCTCGGCGCTGCGGCCGTTCTGTTCTTTGCCATTATTTTGGCGGCCTGGGCACAGGCATACGGCATCGAGCTTCGCGTGACCCCGCAGCTGGGCACGCTCGGCCTGACCCTCTTTACCTTCGCTATCGGTATCAACTCCGGCGCATCCTTCTTTCATAACTTGAAGACCGCTGTCGGCCCAATCTTGACCGTCGTTGTGCTCTACATCGTCGCTGCCGGCGTTGGCCTTGGCGTTGGCAAAGCCCTCGGCATGGATATCGCGCTGATCTCGGGTACGTTCGCTGGCGCGGTCACGAACACCCCCGCTCTTGCAGCCGCCGGCGAAGCCTCCGGCCAGCTGGACCGCGCAACTGTCGGCTACTCGATTGCCTACCTGTTTGGTGTTATCGGTATGCTCGCAGCTTCTGCCGCAGCGCTCTCCTACGGCAAGAACGACCGCGATACTCCTTCCCCGCTGGCGAACCGTACAATCCGCGTTGAGCGCGACGATCACCCGTTCGTTGGCGACATTTACGAGAAGCTCGGTTCGAAGGTCACGTTCTCGCGTCTGCGTCGTGGCGAGACCGGCCCGATCACCCGTCCGTCGATGTCTGACACTCTGGATCCTGGTGACTTGGTGACCGTCATTGGTCCTCGTGAATTGGTTGCTCGCGCAGCAACTGAGCTGGGCCACGCTTCTTCACACTCCCTCATGCAGGATCGCACTTACCTTGACTTCCGTCGCATGACGGTTTCTGATCCGAAGGTTGCCGGTCGCACGGTTGCTGACCTGGAGATGGCGAAGCACTTCTCCGCAACGATCTCCCGCGTGCGTCGCGGTGATGTTGACATGGTTGCCGAGCCGGGCTTAATCCTTCAGCAGGGTGACCGTGTTCGCGTTGTTGCTCCTACCTCCAAGATGGAAGCCATCACGAAGTTCTTCGGCGACTCGGCTCGTGGCCTTTCGGATCTGAACCCGATCGCGCTGGGTCTCGGTATGGCGCTCGGTATCGCGATCGGTGAGCTCCCGATCCTGACCCCGTCCGGTGAATACTTCTCGATCGGTTCGGCAGCAGGCACCCTGATCGTTGGCTTGGTCTTCGGTCGTCTGGGCCGTATCGGACCGCTGGTTACTGCTCTGCCCTTCACCGCTTGCCAGGTTCTTTCTGAGTTCGGTCTATTGGTCTTCCTCGCACAGGCTGGCGCCAACGCTGGTGGACAGATTGCGAACGCCTTCACCTCCGGTGACTGGATCAGGATCTTCATCCTGGGCTTCGTCATCACGACGATCCTCGCAGTTGGCACCTACGTCATCATGCGTTGGATCTTCAAGATGGGTGGCACGCAGCTGTCCGGCTTCCTCGGCGGTCTGCAGACCCAGCCTGCTGTTCTGGCATTCGCCAACGGCCGCACGAACTCGGATCCGCGCGTTGCCCTTGGTTACGCTCTGATCTACCCGGTCGCAATGGTTGGCAAGATCTTCGTGGCCCAGATCCTCGGTGGACTTGGCTGATCCTTTCACCTTCCGCTGCTCTCTAATTGACGAGGCCGGGCGGGCACCACGCAAGTGGTGCCCGCCCGGTTCTTTATCTTTAATTCGACGAGATGAGCACCGCTTGCTTGCCTTCCGCTTTCAAACCCTTTGGATTCCCCCTCTCTTAGAATGGTGACAACCTCCTCATTGTTTGCTCAAGGAGCGTTCCATGGCTGCGCGTTTCAATCCACCACCTAACTGGCCGAAACCGCCTGAAGGTTTTACTCCCGGGCCGGGGTGGAGCCCCGATCCTTCGTGGGGCCCTGCACCGGCGGGCTGGCAACTGTGGGTTGATGACCCCATTGCTTCGCCTTCGAGTATTCCGGAGAATGATCCTTCGTCACCGAGCGCCTTCCCGTCCGATGCATCCGTGTCCTCGGCTTCAGCTGGAGCCTCGTCCCCCTACGCGCCAGGCGGAAGTGGGCGCACGACCAGCGCGAGCCCACCCCATAGTGCTAGGCAGAATGCTCCTCCTCTGCCCAACGCAGGCGCGCCTGTGGCCCCCACACCTATATGAAAAGTCAGACGCTACGTTAGTCGCTCAATTCTTGGTTTGAGGACGTATCGTCTGGTGTTGTTTCTTCGGCAAGCGACTGCTCACTCAGAGCCTCTTCACCGCCGGTAGCTCCAACTGTTTCATTTACCTCAGCTAAAGTGTGGTCGTTGGCCACCGTGTCAGCGCTGTTCGTAGTGCTGAACGGATCTGGGAGGCCCTCGTCCAAGAGAGGAACAACAGGCACCGATTCCGTTAGCCAGTTCTTATCCGTCAGCATTCGCGCCAAAGCAAGACCCATGCCGATACCCACGATCGTGAAAATAACGGTGAATAGCGACTGGAGGGCTTCGAACATCTGACCGTTGTTCAAGTAGGTGAGCGAACGGTAAAGCGGAACACCTGGGATCATGATGACCACAGCCGGGACAGACAACGTCACTCGGGAGAACCGCGTGTGCTCCGCTGCAAACGTTGCAAGGAGGCCTGCAGCAAGGGCTGCAAGACCGACAGCTGCGGGCGTCTGAACATCAAGCTCGTCAACCAGAGCAAGACGCCCAACGTTGATAAAAGCACCAATCAATGCCGCCGTTCCCGCTACTCGCGTTGGCGAGTTAAACAGGACAGCAAAGCCAAACGCCGCGACAAAGCTCGTGATGAACCGCAGAGTATAGAGCAACCAGGGGCTGAGGATGTAGATGTATTCGGGAGTGACAGACCAGTGGAAGACTGTTGACACTACCCAGGTGGCGACGCCCGCAGACAACAAGAGCATGAAGACGTACGTCAGACGACCTAGACCGCCTTGGAAATCGTGTCGGACCAGGTCAATAATGCCCGTCACTAGCGGGAAACCAGGGACTAGGAACAGCAGTGCTGAAATAAAACCAGCTTGGTGCGTAGGCTCAAGGCCAAGGAAGTGCTGTGCAGGGGCAACAAGAAGGATGTAGATCAGCGCCGCGACTGCACCACAGCTCATCCACACACCGAAGTGGTTCATGTGACGGTGGAGCATCTGACGCCGAAGCGCCTGGCCAAAGAATGCTGCGACTGCAACAGCTGAGCATTCAACCCAGCCGCCACTGTTCAGGAATGAGAAGGCAGCACAAGCAAGTCCAGATGCCGCAGCGTTCGGAAACCAGTCATACAGTGGCTTCACCCGTTCGATTTCGTCAAGCGCTTTGTCAGCGTCTTCAACCAGAACTGCCTTGCCTTTAATGGAAGCGACGTAGTTGTTCAGCCTGTCGATACGGTCGGCATTGACGCCCATTTGGCGTTGTTCAGCAAGACCGGTACGGAAGGTGCCGTTCGCATATGCGGTGGCGATGATCTCCGTGTAGGTGACTTGCGCGTGATGCTCTGCGATACCTACTGCTTTGGCAAGCGTTGCCATTGAGTTTTTTACGCGATATGCACTAGCGCCGCTTGCCAGGAACATCTGACCGAGTCGCAACACCACGCGTGACTGGTGGGCAAGACGATCATGGGCGGCTGAACGGTAAGCCTGAATGCCGTCGGGGGCACCTTCGATAATGTAGCCCGACGACACTTGATTGGTCGTTTCACTCATAGAACAAGCATTCCACCCTAATGAAATAAAGAAGGCGGTCTATCGTCACAGACGGCTTGTAGCGTCGGACACGTTGCCGATTGTTGTGCCGGCAATTGGCTGGCACTGTCTGAGATTGCCAGCAAACACAAGTGGGGCCGTGAAAGACCTTTTGGGTTTTCACGGCCTCACCATTGTAGTGTTGTTGCGGCGGTGTCCTACTCTCCCACACTCTGTCGGGTGCAGTACCATTGGCGTTT
>ERZ1034992.356-NODE-356-length-26874-cov-5.752452_pt1 | contig 26874 bp, 23 predicted proteins | sample MGYA00520695_ERZ1034992 | MGnify/ENA primary metagenome ERZ1034992 (study PRJEB33766, sample SAMN09781778) | gut metagenome | biome: gut microbiome | host: Homo sapiens | place: Madagascar | study: EMG produced TPA metagenomics assembly of the PRJNA485056 data set...
CGAAAAAGGCGGGTTTGCCGGTTCAATGACACGACTTCCGGCAAAAAATCATCTCCGGGACTTTCATTTCCGCCGGAACGCTTTATATTACCACAGAATACTATGAAACAGAAAACTCTTTCGGGAAACACATGAAAAATCTGCCGAGAATCGCCCGCGTGCTGCTGGATCTGTCACTGGACAGAAACTTCGATTACGCTGTGCCGCCGGATCTGGTTGCGGAAATCCGGGTCGGGATGCGCGTCATTGTTCCTTTCGGAACCAGCGGGGAACGTCCGGCGTATGTGGTCGCTTTCGCTGAAAGTTCGCCGTACCCGACCCTGAAACCGATCCTTTCCATCTGCCGGGACAACACCTCCCTGCCCGATGCGCTGATCCGGCTGGGCGAATGGATGGCGGATTACTACTGCTGCGCCAGGGAAACGGCAATCCGCAATCTGCTGCCGGGAGCGGTCCGCAGCGGCAAAGTCAAACAGAAAACCTGCGCCTGGTATTTTCCAGCCGACCGCGACACGGTGAACCGTTACATTCTGGACAATCCCAAGGCGAAAGCGCGCTGTGCCGTGCTCCGGGTTCTGCTGCGGAACACCCGCGGCATGGACGCCCCGCAGCTGCTCAAGGAAGCGGAAACCTCCATGGCGACGCTGAAAAAACTGCTGGAGGACAAAGTGATTGCCGTCGAACGGCGCGGAGTGGAACGCGACCCGTTCAAGGGCGTCAACATCCTGCCGACACAGCCCAAGCCGCCCAGTCTCGAACAGGAAACAGCCCTGGAACTGATTTTCCGCAAATATCATGAACGGCGCCCCGGCGAAAGTCATGTGATTCTGCTTCACGGCGTTACCGGCAGCGGAAAAACGGAAGTCTATCTCCAGACCATCGCCGAAGTTCTCAAGGACGGCGGCGAAGCGATTGTGCTGGTTCCGGAAATTTCCCTGACACCGCAGACAGTGGAACGTTTCCGCGCCCGCTTCGGCGACCAGGTCAGCGTACTGCACAGCGGGTTGAGCGACGGGGAACGCTATGATGAATGGATGAAAGTCCAGTCCGGCAAAGTCAGAATCGCAGTCGGCGCACGTTCCGCGCTGTTTGCCCCGTTCCGGCATCTGGCACTGATTGTGGTGGACGAGGAACACGACAGTTCCTACAAACAGTCCGAGGCGCCCCGTTACAACGCGCGGGATGTGGCAGTCGTGCGCGGAAAATTTGAAAATGCCCTGGTGATCCTCGGTTCAGCGACTCCGTCGGTCGAATCCTATCACAACGCCCTCACCGGAAAATATTCCCTGGCAAAACTCACCCGGCGGCATGATCCGTCCATCCTGATGCCGGATGTGAATGTTACGGATATGCGTCTGGAATCCGATGACGAAGGGCGCATTCCGTTTTTTTCCAAAGGTCTGGTCGAAGCCGTCCGGGAACGCATACGCCGCGGCGAACAGAGCATCATCTTCCTGAACCGCCGCGGATTCGCCCGGCAGCTGAACTGTCCCGAATGCGGCTACATCGCCATGTGTCCGGAATGTTCCGTCGCCCTGACCTACCATCAGCGGAGCCAGACGCTGACCTGTCATTTCTGCGGAGCCGCCGATTCCGCGCCGGAACAATGTCCGCAGTGTGGTTCGCCAAAAATCCGTTACCGCGGCAGCGGAACCGAACGCATTGAAAGCGTATTCGGCGAACTGTTCAAAGGAGCAAGAATCGCCCGCATGGATTCCGATACCATGACGCGTCCCAGTCTTTATGAAAAAACGCTGGCGTCGTTCCGGCGCGGAGAAATCGACATTCTGATCGGGACGCAGATGATTGCCAAGGGACTGGACTTCCCCAACGTAACGTTCGTCGGCGTGGTCAATGCCGATCTCGGACTGTATATTCCCGGCGATTTCCGGGCGCAGGAACACGCGTTTCAACTGCTGACGCAGGTTTCCGGACGCGCCGGACGCGGCGGCATTCACGGCGAAGTTCTCATTCAGACCTGCAATCCGTTCAACTCCGCCATTCAGTTTGCGGCGCAGCACGACTACGAAGGTTTTTTCAAAGAGGAAATCGCTCTGCGGGAAGAACTGGCGTTTCCTCCGTTCGGACACGTGATGCTGGTTCATTTCCGGGGTGAAGATGCGGAAAAAGTTCTGCTGACCGCCAAACGGATCATGGAGGCGGTCCGTCCAGCTGTTGCCGCGGATACACGGGTCACGGAACCCGCGCCCGCGCCCGTTGAACGCATTGCGGGCAAATACCGTTTCGCCGCCGTTTTCATGGGAACCAAACTGGCGGGAACCCGCCGCGCACTCAAACGCGCCATTTACGCGGATAAACATCCGGGCGTCGATGTTTACGTGGATATGGATGCACTGTCTTTCCTTTGAATCTCATCGGCATTTGCCGCGGCGGGACGGGTGTAGAAATGGTTGCGGTACTGCGCCGGACTGCATCCGAAATGCTGACGGAACGCCCGCCCGAAACTGGCGGCACTGGCATAACCGGTCTGCTCGGCAACCTGTTCGCAGGACATGGAAAAATCCCGGAGCAGACGCGTTGCCAGCTGCATCCGTTCCTCCTCGGCAAACTGCTGAAGCGTGAACCCGGTACGTTCCCGGAACACCCGTGAAAGATGTTCCCGCGAAATCTGAAGATGTTCGGCGATTTCCTGTATATTCAGAGTGTGCCCCGGATTTTCCGAAATCAGCAGCTGCGCCGACTGAACCAGCTGACTGCCCGGCGAAACAACTTCATCATGTTCCAGCAGTTCCCCCAGCAGGGCAAAGATATCGCAGGCGATTTTCGCCCCTTCCGTCGGAGTAACAAAACGGACGGACCGGCAGCGGTTGCGGAAAGATTTCAGATATTTGACAAATCCGGAATCCAGCGGAATATCCACATAATGCCCGTACCGCCCGCTGATTTCTTCCAGCATACGCACCGCCTGTTCCCCGAAGAAGTCAACCCAGAGGAACTCCCACGGCTCCGCGGCGTGTCCGGGGTAATAATACGCGCTCTGCGGATCTCCGAGCGTGCAGATGAACGCCTTCCCCGGCGTGAGCTTGTAAATGATGTCGCCATACCGGAAAGCCCCTTCGCCGGAAACAGTGCAGGAAATCTGGACCGCATTCACGGGACGTCCGCGTCCTTCCAGATGATACAGCGGCGAAGTCTGGCGTTCCAGCACAATTTCATGCGGCACCGGAAAAGAATCCATAGGTCGGTTTTCCTGAAAACGGACTTCCCACAGACGTATGTCGTCAAATACCCCCATTGTCAAACTCCTCACATTTTGTAACTGTAATATCACATTCTGCACAACAATACTCTCTTGAATCCAATAAATCAAGCATTAAATTAAAAACAGAAACAAATTTTCATTCGTCACAAAATAGATACATCAACGAACGAAAGGAATCCATCATGAAAAAGAAAATCCGCGTTACCGTCTGGAACGAGTTCCGTCACGAACTGCAGAATGAAAGTGTCCGGGCAGTTTATCCGCAGGGAATGCACACCGCCATCGGAGAAGCGCTGCTTCAGGCTGGCGATTTTGAAGTGCAGTATGCCTGGCTCGACAAGGATGCGGAACACGGGCTGAGCGAGGAAGTCCTTGCCAATACCGACGTGCTGTTCTGGTGGGGACACATGGCGCACAGTGAAGTCAAGGACGAAATCGTGGACCGCGTTCAGAAACATATTCAGGAAGGCATGGGACTGATTGTACTGCATTCCGGACACTTCTCCAAAATCTTCCGCCGTATGCTCGGCACCACCTGCAGCCTGAACTGGCGCGAAGTCGGTGAAAAGGAACGCATCTGGACCATTGAACCCGCGCACCCGATTGCCGCCGGACTGCCCGCGCATTTCGAACTGCCGCACACCGAAATGTACGGCGAACGCTTCGATATCCCGACTCCGAAAGACGTGGTTTTCATCACCTGGTACGAAGGCGGCGAAGTCTTCCGCAGCGGCGTCACTTTCGAACGCGGCTACGGACGCATCTTCTATTTTGCGCCCGGACACGAAACCTTCCCGATTTTCTACGATGAAAACATCCGCAAGGTTCTGGTCAACGCCGCCCGCTGGGCTGCTCCGCGGATCGTCCGCAGCATCTCCTGCCCGAGCGTTCCTGCTCTGGAAGAAATCAAATCCAAATAACGGAGATTCTGAAAATGAGTAAAAAACTGAAAGCCGGCGTCATCGGTCTGGGCATGGGCGGCGGACATCTGGCAGGCTATCTGGATCATCCGGACGTGGAAGTCGTCGCCATTGCCGACCGCCGCGAAGACCGCCGTGCTCTGCTGCCGGTGAATTTCCCGAAATTCCACGGCAAAGTTTATCACGAAGGCATCGAAATGATCGAAAAGGAAAAACTGGACATCATTTCCGTTGCCGTTCCCAACAACCAGCACAAGGATCTGACCATTGCCGCGCTGGAATCCGGAGCGCATGTGCTGTGCGAAAAACCGATGGCTATGAATGTGACGGAAGCGCAGGAAATGCTCGATACCGCCAAACGCTGCGGCAAAAAACTCGGCATTGATTTCTCCTACCGTTTCAAACCGCAGTCCCGCGCCATGAAAGACATGATTGAACAGGGTGCGCTCGGCGATATCTACTACGGACGCAGCGTCTGGTTCCGCCGCCGCGGCATCCCCGGCCTGGCGGCGAACAGCTTCAACACCGGTGCCGGGAAAACTGCCCCCATGGGTTCCTGGTTCTTCGACAAGGAACAATCCGGCGGCGGTCCGCTCATCGACCTCGGCGTGCATCGTCTCGACCTCGCTCTGTGGCTGATGGGGTATCCGAAACCGGTCTGGGTCATGGCAAGCACCTATGCCAAGTTCGGACCCGAACTCGGACGCCGGAACGGTCTGCCTTACACCGTTGAGGATCTGGCGTGTGCCATGATTAAATTCGAAAACGGCGCAACGCTCGAACTGGATGCGTCCTGGGCTTCCAACATCAAGGAAAATGAACTCCAGACCATCCGGCTGCTGGGCGACAAAGGCGGCATGTACCAGTACAACCTCAACGAAGGTTATACGTACGATGTGGAATATTATTCCGAAATCGCCGGACGCCAGTTCGACAGCAAAATGCACACTGCCGACGACATGCCGAGCGCGTTTCAGCTGTTCGCTGACGCCGTGCGCGACGATACGCCCTTCCTGGTTCAGCCGGAAGACGGCGTAACCGTCATGCGGATTCTGGATGCAATCTACCGTTCCGCCAATTCCGGCGCACCGGAAAAAATTCTCTGACCGCTCTGTCTCTTGAAAAATAATCCGTCCGGGTGTAAATTACCGTTTCACCCGGACGGATTTTTTTATTGGAGCACAGACAGGAAAATGGAAGAGATTTCTTACTGGAAAAAACTGTGGCTGCTGTTCTTCACGTTTGCGAAGATCGCCACACTGGTCGTCGGCGGCGGATATGCGATTCTGCCCGTAGTCGAGGAGACTTTCACGAAAAAATACAAATGGATGTCCCCGGAAGAACTGCTGGATATGATGGGACTGGTTCAGGCGGTTCCGGGAATTATCGCCTGCAACTGTGCGGTATATGTCGGACGCCGGATCGCCGGCATCGGCGGATTGCTGGCAGCGGCATTCGGGGTCTGCCTGCCGTCCGTGCTGATCATCATGATCATTGCGGCGTTCTTCCCGAACCTGAATCCGGAAAATCCGTATCTGCTGGGGGCATTCCGCGGGGTTCGCGCCTGTGTTACCGCCCTGGTGGTGATGACCGCATTCCGGATGGTGAAAAAAGTTCTGAAATCCTGGTTTGAATGGACCATGGCTTCGGCGGCGCTGATTCTGGTTCTGGCAAAATTTGAACCGGTTTACGTGATTCTTGCCTCCATGCCGATCGGGATTGTGTTTGCATGGTTCAACCGGAAACGGCTGTCCGCTCAGCCGGAAAAGAAAGCAGGTGCGCAATGAATCTGTGGACTCTGTTCTGGCTGTTTGTGAAATTCGGCAGTGTCAGCTTCGGCGGCGGTTTTGTGCTGGCTCCCCTGCTGATTGCGGAAATGGTGGAAAAACGCCATGTCATTTCCCTGGAGGCATTCGGCAATCTGGTTTCCATTGCCCAGGTAACACCGGGACCGATCGGCATCAACTCGGCAACCTACATGGGCTATATCCAGGGCGGAGTCGGCGGCGGCATACTGGCAAGCATCGGACTGATTCTGCCCTCGCTGATCCTCGGACCGATGATCTTTTATGCCGTGGCGCGCTGGAAAGACTCTCTGCTGATTTCCGGTCTGCTGAAAGGCGTTCGCCCGGTATCTCTGGCTTTGGTGTTCTTTGCCGTTTTCCTGTTCATGGGCATGTCGGTTTTCACTGCTCCGATTCCGTTTGAAGCCGTCGGTGAACTGATCCGCAGCGGTTCGTTCACCATCCCCCAGAATTTCCGGCTTTCTTTCGGCGGTCTGGCGGTATGCCTGGCGGTCCTGCTGCTGATGTGGAAAACCCGGCTTTCCACCACCTGGCTGATTCTGCTTTCCGCCGCGGCGGGCGCATTGATCTGCAGGTGAGGAAAGTTTTCCGGCAGCCGTCCGTCATTCAATCCCGTACAACGTCAGTTTACGGTGCAGAGTCCGGCGGCTGATTCCCAGTTTTTCCGCGGCTTTGGTGCGGTTGCCGCCGCATTCCTCCAGCGCGCGGGAAATCAGCATTTTTTCGTTGCGTTCCAGATCGCAGGATGAGGAACTCAGAATGGTTTTGGATATGCCGGGCGTGAGTTTTTCCCGGATATTGATCGGAACATTGTCCAGATCAATCGTGTTGCTGCGCGTCAGCACGACCATGCGTTCAACGCAGTTCTTCAGTTCCCGGATGTTGCCCGGCCACGGATAGGAACACAGGGCAGACATCGCACTTTCCGAAATCGTCATTTCCGGTCTGCCGTTTTCCTTGGCGAAATATGCCAGATAGTGATTGACCAGCGGCGGAATATCTTCGGTGCGTTCCCGCAGCGGCGGCAGATGAATCGTCACCACATCCAGACGATAGTACAGGTCTTCGCGGAAAGTGCCTTCCGCCACCATGGCAGCCAGATCGCGGTTGGTCGCAGTAACCACGCGTGTATCTACTTCAATGGTGTCCACGCCCCCGATCCGTTCAAAACAGCGGGTTTCCAGAACACGCAGCAGTTTGACCTGCGTCGACAGCGGAATTTCCCCGATTTCATCCAGAAACAGCGTTCCGCCGTCCGCCAGTTCAAAACGGCCTTTGCGCTGTTCCGTGGCTCCGGTGAACGCTCCTTTTTCGTGACCGAATAATTCGCTTTCAAGCAGGGTTTCCGGCAATGCCGCACAATGAACCGGGACAAATCTTCCGGTACGTCCGCTGAGCTGGTGAACCGCCTGCGCGATCAGTTCCTTGCCCGTTCCGCTCTCCCCGGTAATGCTGACCGTGGCACGGGTCGGGGCAACCTGCCGGACATTGTCGATGATCCGCTGCATGGCGGCGGAATTGCCGATAATGTTTTCCACGCCGAATTTGGCATTCAGCCGTTTTTTCAGTTCGGAATTCTCCGCCTTGATCCGCCCGGATTCCAATGCACGGTTCACCAGAATTTCCAGCTGGTCCAGATTGACCGGTTTGGTTACAAAGTCAAATGCGCCGCGTTTCATGGCTCCGACAGCGGCCTCGATGGAACCGTAAGCCGTAAACAGAATACAGGGCGGCGGAGGTGTTTTCTTCAACGTCGCATCCAGTATGGTCAGTCCGTCCGCTCCCGGCATACGGATATCCGACAGCACCAGATCGTAGTTGTTGCGTTCCAGCAGATTCATGCCGATCTGCCCGTCTTCGGCTAACGTGACATCGTAATTCGGACGCAGAAAACGTCCCAGCGCTTCACGGGTTCCGCGTTCATCGTCGACAATAAGAATGGAAGGGCGTCCCTCCCGTTTATGAATCAGGGGCATAGGTATTACTCCGGCTTGTTTTCATTGAGTTCGCACTCTTCCGCTTCCGGAAGAGCTGCGCGGGAATCTTTCGGCGGAGGCAGCACCCGGATCCGGGAACCGATCACCGGAAATGCCAGACGGAAGCGTGTGCCTTCCCCCACTTTGCTTTCGAAGGAGAGCCGCCCGCCGTGGTCGCGGACAATCCGCTCGACAACCATCAGCCCCAGCCCGTTGCCGTTAGCTTTCGTCGTGAAAAACGGCGTGAACAGCTGCCGGGCATCTTCCGGACGGATTCCCTGTCCCTGATCCAGAACATCCACATACACCGAACGTTCATCCGCCGAACAGGATATGGAAAGCGTTCCGCCCTGCGGCATGGCCTGCACGGCATTCTTGATCAGATTGTAGAAAGCCTGTTTCAGCAGATCGGCGTCACCGCGGATTTTCGGCAGATTCTGATTCCACAGACAGTTCACCGTTACATTCCGGCCTTCGATTTCATGACGCATGAAGGACAGAGAATCCAGCACGGCATTTTTGATGTCCATGGGATGCAGATTCGGTTTCGTCGGCCGCAGGGCATGAAGGAACTGATGAATGATGTTGTCCAGCCGTTCCACTTCGTTCTTGCATTCCGTAACCATTTCCCGCCCGTCGTTCAGTTCAAAATTGCCGCTGTCGATGCTTTTCTGAAGCAGCTGAAGGTTCAGATACAGGCTGTTGAGCGGATTGCCGATTTCATGGGCGACTTCCGCCGCCAGGGTCGTTATCAGATTGGCGCGTTCGTTTTCCGCCGCCGAACTCAACCTGTCATACGTTTCCGTGATGTCGTTGAAAATCAGCGTGGCGAAACTGTGATCGTCTTCCGCTTTGCGCGGCACCGCATAAAAATTCAGCACCCGGCGCCGCGGATACAGAATTTCAATCTCATGATATGTGGTCTGCGCACTGATCCCCTCCGGTCCGAAGAAATGGTCCCAGTCGATTTCGCGGATCAGACCGGACACCCGGATGCGGGACACATCGTCCGGAATCCCGAACATTTCCTTTGCCACGGCATTATGGTAGACCAGCCGGTAGCCGTCGTCTATGATGATGATTCCCTCCCGGATCGAATTGAATACCGACTCCATGAACCCGTGTTCACGGGACAGCAGATGCACGTAGGAATTGATGGAACCGGAATCCAGCGAATCCAGTTTGGATACAAATTTGGAGAAAAATTGATTTCTGGGCATAAATGACACACTTTCATTCAGAATCAGGATTGAAACATTTTGTCACACTATACCATGTTTGCGCCAAAAGTCAAGTTTGCTTTTTAGTCGGTTTATTCTTTTTTGGGCGGAAAAAACGGCTTTTTTATCGAAAAAATGCAAATAAATGATAAAAAAAACATTTTTTTGCACATTACCCCCTTCACAAAATTGATTTTTTGGTTATAATTATATATGTAATCAGTGCAGCAATGCACTCCGTGAGGGTTTTAACAAAAGGAATGGTGGGAAAAATGGCCGAGAAAGAAAAAGGCAAAGTCAAATGGTTCAACAACTCCAAAGGGTATGGCTTCATCGAACGTGCATCCGGTGATGACATCTTCCTGCATTACAGCTCCATCAAGGTGGACGGCTACCGGACTGTGAAAGAAGGTCAGGAAGTCGAATTCATCGTTACCAATGGCGCAAAAGGACTGCAGGCGGACGAAGTTGTTCCTTTGAACTGATCCCGTCTGTTTGACAGAGAAAACCCGGTTCGTCCACTGACTCGGACCGGGTTTTTCGTTTCTTTCCGGAAAAGTTCTGTATTCAGGATCGAAGCCGCGGATCCAGCACATCGCGCAAGGCATCTCCCAGCAGATTCAGCGCCAATACCAGCACAAACATGAATGCCGTGGCTCCGCCGACTTCCCACCAGATCCCGCGCCAGAGACGTTCCTGCCCGTCCGCGATCATCACGCCCCAGCTCGGCTCAAACTGTACACCCAGCCCCAGATAGCTCACAATCACTTCGGTCATCACCGCAAACGCAAAGCGCATGGTGAAGTAGACTATGATCAGATGGGCAAGATTCGGCAGAATATGACGCGTCAAAATCCGGAAATCACTCTGCCCCAGCGCACGCGCCGCCAGCACATACTGCCGGTCCCGCAGTTTCATGGTTTCCGCACGCACCACCCGGCAGAGCGCAACCCAGCCCGTCAGCCCGATTCCCAGATATACCGCCAGCATCCCCGGCTCTGTACGCAGACATCCCGCCAGCACAGCAAAGGCATATTCCAGCGGAGCATACAGAAAGCCTTTCGACACCAGCAGGGCAAATGCCAGAATGAACAGCAGGGACGGCATGGAGGCGAAGGTGCTGTAAATCCAGACCACCGCGTCATCTGTTTTCCCGCCGTAATATCCCGCAAGAATCCCCAGTGTTACCCCAACCAGTGCGGAAATCAGCGAAGCCGCCACCCCTACTTTGACCGCAGTCTTCGCGGCAAACACCGCCCGCAAAAAAACATCCCGTCCCAGATAATCGGTCCCCAGCCAATGCCGCCGCGACGGCGGTTCAAAACGTTCCGACAGATGACGCTGCTGATAGACCGGCTCCACTTTCCGTGCAGCACAGTACATGCCGTACCCTTCCGCAAAAACAGCCATCCCCAGATACAGCAGACACAACAGCAGTGCCGCCGCTGCGGCTTTCCGGCGGAGCAGACGTCCCAGCGTGTCTTTCCAAAAAGACTGCCGGCGCGGTATGGCGGCTTCAGGCATCCGGCTGCTCCGTATCTTTCGGAGTATGACGCGCACGCATCAGAAACACTTGCAGCAGAGATATTTCCGAAGGAGTAACTCCGTCAATGCGTCCCGCCTGCGCCAGGGTGCCCGGACGAACTTTCTGCAGTTTCATGCGGGATTCATTGCGCAGTCCGGGCAGTGAACTGTAATCAAAATCTTCCGGAATACGCCATGCTTCCAGTGCGCGCAAACGCCGGATCGCCTGCTCTTCCTGCCGCATATACCCTTCGTAATGCGCCTGTATCGCCAGATGACGAAGCACGCGGCGGTCAGTGGCATTTTCCGAGTCCAGACCGATTTCCGCCATTTCGAATTTCGGCGGTTCCGCCTCACAATCTCCTTTGCAGTCTTTCAGTGCATCCCACAGATTTCTTCCGGAACGGCGGATGCTCCGGCAGAGCGCTTCCGTCTTTTCACATTTTTCTGCATAAGCGCGGAAACGGTCGTACTTTTCCTGCGGCAACAGTCCCCATTCATATGCGGACGGACACAGCCGGAAATCCGCATTGTCCTGACGCAGCGACAGACGATGTTCCGCCCGGCTGGTGAACAGACGGTAGGGTTCCACGATTTCCTTGGTGGTGATGTCATCTGCCAGCACTCCCAGGTACGAGCTGTCGCGTCCCAATTCGACGCCATCCTTGCCGGCGGCATAACGCGCGGCATTCAGTCCGGCAAGCAGTCCCTGCCCCGCCGCTTCCTCATAACCGCTGGTCCCGTTGATCTGTCCCGCGTGATACAGCCCTTTCCACTTGCGGACATGCAGAGTGCGGTCGAGTTCTTCCGGGAAAACAAAATCATACTCAATGGCATACGCATACCGGGTAACTTTGGCATGTTCCAGACCGGGAATCGTCCGCAGAATTTTCAGCTGGATTTCCGGCGGCAGACTGGTGGACAGACCGTTCAGATAATATTCCCCGGTGTATTCCCCTTCCGGCTCCAGATAAATGTGATGTCGTTCGTGATCGGGAAAACGCACGATCTTGTCTTCGAACGATGGACAGTAACGCGTCCCGATACCGTGAATCAGCCCGTTGTACATGGGTGCCTTGTCCAGATTGGAACGGACCAGTTCCGCGGCGCGGGCATCGGTATGCGTCAGGTAACAGACCATGTTCTTGTCATGAGACTCCGGGCGGATGGAATCATCCGGAAAAAAACTGAACCGTTCATCGGCGTCTTCGGAAGGTTGCGTATCCAGACCGGAAAAATCAATGCTGGAGCCCAGCAGCCGCGGCGGAGTCCCCGTTTTCAGCCGACCGGTATGCAGATGAAGCTGCTCCCGGAAAGCCGCTGCCAAAGCAACGGACGGCGGATCACCGGCACGCCCGCCGGGAAAACTCCGCAAGCCGAAGTGCATCTTTCCCGCCAGAAACGTTCCGGTCGCAACCACAATGCTCTTGGATTTGTACAAATCGCCGAATTCCGTCTCCACACCGCAGACTGCATCCCCGTCCAGCAGAAACGAAGTAACCTGGGATTGCTTGATAGTGAGATTCGGGGTAAGTTCCAGCAGCCGCTTCATGGAGCGCTGATAAGCGACTTTATCGCACTGGGAACGCGGCGACCAGACCGCGGGTCCCTTGGTCCGGTTCAGCATTCTGAATTGAATGGAAGAAGCATCGGCAATCTGTCCCATTGCCCCGCCGAGGGCATCGATTTCGCGTACCAGATGACCTTTCGCAATGCCGCCGATACACGGGTTGCAGCTCATCTGGGCAATATGATCAAGGTTGATGGTCAGCATCAGAGTGGATGCGCCAAGCCGAGCCGAGGCATAAGCCGCCTCGCAGGCGGCATGTCCGCCGCCGATCACGATAACATCATAATATTCTTCCGGCATATTCCGATTTCTTTCTCATTTGATAATCCGGTAATATACCGCCCTTTTCCGCTTTTTTCATCCATCCGGCAACTTTTTTTTGAGATTTATATCATTTCTCACAGGCGGAACTCAGTCTTGTCTGCAAAAACTTCAGGCGTTTTTCCAGACTCTCACGATCCTTTTCCGATTTCCACAGATGATATTTCAATTGAATCTGCAAACATCGGATTTCTTCCGTCGTCAATACCGTTGAGGAAGCAATTCCGGCTTTATACTGCAAGCGATAATCATTCAACAGGCGCTCCAGACATTCCGACAATCGCTGCCGTATATTTTTCTTCGTATCAGCCTCCGATGAATCAGCCTCCAGACGAGCAAGCAACAGACGAATTTCCGCGTTCAGCAAGGTGGGAAGGGACGCTGTTCCGTTCTTAAATTCCAATTGCTTCTGCGTAAATTCCCTGGACAAAGTCTCGAATTCATCCGCAGCAATCACGATATCAGCGAACAATAACGATAACAGTAACATTCCGGTTTTCCAGCAAAACATGCGCATCCTCCTTTCCACAACGGTAACTTCGCCAAATATAACATGGATTCAACGCAATACAATTGAAAAAATCCGTTTTTTTCTGTCTCCGGCGTGTTTTTTCTGAAAAATGTGCTATACTGTTCCTGAAAGGAAAAGTCGCTGCCATGAATCATTATGAAATACTGGGCATTGATGCCGATTGCGGGTTTGCCGCTCTGAAAAAGGCATATTACCGCAAAGCGCGGGAATGTCATCCCGACCGTTTCGGCGGCGATCCGGAAAAAACCGAGCAGTTCAAACAGCTGGTCGAAGCATTCGTCACCCTTTCCGATCCGGAAAAACGCCGTCTCTATGATTCCGCACTCCGACCCGGACCTCGGTTTACCACCATCATTTCACAGGAAACCATCATGGACACCGATGCCGATGACACCCTGGAAGAACTCATTGTGGGCAATGACCCGCCCGCGGGTACCACCCTGTTCACGTTTTTCAGTGATCTGGAAAAAACTCTGGTGTTCATGACCAGCCGCGAAGCCCGCGACTGTTTCGAAAAAAGAAAATTCCGCACCGCCGCCAGACTTTACGAAAAACTGGTCATCCTGGCGCCGGTCAATATTCTGTACCGCGTCTATCTGGCACGCTGTCTTACCCGGCTTCAACGTTATCGGCAGGCAGCGGTTCATTATAAGGCGGCTCTGGCAGTCGGACGACACCGGGACCCGCCGCAGCATCTGCTTCGGGTGCAATATGAACTTAAACAGCTGAACCGGAAACGTCTGCCGTTTTTTGCGCGGCTGCGGAAACTTTTCCAGCCGGATGATCCGAACGTGTTCCGCTCTCCCGAAGAAGAAATGATTGCCGCCGCAGAACGCGAAATGGCACGGATGCTTTCCGCAGAAAAACAACTCGCCGAACAGAAAAACCGGAAACGTCTTTCCCGCTGAAACAAAGCCGGACAAACAGAACTGGACGGCAAAAAAAAACCAGAGCCGAAGCCCTGGTCTTTTTTGTAAACAGAATCTGATGAATCAGACCGTTTTGCCGGAGATCACGCCGTGGCCCTTGAATGTACGGGTCGGGGCAAATTCACCGAGACGATGTCCGACCATGTTTTCAGTCACAAACACCGTGGTGAAGGTTTTGCCGTTATGCACATTGAAGGTGAAACCAACGAAGTCCGGAATGATCATGGAACGGCGCGACCAAGTCTTGATCGGCTTTTTGGCTCCGCTCTTATCCATTCTCTGAACTTTTTCGATCACGTGGGCATCCACAAAGGGACCTTTTTTAATTGATCTGGCCATGGTTTACTTCTTCCTCCGTTCAACAATGAATTTCGAACTCGGCTTCTTCGGATGGCGGGTGAGCTTGCCTTTGGCGAGCTGGCCCCACGGAGAGACCGGATGACCGCCGCCGCTGGACCGACCTTCACCACCGCCCATCGGATGGTCAACCGGGTTCTGGACAACGCCGCGGACATGCGGACGGAAACCAAGGTAACGCTTCTTGCCGGCTTTACCCATATCGGCATTCATGTAATCCACATTGCCGACCTGACCGATGGTGGCTTTGCATTCCAGATTGACCATGCGGACTTCTCCGCTCGGCAGTTTGATCTGGGCATAATCACCGTCTTTGGCGCGCAGGGTGGCAACCTGACCGGCTGCACGGACCAGGCTGGCGCCTTTGCCCGGAGACAGTTCGATGTTGTGGATCTGGACGCCCAGCGGAATGTTGCGCAGTTTGAACGCGTTGCCCGGCTGAATTTCACCCTTGTCGCCGGAAATCACTTTCTGGCCGACTTTCATCCCGACCGGAGCCAGGATGTAGGATTTCACACCGTCGCTGTAAGCAATCAGGGCGATGAACGCAGAACGGTTCGGATCGTATTCGATGTGCTGAACCGTTGCTTCGATTCCGTCTTTGTTGCGGCGGAAGTCAACCATGCGGTAGGTGCGCTTGTTGCCGCTGCCGCGGAAACGGGTCGTGATACGTCCCATATTGTTGCGGCCGCCGGTGGACTTTTTGCCTTTGCAAAGGCTCTTTTCAGGAGTCTGACGGGTCAGTTCGGAATAATCAACAACCGAGCTGCCGCGCAGGCTCTTCGTAATAGGTCTGAAAGTTTTAATAGGCATCTTTCGTCTCCTTATGCAAGGTCAATGGAGCCTTCGGCGAGGGTGACGACTGCCTTCTTCCAACTGGCACGACGGCCGGGAATCGGGGATCTGCCCGCGCGTTTGAGCTTGCCCATAAAGTTGAGAACATTAACGGATTTGACCTTCACACCGTAGATTTCCTCAATCGCCGCCGCAACTTCCAGCTTCGTGGCTTTCACGGCAACGCGGAACGCGTATTTGTTCTGCTCTTTCAGCAGCGCGCTCTTTTCGGTCATCATAAGATGCTTGACAATATCGTAAGGACTGTTAAACTTCATTTTCCTGTTCTCCCTTATGCCAGACGCTTGACAAATGCGTCAAGAGCTTCTTTGGTGAAAAGGATCTTGTCCGCCAGAAGAACATAGTAAGTGTTCACGCTCGTTGCTTTGAGAGTGAAGACCATGTTCATGTTTCCAGCAGCGCGTTCCAGATTCTCATCATATTCCGGCACAGCGACCAGCACTTTGGAGTCGTCCAGCTTCAGGGCTTTCAGAACACCGGCAAAATTCTTGGTCTTGAAATCCGGCAGATTCAGAGAATCAACCACAATCACCGATTTTTCCTGAAGGCAGTCGGAAAACGCACGCTTCAGCGCCAGTTTACGAACCTTCTGATTCAGCTTGATGGAGAAATCGCGGGGCTTCGGACCGAACGCAATACCACCGTGACGCCAAACCGGGTTGCGGGTTTCGCCGGCACGGGCGCGGCCTCCGCCTTTCTGTTTGAACGGCTTCTTGCCTGTTCCGGCCACTTCAGCACGGGTCTTGGTCGAAGCAGTACCCGCACGGGTTTCCGCCAGAAATCCAACAACCGCGTCATGAACAGCCTGTGTGCCCTTTTCGAGCTCGATGCAGGAATCGTCGATGGTATAATCCCCGACCTTCTCCCCCTTCATATTCAGTATGTCAATCACAATAGACATTTTTTCACCTGTCAGTTATTGGGGATTATTTCTTTTTGGCTTTCTTGACAATGAGAGTATTTCCATTGGGACCCGGAACGGCTCCGCGAACAAAAATCAAATTCTCATCAGCAGAAACTTTCACGACACGCAAATTCTGCACCGTAATGCTGGAATTGCCGAGCTGACCAGGCATCTTCTTGCCCTTGATGATGTTGCCGGGTTTTTCACGGCAGCCAATTGAACCGGGTTTCCGGTGCCATCCACCGCCGTGACCGTCACGACCGCCGGCAAAGTGATGACGCTTCATAACGCCCTGGTATCCTTTACCTTTGGTCACGCCGGAAATATCCAGAAACTCGCCTTCGGCAAAGATGTCCGCCTTGATCTGGGAACCGATTTCATTCGCAGGATCTTCATCGGCACGGAATTCACGGATAAACGCCGGCGGATTCGCCGCCAGTCCCGCTTTCGTCACATTCCCGATGACAGATTTAGAGGTGTTTTTCACCTTCTTTTCCCCAAAACCGACCTGAAGGGCAGAATACCCGTCACGTTCTTTGGTCTTGACGCCGACGACCACACACGGGCCGGCTTCAATGACGGTCACGGGAATCAGAATTCCCTTGTCGTCATAGACCTGCGTCATACCGACTTTCTTTCCGATTAAACCTTTCATTTTGCTCCTTTCAGGCACATGTCCTCTCGGAAAAAGAACCTTGGTGCCAAAAATGCTTTTTTATTATAACTGATTTCGCAATCAGTTGCCAATTTTGATCGAAATATCAACACCGGCGGGAAGATTGAGCTTCTTCAGCTCGTCAACCGTCTTCGCAGTCGGTTTGATGATGTCCATCAGACGCTTGTGCGTTCTGATTTCAAACTGATCCATGGACTTTTTGTCAACATGGGGTGAACGGTTGACCGTATAACGTTCAACACGCATCGGCAACGGAATCGGACCGGCAACCACGGAACCGGTTCTGCGGGCGGTATTGAGAATCTCAGATACCGACTGATCGAGAATGCGGTGCTCGTAGGCCTGAAGCTTAATGCGGATCTTCTGGGCCGATTTCGAGGATGAAGTTTTCGTACTCATTTACTCGTTTTCTCCACTATTTTCTTCTGAATTGCATCTGGTACACGTTCAAATATGAAGGGTTCCATTGTATAGGAAGCTCTTCCTTTGGACAGAGAACGGATCGAGGTCGCGTAACCGAACAGTTCCGCCAGCGGAATGTTCGCAAGCACGCGGGTTGCCGTTTCCTGGGTTTCAATTTCCACGATAGAACCGCGGCGGGAAGAAATATCACCGATAATGTCACCCATGTTTTCATCCGGAGTGGTGATCTCAACCTTCATGATCGGTTCAAGAAGAACCAGTCCCGCTTTACGGGCAGCATCCTTCAAGCCCATGGAGGCAGCAATCTTGAACGCCATTTCCGACGAGTCGACCGGGTGATAAGATCCATCGACAATATCCACATGGAAGTCCGTCAGAGGATAACCGGCAAGCACACCCGTCTGGGCTGCTTCACGAATACCCTGTTCGATCGGCTTGATAAATTCTTTCGGAATGTTGCCGCCGACCACTTTGTTTTCGATCGTGATGCCATGACCGCGTTCCATCGGAGTGAGGGACAGGATACAATGACCGTACTGACCGCGACCGCCCGACTGACGCACAAACTTGGAGTCGGCAGTTGCAGGTTTGAGAACGGCTTCACGATAGGCGACTTCCGGCTGACCGGCGTTCGCGTCCACATTGAATTCGCGGCGGAGACGGTCCATAATGATTTCCAGGTGAAGTTCACCCATACCGGAAATAATGGTCTGACCGGTTTCCGTATCGCTCTTCATGGTGAAGGTCGGGTCTTCGTCAGACAGCGCACCGAGCGCACCGTACAGTTTATCGCGGTCGCTGGAAGTTTTGGGTTCAACCGCAATCGAGATAACCGGTTCCGGGAAGTGCATGGATTCCAGAACGATCGGGTCGCTTTCATCACACAGGGTATCACCGGTGGTCACGTTCTTGAAACCGACAGCGGCAGCAATGTCGCCGCAGAAAATTTCTTCGCATTCTTCACGGTGGTTGGCGTGCATCAGCAACAGACGTCCGAGACGTTCACGTTTACGCGTTCTGGGATTGTAAGCAGTAGCACCGCGCACCGCCACGCCGGAATAAACGCGGAAGAACACCAGACGTCCGACAAACGGGTCGCTCATGATCTTGAATGCCAAAGCTGCGAACGGCTTGTCGTCACCGACCGTGCGAATCATCGGCTCTTCCGTATCCGGATTCATGCCTTTGGTTTCCCAGATATCAACAGGAGACGGCAAATAATCCACAACGGCATCCAGCAGGAACTGAACACCTTTGTTCTTGAATGCGGAACCGCAATAGGCAGGAACCAGACGTCCAGCCAGAACAGCTTTACGCAGACCAGCCTGAATCTGTTCGACGTTCGGGGTCTCGTCATTCAGGAAGATTTCCATGATTTCTTCGTCGACTTCAGCAACGCTTTCAATCAGGTGGGTGCGCTTTTCCTTCAGCATTTCCACCATATCTTCCGGAACCGGGATTTCGTCAAATTTCATGCCGTCATCGCCGCCGAACTTGTAGGCCTTCTCATGAAGGACGTCAATCAAACCGGAGAAATTCGCTTCGGCACCGATCGGCAGCACCATCGGAACAACCGTCACACCGAGTTTCTTGTGCATGTCTTCGACAACTTTGAAGAAGTTGGCACCGGTACGGTCCATCTTGTTGACGAACGCGAGGGTCGGCACTTTGTATTTCTTCGCCTGACGCCAGACGGTTTCAGTCTGAGGCTGAACACCGCCGACGGCGCAAAACACACCAACAGCACCATCAAGCACGCGGAGGGAGCGTTCGACTTCAGCAGTGAAGTCCACGTGCCCAGGAGTGTCGATCAAGTTGATGCGGCAGTGTCTCCAGTAGCAGGTAGTAGCTGCAGAAGTAATGGTAATACCGCGTTCCTGCTCCTGGACCATCCAGTCCATGGTGGCATTGCCTTCATGAACTTCGCCCAGCTTGTGGTTAACGCCAGTGTAATAAAGAATACGCTCGGAAAGAGTGGTCTTTCCGGCATCGATGTGAGCCATAATGCCGATATTGCGCGTAGCGGCAATCGGAGTTTTCCGTTTCGGCGACTCTTTGTAGTCTACGTTTACTTGATGTTCTGTCATAGTCGTATTGTCATGACATCGCTGATGTGCTTTGCAACAGGCTGTTCATTACCATCTGTAATGAGCAAACGCCTTGTTGGCCTGCGCCATCTTGTGAGTGTCGTCTTTCTTTTTAATAGAGGAACCAGTGTTGTCAAAAGCGTCGAGCAGTTCAGATGCGAGGGCCTGCATCATGGATTTGCCCTTTTTGGCCTGAGAATAGGTCACGATCCAGCGCATTGCCAGAGCAACCTGACGTTCAGCGGGAACGTCCAGGGGGACCTGATAAGTGGCACCGCCGACACGACGGCTCTTGACTTCCAGTTTCGGTTTGACATTCTCCACCGCCTGCAGAAAAACTTCCAGCGGCTCCATGTCTTTCTTTTTCGATTTGATCACATCGAAAGCCCCGTAGACAATGCTCTGGGCAACAGTTTTCTTGCCGTTGCGCATGAGAGTATTGATGAGGCGCGCGACCAACTCGCTATTGTACTTCACGTCGGGCGTGAGTTCTCTTTTTGTGATTCTGCGTCTTCTCATTGTGTTTCCAACATCCTCGATGATTTACACTTATTCAGTGTTGATTATTTTTTCTTGGCAGGAGCATCCGCTTTCGGGGTCTTGGCTCCGTATTTGGAACGGCCCTGTTTACGGCCTTCCACACCGAGGGAGTCCAGTGCACCGCGGATGATGTGATAACGCACACCGGGAAGGTCACGAACCCTTCCGCCCTTGATCAGGACCACAGAGTGTTCCTGAAGGTTATGGCCTTCGCCACCGATGTAGGCAGTCACTTCAACTCCGTTGGTCAGACGCACTCTGGCGATTTTGCGCAAAGCAGAGTTCGGCTTTTTCGGGGTTCTGGTTGTAACCTGCATACAAACGCCGCGTCTCTGCGGACACTTCATCAGTGCCTTCGACTTGCTTTTCGCAACTTTCGAGCTGCGGCCCGATTTCACCAGTTGATTAATGGTCGGCATGTTCTCCTTCACCTATTCGCAATTGTTGCAGTTATGAATGACAAAACGGATATATAATGTAACGCTCCGTCTGCATTTTTCAACTGCGGATTTCATTTTTTTCAAAAAAAATCTGATTTTTTGTCAGAACAGCCCCGTCTCCCTTCCGGAAGACGGGTTGTTTTCACTCAGTCGTTTTCGTTCTCGTAATCCTTCGTCGGATCAAATTCGCTGTCATCGATGTCATCATCGAAAACACCGGACTGTTCATCGTCGAAGTCATCGAGAAAATCGTCCGTTTCCGATTTTCCGACAAAATCCTCATCTTCGTCCACAACACTGTTGTTGGCGAAAATCTCGTCCATTTCTTCGTCGTCTCCTCCGAAATCAATGTTTTCGAGTTTTTCATCTTCGTGCTGCGGTTCCTGTTCTTCAGGCGGACGTTCAACCGGAATCTCCACGCCCAGTTTGGTCATGTGCAGATTCTGGAATTTTTCCGCTCCGGTACCGGCCGGAATGAGGTGTCCCGTAATCACATTTTCCTTGAAACCGCGAAGAACGTCCACCTTCCCCAGTGTAGCCGCATCCGTCAGAATACGGGTAGTATCCTGGAACGACGCCGAGGAGATGAAACTTTCTGTTTCAAGGGATGCTTTCGCGATACCCTGAAGGACCGGTTCGCCTTCGGCGGGTTTTCTGCCCAGCCGACGCGCTTCTTCATTCGCATGGAGGAATGCATAACGGTCCACCTGCTCACCGGCCAGGAAGGGAGTATCTCCCTGATCCACGATGCGGATTTTCTGCATCATCTGACGAATGATGATTTCAATATGTTTATCATTGATTTCCACACCCTGCGCCCGGTAGACCTTCTGGATTTCGTTAACAATGTAACGCTGCAACTCGTGAGGTCCGCAGATTTCGAGCAGTTTCTGAGGAATAATGGAACCAACGGTCAATTTCTGGCCTTTCCGCACAAAATCGCCTTTGCCGACGATCAGGTGTTTGGAGGTCGGAATGCTGTGTTCTTCGTACACATCCTTGTTATCCGGATCGCGAACGATGATGAGCTGACGCCCCTTCACGTTCTTGCCTTTATCAACGATACCGTCGATACGGGCGATCTCAGCGACTTCTTTCGGCATACGGGCTTCAAACAACTCGGCAACACGCGGAAGACCTCCGGTGATGTCGCGGTTTTTCTGCTGCGAACGCGGCACACGTGCCAGCGTCATGCCGGGGTAAACTTTTTCGCCGCGCTTGACCATCAGCAGAGCGCCGGTCGGCAGCGGATAGTTCGAAATCAGTTCACCGTTCTTGTCATTGATCACAACCTGCGGGAGCAAGTCTTCGCGGTGTTCCATGACGGACAATTCTTCGATACCGCCACGTTCACTGCGGCTCAGCGTCACGCCTTCGACAATATCATGCAGCGCGACGATACCCGATTCTTCCGCAATGATCGGCATCTGGTACGCATCCCACGTGGCAATCTTTTCTCTCGGCTTCACCTTGTCGCCGTCTTTCTTGAACAGAACAGCACCCACTTCAGCCTGATAGCGGTCGATTTCCGCATCCTTCACAGCATCCGACCAGAAATCGTAATCCTGTGCGAACGTGGAGCCCATCACCTGTGCTTCCAGACGGACGCGTTCACGCGCCTGCGCTTCCGCTTCCTTCGCCTTGGCTTCGTCGTAAACCACGATGAAACCGTTCTTGTTGACGACCAGAGTGTTGCCTTTCTGATCCGTCACCAGACGCAGGTTTTCAAAACGGACAGTACCGGACTGACGAGCCACGATCACCGGTTCCTTGCCGCCACCGGAAGAAATACCGCCGATGTGGAACGTTCTCATGGTCAGCTGTGTACCAGGTTCACCGATGGACTGAGCGGCAATGATACCCAGGGCATCACCAATTTCCGCATCTTTGTCCGTCGCCAGGTTTTTGCCATAGCATTTCACGCACACGCCATGTTCAACATCGCAGGTCAGAACAGACCGGATCAGAACTTTGGTGATGCCGCGTTTTTCAATCAGATCAGCACGCTCCGGAGTGAATTCCTCACCGGCGCGCACAATGTAGCTTCCGTCCGTTTTGGCAGGGTCACGAATGTCCTGCGCACTGTAACGGCCCAGCAGACGAGCCTTCAGCGGAAGCATCACATCATCACCGTCGATGATTGCTTCAACGTAAATACCTTTGAGCGTACCGCAATCTTCGCTGCGGCAGATAATATCCTGCGCAACGTCAACCAGCTTACGGGTCATGTAACCGGAGTCAGCGGTTTTCAGAGCGGTATCAGCCAGACCTTTACGGGCGCCGTGGGTACTGATGAAGTATTCCAGCACGGTCAGACCTTCACGGAAGCTCGACAGAATCGGCCGTTCGATAATTTCACCGGACGGCTTGGTCATCAGACCGCGCATACCGGCCAGCTGTTTGATCTGGTCCTTACTGCCTCGCGCTCCGGAATCCAACATGGCGTACACCGGGTTGAGTTCCTTGCGGCTGGCTTCTTCCACTTCTTTGGTCAGTTCGTCTGCCACAGTGTTGGCGGTCTTGGTCCATGCGTCAACGACCTGGTTGTGCCGTTCACCGACAGTCAGGAAGCCGTCATCATACTTTTTATTGATTTCGGCAATGCGTTCGCGTGTTTCCGCCACCAGTTCCGGTTTCCGTTTCGGAATCAGCATGTCCGCCACCGAAATCGAGAATCCAGCCACGGTTGCATATTTGTAACCGAGATTTTTCAGTTTATCCAGCAGTTCGATGGTTTTGTCATGACCGGTATATTCATACGCTTCCGCAATCAGACGGCCAATGTCTTTCTTCTTCGCCGGTTTGTTGTAGAAGCCCAGCACGCGTTCCCAGATACCGTTGAAGATGCAGCGGCCGGGAGTCGTAATGATGAACTTGTCCGTGGCGTTGCCGCGCGGAGTTTCCACGCCGTAATCCGGGTTCGGGATCTTGATCGCATCATGAATCTTGATGTAACCGGAATCCAGAGCAAACAGCACTTCATGCACATCTTTGAACAGACGGATCCGCTCTTTGTTGCGCGGATCAATCGTCAGATAATACACACCCAGCGTAATATCCTGCGTCGGCGTTGTAATCGGCTTGCCGCTGGCAGGCGAGAAGATGTTGTTGGAAGACAGCATCAGCAGTTTGCATTCCAGCTGAGCAGCCGGAGACAACGGCACATGCACTGCCATCTGGTCACCGTCGAAGTCCGCGTTGTACGCAGTACACACCAACGGGTGCAGACGAATGGCGGAACCTTCAATCAGAATCGGATCGAACGCCTGAATACTCAGACGGTGCAGCGTAGGCGCACGGTTCAGCATCACCGGATGCCCCTTCGTCACTTCTTCCAGAATATCCCAGACGACCGGTTCTCCGCGTTCAATCATCTTTTTCGCACCGCGAACCGTATGGGCATGACCGCGGTCTTTCAAATGACGGATGATGAACGGTTCAAACAGAATCAGAGCCATTTTCTTGGGCAGACCGCACTGCATCAGTTTCAGTTCCGGTCCGACAACGATCACCGAACGGCCGGAATAGTCAACACGCTTACCCAGCAGGTTCTGACGGAAACGTCCCTGCTTGCCTTTGAGCATATCGCTCAAGCTCTTCAGCGGACGGTTGCCCGCGCCCGTAACCGGACGGCCATGGCGGCCGTTGTCCATCAGGGCGTCAACCGCTTCCTGAAGCATACGTTTTTCGTTGCGGATAATCACTTCCGGCGTACGCAGCTGCAGCAGGTTTTTCAAACGGCTGTTGCGGTTGATGACACGGCGGTAGAGGTCGTTCAGGTCGGAGGTCGCGAACCGGCCGCCTTCCAGCGGAACCAGCGGACGCAGATCCGGCGGAATAACCGGAAGAACTTCCATGATCATCCATTCAGGACGGGAACCGCTCTTGATGAATCCTTCAACCAGACGCAGACGTTTGGACAGTTTTTTGCGGGTTGCCTTGTTATTGGTTTTGGTCAGCTCGACTTCCAGTTCGGCATGGAGCGATTCCAGATCAATGTTCTGCAGCAGAGCACGGATCGCGGGCGCACCCATTTCAGCCTGGAATGCATCCCCGTAATCATCACGCGCCTGACGGTAGTTGATGTCGGTCAGGGAATCACCCAGTTTCAGCGGGGTGTCGCCCGGATCAACAACGACCCAGTCTTCATAATAGATAATGCGTTCCAGTGTACGCGCCGTCATATCCAGCATCAGACCGATACGGCTCGGCATACACTTGAAGAACCAGATATGGGAGACCGGCACAGCCAGTTCAATGTGTCCCATGCGCTCACGTCTCACCTTGCACTGGGTCACTTCCACACCACAGCGGTCGCAGATGATCCCTTTGTTCTTCACGCGTTTATATTTTCCGCAGGAACATTCCCAATCCTTCTGAGGACCGAAAATGCGTTCGCAGAACAGACCGCCCTTTTCCGGCTTGAAGCTCCGGTAATTGATGGTTTCCGGATTCTTGACCTCGCCGTGGCTCCAGGAACGAATGACCTCCGGAGAAGCGACTTTGATCGTCACCACTTCGAAAGCACTCATGCCGGAAAGCTGCTGAGCACTCAATTCTCGGTTGTTGTATGAATTGTCAATCACTTTGGATTCCTCCGCTTAAATTTATTTCGGAGACTCTGTCCGCTTGACCGTGCGGACATCGAGGCCCAGGCTTTGCATTTCCTTCAGCAGCACGTTGAACGATTCAGGACGTCCCGCATCCAGAATATTCTTGCCGCGGACAATGGATTCGTAAATCCGTGCGCGTCCGGTAACGTCGTCGCTCTTTACCGTCAACATTTCCTGCAGGGTATGCGCCGCACCATACGCTTCCAGCGCCCACACTTCCATTTCTCCGAAACGCTGACCGCCGTGCTGTGCCTTACCGCCCAGAGGCTGCTGCGTAACCAGAGAATACGGTCCGACTGCACGGGCGTGAATCTTATTCGCCACCAGGTGGTCCAGCTTCAGCATGTAAATCTGACCGACCATAACCCGCTGGTCAAACTTGTCGCCGGTACGACCGTCAAAGACATCCGTCTTGCCGTCGTATTCGTTGACACCGTTTTTCATCCGGAAGCCCCAGTTGTAATTCTTGCCGACTTTTTCGTTGGCTTCCTTCATCATGTCCACGATCTTCTCTTCCTGAATACCGTCGAACACCGGAGTCGCCACTTTGATTCCGAGCATCTTTGCAGCCCAGCCCAGGTGGGTTTCCAGAACCTGTCCGATATTCATTCGGCTCGGCACGCCCAGCGGATTCAGCACAATGTCAACCGGCGTTCCGTCTTTCAGGAACGGCATGTCTTCCACCGGAACAATACGGGAAACAATACCCTTGTTACCGTGGCGTCCTGCCATCTTGTCGCCCACCTGAATCTTGCGTTTGGAGGCAACGTAGACTTTGACTTTCTTGATGGCTCCGGTTTCATCCGAAACACCGTTGGCAAGAGAAGCCAGCGATTCGTCACGGTTGCGTTCCAGCACATCAAAACGCGGCTTGAAGGTGTCAATCACTTTCATGATGGCATCTTTGGTCGGACAATCTTCCATGCGGAAGGAGTCATACTGATTCGCCAGTTTGATGATCGACGGACGCGTAACTTTGCGGTTCGAAGAAATCAGAATAGCGTCATCCTTGCCGGCTGCGGCATCATAAATCGGGCTCGGCAGTTTCTGCTGGAACAGAATGGCGGAAAGTTTTTCAGCCAGTTCATCCACCAGCGCAGAACGCTGTTCCTTATACTGATCCTTCACATGTTTCGTCTGACGTTTGCGTTCCTGATTCGTCATATTCTGACGGTTCGGATCTTTGGCGTATTCAATACGGACATCCATCACGATGCCGCCCTTGCCGCTCTGAACATACAGACTGGAATCTTTCACATCCGCAGCTTTTTCACCGAAAATGGCGCGCAGCAGACGTTCTTCCGGAGCAAGTTCCGTTTCCGACTTCGGCGTAATTTTACCCACCAGAATATCGCCGGGTTTCACTTCCGCACCCAGACGAACCACACCGTCAACACCCAGATTCTTCAGCAGATCTTCACTGACGTTCGGAATATCGCAGGTGATTTCTTCCGGTCCCAGTTTGGTGTCACGGCTGGTGATCTCGAATTCATCAATATGAATACTGGTGAACACGTCCTCTTTAACCAGACGTTCACTCAGCACAATCGCGTCTTCGAAGTTATATCCGCACCACGGCATGAAGGCAACAAAGACGTTTTTGCCCAGCGCAAGTTCGCCCTGGTCGGTTGCAGCACCGTCGGCAATCGAATCACCGACTTTGATGACCTGACCATGTTTCACAATCGGACGCTGATTGATGCAGGTTCCGGCATTGCTGCGCAGGAACTTCACCAGCTTATAAACTTGCGGATTCGGGTCAGCAGTGGTATCCAGCGGCTTACCGTCAGTCGTTGTAACGACCTGTGCAGAAGAAACTTCCGCCACAATACCGTCAGCTTTTGCAGAAGTTACCGCACGGGAGTCAACCGCAACTTTGCGTTCCATGCCGGTTCCGACATACGGTGATTCCGTAACCAGCAGAGGAACTGCCTGACGCTGCATGTTCGATCCCATCAG
>ERZ1034992.357-NODE-357-length-26868-cov-6.667214_pt1 | contig 26868 bp, 22 predicted proteins | sample MGYA00520695_ERZ1034992 | MGnify/ENA primary metagenome ERZ1034992 (study PRJEB33766, sample SAMN09781778) | gut metagenome | biome: gut microbiome | host: Homo sapiens | place: Madagascar | study: EMG produced TPA metagenomics assembly of the PRJNA485056 data set...
CGACAGTGGAGTTTGCATAGACATTGCCAGTGTTGTTGTAGTGCCACTGCATCCTCTGCGAGCGGACACTCTCGTTGAAAGGGAAAGGAGTATTCCTTGCCGATGAATATGCCCTCGTGGCGACCGGTTCCTCATTTTCCGCCGCCGTTGCTTTTGAATATGCCGACACGGCCGTCGGGATGGAATATTCAATGACCTCCACCCCGTCGCATCCTGAGAGCATTTCCGCCACTTCCTTCGCTGGAACAGTCTCATCATACTTGGCTATGAACCATCTGTCCAGTCCTTCCTTTCTGGTTCGCGCCTCGAACCGTCCGCATGAAGGGAACAGGCGGTCGAAGCTGACAGAGCCGACTGTCATCAGAACCCTGTCGATCTGTGTGTTGCCGGAGGTCACGCCTCCCGCCCTTGTGATAGTCTCGTCCGCGGCTCCGGCCTTCATCTTCACGATGATCTCGCCTTGGATGGCCGCTTCCGGCGAAAAGACAACGATAGGCCCGCTGTCTTCCGACCCAGGCCCATTGTTCTCATTTCCACCGATTCCGTTGCACCCCGCCAACGTGATGAGCAGCGGAGCGATTGTCAAGAATCCGTTTTTCATTATTGATTGTTAAAAGTTTATTCTTTCACGCATCTTACCTGACCGGTATAGACTTGCGCCCTTGTCTCGTATGATGCCCAATAGCCATTGAACGCCGCCACATAGTGGGCACAGTTCTGGTTTTTGCCCTCGTCAGTGTCAAACACCTTCTCCTGGCTTGTCAGGTAGAATGTCTGTCCGCTGGCGTAGTTGTAAGGCGTTGTTCCCGGGAGCGAGTATGCTGATGGATAGATGTTGCCGGCCATCGGGTAGAAGTCCCCGGTCTGCCTCCAGACACGGCCGCAGTCTTTCTCGGCGTTCCAAAGGAAATCACTGCTGATTCCCGTCTCGTCATATTCATTGTGCCTGCCGCCTGTCTTGATGCTTTCATTGCCGACCGCGGTTCCCCACATGTTCTTTCCCGGCACCTTGTAGCCTGGAGGACACGGATCGAAAATGGTCTTCTCCTCACCCCAGAGTCCAGGTTGTACGCTGTCCTTGTCAGATGAGCTGATGTACCATGAGTAACCGCTTGAGTAGTAACTTACAAGAAATCTCATCGGATGCTCAGCCGAGAACGGAATGTTGCCGGGAGCCGAGAACATTGCCTTTGACTTGAATTTGGAGTCGATCTCCCACTCTCCGGTGCCGTCACCGACTTCTTTGTTCTGCTTGTTCCATTCCGGTTTGTTATCGCAATAGTCCTTTGCGTTCTCGTAGTCGGTGATTCCGCTGTAATCCGCATAAGGTGAACGTGAAGGGATGAACGGATCCTTTCTGCCCATCTGGTAGATCATGCCTCTGTTGTCTATGTCCATCGGAGTGTTGTTGAGCGCACCAAGGTTTCTGTCCATGATCTGCGCGATGACATTGCCTTCCGGACCTATGTGGTCATGTGTGGTGACCTCGTTGTCAGTCACCCAGATGTGCCAGCTCCATAGTACCTTGCCCTTGGCGTTCTTTACGGCGATGAGGGCGTTACCCTCGCTTCTGCCGGTCGAGAATGAGATGTAGCCCGCGCCATAAGCCGGTGTTCCATCAATGATCTCGTAGGACATCGTGCGGTCACCGTCGTTTCTGGCTTCCCAGAGCAGTTCGGCATAGGCGACATCCTTGATCCCAAGTCCTTCGCTTTCGATGTACTTGCTCTTGCCGTCCTTGCCGCCGTTGCCTTTGATGTCAGCGCGGAATTTGTAAGCGCTGTTTGTGTGAGCGATGTAGCAGTTCGCCGTGCCGGCCGCACTGAGGTCTATGGCGTCATCGGCCCTTTGGGTGATTTTCAGTGAAACCTCCTTGGACTTATCGCCTCTCACGGCTGTAACCTTTATGTCATCGGTCTTCACGGAACCGTTGTTTGCCTGAGCCTCCACAACGAGACAACTGTCCGCATCGACACTGACCGCGAACCAGTCTCCAGACTGCGCTGTGTAATTCCAGCTCGTGGCGTTGGTCGCCATTGTGACAAGAGCCTTGCCACCTTCCTTGTCAAACACGATCTTGGAATCTGAAGGCTGGAGGAAAAGCGGGGCCTCGTAGGAGTCCGGGCCGACCTTTGTGGTCTCCGTGCAGCCGGCAGCCATTCCGGCCGCCAGAATCATCGGTATGATATATTTGAGTTTCATATTCTAAAATGATTAAAGATTAATTACCCTTGCAGATGTCCGGAATCTGACCATAGTCCGTCAGTTTTGTGCATCCCCTGAAAGCGTTTTGGAGGTATGACAAGGCAACGAACCCTGATGCTTCCAGGTTCTCGTTAGTCCTGTCGTAGAGATGGTACTTGACTCCGTTCACTACCGTGTAAGGTGATTCCCCGCTCAATGAGACGCAACCGTCGAACAAATAGTTGATGTTGGTCGCGGCCTTGAAATTGTCGAATGTCCCGACAGGAATGGTCTCAAGTGCCGAACAGCCTTGGAACACGTAGGTGAGAAGCTTGACTTTTTCCGGGTTGATGAAGACGTTATCTCCGACTTCCCTAAGTGATGTGCATCCGGAGAAAATATAACTTATGTTGGCGTTGCCGAATTTACAGTTAATGACCTCCGATCCTATTTTCTCAATCCCTGTGCACCCGTTGAACGCATAGGTGTAGTTGATGATCTTCTCGTTGTTCTTGAACAGTCCGGAAGGCACCTCCTTGAGACTCGTGCAGTTCTGGAATATCTTCATCACGGTTCCGGAAGCCGCGTTGACACCGCTGAACGCGTCAGGCGCGATCGTTGCCAGCGATGAGCAGTCTGCGAACATCGAGGTCAAGGTCTTTGTCTTTGTTGTCGTGCCGAACAGACCTGCGGGCACGGCCTGAAGAGCGGTGCAGTTCTGGAAACAGCTTTGAACCGTGGTAGCATTGGTGTTTTTGGCGAACAATCTTTCAGGGATTGTCTTCAATGAGGTGCATCCGTAGAATGTCTTGTTGAATGAATCCGCACCGGTAAGTCCGTCAAAGAATCCGGCTGGAATGCTCATGAGAGCCGTACAGCCCTCAAAGGTGGACTCAAAGTTGGTTTTGCTAGTGCCGGCCCCGAAAATCTTGCCTACAGTAGCGAGCGATGTGCAGCCCTTGAACGCGGTCTTGTAGGTGGTCACCTTTTTGTTCTTCGCGAACAGACCGTCAGGGACGCTGGCCAAAGACGCGCATCCAGAAAACGCTCCCTCGAAAGAGGTGGTATTGACGATTGCCTCAAACAATCCTGCGGGTACCGACTGGATTCCGGAGTTGGAGAAAACCTCCTTGGCATTTGTAACCCCGGCAAGTTCCGCTAACGCTCCCTCCGGAATAGCCTTGAGATTCGTGCATCCGTAGAACAGACCGGAGATGTTCGTCACTTTCCCGCAACCTTTGAAAGCGTTTTCCGCAACTTTTGCCAGACTGACACAACCTTTGAACAGATTGGAGATGTTTTTGTTTGCGTCACAACCTTCAAAGAGGTTGTCTCCGATTTCTGTGATTCCTGTGCAGCCTTGGAAAACTCCAGCGAAGGATGTCACTTTGGCCAATCCCTTGAAAACTCCGGCTGGGATTGACTTAAGTGCGGTGCATCCGCTGAACGCGCTTGAGAAGGAAGTTACCGCCGCGGCGTCCTTGAACAGGTCTGACGGAATGCTCTCAAGAGAGGAGCAGCCGTTGAATATACTGTTGAGCGCTGTGATTCTTGTGAATCCGTCCAGAATTCCGGCCGGGATTTCCTTCAGCGACGAGCAGCCTTGGAAAATCATGTTCATTCCGGCACCCCTCTTGCCATAGACGACACCCTGGGCGCCAGAGTTCTTGAACAGATCCGCAGGGATGCTCTCCAGTTCAGAGCATCCGTTGAAGCATGACATGAATGAGTTCACGGATGAGCAGCCTTTGAAGACATCGGCGGGAATGCTCTTGATTTTTGTTTTGGAGAACGTTTGCTCGAAAGTCTCGCATTTTGTGTTGTTCGCGAACAGCCCTGCCGGTATCTCAACAAGCCCTGAGCCTGTGAAGGCCATACGGAATGACTCGCAGTCAGGTTGGTTTCTGAATATTCCCGCCGGAACAGAAGTCAGGCTGCTGTCGGCGTTGAACACAGCGTTGAACGTGGTTATCTTAGGGTTGTTGGCAAACAAATCCTCGCTGACGGACTGAAGCTTATGCATTCTTGAGAATGTCGAGCTGCAGTCTGTGATTTCTGGATTCTTAGAGAAGATGTTCTTGTCAACATGAGTCACTGACTTGCACATGTCGAAGGCCGATCCGACATCTGTCAATTTTGGACAGTTGTAAAGCAGATCCGCAGGGATTTCCTTAATGGAATGACAGTATATGAACATTGAGTTGATGGACTCACATTCAACAGCTTTGCTCAGAAGCCCGGATGGAATCGCTTCAAGGTGCTGGCAGTTGCTGAAAGTCTCCTCGAATGTCTTTACCTTGGTGAACGAGCCGATGACATCGGTAGGAATCCTCTTGAGACTGTCGCAGTTGTAGAAAGCGCGGTTCATCGTTTCCACCTCCAGATTTCCCCAGCAGAATACCTCGCTGATCTGTATTCTTTGGTCAGTGGTCAGTTTTGAGTATGCGTCGATTCCTGTGGCCTTGCCTTTGAACGAAGCGATGTAGTAGCCAGGATCCGTGTAGGTGTGGGCAGGGTAGTCTGACTCCACGGTCTCGGTCGTGCCGTCTCCCCAGTCAACAGTGGCGCCGGCTGTCACCCCGCTGACCGGAATCGCGGATTTGTATGGAGACTTGGTGACATTGAGTCCGATGATGAACGCCTGTGTGTCGATGCCAGGCTGGGAGACAGTGATCTCTTTTGTGTCGATGTTCTCTTTTCCGTCGCCGGTTGTGATTTTGATCTTTACAGTTCTTGAGTCAGACCCGGGATTCGCGGTAGGAATGAATTTGAGTCCCTTTTCGGTTCTCTCGATTGTAAGCCAGCCGCTTTCGTTGCCTGAGATGGAATATTCCCAATCGAAGTTCGCACTGACTTCCACCTCCTTGGCCTCACTGGAGAACGGTGTGATAGGAACAGTTGAGGCAGACGGCTCGATGAGGGCCGCCCTGTCCTGAAGCACGTCGATGGTCTCGGTGACGAGATTGTCGCCGCTTCCGGCCTTGAGTGTGAACTTCACCTCCCTGTCGGTATATTCCTCATTCTGATATGCGCTGAGGTTGATGGTGTTGCCGTCATTGGTGACGAGCATCCATTCGCAGCCTGAGGTCTCGAATGTCCAATCCGGATCGGTTGAGGTGACTTCAAAGGATGCCGTGAGCTCACCTGCGGCCGCGAGGTGGAAATTGTTCTCTGAAGCGACGATCTCCACGGTCCCGTAGGCGTTCTGTGTCGCTGAGACTGTCGCTGTCTTGTCTCCGGCCTTGATGGTCACGGTAGCCGCGAGTGCCCTGTCGATCTTGTTCTGGTCGCAGGACAGGGTCAGAAGGCTGGATTCGTCATCCTTTTCGGCTTTGACGAAGTTGTCTCCACCAATCTCGTAGGTCCATTCTTTGTTGGTGTTCACGTCCAATACGACCTTTCCGCCAAGGCTTTTGAAAGCTATGCTGGCGTTGACATCATCCTTAGCTGTGAACAAGGTGTTTCTGGAGGCTATCGCCAAGGTGGCGTTGGTCTCGCTCCCGTTCTCTCCCGGAACCGGATTCTGGTAGTTGATCGTCTCCTTTGTGCAGGCGCAGAAAGAAGCGGCCAACAATACTGAATATATTATCTTCTTCATGATCTACAGTCTTAAATGGTTAATCCTGTGTTTCTTTCTCGGCTCTCACAAAGTACATTTTGCTATCGGCATAGTACACGTCGCTGAGCATGGCCATATTCGAGCCGGTACCGATTCTGACTATGAGTCCGAGCGAACCGTATGCCTCATCAAAGCCATCAAGCAGGATTGCCTGGCAATTCTCGCTCTTTCCGTCAGTGGCGGTCCCTACAGTTCCATAGATGATCCCTGTCTCGAATTTCCTTTCCATGATGTTAGGCTGGACCATATAATAATAGTAGGTCTGTTGTGATTGCACCAATGTCTTGGTCAGGCACAGTGAGCCAAGCGTCAGCACCATTCTCTTTGTCTCTTTGTCGTAGGAAGCCTCATATTCAGTGCCCTCAACGAAAAGGTTCTTGATGGTGAAGGTCTTGCCGTACTCTTTCTGCTCGATAGTGCAGTATGATCCTATTCCTGGAACATTTATCGCGTTGCCGCCATAGTACCAGCGTTCGGCGTAAAGTCCGTAGCTGCCCAGCATCTGGAAGTACGGGTTCTCCTCGCGTGAGATCTGCGAGACCTTGATCTCCTTGATTTCTGACTTCCCGCCCACAGTCGCGGTGATTGTGACCGCGGCGTCGCGATGTGCCTCGCTGTTGGCTGCCGCCGTGACGCTTACAAGATTCTCTTCTGAACTTGTTGTCAGCCATGCCGCGCTTGACTCAACCTTCCACTCGGCGTTTGTCTCCACGGAGAACTTGAAACTGTCTCCCTCGGAATCAAGTTCCATGTTTTCCGGACCGTTGACTTTCAGAGTCAACACGGCTCCTGACCATGACTGGGAAACCTTGATTTCCTTCCTGTCCGTCGCCGATTCCAAGGTTACTGAAGTCTTTCTTGAGTCTCCGGTCTCATTGGCGGTGACGGTGATCGTCACCTTGCCCTCGCCGTCAGTGGCGGTGATCCAAGTGCCGTCTGACACTATCGAGTGCCACTGTGACGGACATGCCACGGAAATGGTGGCCGTGCCTCCCTCCTTCGGGAAGGCCACATTGTCTTGAGAGATGAGGAGGACATCCGCGATCTCCTCCTTCGTTGTCTCGCCGCAGGCCGAAAGGACCAGCAGCGGGATTGCGAACATTACAAGCAATCTTCTCATTGTGAAATTATTTAGATAGTGATAAATATTCTTTATTAAACGTTTTGTATGGTTTATTATGTAACTGTCGCAAAGGAGCACCTGACGGATGTTAAGATATTCGATAGTCCAAGCTTCCATTTTGTAACCAGAATCTACTAACCAACAATTCAAAGTTACGTAGTATTGTTGATGAATATTCTTTTCCTTTAGATAAAAGTTTGTTAAAAAGATTGAATAGTTGTTCTAAAGGTTGAATAGTGAATGTTTATACCGATATCGTGTGAATAATTATTGCTCACAATGCGTAAGTTATCATTTGGTAAGCCAGCCTTTCGGATCCGTCAGGGAGATTGATCACTCCGCAGTAGGAGAAACCAGCCCTTTCTATGACGTGCCGCATGATCCGGTTGTCCCGGTGGGTGTCAATCCGCAGATTGCCGGAGACTGAGAGGGCATATTCAATGATCTCCCGGAAAACGCCGTGGCTTTCGGGGGAACTGGCGATGCGGTGGATCACGAAGTATGGCGCCGTGTCATCCAGCCATTTGCCGTCGATTGATGAATATGTCGGCTCGGGTGAGGGGAGGAGGGCGAAGTAGCCGACCGGTTTTCCGTCTTGCTCAATGATGTGCGCTCCGCCCATGCTGATGTCCGTGCGTACGATGCCGGCGTCAGGGTAGCCGTCTCCCCACTGGGTGCTGTTGCCGTCCGAGCGCATGATACTTTTAGCGGCGGTGAATAGCTCCATCGCCGCCGGAATATCTTTCTCGGTTGCTTTTCGGATCATTACTGCACTCCGAGCAGTTCGATCTCGAAGATCAGCGTCGAGTTGGCCGGAATCCCTGGTTGGGAGAAACTCCCGTAACCGAGTTCGGACGGGATGTAGATTTCCCATTTGTCCCCGACCCGCATCTGTTGCAGGGCGATGACCCAGCCTTCGATCAGATCCCTGAGCCTGATGGCCAGCGGGTAGCCTCCGAGGCTGGTGTCGAAGCACTTGCCGTCTATGGTCCGGCCGAGATAATGGCAGCTGACCACGCTGTTCGGAATCGGCTGCTTACCGCCTTCCGGACCGGACTGGAGTACCTTGTAGCAGACTCCTTTAGCCAGCTGTGTCACGCCATCCTCTTTCGCCTTCCCGGCCAACCACTCCTTGTTGGAGCGGGCATATTCATTCTTGTTCATTACTGGTTGAACCTTTTGGCCTGCTCCTCGATGAGAGCCTTGTCGTTGAAGTAGTCGATCTTCATCGCCTTCTTCACATCGTCGAGAGTGGCGGCGGCGACCTCCTCGGCGGCCTCGCTGCCCTTCTTGAGAATCTCATAGACGGCGGGAATGTCTTTCTCATATTCCTTTCTCCTCGCCCTTACAGGCTCCAGCTCCTCGTTGAGGATCTTCTCAAGGAACTTCTTGACTTTCACGTCACCGAGTCCGCCTCTTCTGTAGTGATCCTTCAGCTCGTCGAGGTTGGCATATTCAGGAAGATAGAGGCCGAAGTGCTCGTCGCGGCAGAACGCGTCGAGGTAGGTGAAGACGGTGTTGCCCTCCACGTGGCCAGGGTCGCTGACATTGATGTGCTGAGGGTCGGTGTACATCGACATCACCTTCTTGTGCATCTCGTCAGCTGATTCCGCCAGGTAGATGCAGTTGCCAAGGGATTTGCTCATCTTCGCCTTGCCGTCGGTTCCAGGGAGGCGGAGGCACGCCGCGTTGGAAGGCAGCACAGCCTTCGGCTCGACGAGGGTCTCGCCGTAGATGCGGTTGAAGCTGCGCACGATCTCGACCGCCTGCTCAAGCATCGGCTTCTGATCCTCGCCCACAGGCACATCGGTGGCCTTGAAGGCTGTGATGTCCGCCGCCTGTGAGATAGGGTAACAGAAGAAGCCCACAGGAAGGCCACTTCCGAACGCCTGCTCCTCGCCGTCTTGGCTGAAGCCGCGCATCTGGATCTCCGCCTTGACGGTCGGGTTGCGCTGGAGCCTCGCCACCGTGACAAGGTTCATATAGTAGAATGTCAGCTCGGTGAGCTCAGGAATCATGCTCTGGATGAATATTGTCACTTTGTCAGGGTCGAGGCCGACTGACAGGTAGTCCAGCGCCACCTCGATGATGTTCTGACGAACCTTTTCCGGGTTGTCGAAGTTGTCGGTAAGCGCCTGCGCGTCAGCGATGAAGACAAACATCTTCTTGTAGTCGCCGGCATTCTGGATGGCCACCCTGTTCCTCAGGGAGCCGACGTAGTGGCCAATGTGGAGGCGTCCGGTCGGACGGTCGCCTGTCAGTATTATCTTGTTTGACATATCGTTATGTTTTTTAGTTCGTTATCGTCATATTACCTGGACCATCATATTCCCGAACCGCTCTATTTGTTGAGCCATCATATTCATTGATAGGTAATTCCGTGGTTTACCTGATCAGGTTCAGGAATTCGTTCCTTGTCCTCGCCGAGCTGAGGAAGACTCCGGAGAACGCCGATGTGGTGGTGATGGCATTCGCCTTCTGCACGCCGCGGATGGACATGCATGTGTGCATCGCCTCGATGACCACAGCCACCCCAAGAGGATGCAGAGCGTTGTCGATGCAGTCCCTGATCTGGACCGTCAGCCTCTCCTGCACCTGAAGCCGCCGCGCGAAAGTCTCCACGACCCTTGCCACCTTGCTCAACCCCGTGATCTTCCCATTAGGAATATACGCCACGTGGCACTTTCCCAGGAACGGCATCATGTGGTGCTCGCAGGTGGAGTAAAGCTCTATGTCTTTCACCAGCACCATCTGGCGGTACTCTTCATCGAATATGGCGGACTGGATGATCTTCCCCCCGTCCTGTGAATATCCCTGCGTGAGGAACTGAAGCGCCTTGGCGACCCTCTCCGGGGTCTTCACAAGCCCCTCTCTGTCAGGATCCTCACCTAACAGACGAAGGATTTCCTTGACGTGGACAGCGATCTCCGCGGTTGTCTTTTCCTCGTATATTTCCTTTTTCTCGTATGACATATTCCTAAGCTCTTCTTTTGGTACGGTTGTTGAGACAACTTCCAAGCCTACAAAATTAGGCAAAAAATACTTATTGTTATGATTTTTTGCATATCTTTGGGGCAAATAGAGCCGCTTTTTGCGACATTTTGATTTATATTGAAGATTATTAACAATTTAATTGTTCGAGAATATGTATTGGACACTTGAACTTGCCAGTAGCCTGGACGACGCTCCATGGCCAGCATCAAAGGAAGAACTTATCGACTATGCCAACCGTTCCGGCGCCCCCGAGGAGGTCATCGAGAATCTCACCGAACTTGAGGACGACGGCGAAGTCTACGAATCCATCGAAGACATCTGGCCCGATTACCCCACCAAGGACGATTTCTTTTTTAACGAGGAAGAATATTGATTGATTTTTAATAAGTTACGCTTGGTGAAGTTCGCTTAAAGTCTAAATGTTCGATATTCCTTATTTTTAAGGAGGAAGAATATTTCAAGACATAAGCGACGATTCCAGGCAAGACTTTACAAGATTGATAGCCGCGGCGCCAAGAGCCCGCAAAGCGAGTTAGGTTATATCGCACCTGACTCGCTTTTTTTGTTGTTCTGTGGGGAGAGTAAAGGTTTTCTCCGGCGGATTGGCGTTCGGCCGGACAAAGTTACAGAAAATCTAAACTTGTCCGGTGGATTGGCGTTTGACCGGACAAACTGGATCCGGGCAGCGTTTCCTCCGGGGAAACGGGCTTTGGGTGGACGAAATGATATTCGATTAAGGTTATGGGGATATTCAAGGAAAGGGAGAGGTGTTGCGAGGCGACATTTCGGGATGGCGGACCGTATTGGCACGCATATACTTCGGGGAAGGAGACGCCGTTGCTTTTTGCGCGGGAGGAGGATCTTGTGTTTGTGATGAATGTGGTGGCGCAGGCAGCGGCGCTTTTCCCGGAGGTTCGGATAATCGCGTTCGAGGTGATGAACAATCATTTTCATTTTGTGGTTTCCGCTGATGAGAAGGCTGTTTTGGCGTTCTGGGGCTTTGTCCGGAAGAGGCTGGCGAGGTCATTCCCGCTGATGAAAGGACTTCAGATAGCCCTCAAGCCTATCGGTGACTTGGGGGCATTGCGCAACAATATCGTCTACACCAACAGGAACGGTTATGTTGCTGACTCTAGCCATACTCCGTTCAGTTATCCTTGGGGGACCGGGCGGTATTATTTTCTGGACTGGCCTAAGGGTAAGACGTTGGCTCGGATATTTGTGGACGACAGGAGAAGAATGTTCAGATGCCGCACTCCGCTGCTTCCGGGTGAGTGGGAGGTTACCAACGGTTATGTTGCTCCGTGGAACTACTGCGCCATCAAGTTCGGTATGTCGATGTTCAGGGACGCGCACCATTACTTCGCTATGGTCGGCAAGAACGTGGAGGCGTATGCGGAGTTGGCTGTCGGACTTGAAGATGGTGAGTTTTTGACGGATACGGAACTGTTTGCCCGTTTGAGCGTTCTGGTTCGGTCCGACTACGGAGGCGCCTCCATTAAAGACTTGACCAAGCCTCAAAGATTTGACATCGCCCGGAAACTCCGCTACGACTTCCGTTCCTCGAACGGCCAGATACGCAGGGTGCTCGGGCTGTCACAGTACGAGATCGATTCGCTTTTCCCTCTGACGGCGGAAAAGTGAGATCCGCTTTCGGCGATGCCCGGAAAACAGGTGGCTGAGATTTTGTCCGGGAAAAGGCCGTTTTGCAGGACAAAGGGAGGAATCAAAGGCAATTATCCGACAGAATGGCGTTTCACCTGACGAAGTTATTGGGGATGAAGGTTTCTCCGAAACCCCGTCTCAGATTGACCTGACGGCTGCTTCGCACTTGATTTCGGAAACAATCTTTCTGCAAAGATAGGCCTTGCTGTAAGACAAAACTTGACACACAAAAAAATCTATCTGCCGTGTTTCGTCAGATATTATGCGTTAACTTTGCCGGAGAAAAATCAATACACTATGTTGGCTGAAAAGATAAAGGACAGGATCCGGCTTATGGCGATCATCGATTCGTTCGGCGAGAGAGGGGACGCGCCCTGACGACTGGCTCCGTCTGACCTGCATCAACGCTTTCCTGATGGGGAATATGCTGACCGACGACCGCTTCCCGAAGGACCGGGTGTTCATCAGCGGCAGCTACAACAATGAATATGCGAGGGTGGTGGCGAGAGCCATATCCCTGAACAGGGTGATATTCGTCAGACACAAACACCTATATCAAAAGTTTGTGACTATCAAGGAGGAAAATATTCAGTACCCCGTGGAGGTCCGGCCAGAGATCCTTGAGTTCGAGTTCATTCCGTTCGCCCTGTCGTACAATTCCTGCTGGTATATGTTAGGAATGAGACCTGGGGAGGGCGAGCTCCTTGTATATTCATTGCAGAACTCGGCCGAAATCCGCGTGTTGGACGTTACCGTGGATCCGCCGGAGGATTTCGTCTTGACGAGATCACGTCCGACTTCCGGAATCGTTTCCCCGTCAGCGATGACTATAACGACCGTGACGACCGGCTCCAGTACCTTTTGTCCAGCAACCAGTCTATGTACAAGATATTCTGACGTCAAGTTAATTCAAAGGAATATGATGATGTAGTTCCCTTGTTTAGTTAAGGGACATTTTTGACGCAATTGTAAACAAAAAATAATGAACGAAATGAATTTTGAAAATTTGATAACTGCCGTAAAGTACAGTTGGCGGGATGAGAGGATTCAGAAAATGTATAAGGAATGTAAGCATGCTTGGGTGAGTGAGTTCCAGAAAAATCTTTAGGAAAAGCTAAGTTCGGGGGAGAATGGTTATACTTGGGACACCGAAATGCGATCAAACTTCAATGGGAACAGACGTAATGTGTAAGAGTAGTCAACTCGTATATAATTACCTTTTAATATGCCTCACCATCTCTTATGTTTTGTCCGGTGGAATGGCCTTTCACCGGAGGAAGCATGGGATTGAATTCGTTTGTCCGGAAAAAAGGGCTTTCCCCGGAGAAAATGCCGGATTGAGTTCGTTTGTCCGGTAGGAAGGGTGCTCCGCCGGACAAACAAAAAAAGTTGAGCGGGGAGCTAAAAAGGATAGTTTTTCGTACATTTGCCCTGACTTATCAAACAATGGTATATGGAATATCTGTCTAAGGAACGCTACGACCAGATTGTCGCGGAACTTAATCATCTTATTGATGTTGAATATCCTCGGATCAAGGACGATCTGTCGGACGCACGCGCGCAGGGGGATCTGAGCGAGAACGCTGAATATCGCTCGGCGAGAAGGGCTCAGGCCAAGGCCATCAGCAGGATACGTTTCCTGCAGAAAGTCCTGCAATATTCAAGGATCATCGACACTTCGGCATTGCCGAAAGATCAGATTTCATTGCTCAGCAAGGTGGAGTTCACGAATATGGCCTCCAATGCCAGAATGACATATACCATTGTGAGCCCGCACGAGATGAACCTTGAAGAAGGCAAGATTTCCTGCAAGTCCCCGATTGGTGCGGCGCTGATGGGACGGAAAGAGGGCGAGATCGTGGATGTCCAGGCTCCGTCCGGGACTTTCAAGATAAGGATCGAGAGTGTGTCGGTCGGACAGTGACACTCTCCGCAAGAAAACGAGAAGCCACATACCACATTGGGCCAAGCAACAAACTGCCCTGCCCAACAATGCCATTGTGCTTTCTCTTTTAGATTAACATTCTTTCACGCCAGCATAAAAAGAAAGGTAATTATATACGAGTTGACTACACAGCCAGATTGCGTCGGTGCACATTAAAGTCTGCACTATGACCTGTAAACCAGTAGTTCTCAAGCGGGTGTCACCGTGATCATCCCTGTCTACCTTCTGATCTATCCTCCGACGCAGCCGGTGATGGTCTACCAGACAGGTGCGAACCTGTGGTGGATGCTGTGTCTGGTGCTGTTCTGCACGGTCGGTCTTTACCTCCTGCAGATCATCGTGTTGAGGAAACTGTCTGCGTTCACCGTCAACCTTACCTACAATCTTGAACCCTGCTACACCGTCATAATCGCCTTCCTCGCCTTCGGAGAGGCCCGCGAGCTGAACGCCTCCTTCTACATGGGCATTTCCCTGGTGATTCTCAGCGTGTTGCTCCAGACGGTCAGGGCGTTGCGGAAAACCGCTTCGTAGATGGTGCCTTTAAGTCAGCCAACTCCTCCTACGAATCCCAGACGGTCAGGGCGTTGCGGAAGACCGCTTCGTAGGCCGGTGGCTGGTGGATGAAGTCGCTCTACAGGCTCAGTGATCGATGCTCAGTAGCCGATGCGGTGCCGTAGCTATTGCCGCCGCTCGGGAATGATTACGTGGTGGTTCCCGATGGGGGAGCGGAGAAAGTAGTCCGCGAGTCCTGGCGCGTCCACCAGTATCTGCGTCCTGCAAAGGCAATCATTGTACTGGTTTTCAAGAATTTCCACATCTTCAAGGAACATTTCCGAGCAATCCGGAGAGAGTTTGAATATCCTTGCGGCTCCGGCGGGCAGCACTCCATGGACCGCCACGCCGATTCCCGACTCGAAGTGGGTGTCGTAGGAATATTCCTCCACCATGTTCAGAGGAACGGTGCAGTGGGCGAACAGCATCTTGTCGCCGTCGATGCGTGAAAGGTTCGCTTGGAAGCCGGAGATTCCGAACTTCTGGTGGGCGATGCACATTGACAGGAGCGTGGGTATGTCTCCCTCGCACGTGGCCACGACCCCCTGGCTGTTCAGGATTGCCAGAGCCATGCAGCCGGTGTTGCCGAGGGCTGTCAGCAGGTCGAAGCAGCGGAGTGACACCCCGGCCAGCCCGTATCTCTTCACCAGCGTCTTCATGGCGCAGTAGATGTCCATTGAGCCACTGAAGTCTTTTCCGGAGATGCTCTTCCCGAACTTCGGCTTGTTAGGCGGGTTGAGTTTCAGCCCTTCCAGCCATTTGCGGTCAGGCTCTTCGGCCAGCCCCACCAGTTCGTTGATGTCGATGTCAACGATCTCGACACCGAGTCTCTCCTTGGCCACGGCGTAGTCTACATCGCTGGAAATCAGCCAGTCGGAAGGCTTTCCGACAACGCCAACCTTGTAACCTTCCAGAATGCGGCCCATGTCATATTCCTTCACATGGCTTTTTCCGCCCTTCGTGAAGCCGCCTCGGAGCCTGAGGGCGATCTCCTCCGCGCTTCCGTGAAGGATTTCTCCCGGCCATCCGGCCTGGTTCAGGAACGATAGGATCTCCATCGACGCGGCAAGGGAGTTGCTCTTCCCGCTGGTAAGCAGCCTGACTGGCATGCCGTCAGGAATATTCAGAGACCCTTCCTTGCAGAAGATGCTTTTGAATATTCCCTCCGTCCCTCCGGTCCTGACGTAGATGATGTTGTTCCGTGTCCTGGAATATTCGGAAAAGTCGGTGCTGCCGAACTCAAACGCCTCGCCGAGCGCCTTCTCAATGTCCTGAATGAATCTTTCGTCCGCAGGCTCCGCCACCGGCTCGCTGTGCAGCTCCGAAGTCAATGAGTAAAGTGTGTACATATTCGCTTATTTGGTAATCCTTGATGCTTACTAAAAGTCATTGTGTCATTTGATTCTCTCCGCCAATTCCAGTGACGGCAAATCTCTCTCTATCATGGCCGGATTGTTATGGTATATCATGGCCGGATTATTATGGTCGGGCAACTTTGGCGAGCAGCTCTTAAGCGCTGAAGCCGGTTCCACCGAATGCAATCTGCCTCTTTCTGAAGGACTTGCCGGAGGAAGTGGCCGTTCAACCCGCGCGGAATCCCGCTGACCTTGGGTGGCTAACCATTTTTTTAGGTTTTGCCGAAGGACGTGGCCGTTCAACCTGCGCGGAATCCCGCTGACCTTGGATGGCTAACCTTTTTTAGGTTTTGCCGAAGGAAGAGGCCGTTCAGTCTGCGCGGAATCCCGCTGACCCGGAGGGCGACTATCCTTTTCTGAAGGTCTTGCCGAATGGGGTGAGCGAGAGGAGAGCCATCTTGAAGTGCTGGAGACCGAAAGGGATGCCGATGATGGTGATGCAGCAGATAAGACCGAAGAGGAGGTGCGTCGCGGCGATCTCCCACCACCCCAGCAGGATCCAAAGCACATTCATGAATATGCTGAGGCAGCCTCCGGCGTTGTTTCCGTCCACAACCTCGGTTCCGAATGGCCATAGCGAGAACACTCCGAACTTCCACAACTGGTAGCCGAACGGAATCCCGATGATGGTCACGCAGTACAGAAGTCCGGCGATGAAGTAGCCCAGACTGACCAGCAGCCCGCCCAAGATGAGCCAAAGAATATTTCCGATGATTCTCATTGATGCGAAGATAGTGTTTTTCTTAATGCTTTCGTCCGCAATTTACAACAAAAGACCCGGAATCCAAACTTTCGTGCGCGGAAATCCGATCTTCGCTCCCGCGGCAACCTTGGCCAGCCCTCCCGTGCGCAAACCAGTCCTTCCTGCTCCCGAGACAGCCTTGGCTGACCCTCCCGTGCGCAGAACAGGCCTTCCTGCTCCCGAGACAGCCTTGGCTGACCCTCCAGTGCGCAGAACAGGCCTTCCTGTTCACGAGACAGCCTCGACAGACCCTCCCGTGCGCAAACCAGTCCTTCCTGCTCACGAGACAGCCTTGGCCAGCCCTCCCGTGAGCAAACCAGGCCTTCCTGCTCACGAGACAGCCTTGGCCGGTCCTCCCGTGAGCAAGCCGGGTCTTCCTGCTCACGAGACAGCCTTGGCCGGTCCTCCCGTGCGCAGAACAGGCCTTTCCGCTCACGAAGAAGGTGTTAGGAAGTACGTTGTGAGGAGAATGATCGATAACGGATGGCGAGGAATAGGGTTGGAGACATGGCAGAGCCTACGGGAACATATTCATAAAGAATGAATGGTGTTTTTTCTTTGGATGACGGTTGGATTATCAGATTATATTCATATCTTTGCTATTGTGGTACGACCGTCGGGAGTTGAACGCCCTGCCGACGTACTCAAGATAGATGTTCACGCAGAGTTCGGCACTTTTGCTGTCACGGATGTGATTTATGCAGGGCTTTTGCTTGTGGACGCTATCGGAAGACTGAATGCCGCGGAGCATGGAATCCGCAAAGCGAGTTGGGTTATATCGCACCTGGCTCGCTTTTTTGTATAAGGTGGGGAATGAGTGACTTGCGGCTTATGGAAAAGGTCTCTCACGTGATCTGGGACACTGGAGGGAACGTGAGAGTGGATAAATAACCATTCGTGCGTAGACAGTGCTATAACTCGCACGAAGCAAACTGCTTAGATTATGAAACGACTTCCTTATGCGGACGCTGAGAAGAAGTGCGCAGTCTCCTTTCTTGGTCATGGAGATTGGTGGCATCTTTACACTCCGGGGAACTTGACGGAACTGCTGTTCAGAGACGATGACGACTATCGTTACGTGATGAATCTGATGGCGAGATGTCTGGCGGAAGTGCCGGGATTGGCTGTCGTGGCCTTTGAGGTTATGAGCAACCATCTGCACATTGTCATATGTGGATCCGAAGTTGGGACAAGGCTTTTTTTCGAGCTGTTCCGCAAATGGTTAAGCAGGTACATGGCCACAAGGTATGAGTCTGCTTTATCTGCTCGATTCCAGATGAGCCTCAAGCCTGTTCCGGATCTCAAGGCATTGAGAAACACCATTGTCTATGTCAATCGCAACGGATACGTCGTGACTCCGGAATGCACCCCGTTCTCTTACCCGTGGGGTACCGGACCGTACTATTTCTGCCGGTTTTTGCCCGATGCAAGGCTGTCTGATCTGAAAGATAGAGCGGCCCGAAGAATGTTCAAGGGGCGAAATCCGCATCTCCCGGGAGACTATCTTGTGATCAATGGACACATCGCACCGCCTTCGTACTGCGACATAAGACTCGGAATGGCGATGTTCCGCAACGCCCATCATTATTTCTGGATGGTCAGCAAGGATGTCGAGGCCTATGAAGAGATTGCTAAAGACCTGGATGACGGGGAATTTCTAACTGATAATGAGTTGTTTACACAACTATGGAAATATGTCAGGTCTGCCTATGACATCAGCAGCCTCAAGGAGTTGAGCCAAGCTCAGAAAATCGATTTGGCGAAACGACTCCGCTATGACTACCGCTCCTCCAATGGCCAGATCCGGCGTGTTCTTGGGTTGTCGCAATATGAAGTGGACTCATTGTTCCCTCTTGGCGCGCATGCGCCGCAGTGACAGGATTCTGATCCCGCATTTTAGAGACACTTTTTCTCGCGGACTAGGAAAAGGACGGTAACGGGATAGGAAGGCGGTGAGCGATGGTCTTCGACGTAGAGCGATGGTCTGCGACGGTATGCGACAGTCTGCGATGGTGGGCGGACGGCGAACGATGGTGTGCGAAGGTGAGCGATGGTTCGCGGACGGGAGGTTATGCGTTTTACGGGAAGCCTCTACCAACTTAAGGAAGATAAGAATATGAAAGATCAAGTCTCGGACAGGTGTCCGGGATTCTATGTCAAACAACTAAACAATAAGCAATTATGAAAAGAATTTTGGAAGTGCTGCAGGATGGAGACGGCCAGTTGAAGTTCAGGACAGACATCAATGTCTGGGAAGACCCGATGGCGTCGATGGACATCATCCAGAATGCTATGCTGTCGATGTCAACGACGTTGTGGGGAGGAAACGAGCAGTCTGTCCTCGCGATGATACGCTCGTTGGCGATAGCGGATCTGGCCCTTTGTACGAACCGTGACGAGATGATAGAACACCTCAAAGACGCTTCACGGTCTCTTGCCGATGCTTTTAATTCGGCGCTACAAGAGGAACAGCTCCGCGGTTCGGTGACCATTTTTCCTCCCAATGTGAGGGCGCGTCCCGAAAAAAGCTGACCAACCAGCCTTCCCCGTGCGCAAGGATAACTCCAAATGCTCACGGGGGTGCTTGCCAAGGTTGTCTCGTGAGCGGAAAGGCTTGTTCTGCTCACGGGGGTGCCTGCCAAGGTTGCCTCGTGAGCAGGAGGGATCGGTCTGCGCACGGGATTCTGCCAAGGTTGCCTCGTGAGCAGGAGGGATCGGTCTGCGCACGAGGCAACCTTGGTAGGATTTAAGCGACAGCTCCATATTCAGCGCAAGTGATCACAACGCCTCGGGTAATAATCCGAGTGCTGAAGGGATCACTGTAACAAATGGGCGGCTCTTGATCAGAAGATCAATTGTACTCCGAATGACGAGAGGAGCCTGTCCCCGACATGGCTGCGGAGATAATCAATGCGGGTTTTCAGCCCGATGGTCGTGTTGGCGTTGACTTCTTTGTGGTACTCGATCATTGCCCCTAATGATATGTGGTCGGAAGATCGTATTTCCATGTCGTGAGGGTACCACTCTTTGACCGGACGGCTCTCCGCACGGGGGCCGTTGTAGACATACACGCCATTGATGCTTTTGTAACCTCTGATCATGAAACCCGAAATGATGCTTCTTCTCTTGAAAAAGAATTGTCTGGAAGCTCCGGCCTCCGCGCTGACACCGGAATATTTGAACCAGCTGTGAGGGGTGACATAACTGTCATCTTTGCTGATGTACCTTATGTTGGAGTGTGCGTTCCACAGGTATGAATCACCCTCTGTGAGGTAGTAGTCGTATGATAATGATGCGTCAGCGGTAGTATATTCGCTCATTGTCGCCTTGGAGACAACCTCCCATCCGACACCGTTGATCTGCTTGGTGGAGTATTCTGTACCCTTGGTATGCTTGTAAAGAGAGCTGAATGATAGTTTGTGTACGGACTTCTCCCGCTCTATCAGCAACCGTGCATTTATGAAGCAGTCGTTGACGCTGCTGAGTCCCATGTCCCTTGGATGCGTGGCGTCCTGTCTGAGTTCCGTGAGATTTATCCTGTATCCCATGTCAACCAAAAGCTCCACGGAGCCGTCAAAACCATACTGCAGGGCCCCTCCGTAGCTGTTCCCTTGATAGTACATTGTGTACAACCCTCCGGATCCAACCACGTCTTCCGTATAATTACCGAGGCTTTTAAGGACAAACACGTTCTGAAGAATCGAGCCATTGCTGAGGGTCGGGGCGGATCGCTCAAGAAGACGCGAGTAGAGGACGTTGAATCCTATGAAATGACTTGAACCTATGATACAGGCGATCGAAGGTGATACCTCGGCCTCGTAGACGGTGGACTCACTGCGCGGATCCTGCTGCTTGGCAGCTATGCGGTCACGGTATTTGATATGAAGCCCTCCGGAAAGCCGCTGCGACAAAGGGGCGGACATCTTGAACTCCATGTCATATGATTGTTTCTTCCAGTCACTCAAGGTTGTGTCCGCGACATTGTATATGAAACGTTCGTCATGTGGAGCGTACACCAATGTGTTGTAGCGAGTGCCGGAATCGGTGATGTTGTCGTAGGAGAACTGTCCCCATAGTTTGATTTTCCCTATGGTTGCATAGCCTGCCGTGTTGAAACGGACATTATGGGATGACTGCGGTTCCTGGAAAAGGTGGTGCTCTCCTGTTATGAAGCCGTATGACAGGCCGGCGGTGTTATCCGTCCTCTTTCCGCTTGTCTCCATAAGGGCGGAGTTGCCGGATTCCAGCCATAGAGCCTTCTCCTTATTCAATATTCCGTTGTCTTGTGCCCATGCCATCGGATGTGTGAGCACAAGAAACAACGGAATTATTATTGAAAAATGTCCTTTCATCTGAAAACGGGACTATTCAGCCCAGGAGGCTTTCTTTGAGTTCCTTCTTAGCACAAGATCTTTGGACACGGTGAAATCGTTAGTGGAGTTGTTGGTGTCCTGATAGATGACGTTGCCTTCGGAGGTCTTGCCTTCTTCCTTCCTCAGGATTGACTCCCTTACGTAGGTGCCGCTCACCCAAGTCTTGCCTGCGTCTATGTTCTCGGGAAGGAACGGGTTGGTTGTCGAATTCTTCACCCAGTTCACACCGTCGAGAACATCGGAACGCAGAACAGGCACGTAAGTTCCGGTAGGCTTGCTTCCATTGTAGTTCGCGACAAGTGTGGCGTCCGCGACAGGTGTGGACGGAGCGAACAGGATAAGGCCGGCATTAGAGACTGACATCATGTACTGTTTGGTGATGGTGGCGTTATGCGGGTTGATCATTATCATGTTCCCGGAGGAAGGATTGTCTACCTGTCCGTTTTCGATGTACTTGTCGCAGACAGTCTCGAACTCGGCGCTTGACAGGTCGATGGAGTTCGGATTCTTGTCTGCTGTTGTGTGATTTGTCGCCGAGGAGGCGATCACGAAGGATTCTCCAGGATTGAGAAGATAGGTCTTGCCGTCTCCCGGAATCTGCCAGATGACATCCTTTGCGATCACATATTCATCAGCATTCATTGTTGTCGTTGAGCCATCCGCCGCCACGAGGTGACCGTTGTTGTCAGCGAAGTTGACTGCAGACGAGGAGTAATTGCTTGTCGTGCTTATGCAGAGGCCATCTACATAGACAGGTTCGCTGCCGTTGTTGTAGATCTCGATGTAGTTGTCCTTCATGTAGTTGGTCTTTTCAGGAGTTTTGCTTCCGCAGTAGAAGATCTCCTTGAATATGATGGACGATGACTTGCTGGCGGTTATCTTCAGGGATGTGAGAGCGTCGGCCGAGTTGATCACGACCGCCTTCGCGCTTCCAAGGTAGTTGTAGATAGAGTGACGCGCGGTGGCGACCACATCGTAGACACCTTCGATAAGTTGGGAGACAGTGACGGTTTTGCTGTCGGTCTTGATTTCGGTGATCTCTCCTGTGTTGGTGTTGGTGAATGTCACCAGATAACTCTCCGGTGAAGGCACTCCAGCCGTGAATCCGGACTCGTCAAGTCCGATGCTGAAATCGTAAAACTTCACCTTGTCCTTCTGGCAGGACGAGATTGCGAGTGCTGTGGCTATCGCCAAGGTAGCAGTAATGATGATTCTTTTCATATACAACAGTTTTAAGGGATTATATTTTTACTTTAAGTTCAAACCCGAAGTACATCGGGGTGTTCAGTTCAGAGTAGGAGCCAATACTTATCTCCGATGGATCCAATGGCCTGGAATTGAAGATGTTATTGACAAAGAACGAAGCGGTCATCTTCGATCCGATCTCCTTGGAGATGTTCAGGTTGAACACAAGGGTCGGAATTGTGTGGCTTACGGTGAAACGGTTAGGCGACTTGATGTCGTACATATACCTGAATGCGGGATCGTCTGCCATGGCCGGGGTGAATTCCGTTATGCGTCCGTCTTCGGCGCTGATGAAGAGTTGCGGCAATTCATCATTGTTGTAGTCATTCCATCCGCGTGTGAAAACATTAAACTGGGAGGAAAGAGTCACCGCGAAACCTATGGCCGGAATATTGTGTGTGACTCTCAATGTAGTAAGGAACTTTTCATAATTTATCCGGCTTACGAAAGGATCGTAGACGGAGACGTTAGTGCCTACATAGCTGCCTGACCGCGGCCTGAAGTCAAATGTGTATCCTGCGTTGGCGCTCTGTGTCCTCATCCACGCCCCGTTGAGGAAGAACGATGTCCGAATGGCGTCGAACCTGCCGAGATTCAACTCATATTCAACCCCCATGTTGTGTTCGTAGCGGGTGTTCATCGGCTTGTAGAAGCGGAAAAACTTCTTGTCGGCGCGTGTGAGGTCAAACGTTGGATTTCCAGAGGCATCGCTTCCTGAGATTGTATATGTCAGGAAAGGAAGAAGGACAAAAGTGTCAAAATCGGAGCCGAATGTGTACCCGTTCCTCATCAACTCATCGTAGAAAGTGATTTTAAGCGAGTAACGGGACGCTATCGTCAGATCGAGACCTACCTCCAGTTTGCGGTTTTTCGCCATCTCAAGTCTGCTGTTGGAAGTGTCGAATATCCTTGTGCTTGCGATAACGATCTTGTCCTGAGGCGACTGGACATCGTTGTTGAACAGGGTCTGGTCGCAGTAGGCATTATTTGGATGCAGATATGAGGCCGTAGGAGCCTTTGCTGTGATCCCGTAGCCTCCTCTAAGATTCAGGACCCGCGGAACAATCTCATAGCTTAGGTTGATTCTTGGAGACAGAGCATCCATACGCTCGACCAAGTCATAGCGGAGTCCGGCGCTCAGGTTGAAGGCTCTGTCCAGGAAGACAGTCTTGAAAGAGCTCTCGGCAAAAAAGCCGAACTGATTGACAAAAGGAATGTCATAGAGGGGTCTCTCCCGGTAACCTGAGTCCGCGTTGGTGCTGTGTGGCGGCGGTGTTCCTTCAGGGTAAACGAGTCCACGGCCGAGATTCCCATCAGACTTGAAGTCTATTCCGGCAAGTATGGACGAGCTGGTGGTTCCCCAGGACTTGAACAGGTTCGCTACGATCTTCGCATAGGTGTTCATCTCCCTGCTGTAGAAATCATAATGGGAAAAGTAAGAGTCTGGCATGAAGATGGCGAACGTCCCTGCCGCAACCTGATTCTGGGTGAAATTTGTTATCTTTTCACCGTTGGTGTCGAAATAATCTCTACCCGGGACATTGCTCACGATTGTACCGTCCACCATATTGTTTGTGTACAGAGAGGTGGCGCTGGCGCAGATCTGCTCCTTGAATGAATCCTTCAGCGTGAAACTGTTGGAAAGGTCGTACCTTATGGATTTAAGCCATCCGGCATTGGCGCTCCACGTTCCGTTGGTGCTGATGCGGTAGCCGTAGCTCTGCCCTCCGGACGAAAGGCGTGAGCGTAGATCATCCGGGTTGGGATTCCTGGTATCCTTCCCGAATCTCAAGTCCAGTGAACTTGTGCTTGTGAGACGGTTGAAGGTGTTGCTGTATACGGCTTTAAGATTGACTCTTCTGTAGTTGGCGTAGCTCTCGGTTGTCTTGGCGTTGCTGTAGGCATAATCTGTGCTGACGTGAATGCTTCCTGAATGCGGAGCGAGCCTGAATCCTTTTGAAAGAGAGGCCTGATAGATTTTCGGATCCGTCTTGAACCTGAGTGTAAGAGGTTCTGTGCCAGCCTTGGAGTTGATGATGACCGCTCCTGACGTAAGGTCGCCGTATTGCACGGACGGAATGCCTCTGATAACCTCTATCGACTCAATGTTGTCAGTGGAGATGGAACGCACGTCCACGCCCGAATTCGGAACAGAGCCTGCGTTGAATGTCGATGTCCCGGCTATTGTTGTCGAGGTTCCGTTCATGGCAGAGCTTATGCCTTCCATGTTGGCATTGTTGGACACAGGAGAACCGTCGATGATTATGGCGGTTCCGAGGCTGTTCATGTCACTTCCGGCAGCGGTGCGGAGGTTGAGGCTCTGTGCGCTGGACAGGCTTGGGTTTGAGATGCTCACCCCTGGCAGCAACTGCATGACGTCTCCAAGCGAGCTTGTCAGAGCGTGGTCTATGGCCTGGCGGGATATCGTGGACGCCGTGGACTCGCCTGCCTTGCTGCTTTGAGCCACTATATGGACCTCCTTAAGTCTGAAACTGCTCAGCTCCATCGTGAAATCATACCGGACTCTGCCGGAGGTTCGCAGAACGACGGTGGAGTCAATGGCGACGTAACCGATCATCTCGATGTGGAGGTCGTACTGTCCCTCATCCAGATTACTGAATGAATAGTCTCCCGCGGCATCTGTGACTGAATAAAGTCCGGTAGGTTTGAGCATGACCACGGCTCCCGCCATAGGGGACGGCTTTCCGTTCTCGATGGTGGTTACCCTGCCGCATAACCTCAGCTTTCCGTCTTTGGGCATGGAGAAACCCTCCTGCCCGAAGGGCAAGAGCAGAAGCAGGAGCGTGATTATTGTTGACAATGCTCTTCTCATCGTGACGTAATTGTCATTCGCTGATCCGTCTTATGCTCTTTGTCAGTTCCTCGCGCAGCCGAGGGTCGCTCTCTTTCTCAAGGAGAGAACGGCACAGGCTTTCCGCGCGTGAAGCGAGAAAAGAATAACGATACCAGCCAAGTGTTTCTGCAATAAGTAGTTTTATGTCATAATCCGAACATCTTGTGTAATACTCTGCAATCGGTTCAAGAGCATCAGCGCGACATTGGTTCCTTTGCGCGCGAATGAAGAGTCTGGCCGATTTCAAGTCTGTAGTCTCGCTTGTGAGATTATCGATGTCGGTCTTAATGGAAGCCGAGTTTGAATCAATGTACTTATAAAGGGACTCTTTGCCTTCTTCGCCTTTCCAGTACGGTGTTGAGCGTACAAGGTCTTTGGCTTTCTCTCCGTCAATGGTGACAAGCAGTGACTTGATGTGGAACAGCACTCTCTTGGATGTCAGAGGGTCAAGGAACAATCGGACGGCTTTTTCGGCAAGAGCCGGAGACTGATTGTAGGTCGCGAATTTGGCACCGAGCCGCTGAAGAAGCTCATAGTCATCGTCAAGAGCAAGAAGAATGGCCTTGTCGAAGCAGTCCGGGGCGATTTCAGCATTGCCGTCGAATGCGGCGAGCCTTACGATCCCGGAGGCCGCTTCTGTCTGGATCCTTATGAGTTCTTCAGGTGAGATTGATCCGCTTCTTACCAGTTTGCGTATCGCAAGTGCCTTGACATCAGGATGAGCCTCCTTTGCGGAGAGAATTTTTCTCCAATGCCTTTCTGAATATCCTTCTCTTCCCGCCGCGGCGTCCAAGGCACTTATGGATGAATAGTGGAAAGTGGGATCACCGAACAAGTGGGTCTCAAGGTTCCAGATGTTCCGGTAGATGTTACCGGCGCACACTCCTTCTCCGAACAGGCCGGCCATCTCATCGCACCATACGTCCTGAAGTGAGTTGACGGAATGTGCGAGTGCGGCGAGCGTGGAATTCTTGTCCGAGAACAGGTAATGTGACACGATGTAGTCGTCATTGATGAAGGCTCCATTGAAACAGGCGTCAAAGATGATGAACCTGGATGCAATGCTGTGGGCATCCACGTCCTCAGGGTAGATGTCCATAGAACGGCCGTAAAGACTGTCCTGAACTATGAATTTCGGATCGGACGCCTCATCCAGCCACTGGGCGGGAATGCCATAACGATTGATGAAATCGGCTTTGAGTTTGTCCTGGTTCCGTGAAGAACGTACCTTGACACGGAAATAGTTCCGTGCGAGAGACAGCCAACCGTCGGGAGAGGACACGTAAGGTGAACCGTTGAGAAGCTGCATGTCATTGTAGCCGTGGTGATGGAGTATGGCGAGATCAACGCTTGGCTCCGAAAGGCCTGAAAGAAGCCTGTCCTTTACGGATTCATCGAAATCGTGATTGATGAAGTCCAGCCTTCCGTCCCTGCCCTCAATGACCGGGAACTGCTCGTGAAGGGCCTTGTACTCGGCCATCCTTGACACCATTGACTCTGAATTGTAGCCGTGACCCGCGAAAAACAGTACATGATCGATGCCGGCGGATTCTTTTTTTGCCCTTACGGCTTTTCTCAGGAAGGCGTCAATCAGTTCATATTTATGAGCTTCATCCGAAGGCTTTATTCTTGATGTGTAGATTGAGGAACGGATCCGTTGAGGAGACTCCTCGCTCAAGGAATAGTAGAAGAGTTCCGGTTTTTCGACATCCCTCTTCAGAAAGCGGAACACCAGACCGAAATCATCGTAGAATCGGTCGGACGGCACGCTGGAGCTCTTCCAGTCACGTTGTTGGCTCATCTTGAAGGCAGAACTCAGGTGCTGCGCGTCTCTGATCATGGGAACAGGAATGTCTCCAACGAGCACGGCTCCTTCCAGAGATTCGTTTTTGTAAAGATCCATCAACGCGGCGCGCAGAGAGTCCGGAACACCCCATCTGTCTATGAGCAGGATGCCGCGTTTGCCGTCAAGCCGCATGCTTGACAGGTACTCCTCGATCGCTTCGGAGGCGTGGCTATAGGTAAGCGAATCCGTAACTACGGCGACAGATGTGCGGGCGGAAGGCCTCGCGACGGAAACAAGGCTGCACAACATTGCAGCCAGCACGAGTATCGTGCGATGTCTGAAAATACTACTAACCATAATGACAAATATAA
>ERZ1034992.363-NODE-363-length-26783-cov-6.805672_pt1 | contig 26783 bp, 33 predicted proteins | sample MGYA00520695_ERZ1034992 | MGnify/ENA primary metagenome ERZ1034992 (study PRJEB33766, sample SAMN09781778) | gut metagenome | biome: gut microbiome | host: Homo sapiens | place: Madagascar | study: EMG produced TPA metagenomics assembly of the PRJNA485056 data set...
CTGGAAAAAAGTTCCGACGAACTTATCCGGCAGGGCATTTCTTTTTATTCGGAAAACAACGGCCCCTTTGCACAGGGAATTTTGAACGCTTTGGGCGACACAGACGAACGCCGCTTAAAAGAAGTTTTTTTGTTAAAAACGGAGCTTGCAAAATGAGCGGAAAAGAAAACTTAAAACCCATCCGAAGCGTGGGCGAAGCGAGGGAAAAAGGGAAAAAAGGCGGTATCGCAAGCGGAAAAAGCAGGGCACGCCGCGCTACGTTGCGCCAAACTTTACTGGAGTTGCTTTCCACCCCCATTGAGACCCCCTTTTCTGATAAAAAAATGCCGGCGGACCAAGCGTTGGCTTTTGGGCAAATTGTGCGGGCCGTGCAAGGGGACACGCAAGCGGCCGTATTTGTACGTGATACCATTGGCGAAAAACCAAAAGACGTGGTGGACGCCAATTTGTCGGTACCTGTAATTATGGATGATATTTCCACGCCGGAGGCAAAGCGTGGCAAACGTAAAGCTAAGTGAATTAGTGGCCCCTGTGTTTTGGCCTGTATGGAAAGCCGTCAAAAAGGCGCGTTATACGCATTTTTGGCTTAAAGGGGGCCGTAGTAGCACCAAGAGTTCGGCGATTTCTGTTTTTATTGTTTTGCTTGTAATGTTGGACCCGCAAGCCAATGCCATTTGCTTTCGCAAAGTAAAAGAAACTTTGCGGGATTCGGTCTTTGAACAAATAAAGTGGGCCATAGAAAAATTGGGGTTGGGTGTGTATTTCAAATGCTCCGTTTCCCCTATGGAAATTACCTATTTGCCCACAGGACAAAAGATTTTATTTCGGGGGGTGGATGACCCCTTAAAAATCAAATCACTTAAAACGGCCCGCGGCTATTTTAAGGTGGCATGGTTTGAGGAGTTATCCGAATTTGCCGGAATGGAAGAGGTCAATAACGTTATTTTGTCCGTTATGCGTGGCGGGGGTGGAAAACCTTTTATTTATTTTTATTCCTACAACCCTCCTCCGCAAGCAAGCAACTGGGTCAACGCGCAGGCCAACACCCCGCGCGCTGACCGGCTTGTCACAAGCAGTAGTTATTTGGATGTCCCCAAAGAGTGGTTGGGGGAAGCCTTTTTGAGAGAGGCCGAACACCAAAAGCAGGCAAACGAGCTACTCTACCGGCATATTTTTTTAGGGGAAATTACAGGTACGGGTGGAGCCATATTCCCCAATGCGTGTAGCCGGAACATGACGGACGAAGAAATTGCCCAGTTTGACAATTTACGCCAAGGGTTAGACTGGGGCTATGTAAATGACCCGTTTTGCTTTGTTAAATTGCATTACGATTCCACCCGGCGGGACGTTTATATTTTTGACGAGATTTACGGCACCGGCATAAGCAACCGTGACGCCATAGATAAGGTGGACGCATTGGCCGACCCATACACGCCGATTTATGCCGATAGCGCCGAACCCAAGAGTATCAGGGAATTTAAGGATTCCGGGGTCTATGTAAAAGCGGCCGACAAAGGGCCGGGAAGCGTAGAGTTTGGTATTAAGTTTTTGCAGGGGCTATCGCACATTTATATAGACCCGCACCGTTGCCCCAATGCGTGGCGTGAGTTTAGTTTGTATGAGTTGGAAAAGGACAGAAACGGAGAATGGAAACACGAGCCGCCGGACAAGAATAACCATAGCATAGACGCAACGCGCTATGGGCTTTGTAAGGATACTTTAACATGGTAAAATTAGCAGACTTTTTTAGAAAAAATACACCCGCAAAAACCGCTCCGGCCCCCAAGCCGGAAAAGGCGTTTGACCGCTTTTTGCAAATGCAACAAGAGCAGGCGGATTATTTGCCGGAAGAAAAGCTAACCCGTGAGGAACAGGACGAAATATTGCACCATGCTTTCCCTGTGCAAAAATCGGCCATGTACGACGCGCAAACGGGCACGCACGCCATGGACGAGGATTTTGGATTTTCCCAAATACGCGGTCTTGTGACTGACGCGGCGCGGAGCGATGACCGTATTTTCCGTTTTTACGGCAAGCACTCTTTTTTGGGCTGGCAAATCTTGGCCTTGCTCAATCAAAACTGGCTTATTGCCAATGCGTGTTCTATTCCGGCGGATGACGCGGTGCGCCCCGGTTGGAAGAATGTAATTAAAAGCGAAAGCGGCGGCGACGTGGACAGCGCCGAACTGACCAATATCACGCTTAAAAAGTATCACTTAGCCGAGAAATGTCGCCAACACGCCAAAAACTCGCGTGTTTTTGGGGTCTCTTACGCACTTTTTGCTATTGACGGCATAGATTACAGTAAACCTTTTAATTTGGACGGCGTGCGCCCAGGCAGTTTTAAGGGGATTAGCGTAATAGACCCTATTTGGGTCACTCCTCAATGGAGCGCCGGCGCATTAAATAATCCGTCCAGTCCTACTTTTTACGAGCCAACCTATTACCATATCAACGGTTTAGGGCGCATTCACGCCAGCCACATTATAAAGCTAGTGCATGAAGAAGTGCCGGATATGCTAAAACCGACTTATTTCTTTGGGGGCCTTTCTCTTTCACAAGAACTCTACGAGCGCGTTTACGCGGCGGAAAGAACGGCCAACGAAGCCCCGCTTTTGGCGCTTACCAAACGGCTTTTGGTGGTGCCGACCAACTTAAAAGCATTAGCCGCCAAACCCAAACTGGCATGGGATTTGATTAAAATGCTGGTCTTTGGGCGGGACAATCAGGGCATTTATTTTACAGAGGAAGGGGAAAAGAGCGGCGTACACCAAATTGACACGTCCCTGTCTGATTTGGACGCAGTTATCATGTCGCAGTACCAACTGGTGGCGGCCATAGCGCGCATACCGGCGCACAAACTGCTAAAAACCGACCCCAAAGGCTTAAATAACAACGGGGAATATACCATAAAGGACTATAACCAAGAATTACAGTCCTTGCAGGAAAAGGCGCTGCGCCCGCTTATTGAGCGCGCAAATGCGGTTTCTATGCGCGCCGACTTTCCGCTAGTTAAAGGCGTAAAAGAAATCATAACCGAATTTAACCCGATAGATATGCCGACGGAACAGGAAAAAGCCAACGTGGAAAACCTGCAAGCGCAGGCGGCTTCTACCTTGGTGGCGGCGGGCATTTTAAGCCCGGAAGAAGTACGCAAAGCCTTGCGTGCCGAAAAGGGCGGCAAATATGCCGATATTGACCCCGAATTGCCCGCGGAAGAGGTGCCGGAGGATTTGGATATGCCGGACGATGAGAACGGCCCGCAAACGCCAAATTTAGGCACAGACGAATGGGATGAAAACAAACACCCGCGCAAGGACAACGGGCAGTTCGGCTCGGGGAGCGGAGAAAAAGAAAGCACTTCAAAAAAGGAACAAAAAACCCTTAAAGAGTTTCTAGGAAAAGAATACACCGGCGTAAAAGGACAGGAAGCCGTAGAAAAACTTTTACAGGAAAAACAGGGGCACGTCAAAGGAGCCTTTACCAGACAGGATATAGGGGATATTGACTTGGCATGGGGAGACGAAGAGCAAGGTTTATGTCATTTAATTAAAAGCCGAAACGAAAAAAATCCCTATCCCGCCAAAGAGGTTTTAACCGCATTGGCGGACACTGTAGAAAACGGCGAATTGCAAAGAAGTAAAAGAGGCAATTTTGAAATATGGCACAAAGGGATAATGGCAATAGTAAGGCCGGAATATTACGGAGAAGATATTCGGTTTGTTCTCACTGGTTTTAAGCAAAAGAAACCAAATAAAAACCCAACCACTAGGGAGGACGCCTTCTAGGTTTTGCCTAGTTCCCTCCATTAATTGGCAGCTGGGGCGACTTTCTGCTGTCTAGTGGTTGGTTATAAATAGTATAGCGCAAAAAGCGCGATTTTTCAAGTATTTTTATGAACAAAAAGAAAAAAGAACAAATCTTAGTCGGCAAACCGCTTATCCCTAACGCGGGCGTGCGCACTTGGTACACCAAAGAACTTAACGACTTGGTGGCCCAAATGGACGAGCGCACGCGGCGGGAAGTGTTGGAAATCTTCCGCACGGTGGCCGCCAAGGGCGGCAGCGTGGAAAGCCAGGAGCGCATTTTGCTTAGCAAACTAGAACGCTACTATGAAGATTTGTTTAAGCGCAAAGCCAAGGAGCTGGGGCAAGCTATGGTCAGCAAGCAAAACCGTAGCGTTTCTGCCGCTTTGCGGGCCAGTATCGCGGGGTTTGTGGGGCAACAAGCGTTTGTGCCGGTAAAGACATTCACGCTATCCGGCGCGGTATTAAAGGATTTTAAGGGTTCCGTAAACCAAAATGTAAACCTTATACGCTCTTTACAGAGTGAATATTTTACGCGCATTAAAGGGGCGGTTTATAGAGCTATTATAGACGGCCAAGGCTCCGGCTACTTGCGGGATGAGCTGCTTAAATACGGGGCTGCTGGCAAACGCCGTGCGCGCAATATTGCCCGGGACCAAACGCACAAGGCTTATGAGGCCCTGTCCCGCGCCCGCATGAAAGAGGCAGGTTTGCAGTATTGGCAATGGGAACACGGCGGCGGTACCAAGACGGTGCGTCATTACCATATTTTAGATGTAAGCAAAGGGGGACTAAATCACAGCGTACATAAAATGGGCGAAAAGGCCTATGATGAGCACGCAGTGCGGAAAAAAGGCGGCTCTTATGAAGGGAAGCCTGTTTGGCCCGGCGAATTGCCTTTCTGCACTTGCCGTATGCGCCCTGTGATTAAGTTTGATTAATTATGAAACAAATAGACCACAACCAGTTTTGGCTTATTAAAAATAACCCAATAACCAAGGCGGGGGTATTCCCGTATTTGGGCAAGCAAATCAGCCCGTCCTTAGAGCCGGACAAAATTTATCAGGTATACCGCCCGGAAGAAGAAATCAAAAAAGCGGCGGATACATTTAAGTTGGTCCCCTTGGTGGATGACCACACTATGCTAGGTCCTGCTTTTACTCCGGCAGAGCAAAAGGGCGTGCATGGGGTGTTGGGCGAAGATATTAAAGAAAAGAACGGCACGCTGTTTGCGGACGTGAAAATCTTTTCTGAACAGTTAAAGCGCGAAATACAGGACGGTAAAAAAGAGCTGTCTTTGGGGTACTTTTGCAAGTATGACTTAACGCCGGGGCAGTACAACGGTATGCACTATGACGCCGTGCAGCGCGACCTAAAAGGCAACCATATTGCCTTGGTGGATAATGGGCGCATGGGGCACGATGTGCGCGTTATGGACAGGGCCCTGGCCTGCGACGCTTTGGATATTGTGGGAAATTTTCAGACAGGAGAAAAAAAAATGTTTATAAACGACGCGGCTTGGGAAGAAAGCAAGCACAAAAGAGACGCCGACGGCAAATTTAGCTCCGGAGGAGGGGGCGGAATCAAAAAGAGCGAAGACCCTAAAAAATCTGCATCCCAAAAATTAGTTTCTATTATTTATAAAAAAGACGCAGACGGTGAAGCAATAGGGATACAGCAGGTAGGAAGCGGGAAATTTGTTGCCACCACCAGGTCATCTTCTAAAACTTTTAACACCTTAAACGGCGCCAAAAGCTGGATGGCGTCTAAGGGGTATTCTCTACCTAAAACCAGTACAGATGAAGATTTAAGCAGTACAAATCACGGGGTTGGCGGTAAAGACGCCGCCCCCGGAAAGGAGAACGAAATGGATAAAGTAAAACAAGCCATTGAGGCAATCAAGGCCCTGTTCGCCGACCCCGAAGCGGGGGACAAAGACGGCAGACTGGCCGAAATCCTCGGTACTTTGGCTCCGGCCGCGCCTGCGGACGATAAACCCGCCAAGGATGAGGACGTGGATAAGCGTGCGCTGATTGACGAAATCGGCGGCATTTTGAACGGCAAGGTAGATGAAGAAACCCTCCGCACCGTACTCAAAAAAGCCGAAGAAATCGCCTATAACGCCAGTTCCGCCGGCTCTGCGGATGATAACAACGCAGACCCGCTCAAAACTAAGCAAGTCAAAGAAGCGGACGACAAATTGACCGACAAAGTCAACGGTGTGGAAAAAGCGGTGGACGAACTGCCCGCCAAAGTGTTGCAGATGATTGCGCAACGCGATGCGCTCTATCAGCAAGTAAGCACGCTCGTGGGCACTTTTGACCACGCTACCATGACCGAAGCGCAGGTAGCCCAGTATGCCTGCGACAAATTGGATGACCTCAAAGGCACTCCGGCCGATAAAGCCGTGGACGTGCTAAAGGGTTATCTGAAAGCCCAAAAACCCGTGCAAATCCTGTCTATGGACTCCAATGTTCAAACTGATGAAAAGGACGCAGGGTTTGAGGCGTACCTGAAGGGGGAAAAATAACTATGTCTGTTCAAAAGACTGTAAACACTAAACTCGCATTCGGTTTGCCCGGGGAGTTTTACGACGACACCCCGCGCAGAAACCGCACCTATAAGCTGGCTAACAATGCCGCCGCGGTGCCGACCGTAGGCTATGCCTTTACGGCTACGGCCAATGAAGGGGAAGCCCAGCCCGGTGGTACCGGCGCGTTTGCCGGGATTTTGGTTAACCCTAAAGAGCAAGTCTTGCGCGGCGGGTTGAATCCGTCCTTGGCTTTAACGCAAGGCGCAATCGGCACACTCTGCTCTTTTGGGCATGTGATTGTGGTTGTAGCTGCCGCCGTGACGGAAACGTCCTTGCCGGTTTACAACACCGCTACGGGGGCTATCAGCGGGGTAGCGGCCGATGCAACTTCTGCCGGCTCCGGCTATGCGTTTATCCCCAATGCTAAATTTGTTTTTCACTCCGCCGCTGCGGGCGGCTTAGCCGTGTTGGAACTCAACGGCTTTGCCAATGCCCCCGCTAAGGCCGGAGCATAAGGAGTATAAAAGATGAAAGAAACTCAAATTATTCAAAGATTCTCTCCCGCACAATGCCGGCCCTTTGCTATGGATGCCGGAACGAAAGACTCCACCCTGCGTAAGTTGGGTATCGGCGTAAGCCAAAAGGCGCTTTCTGATTACCGCCGCTTATTTGCCCAAGACGCCACCGGCCCCGCGGGTATTACCACGCCCTCTGCGGCTACGCCTGTGCAGTTTTTGCAATGGTGGAACCCGGAAATCGTGGAAGTAGCCACCGTGCCGACCGACGCCGATGAAATTATCGGCAAAACCACGGCGGGCACTTTTGCCGATGAAGAAATCGTGCAGCCCATTGTGGAACACATCGGGCAAGCGCACCCGTACGGCGATTTAGCCAATCCGCGTTTAGCCTCTTGGAACGTGAACTTTGAAGCCCGCACCATTGTGCGCTTTGAAGAGAGCATGGAAGTTGGCGTATTGGAAGAAGAACGTGCCGCCAGAATGCGCATGAACTCCTCCAAGGAAAAACGCGCCGCTTGCGCCACCGCGTTGGAAATTGAACGCAACTTAATTGCTTACAATGGCTTTGCGGACGGAGCAAACAAGACCTACGGTTTATTGAACGACCCCAACCTGCCCGCCTATGTGACGGCGGCCAACAACGCCGGTGCTACCAGCACCAAATGGGCGGACAAGAGCTTCTTGGAAATTCAAGCTGATGTGCTTTCTATGATTGCCGGCTTGCAAAATTCCAGTAAGGGTTTGTATAACCCCAAAACCAAAGGGGCTACGTTGGTAGTGGCCTTGGAAGCCGAACAGTACCTCAACAAGACTAGCGAATACGGTGTTTCTGTAGCCAAATGGCTCTCGGATACCTATCCGCGCATTACGGTCAAATCTACCGTGTTTTTGAACGACGCCAACGGCGCGGCTAACGTAGCCTACTTGGTTGCCGATGAAATCAACGGTAAAAAGGTTTTGGAACAGTACGTGCCGGAAGTGTTGCGCTTTTTGGGCGTATTCAACAAAGGCAAAAGCTACGAAGAATTTTTTGCCAACGCCACCGCCGGGGTTATGGTCAGACAGCCTATCGGTGTGTACCGCTTGAGCGGTATTTAATTTGGGCCCCTATTCTCCGGGCTCGGGGCGGGTTTCCGCCCCAGCTCGGGGATAGGACACAGGAGAATAGTATGCCTTATATCGTCAGTTCTTTAAGCGCGGACAACCGCTATGCTTTTTATGAAAAAACCAGCGGCAACGTATTGCGCGTTAAAAAAGAAATTTTAATTAAAGGCGGCGCCAATGTGACGGATAAAAAAACGCTGCTAACCCCTCACGGGGCCGTGACGGAAGTTTCCGAGCAAGATTTGGAACTCCTCAAAACAAATATCGGTTTCAAAAATCATTTGGAAAAAGGATTCCTTAAAATTGTGGAAACCGACAGCAAATACAAGGCCGAAGAGACGGCGGAAAAGATGAGCACCAAGGATAAATCCGCCCAACGTACTCCGGCGGATTATGCGAAAGAGGGCAAAAAAGCCCCTCGTGCCGGCAGAGGTAAATAATTATGGCGGGGAATGTGATTACTGTGACGGTGGACGGAATGCGCCAACAACTGCCGTATTTTGCCGATACGACCAAATACCCAAACGCGGTACTGTCCGTGGATTTGGATAATGCGCAGAATTACATTTCCCCGCTTGATTTGGGGCCGTTAAAAGGAAATTCCCGCGTTTATGCGGTGTACCTTATGGCGGGGCATTTGCAACTGTTGCGCGACCGTTTAAGCAAAGGACAAACCGGCACCGGCATAAAGACGGGGGCCAGCGTGGATAAAGTCAGCGTCACGCTTACGCCTCCGCCTTTTAAGGACCAGTACGATTACTGGCTCAATTTAACCCCATTCGGCGCAGAACTGCTTTTTCTGCTTAACAGCGTGACGGGGGCCGGTTGGTACATCGGCGGTAGTGACGAGAACGTATTTAGATGAAAATAAAACGGACCGATAAAATACGGCAAGTTATTAAGAGCGTTTCCGATTTGGGAAATGTCCGCATTATGGCCGGTTGGGTCCGTCCGGGGCAAAAACACGGGGACACCAAATTGACGATGGCGCAACTGGCCTGCGTTATGGAATATGGGGCCAAAGTGGGCAAAAAGACGTACATCCCTCCGCGCCCTATGCTGCGCCTTACAGGACGTTTGAAAAGCAAAAACTGGGTGCAACAGGCCGGGAAGTTGGCCAAAAGCGTTTTGGAAGGAAAGGCAAAAGGAAACACCGTGCCCCACAAGTTAGGAGCGCTAATCGCCGATGACATTAAGGGTGTGATGAATACTTCCATTTTGTTTGCACCCAATGCGCCGTCCACGGTGCGCAAAAAAGGCAAAAACACCCCGCTTATTGATACGGGCGAACTGCGCGATGCGGTAGATTATGTAGTCAATCCGAGGGATAAATGATACTAAACAATTTACTGGAAGAAGCCTTTGATATAATTCCCACGCAACCCTTTGAATACTGCGCTTTTAAGGGTAAGACGGTCAACGGATTAGGAGTCTTTGTTAATGAGTATGCCGCCCCGGTGCAATGCTATGGCAGCATACAAGCCTTGGAACAAACGCAGTATGAAAAGCTGGGGCTTAATTTTGAGCGGGAATACCGCGCGGTATATGCCAGCGTGCCCATGAAAGGGCTAGATAAACAGGAAACGCCGGATATTTTAATTTTTGATGGGCGGCGTTGGAAGGTGCTACGCAATACACCGTGGGCCCATATTGACGGTTGGAACGGCGTTATTGTCACGCCGGATGAAGAAAATACAACGCCGGAGGCGGCCAATGAAAACGGACAACCAAATAACGGCTGATTTGATTACTTTTATTAAGGCGGGTTTGGCGGAGTTTGCGCCTTGGCCGGTCTTGCAGAGTTATCAGCCCACGCGCGGACATTACCAGCGGCCTTACATTTTGGTGCACCGTTTGGGGGAAACGCTGATAGGGCATTTGCAAGTATGCTCTTTTAAGCCGGAAGACGGGGGCCAACTGGTGCAAAGCACTTGGCAAATTGACGCCGTGCGTTATGCCCAAGTGACGGACACTACCGACACTATCGGAGCCGGGGACGCGCTAAAACGCCTGCGTAATTGGCTAATGTCAGACGAGGCGGCGCGGAAATTGCGGGCCAAGGGATACAATGTGCTGCGAGTGGGGCAAATTGTCACTCCGGCCATAGATACGGATACGGACACGTTCCAAATTTTGCCCAATTTTACATTGGATTTAATTTACAAACAGACGTACGAGCAACAAACGCCGGACATTACTTCGGCGAAGCCAATAATCAAAGGAGTATAAGATGATTAGCCAAAATAAATATGTAGCTATAACATCCGGCGTGGGCGGCCAAGCGGCCGTTAGTGCCAGAGAGCCTATCCTGCGCTTATACACTACCAATAACCTTATGCCTACCGGCACGGTGTTGGAGTTCCAAAACGCCGCAGGAGTGGGAGAATATTTCGGCTTTAACAGCCGCGAATATGCCATTGCGCAAGGGTACTTTGGTTTTGTAAGCAGCCAACAGCAAAGCCCTTCCAAAATCAGCTTTTGCGCGGACATTTCTAAAGGCAAAGCACCTTTTGTGCGGGCATCTTCCGCACCGGCGCTTTTGAGCGTTTTTCAGTCCGTCAAGGACGGAGCATTCACCCTGTCTATGGCGGGGATTACGGCGGAAATTTCCGGGTTGGATTTTTCTTCGGCCAAGTCTTACGCCGATGTGGCGCAAGCCGTGCAAACCAAAATCCGCGCCGCCCAAACTGCCAGTACCATGTGGACGGGCGCCGTATTTGCGTTTGACGCAGAACAAGGCGTGTTTACCCTAACCGGCGGGGAAGTTGCGGCGGGTGCTATTGTCGCTCTTACTGCCGGAACGGGTGGGACGGATATTAGCCCTATACTTAAAATGGACCAAAATTCTGCCCCGGTTGTTTCCCAAGGGGTTGGTGCTACGGCTTACGGACAAATGCTTTCCGATTCGTTAAGTCTGTCTAACAATTACGGCACGTTTGCTTTTTTGAATCAGCCGGAAAATGAATCCATTGTGCAAATTGCCCAGTGGACCCAAGCGCAAAACTTGATGGGCGGCATGTATCTGCAACCGGTGGCGAAAGAAGATTACCAAACGGTTCAAAAGTTAGTTAAAGATTTTAGCGGCACGGCCTTAATTGCTGATGCGTTTACGCCTTATTCTCTGGCGTGGTTGGTGCCTGCGTGCGTGGCCGCCGCCACTAATTTTAACCGCGTCAACGGTACGCAAAACTATATGTATAAACAGCTTTCCGGCGTGGAATCTTCCGTCAATACGGATAGTGAATATGATGCTTTAACGGCGGCGCGTGTCAACTTTTACGGCAGTACCCAACAAGCAGGCACGCAAATTGCCTTCTTCCAACCCGGCAGTTTACAAGGGGATGTGGAAGACATGGGCGTTTTTATGAATGAACTTTGGCTTAAAGACGCGGCTACGGTGGAATTTTTGAACTACCAACTGGCTGTGTCTAAATGGCCTGCCAACTCGTCCGGCAAGGCCATAGGGGACGGACTTTTGCAAGGCGTAATTGAACGTGCCAAAAAGAACGGCACTATTGCGCAAGGCAAAGCGCTAACCTCTACCCAAAAGGCCTATATTACCAGCCTGACCGGCGACGAAGACGCGTGGATAAGCGTGTATTCGGAAGGCTATTATCTGTATTCTCAAATCGTACCCGTCACCACGGGGGGAAATACGGTGTATGAATACCAGTACACTTTGGTTTATTCTAAAGGCGATAGCGTGCGCAAAGTCACCGGCACGCATACATTAATTTAGGAGGACAAAAACTATGCAAGATGTCAGCGCCACCGGCGTAAAAATAACGGTCATTACCGTTCCGACCTATCCCCAAGGGTTTGAAGTCAGCGAATTTGCAGATAATGCGGACCCGTTGGACTTTCCGCCCACTCAAATTGCCGATTATGGCATGGGTGTTAATGGGGACCTTGTCACTTGGACCAAACCTGTACCGTTGGAAATCACGTTAAACGTCATTCCTAATACGGACGCGGATAAAAACTTGGGTATTCTATACGATATGAACCGCGCGGCCAAGGGTAAAATTTCCGCACAGGACTTGGTCACGCTGGTTGCCTCGTACCCGGACGGCACCCGCAAGATTTTTTCTAACGGGAAACTGATTTCCGGCGTTCCGGCCAACGGCGTATCTTCCGACGGCCGCATTAAGACAAAAGAATACAAATTTGTCTTTGAAAACAAAATCAATTAATAATAACCGGAGAATAGATTATGGAACTGTTGGAGCCCAAAGAAGTAGTAATTGACGGATGTACTTTTCGCATAGGCAAATTCCCGGCCGTGGCAGGGCGTGAGATTATTACCAAATATCCGCTCAGCAATATCCCGCGGCTGGGAGACTATGCCGTAAGCGAAGAGATTATGCTTAAGCTAATGAGCTTTGTGGAGCGCATTACCGAGCCGGAAGGCCGCGCGGTGCGGCTAACCACTAAAGAATTAGTTAATAATCAGGTGCCTTCTTGGGAAACGCTGGTCAAACTGGAAGCCGCCGCGCTGGAGCATAATTGCAGTTTTTTTCAGAATGGCAAGACCTCGGATTTCTTCGCAAAGTTAGGGGCTCTTGCCCAACGGAAAGTTGTAGAAATATTGACGGATTTATCGGGGACATTATCACGGCAGGCAAAGCCACATACCAAGAATTAAAGACCGTCTATACCTTGCAAGAGGCTATGCAAATTTGGGAAACTATCGCCGTTTCTAAGTACAACGAATACATAGCCTCCGAGCAAGCCTTAAAAAGAACCCAACGCCGATAACCAAACGCAAAGAGAGATAGAATTATGGCCATTACCGATGTATTTGTATTAGTGTTTGAAACCAACGGCTCACAAGTCGTCGTTAAGGAATTTGCCAACGTGCAAAAAGCCGCAGACTCTGCCGCCAAGTCAGCGGGGAATAGCGCCGTTTTTACCCAAAAGGCCGAAAAAGGCTTTATTGGGTTAAAAAATGGGGTTGTAAAAGCACTTGCCCCCTTGGCCGCTTTTGGCGTAATACTCAACCGCACGATAAACTTTGCCAATCAAGGCGAGGGGCTTTTGTTTATGGCTAATTCGGCCACCGTGGCGGCGGAACGCTTTACGGCTTTGGCTATGGCGGCGGAGCGTTTAGGGGGCAGCCGCGCCGGAATGGCTGCTTCTTTGGGGTCTTTAAGTTCGTCCCTTATGGGTATACGCCGCGGGGAAGAGAACGGCTTAACGCAAGCGGCCATGTACTATGGTGTGAGGTTTTACGGCCCAAGCGGTGGCGTAGCCACGCCGGAAGAGATGTTGGAAAATATCGCCCGCGCTATGGAAGGGCGCTCGTCCGCAGAGCAAATGGATATGGGCCGCATGTTGGGGCTTGATGATGGGACTATCAGTTTGCTCCAACGTGGCGTACGGGGCCTTAGGCAAGAAATGGCTTTAGCCAAAAAGTACAACCCATTTGACGAAAAGACCCTTAAAAACGTGCAGGATTTCCAATACTCCCTGCGGGAGCTAAAAGCCGCATTTGCCATGGTGGCAGGGCAATTTTTGCGGGATTTAATCCCGCATTTCAAGCGCTGGGCGGAAATGGGCAAAGAAACCTTTGACTTCTTAATCAATCATAGCGACGAGGTCAAACTGGCTATGGCCGCGATAGGTGCTGTTATATTGGGCGCGTTTGGCCCGCTCTATTTGCTGGGTGGGTTGCTCATATTGCTAGTGGACGATTTTGCCACGTTTGCCCGCGGCGGAGAAAGCGCATTAGAGCCGTTGTGGAAAATGATTATGTCTATTCTCAAAGGGTTGAAATTTATCAAGGAACTGCTGCATGATAATATGGAGCAAAAAATTTCGGATGCCCAAAAGCGCACCTTTTTTTGGCAGTTGCCTAAGGTGGATAAAGACGGCAACGTCCAAAAAGGTAAAAATATTTTGTCTATGATGTCTCCGGGAAGCGGTAGCCTGTTGGATAGGTTTACGCAAGGGCTGTTATCTCCCATTTTTAATAACCAAATAGAAATTAATGTATCCGAAAGCGGAGACCCGCAAAAGACTGTCAATGCGGTCAGCAGCGGTCTGCAACGCTCCGGCATTTTAGAGGCGGAGGATGCGTTGGCGACAGCGCAGGCAAATTAATATGAGCACCATTCAACAGCAAATTGACCAAATGGCCGGGAAAGGCTTTAGTGTGACGAACCTCGCCTTAAATGTAGGCGGGGCCTTGGCTCTGTCCAATAACGGCAAAGACGTCTTTATTTCCACGAACGATAAAGAGAACCCGCGCGAATTACTGGTATCCTCTGCACAAGACGGCTTAGGTTTTGCCGCGGAGTATGCGGGGCTAAATAGCGTGATTATGTATGCGGACGTCAAAGAGCCAAGCCGTATTATGGAACACCCTTTGGAAACCGGTGCCGTGGTGGCGGACCACCAAGTGCAAATGCCGGTGGAAATACGCCTGCAAATTGTCATGCCATATTACCGCTATGACGATATAGTGGACGAACTGCGCCGGCTCAAACAAACCGGGCAACTCGTTTGCGTACACACCAAAGGCGGAGTTTATCCGAATATGGTGTTTACTGACATTCCGCACCGCGAAGCCGCTGAAAATGTCAGCCGCCTTTCTTTTGACTGCACGTTGCGGGAAGCCTTGCTGGTAGAGGGCCAAAGTAGCCAACTGGCGGAAAAGGATGTTCTCCATGTTTCCAACGCTTCTACCGTCAAGGGCGGACAAAAACAGGGAAAGGAGCGTTCTTTACTAATGGATGGCGTACAGAGCATTGCCAATTTGTATGTAAAAACTTTCGGATAATTTTATGCAAGAAATACCTTTAGAAAAACAACCAAACCAAGAGTTTACTATCACACTTAACGCTACGCCGTATGTGATTAAACTGCGCACGTTGGAAACGGGGGCCACAACGGCGGATATACAGGCAAACAATGAGCCGCTCATTAGTGGGCTGTTGTGCCGCGCCAATGAACTGTTAATCCCTTATCCATACAAAGCCCGCAACGGAAACTTTGTATTTACAGACGCAGGGGAAGAGTACCCCCACTATACACGCTTTGGGGACACGTGCAAGTTATACTTTTTAACCCCGCAGGAGCTGAACGATGCCAACAACTAAAATGCCCAAAAGATATGCGCGTGTAGAGGTGGAAGTTGGCCAACAAAAGGATGAAAAAAGCCAAATAATCACGCATAATTTAGAAAGTTTTGAGGGACTTAATGTGCGCTTTAACATTACCAAGCGCCGCGGCAGTACCATGAACAGGGCAGAAATTGCCATTTGCAACTTAAAAACAAGCACCACCGAGTATTTAACAACGATTAATGCGTTGGGTAAAGACCAAAAGGAGCGTAAGGTTATCCGCCTGTTTGCGGGGTATGAAGATAACGCCGGACAAATTTTTGAGGGAGATATTATACGCGCCTTACCTTCCGCACCACCCGACACTTGGATAACGGCCCAATGTTTGAGTGGCTATCACAACAATATGCAGTTAGTCACGTTGGATTTGAAAGGCGGCGTAAGTGTTAAACAGGTATGCACTTTAGTAGCCAAACAACTTAAACTGGAATTAAACTGGCTCAGCAAGTCACAAAAAAAACTGGACCAGTTCAAATACCAAGGCCCCATGACAAAGGCCATAGAAGAGTTAAACCAAATCGGCGAGATTGTGGCATACCAAGATGACCGTTTTTTAGTGGTGGAAGATGAAAAAATGACCGCCCCGACCGCCGGAACGTGGATAAAGACATTTTCTTTGGAAAGCGGCCTAATCGGCCTGCCGGAGCCGGATTTATTCGGTGTTAAATTTAAGGTGCTTTTAGACCCCACATTAAAATGCGGTCAGCCGGTCCGGCTGGAAAGCAAACAAATACCGGCCGCCAACGGCGTATATTACATCTATTCGCTAACGCACCGCGGGGAACTGCGTGCGGAACCTTTTTATACGGAGCTTTCGTGCAAAAACTATGACGCAAAAAACTAACCCCTCTTATCCCGCTTTTAATCCGGCCGATATGGAAGGGCTGGACGGGCTTATGACGTTGTTTAAGCGCTCTTTGCTAATGTCGCTGCGCGTAGCGTTGCCGGCGGTGGTCAAGAGCTTTGACTCGGCTGCCAATCGCGTGGACTTAACTCCGGCAATTACTTCGGCCTCTAATAATGGGGAAACCGTCACGCTGCCCGAGCTTTCTGCCGTGCCGGTATGTACCGCCGGCGGAGGAGGTTTCGGAGCCTCTTTCCCCTTACAAGCGGGGGATACAGGTTGGGTTATTTTTTGCGATAGGGATATTAGCCTGTTTAAGGACAGCGGTGTGATTTCTCCCGCCAATACTAACCGTTTGCACAATTTGGCAGACGCCGTCTTTTACCCGGATGTTATGGGTAAAATCAAAGTGGCTGACGCAGGTTGTGCCGTATGGCAAAAATTGGACGGTAGCGTTAAAGTGGTCTTGTCGGACAGCTCGGTTTCAATTACCGGCAACACGAACATAAAAGGGGATTTGTCTGCTACGGGGAATGTGTCTGTTTCCGGCAAAGTGACCGCCACAGGCACAATAACCTCCGGGGCGGACGTAATAGCGGGGGGAATTTCTCTCAAAGCCCATGTTCACGGTGGGGTGACGGGCGGCCAAGGTACAACGGGGGTTCCGCAATGACACAAGAACTCTACGAGGTTATTTTTCGCGGATTACAAGCCAAATATCCGGGGCAGCCCATAGGCCCGCGTTGGCGGAGCATTTGCGCCACTTTGGACGGTGGGGAAGGAAGCGGTAATTTCGGGCACGAAGGCCGCCCTGGTAAAGTGGGCGGCAGTGGGGAAGGAGTTGGGGGAAAAGGAGCAGAAGAGCAAAAAAGCAAGCATAAGCTAGAACTCAAAATCTCTACTAAATCAAAAGCAGTGTCTATATTAAAAGGAACCGAAATTTCTGGAAATTCTATTGAGGAGCGAATAGAGTCGGCGTGGGATTTTTGGGATGAGAATTTTGCTGGGGCTGAAGAAAAGCGAGATGACCTAGGAAAAATTAAATTTTTTAATTCATCTGCAAAAGAAATATTGGGAAAAAATGTCAATGATGGAAAATTAGACTTATTTCCAGCGTTGAGAGCCATTGTTAAAAACGGAATACTTATTGGTAGAAAAACCCTCTCGGTGCCAAAAGAGAATGGTATTTCAAAATTTTATTATATTCAAGCGAAAATAGAAGTAAACGGAAAAGAACGATATGCTCAAGTAGATATTGGCGAAAGAAAGGACGGAAAGAGGCTTTACTATTTGAACGAAATAAAAAACTAGGGAGGTTTACCGGGTCCAAAACCCGGGCGTCCCTAGCTACTAATAGTATAGCGCAAAAAAAGCAGGTTTTCAAGGAGTTTTATGAAAACATTATCCATTAACAAAAACAACGATATATTTTTAGACGTGTCCGGCTCTTTGGCCTTTTCGCAAGGCAAACAGGCGCGGGCGGATATTGCTACCAACAAAACACGCACCCTATATAGGGAAGTGCCACTTTCGGCACAATCCGGCATTCCTTTTTTTGATGTAGTGTTCAATAAATTTGACCCTAAACTCTTTGAACAGTTTTTGCGGCAAACGCTGTTAGAGGTTCCGGGCGCTCAAAAAGTATCGCAGTATGATTATCAGATTTCCGGCGGGGTGCTTACATACCGCGCAGTTTTAACCACACAAGACGGGGAGGTAATAATAAATGGCTGATTTGATGGGCTACACCACCCAAAACGGTGTTTTAGTGCCGGACACGGCAGAACTGAAAAGTAATGTAGAACAGGAGTTTACCAACGCATTGGGGCAAGAGTTGGACCTGTCCCCCGAAACTCCTCAAGGGCGCCTGATAGAGGCGGAAACATTGGCCCGCAAAGCGGTGTTGGATAACAACGCCTTAATTGCAAATGCCCTAAACCCGGACACGTCCTTTGGTGTGTTTTTGGATGCGCTGACGGCTCTAACCGGCACTACGCGCCGCTGGGCAACGCATACGTTGGTATTATGCACTTTAACTGGAACTCCCAATACAACGGTTCCGGCCGGTTCCTTGGCGCGCACACAAGCGGGCGATACTTTTGCTCTAGCGGATGATGCCGTTATTGGGGATGACGGAACTGTAAAAGCCTATTTTCAGGCGCAGGAAAGCGGCCCTGTGCCTTGCGAGGTTGGAACGCTTACACAAATCATTAGCCCCGTTTTGGGTTGGGAAACGCTTAATAACCCCACCGGGGCCGCATTGGGTACCGTCACCGAAAGTGATTCTTCCTTACGCAAACGCCGGCAACAGCAACTGTATCGGGGCTCGGCGCTTTTGAACAGCATTTCGTCCGCCGTTAAAAATGTGGACGGTGTTTTGAGCGTTTACGCGGATGAAAATTACACATCCGTTGTAAAAACGGTAGATGGCATTAGTATTTTGCCACATTCCATTTACATTGTAGCGGACGGTGGTTCGGATAAGGATATAGCGCAGGCCATTTGGCAACACAAAAGTTTAGGTTGCGGCTATACCGGCACGCAAGAAGTGACTGTCGTGGGGGATTTTGGCACCCCCTACCAAGTAGCTTTTAACCGGCCGGACTATCAACCCATTCAAATCAGCGTAAGCGTCGCAACGCCAACATCCGGCGTGACGGCAGATATAGAGCAAGGTGTAAAAGACGCTCTTTCTGCTTGGGCCAATGGCGAAATAGCAGGTATCGGCGGTCTTGGCTTGGGGGTGGACGTCAGCCCATTTGAAGCCGCCTCGGCAATATCTGCGTATTTGCCCGATTTGTTTGTAAAAAACGTGCAAGTCGGGTTAGTTTCCGGCGCATTGGGTACGGCAGTATTGGCTATGAAAGTAAACCAAAAAGCCACATTGGCACAAGAAAATATAACCGTGACGGTGCAATAATATGAACACATTGCAAATAGACCCGCAAATCAACTTACAACAATGCCTCTTATGGCAATACAACAATGCTCCGGCCTTGCGTGCATTGCTTTTGCAAAAAGAGGCTTGGTACAAGGCACACCAAAAAGAATTTTGGGAGTATTGGTACAACCGCGTTTTTAATTTGGAAACGGCAGATGCGTTCGGCTTGCAAGTATGGGGGGAAATTTTAGACTTTCCCAGACAGGTCAGAGCCATTGACGGACAGCTTAATACACTAACCGATGAACAATACCGCGCGGTGCTAAAAGGGCAACTGCTCAAGTTCAATATGGGGGCCACCGCGCCGGAAGTTAATAAGTGGTTGCAGGTGGTTTTTGGCTCTAAAGGGAAAGTATATTGCTTGGATAATTTGGATATGACGGTGGTTCCTTTTGTGTTTGAACAAAGTCCGTCGGACGAGATTTTATGGTTGCTTTCAAATGTGGATTTTTTGCCGCGTCCGGCTGGCGTTGGATATGAAGTGCGCATTATCGGACAAGATGTTTTTGGCTTTAACGGTAGCGGCCTGCAAACTTTCAATAATGGGGTTTTTTTTAAAGATTTTAATGCGGAAATCGTACTGGGTCAAAAACAACTTTCCGTACTTGCTCCTGCGGGCGCCACAGTTATTATTAACGGGGCCGAAACCAACTATGCAACATTGGATTATAATACGCCCTATACTTTTGAGGTGCGCCGGGCCGGTTTCCAAAGCTGCTCCGGCAACGGGGTACTTGCGGACGATACGGTTATAAATGTACGGGAATTTTCGGTCTCCGCTCCGGCCGGTGCAACGGTGGTTATCAACGGCTCCCAAGTAAATGGAGTATATTTTTTACAATCTTTGGATTACAACTGTCAAGTAAGCCGTTCAGGTTTTATCCCGTGGACGGCGGACGGAAAGATGGAAAGCACCACCCAAAGAATAATCCGTTCCTTGCAAATATCCCCACACCCAACAGATAGTACGGTGCTGCTAAACGGGCAGAATTGCACAGGAGCTTTTTTTGCTGAACGGTTTGATTATTCCTACGAAGTAAGCCGCGACGGATATGGTACTAAAACCGGCTCCGGCACGGCACTTGCAGATTTGGTATTGGATGTAGAATTAGCGCCGCTATTTTGGCAGGCATCCCGTTATGGTATTTCACAAAACATAGGCGCAGGGCTGATAGAAGTAGGCCGTTATTTGGCACCGTCTTCCGGCCGTTATTCCATAGCCTTGGCAGGGGGCGGGCGGGGCCACGATTCTGAACATTATAAAACTAGCCGCGGCGGTATCTCTACTTTGCAAGCCAACTTGCGCCGTGGAGATGTACTAGTTTTTACGGCAATAGCCAAAGGTTATGGTTTGGGTTGTGTGGGCATAGCTTTTTATGTGAACGGAACTTTAGTTGCCGTAAGCGGCGGTGGCGGATATGTGGACGATGATAACACTTGCTACGGCGGGGATGGCTACGTGGGCGGTTATTGCAATTCTGGCCCTTCCGGCACAGGCATAAACGAAGGCACCAGCCAAAGCCAGGGGAACGGAGCGGACGGTTCCTGCAACCAGTATCTTAAATATAACACGAATGGAATCCTCATAAAAAGCCGCGTGGCATACGGTGGGCAAGGCTACGCCATCAGCGCGGATTCCCGCTTCCAAATAACCCAAGTAGCCGGCGTGCAAAACGGTGCCGGCAACAGTAGTGCCGCTTACTTTACCATTACATTTTTAGGAGAATAATTATGGAAACACAACAAACACCGCAAGTAATACAACAACCTTTCGCGGCGCAAGGGGATAAGAACACCATTCCAAACGCCGCCACGGGAACGAACAGAGCCTCTCTGCAAGAGGGGTTCCCTCCCATTACGGGTATGCCGGTTAATAAAGGCGGAATCCCGCCGGAGCGGCTGGACTTTAACGGCGCCATGAATTTGAACAGCCAATTCTATTTTGCCTTTCAAAATGGTTGGTGGCCGACTTTTTACAAAAAGGTAAGTGATGCCATTGGTGGGTATCCTAAAGACGCGGTGCTTTGGCTTTTTGACAGCACAAAAAGCCGTGTCCGTATTTTGCAGTCTTTAATTCCTAATAACACCTATAACTTTAATACGGACGCCAGTTTTATCGGTAAGTATTGGAAGGAACTGGCCCAAGACGGACGCGGCTTTTCTATCGGGCAGCTTGTACCCAGCCAGTCTAATTTGGCAACGGATAATCCCGGCTGTTTGCCGCTTTGGACGGGCGAATACTACACCAACGCCTCCACGCTGTACCCCGATTTTTACGCGTGGGTCAAAAGCCACCCTGAATTGTGCAAGACCAAGGCCGAATATGACGCTGCCATTACTACTTATGGGGAGTGCCCGTATTATGTGGCGGACGAGGTGTCCGGCTCGTTGCGCCTGCCCAAACTGTCCAACTATATCAAAATGGCAAATAGCACAGAAGGCATTACGCAAAAGGGTGCTGGGTTGCCGAATATTACTGGTAGTATTGACCCGTATGTTGATATGAATAGGAATTGGAGCGGTGCTTTTTCAGTTAATAAAACTGCTCCTACTAATCAGAGTGGGACAAGCGGAAATGGTAATGGATCGCACGTTATGTTTGACGCTTCTAAATCAAATGCTATCTACGGTGCGGCCGATACAGTACAACCTGCACACACTACTCTTTATCCGTGGGTTTGCGCTTTCAATGCGGCAGTGCCAGCCAGTACGGCACAGGCGGCAGAATTTACAGGCGCGCTGGCTGGCAAAGCCAATGCGGACCTTTCCAACTGCCCACCCAATTATGATTATGTAGTGGAGCACTATAACGACGGAGCCGGAAACTGGTACCGCAAATACAAATCGGGGTGGTTGGAACAGGGTGGCGGATATGGAGAAGCGTTTACTGATTATAGGCACGTGACAATAACCTTCTTAAAACCGTTCAACGATACAAAATATACTTTGGTACATTCTTCCGCATGGAGTGGTAATGCCTATGAAGGGGTGACCTCGGCAAAAACCGTTTCAACTTTTTCAGTATTTAATGCAACCAATAAAGACGGGTTAGCATCTTGGGAAGCCAAAGGGCAAGGAGCGCAATAACTATGACTACTAATACTAATACAAAAAATACTTTCAAAATCGGGCAGAAATTTAACAAGACCTATCCTGTTGCGGCGGCTATTTGGTGCAACGCAAATAATGCACATATTGAAGTCTTGAACGGAGCATATACCATTGTGGAAAATGCTCCTGTCACCGAACTTACGACGGAAGAAAAGGTGCAAGCCTTGGAATATGAAACCGGGCTAACCCGCGCGGTGCGGGAACTGGTACTGGCGGACGGCTCCGGCGCGAGCGACTATGTGCGGGCCAAGGCACAGGAAATTGAGGCATTGGCTAATCCGTTGCGCGGGGTGCCGGAGGTATCCGCTCCGGCTGAACCCCAAAAAGAGGAGGGGCAATAATGGAGTTAGATTTTAATGTGCTTTGGAAAGTGTCCGCCGTGGTGTTTGCCGCCGGCGGGTTATGGAACGAGTTGCGCGCCATCCGCAAAGACTTATCCCGCTTGGAATCCAAACAAGATAAGTACAACCATTTGCAGGAGCGCGTGGCCAAGTTGGAAGATAGTTGCGCCAACGCGCATAAGCGCATTAGTGAAATGCACTACCGCCGGAGGGACGATTAATGGATAACGTAAAAGCCACGGCCTATATTCGCCGCTATGAGGGCTTTTCCAAACTCCCCTACAAGTGCCCCACGGGTCATTTAACCATTGGCTACGGGCACAATTTGGAACACGGCATCACGACGGAAATGGCCGACTTTATTTTGAAACGCGACCTTGAAACGGCGGAACGAGCCGTCAAAGACGCGTTCCCATGGTGGTGGAAACTGGACGAAGCGCGGCAATTTGTATTGGTGGATATGGCATTCAATATGGGCCTTGCGGGCTTAAAAGGCTTCAAAAAAATGCTTGCCGCCGTGGAACAGGGTGACTACCAGACCGCCGCCAAAGAGATGTTGGCCAGTAAATGGGCGGCACAGGTAGGCCGCCGAGCGGTAGAAAACGCCCGCATGATGCAAACGGGCAAATGGATTTAATATCGGCAAAGCAGCCGGAATTAAAAAGGAGTGAAAAATGGAACTAGGAATGATTATCTGCCTAGCCGCTGTTGCGTGCGTGGGCTTAATTGAGTGGACGAAAAACTTGGTAGAAAAGTTTTTCAATGTGCCGGGCTTTGTATGGTCCTTGGCAGTATTTGCCGGGGCTATGCTCTGCGGGTTCATTGCCGTTTATGGCGCAGGCATTACGGCCAAAACGCCGCTTATGGCGGTTTTTATCGGGCTGGTGGTATTGGCCTTGGCACAAATCGGATACGACGGCATAAAACGCGCAATTATCAGCCGCGCGGAAAAAGCCCTGACCAATGAAAAAACTAACTAGACTGTTAGCCCTGCTACTACTGGCAGGGCTACTATTTTCCAACTGGTACAAGGCGCGGCAACTGGATAAACTGACTGCCAAGATGGCCACGTTGCCCGAAAGCACAGCGGCCCAAGTGGTTATAAAGGCCAATAAAATTACGGCCAAGGTACGCCAGCCGGACGGTTCTGTTAAGGCAACCGTAAAATATCTGCCGCCAGAGGGGTCGGTCAATGTGGTGCAACCGCTGGCCGGCCCCGCCACCGTGTGCGTAAAACGGGCGGGTTTTACGTTCCGTTCGGCCGCGCAAGGTTTAGCCGGGAAAGACCTTAAAATCGGCCTAGGCGCACGTTTAGTGTATTTTAATAGATACGGTGCGGGTATCGGTATTGCGCACGATATGGAGCCGTATTTGTTTGCGGACAGGCGGATAGATGACTTTGTAGGAATTTTCAAAAATACAACCGTCGGCGTGTACGGAGGCCCGCGTTCGGCTGGCATTATGTTGGGGGTGTATTTTTAATGATTACGTGCAAATATATGGACGGCAACGAGTGCCGCAAGTATAGGATGCTTTGCCGGGTTTGCTGTCCTACTTGTCATGAGCCGGATTATGAAACCGACCCGGCCAAGTGGAGGAGTGTTTTGTGAAATGCGTAAATGCGGAATTTGATAATTATTTCGGGGAAAGTTTTTGTGCCGTATGCGCCAAGCCACTCCGGCTTGTTTCGTGCCGGATGTGTCCTTGTGCTATTGCGGCCAAAATAAATCATGTTATAATGAGAGGTGCAATATGGCTGACAAAAAAACTTTGCAAAAACAAATAAACGAAATCAAAGAACAAATGAAAGACATACACGGCTCCAAGTGTGAAGTTTATTCGCGCGTGGTAGGCTATTTGCGCCCAGTACAGGGATGGAACAAAGGCAAAAAAGAGGAGTATGCTATGCGAAAAGTGTATGAGGTGGAACACCCAAAACGGTCCTGCGGCTGTTAGTAAGCAGACAAATAACCCCAACCCCGCACCAGACTGCACGGGGTTTTATGCTGACATTTTGCTGACACGCGCATTTCCTTTTAGTTCGCTTTGCGCGCATACCGCGCGTAATCATTTCCGACGGGAAATAGGGTGTTTTTTATATTTTACGAGTGAAAAAGGACACCGTCTGACGATTCCTATTGGGGGTACTTTTTATCGTCGGAATGCTGACAAAATTGCTGACAAATTATTTTATTGCCGGCAATTTTTTTATGGCAACAGATAAATCCGCCGGCGCAAGGTGCGCGTATATTTCCGTCATTTGAATACTGCTATGTCCTAACAGTTTTGATACACGGTAAAGGTCCACTCCGTTTTGAACAAGATGACTGGCAAACGTATGGCGGAGCTTATGCAGGTAGCAACGAAACGGCAAGGCGGACGTTTCATTTTCATAAAACTTGCTCAAAAAATCTTTACTCCCCCGGTTTACTCCAACGGAAACAACCCAAGGGCCTTTTGTTTTTTTTCTTGCCGCAATAAGGGCCGTACGCAAATCTTCCGCAAGAGGAATATAGCGGTGCTTTTCGGTTTTGTTTGGGGCAACATAAAGTTGATTATTTTTGAGGTCCACATCTTCCCATTTTAAGGCTGCCATTTCCCCACGGCGCAATCCGGCGCAGCAGCCTAGCAATACTACTAACTGCCAATCCGCATTAAAACACTTTAGAATTTGTTTTATTTCCGCCGGAGTGTGAAACTCCACTCGCCCTTTACTTTCCTTAAATTTGGAAACTTTACGCCAGTTCTGCGTGGGGATTAAATCCCAAAACTCCGCTTGGCGCATGGCGGTTTTTATAGCCCTAATGGCGCGGTTAAGCCCCGGCGCATTAGGGCTTTTTATTTTTGCTTTCAAAGTAATAGCGCACTCGTCCAATAGGGCGGGGGTGATTTCGTTTAAGAACTCTATATTTGGCTTAAAGGACAGTAGCTTTTTTAAGCCCAATTCAAAATGGGCGGCGGTATCCGGCTTGCGCGTGGCAGACAGAAAAGCGCGGTATCTTTCCAAAAACGAAACAAGAGGAACCCTTGCGCTGTCTGCCGCTTTTTGTTTATCTATTACTTCGCTTATTTTTACCGTGGCTACGCTTTTATTACGCGTACCCAAAGAACGGCGAATGCGCCGGCCGGAAGGGTCGGTATAAGACACATATTTAATACCTGTTCTTTTATCGGTGTAGATGTGCATAGTTTCTTTAGCAATTTTAGCAAAGAAACTGTGTCTGTTGTGCCCGTTAAAACTGGGCACAGTTTGGGGTATTGTATAGGTAAAAAATTTCCCCCTAGGGGAAATGTCAGCACGACGGCAATAACTCCTAAGTGTGCCCAATGGTTAAATTTTCGGCAAACAATTCATAGCGGAGGCGTACTGCGCCTTTCCTAAATGCACATACTTTTCAGTCTGCAGTATGTTGCTATGTCCCATTAAATCACAAACCGTTTTTAAGTGAACTCCATTCTGAATAAGCAAGCTACCAAATGTGTGCCTGAGCTTGTGCAGATAACAATGCAGGTGCGGAAGAAGTCTTTTTGTTTCTCTGCGGTAATCAGCACTCAAATAACTGTATTGGCGGCGGTTGCCATGTAAATTAATAATATATGGGCTGCTTGCCGGAGCGCGGGAAATACTTTCTTTTATGGCGTGTTCAGAATCCGGTCTCAGAAAAATAGTTCGGGCAGATTTTTTCGTTTTTGGCCGCCATTCCGGCTTTTTGCGGATAGTAATAGTGTGCGCTTGCGGGTTATAGTCTGATTTATATAAAAATACCATCTCTCCGCGGCGCAACCCTTCTTCCCACCCCAAATAAAAGGCCGTTAATAAATCTCCTTTCAAAACAGCCGCGATTTGCCGCAATTCTTCCACATCATGAAACTCCAAACGGTTTTCATTCTCTTCGTCTTTAGGTATCAATTCCCAACTTTGTTTAATTCCGATTTTTCCAAAGCGTTCTGCCGTGTGCATTAGTGATTTAATAGCCTTAATATAACGGTTTTGTGCCGCCCCGTGCCTTTCGGAAAACTTATTATTCAGAAAATCTTTGAAATTCAATAAGAAATCTGGTGTTATACTGCGGAGATAGTAAGGGGTGCGATATTCTTCCAAATACCGTACTGCCAAGCGGTGTATTTTTATTGTTCCCTCGCTTTTGTTCTGTTCCAAATACCACCAGTACCAATTCTTAAAATCCCGCCAAAGTGGGATTTCTTGGGGGCCGATATGGTGTTGCTCCAAAAAAGCGACAAAAACACGCTCCCGCGATTTTGCCACTTTAGGGTCCCTTGTGCGCAAGGATGGGCGGTAGCGCTTTCCATTAAAATAGCAATCTCCGTAATAAACATGACCGCGTAAGAACATAAATAACCTCCTTTTTAATTAATAATAATGGTTGAAAAATAATGATTTTTTAGATAGACTAAATAAACAAGAGGCATTTCTCTGACGAAGAGGGTAAAGCCTAAAAT
>ERZ1034992.366-NODE-366-length-26681-cov-41.108578_pt1 | contig 26681 bp, 50 predicted proteins | sample MGYA00520695_ERZ1034992 | MGnify/ENA primary metagenome ERZ1034992 (study PRJEB33766, sample SAMN09781778) | gut metagenome | biome: gut microbiome | host: Homo sapiens | place: Madagascar | study: EMG produced TPA metagenomics assembly of the PRJNA485056 data...
AATCTAATCTAAATCTTAGGTTACAATTTGTTACAATTTCGTAACAGATTGTATACAGATTGTATACAGAATGTATACAGAACCGCGCAAGGCCTTATTTTACGGCATTTTTGAGCAATAAAAAAAGAGCGCCCGGAGGCGCTCAACCTTATTAGTTCGCGTATCCGATAAGGTAGCGGCGACCTTTACAAGTGCAGGCGCTCCAGTCCACCGGTGGCAGTTCTTCACCGCGTGCGCATCGCGCGATTTCGGCGCAATGTTCCGCGATTTCGTCTTCGTCGAAATTTCCGGCTCTCATGCAACCAGCAATTTCTTCAAGTTCTCCCTCTCCTGGGGTGGTGAGGTCTTCCGCGCGGTAGATGGTATATGTGCCATCTTCAAGGCGGCGGCCTGCCTCTGCTGCCGTGTTGCCGTCAGCTATGAGAATTTCGCGAGCGGTTGGCTCGTCGTCCTCCTCTTCCTCGTCGCCCTCTCCGAACAATTCCGGATAGTCCTGTTCGAGTTGCGCACATCTCAGCTCGTAATTGCTACCGTTAGCCGGGTAGCCTTCGGCTTCGCACTGCTCGGCGATTGCTTCGCAGTCCTCATTGTAGGCTTTCAAAGCCTCTTCATATGTTCTTCCGTTCTTCATAATTATTTACCCTTGCGTTACTGTAACGCCCTTTCTTTATTTGATATATTCATTATAGCGCGGTTGCGCTATGCTGTCAATACCTTATTTTAAATTTTTAAAAATATTTGATTTTTTCGCCATCCGTCGGGATGACTTCCAAGATGTCGCCCGGCTGACATCTTAACAATAAACAGATACGGTTGATTATCTCAGGCGTTACCATTTCGCCGGATCTAATCAGTGCCGCCGTTCTACTTGACAATGTTTTATTTTTCAGCAATTGCGATTGAGAATATCCGCGCGCCTTGAGCGCTGCAAAAACATCTATCTTATATTTCATCATATTATTATGTACCTCCATTCTGGAGCCGTTCCGCTCCGGTTGAAATTCTTAAATCTACTATATATATTATAGCGCGAAAAGTCAAGATAATTTTTTAAAAAAAATATTCGTGAAAGCTATTGACAATATAGCTTATGTGCGCTATAATCTACTTATCAAATAAGAAAGACGCCCAGTTGGGCGAAAGGTAAAATAAAATGGAAAATAGAACAATGGTATATCTTAATACATGGGGTGCATACAATGATGGTTGCATTGGTTACGGTTGGATGACAACTGATGAAGCTAAGGCATTCATTGAGAAGAACCCGGAGCGCGAAGGCGGGGAATGGTTCATTGCTGATATCGACAACTACACCGGTTACGAGTTCGAGAACCTCAATTATTCAAATGTCTACGACGTTATCCGAATTATTGAGACCCTCGAGGATATGGACGAGGAAGAACGCCGCGAAGTTGTCGCCCTGATGGAATACCTCGGAACGCACGACGTTGCCGAAGCGGTCGATAACTTAGACCGTTATGTCTTCTATGAAGATATAGACAGTTACTATGACATGTGTGATGAATTGATAGATGAACAACTCGCCAACATGCCGAACATTCGGTTCTATTTCGATTATTCTGCATATCATCGCGACTGTAATTATGACGTTCACGAGATGAGCAACGGTGTAGTAATCGCCGCATAATTAAGGCAAGCCGGCGCCACCGTCCGGGGTTCAACTCCCCGGATTGCTTTTAACCCCGTTAAGGGGTACAATAAAATAAAAAAAAGGAGGTCAACAGATATGAAAAAAGTTGACATTGAAGAATTGAAAAAATTGAATTATGAGCAGGGCGCGGAACTCTTAACCGCTGCCGGATATGTCAAAGGGGAAGAAGCCACGGCGGACGCATCCGGGTTAGCTGATTTTGTCCGCGATGAGTACTGGAGATTATACGATGAGGACGGAGAGACCGCCGACACCGTGTCATATGCGGAATACTTCAACGGTTCCAATATTGACGACGAGGAAATTATCCGCGCCGGTTGGGAACGTGTAGAATAGCCGCCCTAGTGGACTTTGCCCCGGTTCAATTCCGGGGCGCGGTGTTACCGCCCAAGGTGGGCGGATAAATTAATATTGTAGGAGGTAACGAAAATGGAGTTACAATGGTATCACGGCCGAGAGGTCACGGAGCAGGAAAGAAAAGCCGTTACGGAGGCACTCGGAGATTATGCGTACGCTCTCAATGATGAAGACATTCAACGGTGGATAGATGATAGCACTATCACATTGAATGAGTGCCGGAATGGTCGCTATTGCGTGTGGGTAGTAACTGAAGCCTTTGGGCGCGTCGTATACGTTGACAGCTTAGAAAAAATGAGCGATAACGAAGTTGAAGAACAGCTATTATAAGAGGGCATCCGCGCCCTCTTTTTTTCGTGCCGGTCTCCCCTGGCTGTAATTAGATATTGACGGACGGCGCAGACTGTTTTATAATTGATTTAATTGTATTATTCCGCGCTTTTGCGCCGGTTAGCCGATAGGCCAATTGTGCCATTTTTGCATACAATTTAGCGCGGTAAATTCTGCCATTGCGCACCGGATCAGATGAACAGCGGCAGCATTCCGGCGGCGTGTGTCCTGCTCTTGCCGAGTAGTAGGACCAGTGCACCCGAAATCTGAAATCGTTCAGAACCGTCAAAAAAATTTTCAGAAATTTCACACAAAAATGGAAAAATGTTGAAAACGGTTTTTCGGGTGCTATATAGAAAGGTAGGGGGGTATCAAAAAAGTTGACCCGAAATTTTTTGAAAAAATTTTTAAATTTTACGGAGGATATATATGCCATTAATAAATCATCAAGGGGAGAGAATTTCATACGAATGTGAAGATTTAATCAAGGAATTAGAGGATGATATTGCTGAATTTGGTGGCGATATGATAGTAGATGTCGTTACTATGAGGGCAAAAGGTGTAACACTCTACATTGATTACAATTTTGCCGAAGAGGGGAAACCACCATTTGAATTGAGAGAATATGAGAGCCACAAATTGATGAAAGCATCTATGCTGTTGGCTTTACTGAAAATGGAAAATTCTATATGTTAAAAGGGATATGGTTTTTGTCATATCCCTTATTTTTTACTCTATAAATACTATCGGTGCATCGCCATCAAATAATTTGCTGTCTATCTTCTGTCCTTTGTCCGCCCAAAAGCACCGCACTTTTTCAAAACGTCTATGCTTTCTTACAATATCATACCGGTTATTCAATAAATAAACAGTGCCGAGACAGTTGCGGCCGAATTTGTCTACCGGTATATATGCCGGTTCTGATAATTCTCCGATTCGCGGTTCGTCATACTCCGTTAAGTCGATTATCTCAACACTTTGTATGTCGCATAAATCGCCGTATTCTCCCAATGACGGATAAATCGGTGGATTGGTTAATGCTTTGTATATTGCGCCCAAATCCTCATCGCTCGCTTTGATGTAAATTGTTAAATTAAGGTCAGCAAGCATCGCATGGTTTTTTATGGACGCTACCCAACCGGTATGTGAGCCATTTTCATCATCCGTAATTACGTCCCATCGCTTTTTTGCGTCCGCATTTACCGTTTTAAAATGATGACCGCCCTGCCATTCGCGCCTGACCTCGGTATTCATAATTCCCTTGCCGGAAATAAAGAAGTCCAAAGGATGATAGGATGTCCACTGACATAAATTGTGTACCAGACCGCATACTGTACTGAATGGCGGTAATGGATAGCAATCTGCTCCGCACGGTGCCATATGGTCTCTAAAATGCGCCATTTGTTGGAATGTCTTTAATTTTACCACTTTCATATATATTCGTACCTCCGAAAAGTAATAAAAGCCATAGATAGTCTATGACTTTTCCACAATGTGTCTATTTATTATATATTTCGAGTAAATCTTTACATTCCAAAATGGATACTATTAATATTTGCTATTATAATACAGTGCAGTTTACTATTTGTCAACACTATTTTTTATCCGCCGTGGATATAATAAGTGCCTTTGCTCCGTATTCAGATTTACCGATTTCCTCACGGATTTTACTTTCCGTGATTTCCGGATTAGTTTTCTGCACTCTTTCATAAAGTGCCTTAAGGTCAATCATAATGCCCTCCTTAGTACATTTTTAATAATTTCATCAGCCATATATACAATCTTCCTGCCATACAGCGACATAAAGTCGGCAACAATCTCTTCCGTCTTGATGTCAAGGAAATATCCGTACTCAAAAGCGTATGCGTGTGTAAGTTCGTGGCATAGAACCTTGTCAAACATATAGTCGGATAATCCTTGCTTGATGTATATTGTTTTAACATTGTTGTCAGTCACGCCCAAGGTATATACACCGTCACTGCGGACTAACAATTTATTATGTCCGTCTACGGCTTGTATTCGCCAAAATGAGCCGTTTATCTCAATTACCATAGATTTCCTCCAACATCATATAAACCGCCGTGATAACGTCAATATGCGCGTTACCACGGCATTATAGTTACATCTTTGAAACTAACGTTGACAGTTTAGACTTTGCCAAAGCTTTCTCTTCTGCGGTCATACCGTCAATCATATCCGTAATGTCTCCGGCAAGTTCCTTGATATAATCGTCAAGTGCTTTCATCTTGTGCTCTTTATCTTCCTTTGTGTTCTCACGGTGCATATCCCTCGTTTCGGTGTAATGTCTCTTTGCCGTGTCGTATCGGCTTTCGGTTCTTCCACCGTCCATTGTTGCCGGCTCCGTAAAGTACATTCTGCCATAGGATTTATCCATATCGCGGTACATCTCCGGTGTCATATGCCAATAAGGCGGTTCTTCGTAGCCGTGTCTGCCGACATATGTTCCTTTGCCCTTTGGTGCAAATCTTCCGGTTGTTTTATAGCGGTAATCGTCATAGAAACGTCTGCCGCTATCTTCTTCCATTTCCTCTGTCAGAACACGGTAATACATAGCTTCAGCAAGGTCTTTGAGCATATCTGTAACTTTACCCATTTCGTCCGCGTCAATGTGCTCTGTTCCCTTGTCAAGTTCAGCTTTAGCACACTCTGAAAGTTTTTCTATCATATCGTGCATTCTTGATACGTCCATACTGCCACCTCCTAACCTACGCGATTAACCGTGATATTGGCATTTGCCACACTGATCGCCTGCGTTGAAGTGTTCTTAACCGATAACTGCTCACAACATCCGCAAGGGAGCCATACATCTGTTGCCATAGCGACATTGTTAAACTCTTCTACTGCCGCCGGAGTAGAAATCGCAAGTGTTGATAAGTCCGGTTCTCCGTTTATTGCAATCGCAAGAGAAATTGCTCCGGCTGTTCCACCGGTAGGCACTGCGATATTACCGGAAAACTCTACTCTGTACTTTGCGCGACAGCTGTTAGTCGCACCTTTAATCTGTATCTGACCGCTACCGGCTCTATGCATAATACAACCTTTGTTGCAGCTAGATGTTGTGTCTGTGAATAACACATTGCTGTTTGCCGCTACAGTCTGCGCGGCAACTGTTGAAAATTCTGCCATAATTTACCTCCAAAAAATTTAAGGGCAAACCATACAGTCTGCCCTTGTGTTATAAGTAATACTGCGTAAGCAGACATAATCGAGTTAAACTCAATTAAGATACTCAATTATTCATTTTTGCGTAGCTGCTACTTTTAGCAGCCACATCCGGTATTGCAACCGCATCCGTAAGCATAAGCGTTAGGATTAGGAACAACATATGCCGGAACAGCCTGCGGATTAACCGCATTGATAATCTGACTTGTCTGTGCGCTCATAGCTGTAGTCAGAAGTGCGTTCTGTCTATCCTGCGATGCGGCACGCCTTAAGTCGTTGTTCTCTGCCGTAAGTGTGGCTATCTTGTCCTGCGTCAGGAAGTCAAGAATTGCCCTCGTTCCTGCCTGCTGACTGTCGATAATGTCCCTTGTGTTGCCGTTCATTGTGTTCTGCAATGCGCAAGTGTTGGTTGCCATATTGTAGTTGACATTCTGAATAGCCTCACGGGTCTCGCAACAACAGTTTGCAAGCTGTGACTGTAAAGCATTGGTATTCTGCATATTAGCGACCGTATCGGCATTAATAGCCTGCTGAATACCGTATCCGGTCTGCATAATGTTTGTGTTTATGCCGTTGAAGCCGGTCAGCATACTGTTGTTTGCGGCATAAAAGCCGTCACATAAGCCGTTAGTTATGCTGTCAAGCTTGCTGATAACTGCGGAATTGTCGAAACCGCGCCGAATTTCTGCTCCTACTCCGTTGCCGCCATTGCCACCGAAACCGCCAAAGCCATTGCCCCAACCGCCAAAGATAGCAAATATTACGACTATGAACCAAAGCCATCCGCCGTCAGTCCATCCGCCGTTACCGTTGTTGCCGTCAATGTTGGCCACTAAAGGCACGGATGCACAATTTGAATTAAACATAATTTTTACCTCCGAAAAAATTTATATACTTAACCTTGCAAGAATTAGTATCAAAATGATGTTGTTAATTGCCAAATCTACCCTTTACCTGATTAAATACCTCGTCCGCGTTCAAACCTTTTTCGTGGCATAAGTTTCGCGCCATTTGTTCTACGCCCTGCATATTGCCTTGCTGTGCCATTTGCATAACATTTTGCACCATCGGGTTGCTCATAATCTGATTGTTCCCGGCAATCCGTTGTATAAGCTGTTGTGGGTTTTTAATCATCCGAAAAATGTTCATTGGGTTCATTCTTCCTCACCGCCTTTGCTTTGAGTTCGTGAATTTTTTCTTTGACTTGCTAAAGATTTATCAAACCTATCTTCTAACTGCCCGATTTTGTCAGAAAGTTCATTAAACTTATTCAGAAATAGGTCTGTGCTTTCGTCTGATAGGGTAAATTTAAGCTTTTCTGTATTTGCCGTAGAATTTACCGTATCAATACTTTTTGCGTCTATATGGGGCGTATACACGATTGTCTTAATTGTTCCGTCAGCATTCCACCCTTTGACATAAATTTCCGATAAGTCCTGCTTTGGGAAAAATGCCATTGAACCGTCCATAGGCACCTCATTAGCATTGATGTTGTCAAGGCTTTGTACGACCCTGCCATTAATACCCATTGTCTGCGGTGCTCCCGGCATCTGCGCCGTGTACATTTGCTCCTGCTGTTGAAATCTTTGCAAATTAGCCATTGGATTATAGTTGTACGCCCCATATTGAGGGGTATAATTATTCGCCATAGGTGTCTGATAAGGATTGTTTATCATCTTCTGCCTCCTCACTTAAAACCTCTTCTATCGCGTGAATTACTGATGACTGTGTTTGCAAGTCCAACCGCTGTAATTCTTTCCGTGCAAAAATTTTCTCTAAAATTTCATCTGAAAACATAGATTTCCGTCCTCCTTATGCTTAAATTTTGGCATAAAAAAAGCCGCTTAAAGCGACACATAAGCGACATAAAAGCGACATCAAGTTCAGATATTCAATTTTCAAGGGTTAAAAAATGCGATAAATACGGCATTTGCACTAACTATATGCTATTGGCACAGCGTATAGTTACTGCTAAAAATTCTTCAGTTGAATTTCAATGTTGTCATTGACAATAACAATTTTAGATATTATAGTTTTAAATATCTTATTTTTGGCTTGCTTGTCGATTTTGTTCCAAACGTCGGCAAGCTTTTTTATATTGTCATAGACAAATTCTTTTTTCTGCGTGTTCTTTGTCGCTTTGCTTTCTTCTTCAATTGCGGCGGTAATACGTTTTACTTCCTCTTCCGTCTGCTTAATCAACTCAATTACAGTGTCGTTGCCCTCGGCATAGAGGATATACAGTCGTTTTAATTTGTTTTTCTCGCGGCTTAATTGTGACTGCATTATCTGTAATTTCGTTTCCTTTTCTTTTGGCTTGTATTTCGACAGATTGACGGATATTTCAAGCATCTGTTTTTCTACTTGCTTTTCGATGTCTGACGCCCACTGCGGTTTACTGTCGCAATCGTGGTTGTAATTCGGAAGATAATCAAGGTCTATGTTCTTTGAACAACAATATATTTTCCTTGGAGAGTCCTCTTTCTGCCCCCACTTCTGATAGCGCATCGCACAACCGCATACACCGCAATAGCACAACCCGGTTAAAAGGTTAGTAGGGTGTGCAATCCAACTTTTGGCATCGTGTCTTGACTTTCTAATCTCCTGCGCAAGTTCGTAGCGTTCAATGTCAAATATCGGTTTGTGTTTGCCTTGATACACCTTGCCTTTGTACGGTATCATTCCGATGTTTACTACACTTGTCAAGATTTTTCGTGCCACCGGTTCGCCGCTGTAATGACAAATTCTAGCGATACGACCGTCAGAATACCCATTGATATACAATTCAAGTGCATTCCTTGCCGTTTCGGCACGCTCCGGAATTGGTACTAAAATACCCAATTCTTTGTCATACGAATAGCAGAATGGTAAATTGCCACCGCCCATCCAAAAACCTCTCTTGACACGTTCCAACATTCCACCGCGCATACGGAGCATCATAGTATTTCTGTCATACTCTGCTACAGCCGCCATGACCTGCGTCTGGAATTTATCCTGCGGTGTTTCATATCTGGCAAAATCGTGGACACTTTCTACACAAATTCCTTTTGGCGTAAAGATTTTCCCAATCATATACAGCGCATCCACGGTATCACGCGCAAGTCTGTCTAGTTTGTAAACAACAATTATTCCAATTTTTGCCATATCAGATATAAGCCTTTGAAGTTCAACACGTTTTGACATTTCCATTCCGGACAGTCCGGCATCGACATAATACTCTTTGATAATCAATTGATGTTTACGGCAATATTCGTCAATGTCACGTTTTTGGCTTTCAAGTCCGTAGCCTTCCTCCGCTTGTCTTTCTGTTGAAACTCTTATATAAGCAACACATTCCATAGTTTATAATCTCCTTTCTGAAATAAAGAATGTGCCGCATTTATCGCATTTACGGCACATTCTACACTTAAGTTACGGTTTTGTCAACCGCCGACAGCTTCCGCGATGATTTTCAAAATCTGTTCGGGAAGAACAACATCTGCCGGCTTAACGTCTTTACCGTCAATAGTAATCTTTACCATTTCTTTCTACCTCAATTTTATTAATTTTAGATTTTATGTTGTAAATCTTTCTATCAATCGTACGCCGGCAAACGTGCATCGTCATTGCTACTTCTTCAATGCTTTTGCCTTTCCCAAGTAACTTAAGAATTTCTTCTTCATCTTCCGTAAGGTTCGCGCTCTCAATAATCAACTCAAGTTCCGACTTGATAAACCTTGAGAACTTCATTCAATCTCCTATTCTGTGCGTTTTGGCGGTTCCACCGTGCTTTCGCGCTTTTCGTAATTGATACAAGGCTCATTGTTTTCTTTGCCCTGGCACATCAAAAAGTGCGTACACGATATACATTCATGGTCTTTCATTCTAATCTCCTTCATATGGTTCAATTGTGCAGCTTTCTACTGCAAGTGGCATCCTCCACTTTGTTTCTTTAGTCTGTACAAATACACCGGTAATGTATCTTCTCTGCCACTGATTGATGTAATCTTCAATGCTTTCGAGCGTGGCTATAACCATTTCGCCGTTAAGTACCTTTGGGCGGAGAATGTATCTCTTGCCTACTGTAAATTCAACGCCTTTGTCATTCGTGTAAGTATCAATCCATTTCTTCATTTATTTCACTTCCTTTCTAGGGTCTTACACCCTTTAAAATACATCTTCGTGTTCTATCCCATTCTGTAAACAATGGGTCGGGTGCTGTTTCGCCACTCTCGGTAGCCATTATTCCGTATCTTTCGTGAATTAAGGTGCCGTAATGAGTACAATTATAAAATGTGTTCATACTTATCCCTAGTCGTGTGGTTATTTCTTTTGACGTAAATGCGCCGACATAATCCGCGCCGTCAAATAAGTCATACAGTCTTAACTTAGGCATTAGCTGTCCTCCTTGGAAAGTAATTGTTTTTCAAGTTCATCAAAGTTATAGTTTCGCTGTTTAAAGCTGTTAAAACGGTTATTAGAGGGTTTTGCCCTTGGCTTGGTACTTGTAGGCTTTTCGTTCAAATAGCTTTCAAATTTAACACCGAACAATGTTTCCGGGCGTAAATACTTCTGTCGCTCCGTGTCTTTCCAATCAGCCACCTTGTTATCAATAACTTTTTTGAAATCATCAACCGTATAATTTGGATTTTCATTAAAACGTGACTTGATCAGCCTTCTGGTCGATACCGTTGACGGTAAAAACTTTGTGCCTGCTCTCTCGTTAAGATATGCTATAATCTCCGTGTACGGAATGGGTGCGTCCCCACTCCCTGCCGTAGGGATATTATTACTAATCTTATCTTCTCTAATCTTATCTAATCTCGGTTGCGGTTCTGTATCATTTTGTTTACAAGCTGTATCGGGTTTGGCTACAATCTGTTTACAATCTGTTACAATGCGGTTTTTCTCGGTGTATGAGCCGTTTTCTTTGACCGTAAGAGTAGATAATTCCTCCGAATATGTGCTCGGATGATACCGGTCCTTTGGGATTGTGTTATGCATCTTCCAGTGCTTAATCACGATTACGTTTGAGTTATCGAATGTAAGGATGTAGCGTTTATCCTTTAACATTTGCATATCTTCTTTGGATGCCTGACACGCTCTTGCTACGGTATTAGGGTTATCTACGATACCGTCATCATCAGCTTCCATACAAAGCTGAAAAAACAATCCCTGCGTGCTTAAGGGCATATCCCGAAACGCGTCAGAACTGATTAGTTTTTTTGAAAACATTCTCTTGTCAGCCATTTATTCAAGTCCTCCTGCTATTAATGTAGGATGCCATTCTTGATTAAATTCTTCCTAACATCCTTGGCTCTCTGCGAATTTGCTTTATCGGCATTCATCTGATAATGCCGTTCACATAGTTTGTAGCCGGGTTTCCGCGGTTCATCGCAAAAGAAACATAAGCCGTTCTTTTCGCGATACTCTCGTTTTGATACCTTGTTGACCTCTTTGGCAAGCTTGCGCCCTCTGTCTTTTGCCCGGCACACTCCACAAGTCGTATATCCGCCGTCTGCCTTGCGTTTCCGACATCTTGTGCAAATTCCATTAGCCTTATCCTCTTCGTACTTCATCTGCGCCCATATCCGGTGCTGTTCGGTGTATTTAGCGCGACTTTCTTCACTTGCATTGCGTCTGCTCATTTGGTATGTATATTCTTTTGCCAAACATTCCGGGCACATACTCTCATCTGGCCCGATGGCAACTTGTTTACGCACCGGGCAGACACCGTGTTTCTTGTAATATTCTCTATCGTATCGTTCTCTTTCATTCTTCTTTGCTGAACATTCAGCACATCTGTATTTTTCTGACGGTTTACCGCAATCGGTACATTTACCGTTTAATCTGTTTGTATGTCTATAATTCTTTAATCTTATGTATGCCTTGCTTTCCTTTGTAGATTGCGCGTTGTCACTCACAAGCTACATTCCTTTCTTTGCCTATATAGCAATTCTAAGCTGCTTTTCACTTGTATCTATAATAATATTCTTCGTACGCTCTCCTTTAGTTAAATATGCGCAATTAGCTTTGACCAAAGCTTGTGCCATAATCGGGACAACGCTATTTCCTATTCTTGCGACCTGCTCTTTCAATGGATAAGGTTTCCAATCAATATCACGGTCAATGATATAATCCTCCGGAAATCCCTGCATAATCTTTAATTCTGACGGCTTGAGCATCCTAAGAAAAATATCGCTAATAACGTACTGTTCGCCATTAATAAAAACAGATACTAACCCAAACCTATCTTTGGTTGTGATTGTATCAAGCGGTCTATTAATCGTCTGTCCGGTTCCTCCACCGTAATACTTAATCAGAAACGCACATACTAAGCCAAAGTGCCCTGGAGATGTCGTAATGGTGTGAAGAGGTTCGTTAAGGCTTTGGCCTACTCCGGTTTTATAAAACTTCGTTACAAAAGCACTTATCAATCCGTATCTATTACTTGTGTCTATTGTTTTAATCGGCTCGGTCAACAACTGCCCTCTTGCATCGCCGGCTTTCTGCTCTCCGTGATATTGAATTAAAAACGAAAAGGCATCCTTGCTTTCAACAAAATAAGGTTTTTCAGAATTAAACACATATTTCTTTAATCCATTGCCAATACGGTTCATCGTGGCTTCTGCAAGCGGTTTCTTCCTGCCGAATATCGACTTTCCAAGGTCTGACCAATCTATGTAATCGCCACACTCTTTCCATTTTGGGAGACACCCGCCGACCTTACTATGTGTCTGTTCCGGCCAAGAAATAGGGTTCCCGTCTTTCCGAAAGATTGCGTACCACCGTTTTCGTGTCGTTGGTGCTCCATAATCGGCGGCAACCAACTCCCTACAGTCAAAGACATACCCTAGTGAAATCATAGCACCGATAAACTTCTTATAATCTTCTCCGGCTCTACTCTTAATAGGGTGGCCGCTCTCGTCTAAAGGCCCCCATTCTTGTATTTCTTCAACATTTTCCATTATTATAACGTCCGGCGTTATTTTCTTTGCGTGTTTGAATACCGCCCACGGTAAGATGCGGAGACCGCTGTTTCTAGGCTGTCCGCCCTTGGCTTTGCTATGACTTGTGCAATCTGGCGATGCCCACATCAAATCAACCTTTCGACCGTCGACATAATGTTCAAGGTCAACCTCAAAAATATCTTCTGTAAGATGTAACGTGTTGGGGTGGTTTACCTTGTGCATTCTTATAGCTTCCGGGTCGTGATTAATCGCTATGTCAACACTTCTGCCAAGTGCCATTTCAATGCCAACCGATGCGCCACCACCACCGGCAAAACAATCAATAATTATTCCCAACTGTTTTTCCTCCTAATCTCTGTCTATAAAATCGTCTATGTTCATCTGACCGCCCTTTTCGAATACAAGCATTTCATTCTTTGCACGCTCGTAAAAGTTTCGGTCAATCTCAAATCCGTATGCACTTCTGCCAAGCTCTGCCGCGGCTCTTAGTGTGCTACCGCTACCGCAACAAGGGTCAATAACAACATCTCCCTCGTCTGTAAAAATCTCAATCAGCCTTTTAAGAACTGCTACCGGTTTTTGCGCCGGATGTATCTTTGGAATATTTTTACCGTCTTTATCCCAAGTGAACCAATTAAACACCATATGCCCCGTACCTCTGATGTTCTTCCCATCCTCGTCTGTCTGACAACCGTTTCTGAATTTTGGAAGCCTATCTCGATATAACACAAGCGCATATTCCGTAGCACCTACAACACGCATATTTGCTTTAAGCACCTGCGGACTGTAGTTCTTCACAAATACCAAAGGTATATAATTGACAAATCCGTGTTTCTTCGCTGCGGCAATCAATGTTGTCAACTGTTCAAACGAACAAAACACAATCATACAAGGGCTATTACTACTTCTGCCTCTTTGTAAAGGCTTTGTGTCTTCTTTCTTAAGCATTTTTGAGCAAAAATGAAAATACTCGTAAAGATTGAAATTAAAATCGGAATTAAACGCCGCTTTGCCGGCAAGCTTACTTTCTCCATTTTTATTATCCCCCCCCCTTGTACCACATAGGGTTGCTACCGTAAAAATTGTTACCTACGTTATACGGAACATCAGCAATGATAAGTTGTGCCGGCGGTATTGCGTATTTTTTGTAGTTCTGCATACTGTCACGGTATATTTCACATTTAATCTTCTTTTTATACATTCTAAATCTACCAAAAGGAAAACCCGGTTTTATGTGCGCACAACCTATTCCTTTCTTTGATTTTTAGTTAGTTATCTTCTTTTCTCTTCTCTCAAAATCCTCACAAGGTACATCAAGTAAGCAACCGCATTTTTCATATTCTGTCACTCCCCAATATGTCTTGTATCTGTAAGAGTTTTTGCAGCTAAAACAGAAATCCTTGCCTTTATTCAGCTTGCAACTTGTCTTCTCATCGTCCAACTTTTCCTTAAAACTCTCGTTTTCCTTTTTGAGTTCCTCAACCTTTTTTTGCAGTTCTTTGCAATCATCTAAAACCTTATTGTATTTCTTTTTACTTAAAATCTTCATTCTTCGTCTTGCCCTTTCTTACAACAATCTCGTACTCGGTATCGGGGACTTCGACAATAAGTTCCTTGCCCTGTTCTGCGTGTTCATAGTATGATACAAGCCACCCGAAAACGGCGCGTAAAGCATCACTTGTGACATCTTCCTTGCCTATCAGTGTATTTGTCGTTTCTCCGTCTGATTTACCGCAATAAATGCGGTTTGTCAGCGGCGATAATGCAACCTTAAACATACCTATTCCTCGCTTTCTTCTTTGATGTTCTGCAAGAAATCGTCAAAAGCTTTCTGAACTTCTCTAAGCTTTTTCTCGTTTCTCTTTCTCTGCACATTACCGGAAATTGCCGATATTGTAGATATGCAGATTATTGTTCCGCAAATTATCGCGGTTATAACAACTGCTGTATTCATTCTGATACACCTCCTTTCTTATCTCCAATTAGTTCCAATGGTTCCGTCGGGATGAATAATAATATTTGAGTATCCATCCTTATAATCATTATTCCGTTGCTTCCACATATCTCCTAATGTCAATCTTGCGTGTTTTCTCATATAGTCAAATGTTGCATATACAAAGAAATCACCGATTCTAAAGGTATGAATATCAATATCATTATCATTCTGTAAATCATTCCATATTTCCACCGAATAATCTTTCCTTTCAAGACCACTTAAAAATCTGAATGAAAAATTATCAGCTCCCATTTCCATAAAATCTTTAATATACTCAATCGTTGGATTTTCGATTACTGTCTGAACTGTACAGTTTGGGAAATCACTAGGGCTTTTATGCACATAATCGTTATATGATAAGTTGATATGTGCTAATCCGTTAAGTTCTTCTGAATATCCTGTTGTATTGATTGAGCAAAACACATTATTGCTATGCTGTCTGTATGTATCAACGATTTCTGATACATGATCAGGATATAATCCCGGTTCTCCACCTGTAATTGTAAGCCTTGCATTAGGATGTTCACTCAAAACTGCTTTTAATGATTTAATCTGCTTGTCAAAATCATTTTCACCCTGCATAGGGCTTTTCCTTTCCAAACAAAACGGGCAATTATAAGGGCATTCCTGCGTCAGTATCAACTGTACATTTATTCGATAATATAAAGGTCTGCCAAGAGATGTTTTATCTGTTCTATCCGCAAGCCTGTACTGTAAATCTCTTTGCATTTCGGTTCTTATATCATCATAAGTGTTGAAATGCGGTATTTTGTGTAATTTACTGCTCATTGTTCTCACCTACTTTCAATAATTCCATAAACTTCTCATACTGTCTCTGCGACACCTTATTGTTGGCTTTATCCTCTCTCAATTCGATTTTAAGGTGTTTTTCAGCGATAGACGATAATTCCCTTGCAAGGTTCTTTTTGCCTTGCTCTATGCCGTCTCTGTAGCCTTTAGAGGGTTTAAACTCATTTATCTTCTCTTTACCCTCGCCCTGACCTCCGGCGGTCTTGTTGTAACGGCACTGATAACCTTTTTGCGTGTACTTCAAAATCCAATACTGCTCCTTTTCATCAAGCAAGTCTGCCGGATAATGCAGAAAGTTCACTTTCCAACCATAAGGGTTATCATCGTTGTAAAATCCTCTCTTTTTAATCGAGAGGTCTATATGCTGATACCCAACAAGGTGTCCGCACATTCTCTGCATAATGTGAAGTGCCTGCCCGATATAGAAGTATCGGATGCCGTTTTCATCGGTTCGCGTTAAGAAGTAAATACCGCTGCCGTCATCAAGTCCGGGATTGATTTTCTTAAGGCGTTCACGGTTCTTAGCTTCAATCGCCTTGGCTCTTGCTATGTTCTGGTAACTCAATGTTTCCACCTGCCTTTACTATCTTGATTGCGTCCGCAAATCCAACAATAGGAACGGTTCCGAGCTGTTCTGCCTCATCAGCGTCGCTATATGCTTCCAACTGTTCTACAACCTTGTCAACGTCATAGGCGGTTGGCTGAATATCAATTACCTGTTCCAATGCAAACAGTAGGTTTTGTGAATTTTTCTGACCTACCTTGCAAAGATGTTCCATCAGTTGTTGACTATCCAATTTTCTTTTGAAATCATCTACATCAATCAGTCTTCCCATCGTTCGTCCTCCTCTCAATACACTTTCTGCCCGCACCCACAATATCCCGGATAAGGCATTAGGTTATGACACTTTGGGCAGAAGTATTTTCCCTCGATAATCTCTCTTGAAATCGCTGTCTGCTTCTCCACAGCTTCGCGGCATTTCTCCACCGTGCCAATCTGGCGGTACTGCTGCACTTCTTCCAAAGCCTTGATTGCCGTATCTTCCATATCGTATATACCACAGCAACTATAAAATCTGCACTTTTCGCATTTCCCAGTATTCTCCTGACAACTCTTAAATCTAGCTATTGCTTCACTCTCTTTCATATCATTCCTCACTTTCTAACAACTCTGGATTGTCAAATATGTTGCCAATCACTTCATATTCCATATCATATTCAAGCCTATGCTTATAATATTTTTCCCTAGGAATGGTACATATAATTTCAAAATCTCTAAATGTTATAAGAGTATTTATCTTGCTATTGTTTATTTTTACAATATCATTCTCCCAAATCAGCTTTCCATTCTTGTCTTTCAGGCCTGTGCATCGGCAAAGGGTATTGCTGTCAATTTCTGTCCAACCGTCTGTTTCTCCATGAGAAAAGAACATTGATGTAGGCTCAAATATTAAATGTACTGGTTGTTCGTATTCATTAAAACCTAATACATAATATCCAATTATCCACTGTTCTTTTTCCGGGAATTTTCTCCAATCAAGTCTTTTTGCCTTGTACAAATATCTATCCATATTCTCTCCTATTCTGCTTCTGATTGAAGCCATTTTTTCACATCTGTGACTGAACACAGTGCACTGCTGTTTTCAATAGTCTTAACGCTACCTTCCTCATAAGTTTCAATCGAACACATAAAATCAAGCAACTCTTCGTCCGACATATTCCTTATTCTGTCGGCATTAGTCTGCCTGCTGTCACATCTGCAACATGGGTCATTATCTCTTGGGTTGCTGTTGTGCTGGCGGTTGCAAGCGTGAACATTATCAATTCCGCCTCTTAATTCAGCTAACTTGTTGCAGAAATGTCTGACATATTCATCTATACAATCGCCATATATCCTTTTAAATTTATTAAATTCATATATAGCATTGTACTCTGCCAATTCTTTTATCTGCTCTTTACTCATTTTCTTCACCTTTCAATTCTTTTCTCGACTTATATAATTTATATTCACATTTTCCATTTCTTTTCCTGCAATAAACATAATCGTCATCTTTTTTCGTATAACAGTGCTGACAAGTCCTGCATTTTTCAAAGAAATTTTCATCTTCCATTTATTTCCTCCTGCCTTTCAACTTCTTAAATTAAGTCCGCCGCACCTAATGCAATAAAACTTTTTATATCCTCTTGCGTATTCAGACAAATAACCACAATGTCCGCAATATTCTCTTCCGTTACTAACTGATATTTTTTTAGGTTCTGACACATTATTCCTCTCGAACAATTCTCCGTGCTTACAGTCTATACAATAACCTTCTTCATCTTTATGTTTGCAGATATTACAATCAATCATTGTTGTGCCTCAATTCTTTCAGTTTTGCTTCTGCTTCGGATTTTGTGAGGAATACATTTTTCCCAAACTCCTTATCAAAAAAACCTATATCTGCTTTTAGGTTGCTTGTAAGAAATGCCACTATGTAAAATTCGCTTCTATCAGTTGCAAGATTACTATGATAATCCACTCTTATAACTCTGTATTCTTCTACTGTTTCAAACCCAAGAACACCAACAGCGTATATTGTATCCCCCACCTTACAAGGCAACTTAATAAGTCCGCCCTGCTCCTCTAACTGCTGATACTCCTTTAATTGTTCAAGCAATCCAACAAGTTCCATTTTGCTTTCGTACCCCTGCGTGTTTCCTTTTTCCCTATAACACTTTGCCAAGGTCTCTTCGTCCAAAATCAAACTGTCAATATCGTGTTTTACCATTACTGCTCCTTTCTTGCGCGCCGTTGCTGACGCGCGTTAAATCAATTAATGTTTAAGTAACACATAACGCCACATTCAGGCATTATCTCCGTGTTCATATTCCCACGGTTCGGATCTAATTCATCTAAAAATATAGGACCTTTGTCATCTTTAAGGATAGAATGGCTGACTTCTCTTTCAAGCTTTGCCCTGCTTTCAAAGATTTCCGGGAAATCTTTCCTTATTTTGTTCCAATACCCCATACCACCACGAATGCAGCCGATACAGTTATTATTCGAATAACCCATTTCGTACATTTTCGGTCTTGGGAAATCGAATACCCGGTTAAATAAACCGTGAACCTCTTCTTTGGAAAGGCCTTTGTCAATCAGTGGAAATTCGTGTAATGCTTGTGGGTTAGCTTCAATCGTTTTGTCCGCCCTTGCCCTCTCGTTTACGTCAAATCCCCAAACATAAGTGATTTCACAATCTTTGTGTTGGTCTTCCCATTCTTTTCTCACACGTTTTTTGAGCCAATTTGTGCAAGGCGTAAAGCCTTTTACATGTTTAAAACCGCCAAACACCTTGACACATTCCTCAACATTCCTATATTCACTTGATTTTAAAATTTGTATCTTCTTCCCGATTGCTTTCTCGCAATCTTTAATAAATCTGATACTGTCCGGGTGTTGGTCTGCAATGTCAATGTAAATCCATTCATCAACATTTCCGGCTAAATATCCTGCCATAAAGCTTGATATACCGGCAGATACCCAACATACCTTTAATTTTTTCATAACACCACGCTACAAATCCATGTATCGTGGATAAGGAATATAGGCTTCCCATGCTGACGGTCTGAAACTCACATAAGTTAAATATGCTATATGTGCGCTACTTCAAATTCCACCTTATCGAATCATCAACGCTACTATTATTCCCTTTATGCAAAATCTTTGACACCTTTAAGTTGCAACCTCGGTTTACCGAGGACTTGTTATTCCTTTCCGCTAATAATCTTCATTGTCTCTCCTTAAAACGGTAAACCATCATCATCTACGTTATCCGGAATTGACATAAAACCGTCTGCATCAACATTACTCGGCTTTGGTCGTGCCGGTGCCGTGTTTACTCCGTTCTGCTCCGCCGCTGACTTGCTTTCGGCAAACTCGCAATTCTCAACGTAAATGTCAGTCGTGTAAACCTTATTGCCGTCCTTGTTGGTGTAACTTCCAGTCTGTATTCTGCCCTCAACAACAATCTTTGTTCCCTGGTGCAAATACTTCTCGGCGAACTCGCCAACCTTACCAAACGCCACGCACGATATGAAATCCGCGTTTGTTTCTCCGTCTTTCTTAAAACGGCGGTCAATCGCAAGTGTGTATCTTGCGACCGCCATACTTCCATTCGCTGTCTGCGAATACCTTACGTCCGGGTCGCGTGTTAAACGACCCATTAAAATAACTTTATTCATCGTCTTTACCTCCTTTCAGTATATTCTTAAGCAATTCATCAAAAGACATCTCCTTTCTTTTAAATGTAGGATTGCGGTTGGGTCTGAACCATTTCAACATGTTCTCATCTGTTGTTCCCAATTTATATACCCTGTCTATAATGTGTCTTGCTACATATTCGCCCATCTCGTCCGCTAATATTGCTAAAAGCTGGGCGGTAAGGATTGCGTACTCCGTTAAAATTTCGGTGCCTTTTCCTCTTACTGTACAACCGTTTTTACTAACATTAATCATAATCAATTCTCCTTTTCTTCAAAATCTTCGCAACTGTCATCATACATAGTCGGTAATCCGTAGCAGTCGCTGTCTTCATTGTTGCAATAATAGTTTTCATCATCTTTTGTGTTGTGCCTGCAATTCGCACATATAGGTTCAGTTTCGGTCATCAAAACGGACATTCATCTCCTTTCTTTAAAATCCATTCATTACCCGGCTCTGCTACGTCCACATTTACCCTACAAGCGACTTTTTTCATCTTCTCGATAAATAAGTCCTTGTCGGCATTTTCACTCGATAAATGGCACATTATGACGTTCTGCAAGTGGTCTGAATAGTTAGCATTAACAAAATCGCAAGCTGTGTCAATACTCATATGTCCGCGAAAAACGTGTTGTGCCTTTGGGTCGTTATCCTTGTCAACTAAATCCTTGTCGTAATTGACACCCAAGAGAATGTGATTTATATCCTTGAACCGCCACTTAATCAACTCCGTATCGGTTATGTAAAGCATTTTCCCCATTTCCGGATGGGTTATCATAAACCCATAACAAGGGCATTCAGTGCTGTCTGCGTTAGTGTGCGTCCACCGACCGTCTATCGTTGTCAGGTCGAAAGCAGCTATTTTAAATTGACCGCTGCCGAGCGCCATAGGATTAAGGCTTATGTACGGTGCAAATACCGGTATTCGCATATCCTTAAGGTCGTTTAATGCTCTTGAATGGTCGTTGTGGGCGTGCGTTACCACACACCCTGCAACATCTTTGATATTCCAATTCAATCCCTCTTTAATCTTCATAAGAGGTATTCCGCAATCAAGGATAAGTGTTTCGCCACTGTCGGAAGTCAAGGTGTAACAATTTCCGGCTGATGATGAGCCTAAGCATTTCAGTTTCATATGCAACCTCCGCAACAGCTATAAGGCACATTGGAATTAAATACTTCGTCAATTTCGCTTGCATATTGGCGGTATTCCTCGGGTATTTTAGCTACATCAATTTGCCATTCGCTTTGATGTATCTCATATCCATGACCGATATATCCGCCGGAGTGCCAAAACCTAGGATATATACCTACACGCAACTTCATTTTGTTATCATACATCTTACCGAATGTTACTTTTTTACCGTCAATCTCTAATGTCAAATCTCCGGTACATAAACAAGGATATTTGCCTGTATAACTTATGAATTTGACGTGCCCGGTCTCTTTATTTTGATTAATCAGCATACTCACACCTCGATTTCATTATCCTGCGGAAACTGAAAAACAGCATTGCTGACACACTCTACTTTTGACGGCTGATTTTCTGCTCGCACCATAACACCACATTTCTTTAATCTTTCAAATTCCTTTGCCAAATCCTCTGAAATAGCGACATTCTGCATTACGATAGGCATACCGATATATGCTTCTCTAAGCATTTCCATAGCCTTAATAGCCTTTTCTTTGGTGGAATAAGTTGCAATAACCATATCACTACAAAGCTGTTCTACACCTGTGAGGTTCTTATTCAGAAAGTAAATTTTCCACTTAAATCTCTGAATAACTACCATTTCATACGGCATATCTATCTTTCCGTCCTGCGAAACTATTCTCATATCAGTTCTCCTTTTCTTCCGCAAACGGTGCTACATCGCTCCGCTCTTCGGTTATTTCTGCCGCTGTGCTTTCGATGAAATCAACAGAATTGGCGTTTTCTGCAATTTCGTTCTGCGCAACCTGATATACTTCGTCCATTTCCATTTGTGCCTGTCTCGCCATCGGATCATAATTTTTCGGGTACTTCTTTATGGCATTATTGCACATCTTACGGATAATCATACTCTCCGGAGTATCAAGCCATGCGCCACTGATAAATGGTCTTGCAAGCTTGCACTCAAGCATTTCATCAACAGTCTTGCAAACTCTTAAGGCTTCCAAAACTTCCTCTTTCTTTTCCTTTATTTTGGCTTTTTCTTCCGGTGTGGCATCGTAACGTGTTCTTGCGACTTCCTTGTTATACTGCTTTTTAGTTCCGGTAATTACTCCGAATGTTTCATTCAACATGTTCTGCTTAACGTGCGCAAGAAGATTAATCTTAACACTGTCTCTGTCGGCGGAAAGATATGTAATCATTCCGTCTTTAAGCTTGACCGGATAAACAACTCTGACTGCCTTATCTGATAAACCTTTTTCTTCCCATTCCGGCGGTGTAATTTCAAGGCCTTTATGCTTCGGTGCCACATAATAATCGCCGTCCTTTATTACCCAATATGGATATACCTGCTTGACATCTTTACCGTAATTCACAAGAAGAGAGTCATATCCAGAACCCTCTATTCCCATTTCTACCTGCTGCTGCCATATGTCTTTACCGTCTGCATCTTTGCCGACATTCACATTGCGTAATTGAAAATAACATTCTCTTGGATATGCGCTCGCGTTCAGCTTAAGGCTTGCGCATCGCTTAACAATGCCCCTTAAATTGCTTGTATCAAGATTGGCCATATTGACCTTTGGGTTTGTCTTTACAAGGTTGTAAATGCTTGTCATGGCTTCCATTGCGCACTCTTTAGCGTAATCATCCATATCCATTCCGCAAGCCTTGTAATCTGCCATAATTAAGCCTGTAATAGCATTACTCCATTCGCTTAATGATGTAGTAAATGCTTTCTTTTCTGCAACTGCTGTGTTCTCTGCCATAATTATTCCTCACTTTCTTCAAACTCTTTCAACTGTTCCGCTAACTTCTTGCACTCTTCTGCTACATATTCCTCTGTACGGATTATCAACCCATCGATGTGAAATTTACTTTCAATCTCCATTTGTATAAAAAGGCTTGTTCTATAATTAGGAAATCTCTCATAAGCGAGTCCAAGTTCTTTTGCATCGTTACAATGTGCACAGTCAAAACCAAACCACCATAAATCGCTTTCTATTGGATAGTTTGAATTTTCTCCGCCATCCGCAAAGGTAATACCGCCGTGGCATTGAAAATATGCTTCAATTCGTATTCTTTTGTCTTCATCAAGGCAAGCTCCAAGCCAAGGAAAAATACCGCTTATTTTTCGGTCTCCGACATCTGCTTTCTTAATTTCAAGATAGTTTGAATACCCTTTACCATATAAAGGGTGGTTTTTAGGAATGCCTACATATCCGCACCTATGCCCCATCATATTGAATGTAACGACACATTTATATCCTGCGTGTTCAAACTCTTGTTCTACAATATATCTATCATTCATATTATTCCTCCACAATCTCTAATTTTTCGCTACCGTTTACAATCAGTAATATAAGCTGTCTGCCTACTGTTTCAGCCAATTTACGGCGGTTGCTTACATCAAGGCTTTCCGCGTCATCAAGCCATATCGGGCAGATAAAATCGTTGATGCTCTGCAGTGAACGGCATATATCAATTCTTCCGAGAATGCGATTGCCCTTGTTACTCATAGTCGATAGTATCGACTTGCCGTCTACCATAGGCACGCACACATTCTTGTACTCTCCGCCTTTGCTAAGTTCCCAAAGTTTCCACTTAACAATGCCAAAATGGCTGTTGATTTCGTCTGACAGTTCTTCATTCTTGCACTTATCGAGTTCCTTAATAAGCTTAAGTATCTTCTCGGCATTAGTCTGTGTCTGCTCCTTGACCGCGTACTGTCTTTCAAGTTCCGCAAGCCTTTCAGCATCGGCAACCGTATCAAGCTTGACTATCTCGCTCTTAATGTCTATCAACTGACTGTTAAGTGTGGTTTCTTCTGCCTTAAGGTTCGCCCTTACATCAGACATCGAACTTGATGCCTTAAGAAGTGTTTCTTTCTTCTCAATTTCTGTTTGCAATGCCTTGTATGTGTCATTATCACTGACATCTGCCTTGTCCGGTATCGCATTAAGGCTTTCCGTAAGACTTACAATTTCATCCTTAAGGTTGTTAGCGGTTACCGTCATTTCTTCAATCTTTTTGCGGTATCCCTCAATTTCGGCGGTTATGCTTTCGATGTCAGCTTTGAGTGACATTCCGGCATCAGTTATCCTCTTTAATTCTTCTGCCTTGTGTGCGTCGAAATCGGCTCGCATTTCCTCTTTTTTGCTCGCGTCATACTCACGCTTGCAATAAGGACAAACAAGGCTGCTTTCGTCAAATTTACGGTCTTTCGCCTGCTGCCATTCCTCTACTCGCATATCGCGAATACGTTTTTTGCGGTCAATGTCTGCTGTAAGGCTGTCAATCGTTTTCTGCATTGAGCTACATTCGTTCTGAATATCAAACCATTCTGACTTTGTATCGCTAATTGCCTGCTTTAACGTATCACGTTTCGCAATAAGTCCAATATTTGCGATTTCCTCTATCTCATTCTGTTTGAATTTCAATTCAAGAATACCGTCCGATAATGCCTGATATTCAGATGACAGCTTGTCATTATCGGCTTTTGCATCTGCGACAGCCTTTAATCTGTCCTCAATTTCTTTCTGTCTTGCTAACAGTTCGCCCTTATCTGTAGCATTTTTTGTCTGAATATCTCTTTCTTTCTCCGAAATCTGTCCTTTAAGTACCGGAAGTTCTGCTTTGATGTCTGATACAGCTTTCTTATTTAAGGCAATTACTTCATCGCGCGTGTACTTGCTGAGTAACGGAAGCAGTTCTGCTAACTCTTCGTGTGCTGATGCAATATCGTAGTCCGTCTTGCTTTCAGCAAGCGTAAAGAGATATTCTCTCATTTCTGCCGGCTTTTTTGATAAAAACGCATTGACGTTACTACACATCTTGAATACATTCATATCAATCTCAAAGTATTCGTTATATGCGGTAAGTGTTTTGGCAACTTCATTTATATAGTAGACATTATCGTCTTTATAAGATGTACCGTCCTTGCTGTATTTCCTCTTCTGAACCTTGCGTACGGCTACTTCCTTGCCGTCAATCTCAACTACGGCGGAAACGGAGGTATCAATGTCATCAATGCTTATTCCGTCAACCTCACGCCTTATCGGTGGATTGTCTTTCAGTTCGTAATCACAATTAAAGAACAACCAATTATAAGCGGTTACAACCGTTGACTTGCCGACACCGTTCATTCCGGACAGTGATGTTAATTTACCGAACGTAAATGTCCTTTCCGCATAGGCCATAAAGTTAGTTACCGTAAGACTTTTTATTACCACATCTCGCATTCCTCTGCATCTCCTTTCTCTTCTGATAATTTCAGATCCATTTCCCTCAAAAGGCTGTTTCCTTTCGGCGTGTCGAGAATTGTCAATAAATTCGTTATGGATATGAACTTATCCCTGCCGATAAGAGTTATAAGTACGTCAACTCTCGCCGCGGTGTTTATGAGTTCCTCGTAGTACCATTTATCGAGAATAACGTGATTTTCGTCCGATACAAGGACAGTTTTGTCTGATTTTGCCATATGTGTCTCCTTTCTATAACATATATATTCCCGATACCGATATTTCATATACGGTATGTTCGGTTCCGTCTTTTTCATACACCCGGCTCTGAAATCTGCCGGTTATCCTTATCTTCTGTTCTGCTCCACAATTCGCTATGCGGTAAGCATTTCGCCCCCAGGCGATTGCTGGAATGTAATTCACGGCATCGTTACCGTCACGGTTTACAATTGAAAAATCAATAACCGTTCTGTTTGTTAGCGGTGTACGTCTCGGCTCTTGTGGGTACTTAATCAACCCGTCAAATTCGACGTGGTTGTAATCGCCCATATCAGGCTCTTCATAGACCTTTTGAGCGAATATATATACCTCAAGGTGTCTGTCCTTGCTGTAGTAGGTTCTGACCTCTCCGTCAAAATGCACTTTCTGACCTTTGCGTATCTTCTGTGCGAATATCTCCGGAACAATGCAAGGTACTTCATCATATGCCCCACTCATTCGGGCAACCTCGATAAGCACCTTATAGAATTTTTCGCCTACCGTAGTATGTGAGTATTCCGGCTCGGAAATTACGGTTCCGCTTATCTTTGCTACATTTCCCATTCCTTATCCTCCTTAAGTATGCTGATTGCCACATTCTGTACAAATGTCACGTTAGTAATCGGGTGGAAATCCACATACCGTTTGAATGCTGCGCCCTCGTCATCAACGCATTTAAGTGCATCTCTAACGTGCTTGGCAAGGGTATCTGTCTTTATCTCTGATATTCCTGCCACTCTTTGAGCGACTTCGTTTATCCCTATCGCCCCTTTGTAGTACACGACTTCTTCTATTTCACTTGTCAATATCCTAAAACCCGGCATTTCCTCCGGTATTCCCATTTTCTTAAGTATGTTTTCTATTCGACTTCTCATTTTGACTTGCAATTCTCCTTTCTGTGTGATAGCATAAGAAATGGGTTTTACCGACCCTTTCTTATTTGATTTGATAAGGCTTGTGACTTAATTGTTGCAAGCCTTATCGTTTACCACTTTGGTAATCTTTCCGTCTTCAATCACGAAACTTAATCCGATTGTTTTGTTAATAACGGTTAATTCAATTCCTGACATCTGATTAAAATCTGTAATAATCATTGTTATCTCCTTTCTATTCTTCTTCATCCCATTCCACAATTTCGCCATTCTCCATTGTGTACCATGTATCAGGCTTGATGTCCTTACCGTCAACCTGCACCATTTTCGCGCCTTTGAGTTCCCAATATTCTGGTTTCCAATACTGGCTGTCATTGCCTTCCCAATTCGCCAATACAAGGTGAGAACCCAAAACGCCTTTAGCTCTACCGCGATAGCCCCATGCGACAGCCACGGCATCTTTGTGATCAGCTGACGATGCTCCTTTATATCCGGTGGCTGACGATGCTCCGCAAGAACCGGTGGCTGACGATGCTCCGTAAGAACCGGTGGCTGACGATGCTCCTTTATATCCGGTGGCTGACGATGCTCCGTAATCTCCGGTGGCTGACGATGCTCC
>ERZ1034992.368-NODE-368-length-26606-cov-11.558623_pt1 | contig 26606 bp, 11 predicted proteins | sample MGYA00520695_ERZ1034992 | MGnify/ENA primary metagenome ERZ1034992 (study PRJEB33766, sample SAMN09781778) | gut metagenome | biome: gut microbiome | host: Homo sapiens | place: Madagascar | study: EMG produced TPA metagenomics assembly of the PRJNA485056 data...
CCGCATTCAACCGCTCTGCCATCTCTCCGTGAGTCGTAATGATAGCATCGTTTTGAATTTGCAACAGGGAAGGCGAACGATGACGATCACCGAAATCGACGAGAAGTTCATGCGCGAGGCGCTGGCTGAGGCGCGCGCCGCGGCAGCGGTGGGCGAGGTGCCCATTGGTGCCGTGGTGGTGTGCGCGGGCGAGATCGTCGCACGGGCGCATAATCGCCGCGAGCTCGACCAGGACCCTTCGGCGCATGCTGAGTTTGCGGCGTTGTGCGCTGCCGCTCAGGCGCTCGGCCGTTGGCGCCTTTCCGACTGCGCCGTCTATGTGACGCTCGAGCCCTGCTGCATGTGCGCGGGCCTTATGGTCAACGCGCGCGTGGGGCGCTGCGTGTATGGCGCGAGCGACGCCAAGGCCGGCGCGCTGGGATCCCTATACGATTTGAATGCCGACTCGCGCCTGAATCATCGGTTTAATGTGACCGCCGGCGTGCTGGCGGACGAGTGTCGCGAAGTGCTGAGCAGCTATTTTAGTGGGCTGCGTGGCACCGATGGTGCTGACTGCGGTTGCGGGGCCGATCTTGAGGCGCATGCCGCTCACGCTGAGGCGCTCGCGTGTGCCGAAGATATCGTCGTTGAGGCGGTCGATTTTGGTGCCGCGTGCCGCCGGCCCCGCCGTGTGCTGTTGGCGATTGATTCCTTTAAGGGCAGTGTTTCGAGTGCGCAGGCGGAGGAGGCCGTTGCCGAAGGCGTGCGCCGCGTTTGGCCCGATGCCGAGGTGCGCACATTGCCGCTGGCAGATGGTGGTGAGGGAACGCTCGATGCCGTTGCCGCCTGCGGTGGCGAGCTTGTGACCTGCGAGGTTGCAGGGCCCTTGGGCGAGCGTGTGCCTGCCCGGATGCTGGTTGATGTCGAGCATGAGTCGGCTGTTATTGAGATGGCCGAAGCCGCGGGCATCGGGTACTCGCCTTGCACGGAGTCGTCGGCGCTGGCTGCTACAACCTATGGCGTGGGCGGGCTGATGCTCCGTGCGGTTCGTGCCGGGGCAAAGACTATCTATATTGGCTTGGGCGGCAGCGCCACCAACGACGGTGGCGCCGGTATGCTGCAGGCGCTGGGCGCGCGCCTTGTCGATGAGCACGGCCGCGATATCGCTCCCGGTCTCGCGGGTCTCGAACACGTGGTGAGTATCGATTTGGCGCCAGCGCTTCGGGCGCTGAACGGCGCGCGTGTCGTGGTGCTTTCCGATGTCGAGAATCCGCTCGTGGGACGCCGAGGCGCTCTAGCGGTGTTCGGTGGGCAGAAGGGCCTGCCGACAGATGACGCCGAGGCGCTTCACAAGCGCGACAGCTGGATGGTCGGCTACGGTCGCCTGCTCGATGCGGCGATTGCCGGAGCTCGAGCCCAGGGGTTGCTGCGCACACCCGAGGGCGCACGGACATTTGGCTCGGTGCTCGGCGTGCCCGGCGCGGGCGCTGCCGGCGGCCTGGGTGCCGCGCTGTTGGCGCTTGGCGCGGAGCTGCGTTCGGGCGTGGAGACGGTGCTCGATCTCGTGGGATTTGACGACCGCGTGCGCGATGTCGACCTGGTCATAACGGGCGAGGGCAATATGGATGAGCAATCCGCTGCCGGCAAGGCGCCGGTGGGTGTGGCTCGTCGTGCGAAGCGATATGGCAAGCCGGTGGTCGCCGTCGTGGGCGGTCGCACCGACAACCTGGATGCGGTGTACGAGCAGGGTATCGACTTGGTTTTGCCGATTTGCCGCAAGCCCATGGATCTGGAGCAGGCACTCGATCCGCAAGAAGCCACAACCAACCTCATCTGCGCCGGCGAGGCAGCTGCCCAAGCCTATGACCTCGCTCGCCTCTAAAACCCATCCCCCCAATAACTTGCGGTGAAATACGGAGTGTTTTTGCCTTTAAGGTGCCAATTCAGTCCGTATTCCACCGCAACTTCGTGAATTGCCATCCGAGGCTGGTCGACATGGGTCTCGAGTCGGACCGTTTGCCACGAAATGCGGCCATCTACTACGTTTGACCGAGCTACCTCGACCATCCCGGATTTTGTGAAATTAAAACCGCAGGTAGAGAGCTTGCCGATTTCCGAAAAAGTCGGCTATGGTCGACCCCTGCGGTCTAAACGTAGTAGATAGACCCTTTTCGTGGCGCAGCGTCAGACCAGTCTATTTGGGACGGCTATTTTGACTACATGCCGATCTGATTGCCCAAGTAGTCAAAAAAGCCCCGTCCCAAATTAGCTGCCTTGTGGGGCTGTGGGGATAAAGATTGCCGACGGTTTTATCCTGCCGAGCCCCTTTGATGGCGCGAATGGTTCGATTTGACGACCGAGTGGCAACCTGACGCGGAATAGTGGGTCGTTTAAATTGCTACAATTTTAAGTATATTGCGATGTCCTGCCTTGCGTTTCTGCGCGGGGGGGGGCGTATATTTGCATCGATGGGGACGACACACATATATAGCGAGCCGCTGCTTGCCGTCCTCATGGAATGGGGAGGGCCTTCATGAATCGCGTATATGCGAAAGCTCAAGAAATATTGAAGCCTTTGGGCACAAAAACCAATACAGTCAAGCGTGCTCTAAAGGTTTTGACCGTCCCGCTGGCGGCGTGCGCGCTCATGTTTGGTGCGACGAGCGCGTCGGCCGACCAGGTTGTTCCCTATAGCAACCATACCGTAAAGACGGTGAATCCCACCGGCACCACGGTCAATCTGTTTGACTACTGGGTCGTGAATGGCGATAACGACAATTCCGCCAATGTAAACAACTACAACGAGAATGACAACACCGGCATCAATAAAGACCATCAGCTCAAGTTCAATGGTGGTGCCGGCACGGGCATTAACAAGTGGACGGGCAAAATCGGTACTGCTGGCTACGGTCGCCTTCAGTTTGTTAAGGACCAGCTTGTAAAGGGCTATCCGGAGATCAAGGCTGGCACCTACACCTCCCAAGGCCAGGACGCTAACTACACCGACGAGTCGCTGGCTTATCTCTTTAACAATGACAGCCAGGTAAATAAAAAGCAGAACGGCAAGGCCGTCTACAACAACGTGAAGGGCCTCTTCCAACTCGAGGATGGCTATTACGTTTACGACTCGTATGGCTCTGACAGCTCTGACGGCAACTATGCCGTGTATAACCAAACGACGAACTCCTTTAACGTCTACGACTCTGCGGGCGTATATAAGGAAAGCGTATCAAGTGAGAATCTAGGTCAGTTCTTCCCCTTTGACTCGGCTGACAAGGTTTTTACCGAGTCGGGTAAAAACCTCTCTCCTATAGGAATAAAGGACGGAGAGAACGATAAGCTTAACCACCACTTTGGCATGTCCATGACCACGGAGTTTGTCCAGCCTAACGGTGGCAAGACCACTAAAGGCGAGGACATGGTCTTTGAGTTTTCGGGCGATGATGACGTCTGGGTCTACATCGACGGCGTGCTCGTGGGCGATCTGGGCGGCATTCACGAGAAGGCAACACTTGATATCAACTTTGCTACCGGTGAAGTAAAAGTCGGTCATGTCGACGGTGCGAATGGAACCAAGAAAGAAATCGAAACAACCAACATCAAGGCGAAGTTCCAAGCTGCCGGCGCGGATACCACCAACTTCACCGACGACACCTTCAGCAACAGCACCAAGCACACGCTGAGTTTCTTCTATCTGGAGCGTGGCGCGGGTGCATCGAACATGTCGCTCAAGTTCAACCTCACCACCCTGCCGTCGTCCGAGGTCGAGAAGGTCGACCAGAACGGCCAGGCAGTCCAAGGTGCCAAGTTTGCTCTGTATCAGTCCGATGAAAAATGGACCGTGCCAAGCGGGGCCGAGCCTATCGCCCAAGGCACGACGGACGCCAAGGGCCAACTGGTACTTCTGATGAAGAAGGACGGCTCCGTGCTCTCGTTCGATGGCCAGCATTCCGAGGGCCACGATTACTTTGTACTCAAAGAAGAAGAATTGCCCGCGGGATACCGTTCGAGTCTGACCTCGTCGACCACCGCAACACCAGGCGAGCTACATTTGCAGTACAAGCAAGCTGCGGCGAGTGGCTCGGGTGGCGTGGTCGTCGCGCCGCAAACGACGGTCACCACGGCTGATGACAGCCAGTGGACGGGCAGCCGCATGTGGCTCAACGGTGGCTATCTGGCCGCCAAGGAGACCATCTCCCTGTCCAAAGAGACGGTAGACAATAAGGGCCACGCCATTAGCTCGGGTACGACCTTTGCCGTCGTGCTCAAGCTCACCGGTGCGGGCGAGGACCACACAAGCGAAGACGCATGGACGGCGGTCACGGGCAATCCGCTCGATGGCTACAAACTGTGCTCCAAACACGGCATTGCCGGTGTCGTCGAGGCTGCCCAATCGGCCGACACGAGTGTCTTTGCCGTCAACACCAAGGGCGATTACGAGGTGACGGTCAGGTCGCTGCCCGGCGATATCGAGAAGTACGCCGCCATGTTACAGGATAAGTCTCAGTCCGAATATACCGTGGCGGCGTATCACACCACGGCGTCGTCTCTGGCAGAGGCAACCACGGAGAACACCTCTATGGTTGAATACCAGTCGATAAACAGGCAGTTCTCAACCGTGATCCACCTTACGAACGTTCAGAACCGTCTGTTTGTGCAGAAGGTCGATGACCTGGGCGAGCCCGTGAACGGCGCAACGTTTGAACTGTACAAAGCCGACGATGTTACCGGCAATAGTCCCAGCACGTATGCCATCAAGCCCAATGCCATGCCGTATGACACCGTGCAGGCAAAAGGCATGACCTATCCGTATGAGATTAAGGGTGCTGCATGCTTCCCGCTCGATTCGAATAATCACGCACCTCTTACCAAAGGTACGTACTATCTGCGCGAATCGTTGAGCCCGGATGGCTACGAGATAAATTCCACCATTACCAAGGTGATCGTGGACGATTCGGGCGTGTACGTGGATGCCGGTGAGAAGAACGACGGCGTGCGCAGCATGAGTGGCCCGGGTTCGCTGATTGCCTCGTTGGCGCAGTTTGGCTCTCCCGACTCGATCGACAACACGCTTACACACATCAAGGGCAAGCTGCAGAGCGTGACTGGTGCAGATGTCAAGGGTAACCTGACGTGGGGCCAGACGAGCACCGCCGAGGGAGTGACGCCTTCTCTGGCGGACGACTTGATGCACATGCGTTATGACAAGGCGCCTCAGGGCACCAAGACCGTTCTGCGTTATGTCGAGGACAAGGGCGTCCGCGACGGCCAGCTGGCGACGATCTTTGCCGATACGGGTATCAACCGTATGGCCCTCTACCAAGAGGACGACTCATCATATATCGATGATGCCTCCAAGGCTCGTACTAACCTGGGCACGCTCCAGCTCAACCATCTCTTTACCACGGCGACGACCGTGCAGTATGCCGACCGTCGCGTGGCGCGCCTGCAAGTGACCAAGACCGTGACGGCGGATGCTGGGCTTACCGCGCCTACCAAGGATGCGAACAACAACGATCTGACGTTTACGTTTAAGTTCACCCTGCCGGAGTCCGAGAAGGGCTACGAGGCACACGTATTCGATGCGAATGGCAATGCCGTGGGCGATTCCTTTACGCTCATGAACGGCGGCACCCATTCCATCAAGGCCGGCGAGACCATCCGCGTATACGACCTTATGCAGGGTGACAGCTATAGCGTGAGCGAGCTCACCACCAAGGGCGAGGAGTCCAGTGGCAATGTGCTGGCGAGTATCGTCAACGCTGTGACCGGCTCCGCCGACGAGTCGGTGCTTCCGGCTGGCTTTAGGCTCGTGAGCCGCAAGGCCGGCGGTCAGGAACAGTCCGGAACCGGCAACGCCATCGAGGGCACGATCGCCGCGCTCGTGGGCGGAAAGATTCCCGATAGCAACACGCTCGTGTTCACTAACAACTACAGCGCCAGCTCGGTAACGCTCGATGCCCAGAGTGGCCTGAGCGCCAAGAAGGTGCTCGAGGGTCGCGAATGGGCCGATGGCGATACCTTTACCGCGCAGCTTACAGCCGAGGACGGCGTCCCCATGCCCGAGGGCGCCAGGAGCAAAGTGGCGACGGTCGAGCTCACCATGAAAGCCCAGACGGCAACATTTGGCGACATCACCTATGACAAGCCGGGCACGTACGCCTATACCATCAAGGAGGTTGTCCCCGGTTCCGATGCCGGGGCAGATGGCATAAGCTACTCCGCCGCCTCCTATACTGCGACGGTTGTGGTGGAGGACAACCATGCCGGTGCTCTGGTTGTTACGAGCGTGAAAGTGACGCAGGTGCGTGACGACGCGGGCGCCGAGACTAATAAGGAGGTTAGCGAGAAGGTAGCGACCTTCACTAATCACTACGACGAGCATGAGAAGGACATCATCATCCATGCTCAAAAGAACCTGACTGACAATGCCGGGACGTTTAAGCTTGCCCAGAACACCTTTGGCTTTACGCTCGAGGGCGTGGGCGGCTATGCGGATGCCAGCGCAACGTTCAGTCCCGATACGGTCGACAGGAGCATCAAGGCACCTATGCCCCAGGGCGCCGAGGGCAACTCCGCCACCGTGGGTAACAACGCCGACGGCACGGTGACGTGGCCGGCGATTTCCTATATCGCCAAGGCGGATGCGGGACGTGCCTACGTGTACAAGTTCGCTGAGAATTCCGGCAGTGTCGCGGGCATGACCTATGACGGGTCGGTCTATTACGCTGTGGTGCGCAACGCCAAAAAGGGTGCCGGCATCGAAACCTCGATCGAGTACTACAAGACCGCGGCAAACGGCTCGGTAGAGCAGCTGAAAACGAACGTCACGCCTTCCTTTACCAATAAATATAGTGTGGAGCCCACGAGCGCGACCCTGCAGGGCCAAAAGACCGCGAGCGGTCGCGACTGGAGCCTGGGCGAGAGCTACACCTTTAACCTTGCCGCCGCTACGGACGATGCCAGCGCAACCGGCCTGAACAAGACCACCGCGCAGGCGATAGTGGACGGGGCTGTTGCTATTAACGCCAGCCAGGCTACTGCCAACGCACCCGAGTCGGGACGCGTAGCATCGTTTGCCTTTGGTGCCGAAGCTACTCCGACCGTGAGGTTCAAGCGCGCGGGCACCTTCAGCTTCAATATCACCGAGGACACCGCGCAGGATCGCCAGGCGGGCATGTCCATGGACAAGCACACCGCACGTGCGACCGTTGTGGTGACCGATCTGGACGAGTCGGGCAACCACACGGGCAAGCTGCACGTGGCAAGCGTGACCTACGCCAACACCGATGCCTCCGATGCAGACAAGGCCGTAACCGACAAGGCTGCCTTTACCAACGCATACCATGCGTCGGGCACCTTTGGCGGCGTTACGGTGAGCAAGACCCTTGAGGGTCGCGCCTCTACCGCGGGCCAGTTTACCTTTGCCGTGACGGGCCTTTGGTACAACGGCGCCCAGACGTCGGTCGATGGCGCCGAGGCCAACCTGTCCAACAAGGCGGCGAAGGCCGGCGTGTCCGGCGCCGTGGTGGGCACGAACGGGGCGGAGAAGCTCTTTGCTCGTACGATCACCGAGCGGGATCTGGGCCATACGTTTGCCTATCGCATCCACGAGAACCAGCCTGTCGCCGCTGGCTACACCTATGACACCGGCTACACCGGTGATGCCATCGTGCTCGTTAAGGTTCTTGCGCGTGGCGACGACCCTGCCAAGCTCTACACCGTGACGACCGTGCTCAAGGGTGCGGGTGTGACGGCGGTGCTGGGCGATGCCGGCGATGCGAGCGCACTGACGGACGAAAAGATTGCCGAGCTCAAGCAAGATGCGAATACCTACGTGCAACAGTACGATGCCAGCAAGGCCGGAACCACGACGCCTTCCGTCTCGTTTGTGAACCGCTATGAGGCAAACCTCGACTATGGTGCCGCTGGCGGCCTGAAGATCGAGAAGACACTGACGTACCCCGAGGGCGCGACGGTGTTCGGCTCGCCCAAGAGCACGTTCCGCTATATCGTCAAGCCTGCCGATGAGACATCTGCCAAGAAGGTCGGCATTACCATGGACGGCAAGGTCTTTGAGACCGCAAACGTCGAGGCCAATACCCCCAAGACCGTGAGCTTGGTTCCTGAGCGCGGGCTGACTTTCACTCAGAATGATGCCGGCAAGACGTTTACCTATACCGTGGCCGAGATTGACGACAAGGCGGCGGGTTATACGTACGACAAGACGGTTCATACGGTTAAGGCTGTCGTGGCGGATAACGGCGACGGCACGCTCAGGGTCACGACATCCGTAAGCAAGCCGGGTGACGATGGCAAGGACGAGCTCGAGGACCAGTGGATCTACCCGTCGGATGCGACGTCCACCGGTGTCGCGACGGTCAAGTTCAAGAACACCTATACGGTCACCGAGGCAGCGACGTACACCCCGTCCGTGACCAAGGTGGTTGCCGGCCGCGATGCTGAGGGCAAGTTTACCTTTAACATGACCGCGGCTGATGACGCTACCAAGACTGCCATCGACGGTGGGCTCATCACCGGCTCTTCGATGAGCAAGGGCAACGGCTATACCGAGCAGAAGCAAACGGGGGAGGACCTCAAGAACGGGGAGCACTACCAGCTTGACTTCTCGAAGCTCACCTTTAACAAGCCGGGTACGTATAAGTTTGCTATTAACGAGGTGGCTGCGAACAGCGGTCTTGGCGAGTGGAAGTATGACCAGCACGTCTATACCGTGACGGTCACCGTAACCGATGAGGGCGGCAAGCTTGTGGCCCGCGCCGACGGCACGACCGGCTCGGAAGGCTTCATCTTCACTAATAGCTACAGTACCTCGACGAGCTACGAGCTGCAGGGCGGTCTGGAGATTGTCAAGACGCTTGAGGGCAAGGATCTGCATGCCGGCATGTTTGGCTTTACGGTGACGGCCGACGCCGACTCGACCGAATACGCCGCCTCGACCGAAAAGCTTAAGGCGCTGCTGCGCCAGGAAGATGGCAAGCTCACCGTCACCAACGATGAGCCGCAGGCCGATGGCAAGTCCTACACCGATATTTTGGGCGGTCTGACCTTTGCGACGGGCGACGCAGGCAAGACGTTCACCTACAAGGTGGTCGAGAATGAGGGCGACAAGGGCGGCTATAAATACGACTCTACCTATTGGACGGTAGAGATTGCAGTTGAGAACCGCGATAACGGTTCGCTCTATACCGTGACCACGGTCAAGCACTATGACGCTGATAAGGTGGAGCTTTCCGCTGATGAAAAGACCTATAGCTCCGAAAACGGCGCCACCGAGGCTCAGGTGTTCTTCACCAACAGCTATGTCGCGACCGGAGCGTTTGAGGGTCTTACTGCCAAGAAGGTAATGGACTCCGGCGATAAGATCGAGGCCGACCAGTATACGTTCGATCTGTATGCGGAGAAGGCCGACGGCTCGCTTGAAAAGATGGATGAGGGCACGACTCAGGCGAGCGAGAACGGTATCGCAACGGTCGATTTTGGTAAGGTCCACTTCAAACTCGGCCAAACTTTCGGCGGATCCCATGAGCTGACAATTGATCTTGCCGGCGCCGTCAACGATGGCATTGCCACCAAGCGCCACAATGCCGACCACACCACTACCTACAGCTTTAACCTGGTGGCAAAGGAGCGCTTGGCCTACCTGCCCGATGGCGTGCGTCCCGTGGATACGTCCGCGACGTGTCGCGTGCTGCTCGAGGTAACCGATAACAACGACGGCACGCTTACGTCCAAGGTGACCTACCGCAATGGTGCCGAGGACGGCAAGATCGTCTTCCACAACACGCGTGACAAGGCCAAGACGATCGGCACGGTCGCGGAGCCCAATGTGGACATCGACGGGCAGCTGCTCTCCGTGGGTGACTCCTACGTCTACACCATCAACTGGGTCAATACCAAGGCCGATGACAGTGGCAACCTGGTTCCGGCCGATGTGACCGTGACCGACAAGCTGCCCACGGGCGTTGTGTTCGAGGCCTTTGAGGGCAAGAATGCCGACAAGGGCACCGCGAATGGCCAGTCGCTCACCTGGACCCTGGGCGAGCAGCCTGCGGGCAGCTACGGTTCGGTGCGCGTGCGCGTCAAGATTACCGAGGACGCCGCGAAGGACGCCAAGGGCGCGGTTGGTACTATCAATAACACCGCCACCGTTACGGTTGGCAACAAGAGCTATACCGGCACCACGACCAACTACGTGCCCAAGAAGTCCGAGAGCGACGCTCAGGATTCGAAGGGATCGGGCGTCAAGTTGGGCGATGAGCTCACCTATACCATCGGCTACAAGAATACCGAGGGCGCGCCGGCTACGGTGACGATCACCGATGTCGTTCCCGCGGGAACCGAGTTCGTGGAGTTCGCCGGCGACCATAAGGATGCCGGCTCCAAGGACAATGACGGCAAGCTCACCTGGACGCTGGCGGATGTTCCCGCCGGCGAGGAGGGCACGGTCCAGTTTAAGGTCCGCGTGACCGAGGACGCATTTAAGAGCGCCGGCACTTCGGGCGACATCTCCAACCAGGCGTCGGTGAAGGTCGGCAACAACCCCGCCGTTAAGACCAACACCACTACCGATGAGGTCTCTGACGGCCACCTGACGCTGAGCAAGACGGTCACGGCCGCCGAAGGCATTACCGCGCCCAACAAGGCATTCACCTTTAAGGTGCTGCTCTACCAGGCCGATGGCGCAACGCCTCTAACCGGTACCTTTGCGTATGCTGGCCGCCCCAGCGGCACTAACGGCACCTATGTAAGTGGACAGATCAAGAGCGGGGACACCATCGCGCTCAAGGCTGGCGGCTCCGTGACGGTTACCGTGCCCGCGGGCGCTCGCTACGAGGTGCAAGAGCTCGACTCCAAGGGCAACCTCATGACGAGTGAGGACGGATTTGCAATTGCCGACAAGGCGAACCCGCAGACGGGCACCGTCGAGCGGGCGACGCAGGTGGGCTTCACCAATGCCTACAGCGTGGAGTCCACGAAGGTGGAGAGCGCCTTTAAGGTTCAAAAGAAGATCTCCGGACGCAACTGGACGACGTCGGATGCCTTTACCATGACGCTGACCGCCCAGGGCGAGGCACCCATGCCCAAGAATGCCAAGGAAGGCGTAGCGATGATTACGCTGAAGAAGGACGTTCAGGTCGGCAACTTCGGCGCCATTGAGTACACCAAGCCCGGAACCTATACCTATGTGATTGCCGAGCAGGCGGGTGACGAGGCAGCCCTCACCTTCTCGAATGCCACCTATCGCGCCACCGTCACAGTGACCGACGACGGCGCCGGCAAGCTGACTGCCAAGACCAAGATTGCACAGCTGACCGACGATGCCGGTAATACTGCCGAGCGTACGGTCGAGGCGGCAGTCTTCACCAATACCGCTAAGACCGGCACCCTCACCGTCAAGAAGACGGTCGTCGGCGGCGACAGCCAGCGCGAATTCGGCTTCACGGTGACGCTCACCGATGGGGACGGCGAGCCCGTCTCCGGAACCTTCGGCAAGGGCGAGGACGCCGTGACGTTCACGGACGGCAAGGCGACCTTCACGCTCAAGCACGGCGGGGAGAAGACCGTCGCCGGCCTGCCCGTGGGCACGCGCTACACCGTGACCGAGGACGCCGCCGAGGGCTACGCGACCACGGCCGAGGGGGCCGAGGGCACCGTGACCGAGGGCGGCGCGACCGCCGCGTTCACCAACACGTACGGGACGGCCACCGAGGGCCGGGACGTCTCCACCGCGGGGCTCTTCACCAAGGCGCTCGAGGGCCGCGACTGGGCGGAGGGCGACAGCTTCCAGTTCACGCTCACGGGCGAGGACGGCGCGCCCATGCCCGAGGGCTCCGTTGACGGCTCCAAGACCGTCAGCGTGACGGCCGCCGGGACCAAGGCGGGCGAAAAGGTCGCCTTCGACTTCGGAACCATCCGCTACACGCTCGACAGCCTTAAGGGTGCCGAGTTCGCCGAGGTCGGCGGCAAGCGCGTGCGCGCCAAGACCTTCACCTACACGGTGCGCGAGGTCAGGCCCGATGACGGTTCTGCCATCGCCGGCGTGGACTACGACGGCCACACCGCCACGATGACGGTGACCGTGACCGATGACGGCTCGGGCAACCTCACGGCCACGACGCCCGCGATCGCGCAGGCGAGCGGCGGCGACTTCGTCAACACCTACACGACCGGGCTCGACTACTCGGCCCGCGCGGGCGTGCGCCTGTCCAAGAGGCTCTCCGGCCGCGCCATGGGGGCGGGGCAGTTCGCCTTCACCGTGGCCGCCGACGACGAGACGGCCGCCAAGCTCGGCCTCAAGACCGGCAAGGACGCCTACACGGTGACCGCGGCCGGTGACGGGCAGGCCGACTTCATCCACCTCATCGGCGGGACCGCGGAGGGCGACGTGACGTTCACCGACGCCGACGCGGGCAAGACCTACAGCTTCACCGTCACCGAGACCAAGCTCGGCGGCGAGGGCTACACCAACGACACCGAGCCGCGCACGGTGACCATTACGCCCAGCTACGACGCGGCGACGGGCAAGCTCACGGTCACGACCACGGTCGCCAAGGACGGCGTCGAGGTCGCCCGCGGCGAGGTCTCGACGGCCGACGACGCCACGGCACTGTCCGCGCCCGTGACGGTCGCGTTCCAGAACTCCTACGAGGCCAGCGGTACGCTCGGCGGCGAGGGCGATGTGGCCATCAGCGCCACCAAGACGCTGACGGGCCGCGCCGCGGCGGCGGGCGAGTTCTCGTTCTCCGTCCGCGATGCCCGGGGCAACGTGGTCGCGACCGCGTCCAACCGGGCCTCCGGCGACGGCGAGGCAGCGGGGCTTGCGTTCTCGCCCATCGCCTACACCACCGGCTCGCTCGAGCAGATGGCAGCGGACGGCACCGCCACCAGGGCCGCCGACGGCTCCTGGTCCATCCCCTATACCGTTTCCGAGGACACGGCGGCGCTGCCCGCGCCCGTGACGGCGACTGCCGCGAGCTTCGACATCGCCGTCAAGGTGACCGATAACGGCAAGGGCGGGCTGGACGTGGCCGTGACCTACCCCGAGGGCTGCGACGGCACGCTGTCGTTCGTGAACGGCTACGGCACCAACGAGGCGACGGTCGACATCGCGGGCACCAAGACGCTGGCACTCAGCCAGGCCGGACTCGGCCTCACGCAGGCCGACATCGCGGGCAAGTACACCTTCAAGATTGAGCCGCTGGACGGCGCGCCCGCGCCGGTCGACGCCTCCGGCAAGACGGTGACCGAGGCGGCCAACGACGCCGCCGGCAACGTCGCGCTGGGCCACGTCACGTTCAAGCAGCCGAGCGACCTCGATGATGCCGCGATTGATGGCGACGGCCTGCGCACCAAGACGTTCGCCTACCGGGTGAGCGAGTCCGGCTCGGTCGACGGCGTGGTCAACGACGCGACGGCGACCAGGACCTTCACGGTCAAGGTGGTCGAGGACACCAACGCCGGCACGCTACGCGCGGAGGTCCTGCCCTCCGAGGGCACGCCCCAGGGCAGGGGCGCGTTCGAGTTCACCAACACCTACGGCGTGAACCCGACGCCGAGCTCCGTCACCGACCAGATCAAGGTGAGCAAGAAGCTCAAGGGCCGCGACCTAGCCGAGGGCGAGTTCGAGTTCCAGCTGGTCGAGATTGCCGCCGATGGCAGCGAGAGTGTTGCGGTGACAGGTAAGAACGCCGCTGACGGCACGGTCGCGCTCGGCTCCATCACCTACACCGCGCCCGGCTCGCACAGCTACGAGCTGCGCGAGGTCGCCGGCACGGCGGGCGGTGTGACGTACGACAGGGCGACCTACCGCGTGCGCACGACGGTCACCGACGCCGGCAACGGCACGCTCGCCGTCAAGCACGAGCTGACGGATGCCGAGGGCAATTCCACGGGCGACGACTCGGTGACGTTCACCAACGGCTACGAGGCCGCGCCCGTCACCCTCAGGCTGGGCGCCGCCAAGGTGCTCAAGGGCGCCGAGCTCAAGGCGGGCCAGTTCAGCTTCGAGCTCAAGAGCCGGGCCGGCAAGGTGATGTCGACCGCCAAGAACGCCGCCGACGGCAGCGTCACGTTCGACGCGCTGACCTTCAAGCAGGCCGGCACCTACACCTTCACGGTGAGCGAGGTCGACGACGGCCAGGCGCACGTGACCTACGACAGGGCCGTGCACAAGATCGTCGTCACGGTGAGCGACGAGGCAGCAGACGGCACCAAGACGGGCTACCTGTCGGCGAAGGTTTCCTACGAGGGTGACGCCAACGTGCCGCCGGTCTTCACCAACAGCTACGTCGAGGAGCCCGGGACCCCCGGCACCCCCGAGAACCCCGGCACGCCGGGCGGCGGTTCGGGCGGCGGTTCCGATAGCGGCTCCGGCAGCGGCGGCTCCGGCGGCGGCTCCAAGGGCGGCATGCCCGACACCAGCGACCGCAGCCTGCCGGCGGCGGCGCTCGCGGCCGTGGCCGGCATCGGCGCGCTGGCCGTCGCGGGCGGCGCGGCCCTGTACCGCAGGCGCCGCTAGCGATGTGCACGAGTGGGGCGAATCCATCCGATGGGTTTGCCCCACTTGCCCTGCTGGGCGGGAGCGGGTAAGATATACCGAGCGCCTAGCGCGTTCGATGGGTTCGGATGACGACATGTTCCGAATCTGGTCAGGTCCGGAAGGAAGCAGCCATAAGGAGCCTCTGTCGGGCATCCGAATCCATCGAGCGCGCTATTTTTGCGCGGTTTTACCAAACCGCGCAATGCTCGACGCTGCGCGCCACCCAGGGCGACAATTTGTCATTCAAAAGGCAGGGCATGACCAGAAGGTCTATGCCCTGCCTTTTTCATGCCAACTTGTTCGCCCTGGATGGCGCTCGCTGGCATTGCCAAAACATCGGTGAGCCATTCTCCGGGCGTGATGAGTGTCTCGCCGCCGGCCGGGCCAAATCGTCCAAAAATCACCCGTAAAGGCGCATTTATCTGAATTATTCAATCCCGTGCGTTATGCTGCTTGCTGGCCTTGCCGGGAGCGCGGTGGCCACGTGGTTCATGAGACGGCGGTGCTGTCTCCTTTTTTGCAAGTAAAGAGGTCCGTTTGCGAACGAGCTTCGACTACTGAAGATGCGATGTTCGCACTAACGACATAGCGTAATTACGGCATTGTTGGTTTACGCACAAATTGAAGAAATCTAAAAGATGCGTCGATTTCACTTCGCCCGCAGCGTTACGGCGCGAGAACGTCCAATGGAACAACTTGGACGCCGCGGTCGGTAACATAGGCTTGTGAACCAAATCCAATAATCGCTACTTTGGAAACCGGCGGGGTGTTTCCGGCGGCAACCATCCGCTCTTCGACGGCAACAAGATTGTCAGATGCCTCTTCGATTTGAGCGGAACTGAGCTTGACCTCAACGGGAATCCACATCCCACCTGGAGCCGCTATGACAGCGTCGACCTCAAGATCGCGGGAATCGTGATAGTGATAAAGGCCCATTCCGTTTGCCCTCGCATAGACCCATAGATCATGGAGCGCCAACGATTCGAAAAGCAGCCCAAGTGTCTTGAAGTCTGACAACAACGTCTCCACAGTCGCCCCGAGCGCAGCCGCTGCAAGCGACGGGTCGGCAAGATGATGCTTACGCGCCTCCCTCAGATGCACCGGAGATCTCATCGCGGGATTCCATGCGGGGACATCGCAGACGAAACTCAATCTGCTAAGAAGGGATATGTATGATGCCGCTGTTTGTCTCGATACGTCGCCACCCAAATCGGCCACAAGCGTCTTGAGCGTCGCAAGAGTGGATTCGTTGCGCGCCAACGACGCGATGACGGCTTTCACTTTCTCAGGATCTCGTCGAGAGCCATCGACGCGGGGGATGTCTTCCTCAGCGACTATCTCGATATATCGTTTTGTCGTCGCGGACGCAATTCGCGCGTCACGCCCAATCGACGCCGGCCATCCACCGCAAACGATGCGCTCGGCGATCTCGGCAGAACCCATCGATCCGAAGGCGCCACTGAACTTTTCGCCAGAAATGATGCCCGACAGCTTAACCGCACCGCTAGATTTCCCAAGTTCGAAAAGCGTCATGGTGTCCATGCGCAATTTTTTTGGCATAGTTTTCACCATTGATTACCAGCGCATTTAACCAAATTTACGGTTTTCATTTAACCAGATTTGCGTATTTCAGTTAACGAGACAGATTAAACATGAACGAGCCAAGTCAGATGAGAATCATCTACTCGACACCGCGCATGAGCTCCGAAATGGTGATGTGAAAGCCGTCGGCAATCTTCTTGAGATTTGAAAGGCTGACATTGCGCCGCCCGACCTCAATGCTCGCGTAGTAGGAGCGATCCATCTCAATCAAATTAGCGGACGGAGTGCCCGGGCTCGTTGCGCCTAGGGCGCGGCGGGGTCGGCGACGCCGGAGGCGATAAAGCCGATGCCCGCGAGAACGATGCCCGCGGCAATAAGCCCGCCCGCCACGGCCAACATAGAGTTCAGCAAGTGGGTGACCGTGTTCGGCGACGACAAGATGGCGGCGGCTGTCGTGGACAGGCTCGTCTACACGGGCAGGCTCGTGGAGTTCAACGGCGCAAGCTGCAGAATTGAATCCCGTGTTTTGTGCTGCTTGCTGGCGTTGCCTGGGCATTGATGGCTACGTAGTTCAAGAGACGTTGCTGCTGCTTGGATTTTGCAGTTAAAGAGGCCCGTTTTCCCGGTTTTGGTTGGGGAAACGGGCCTCTTTTTGTCTCTGGGCTTGTGGATTGGCGAAGACAATAACCGCTGGCGGCTACTTTGAGTTCTTGATGCGGCGGGTGGCTGTGGCGGTTATTCCGAGGCCTGCGGCGGCGATTGCTGCGAGTGCGATTGCGCTCGGCGCTGTGTCGCCCGTGTTCGCGAGCTTGCCGACGGTCGTATCTGCTTGCTTGCCGTTGCTCGAGTTCGCTTGCTTGGTGGAGCTTGGCGAGGTGTCTTTGCCGGTCGCGGACGAGCCGGTGGGCAGTGTCGCCTCGGTCGGTTGCGCTGAGCCGGAGGGGGGTGTTGTCTCGGTGGGTTTTGTTATCTCGGGTGAGGCGGCCTTATCTGCTGCGGCTTTTGCCTCTTCGTATGCCTTGCAGGCGTCTTCATAGGCCGCTTGCGCCTTTTCCAAATCGCTGAGGAGCGAATCTCGCTTGGCTATGTCCTCGTCGATATGGGCTTTGACATTCTCCGCATCACTTTCAAGGTTATTAATCACTCTTTCCTGGCTCTCGAGCCTATGCCGAACTCGGTCAAGCTCCTCTTCACAAAACTCTTCTTGCCGTTTTGCCGCCATGATCTCCGAACGCAACTGCTTAATGGTTTCGCTAATAGCTTTGCTAGGCTCCTCGTCGCCGAGGTCCTTAAGCACCTTATCTAATTTTGCCTGAAGGCCGCTTGTCCGGTTGCGGGCCTCATCGTATCTGGCTTGGGCTGCATCGACGTTCGCTTGCATGGCGGGAAGGGGTCCCCTGTATTTGGCGGCTTCCGCCACCAGCTTGTCGTAGATCTCTTGAAGAGCGGCAATGTCATCATCGATTTTCGCAAGTTTCTCGGAACTTGCGGCGGCTTTTGCGGCTTCGAGGTTTTTGAGCGCTTCCTGCATGGCTGCATACGCTTTTTCTTTTTCGGCTGCCGCGGTTTCGCTCGAGGCCGCGGCAGCCGTCTGCAAGGCGACCGCATCGACGGGGGAGCTGGTTTCTGCCGCGATCGCCGTTGCGGGGGCGATTCCCGCGGCAAGTGCCGCGGAAAGGGCGATGCCCACGGTTGCTCGTCTTGCTCTTCTTGCGAGAATGTCGTTCATCTCGGCACCTCATTTCAAGGGTCGGCGACTAACTTGGTAGCACTAATGTAAGTATATCAGACGGTTTGCCCGCCATTGATCGGGTGTGCGCGTATACCCCTCTGAAAACTGAATCCCGTTAGAAATGACGAGTTGTTTACGCTTCTTTTGGGGTGGCGGTACTATCATGGTTCGAATTGAGTGTGAATGATGATAGGGAGCGCCTTTTTATGATTGAGTTGCTCAGGCGTTTCGGCGGTAAGTTTCGCCGGTATATGGTGATTGGTCCTGCGTGCAAGCTGATCGAAGTGATCTTTGACCTGCTGACGCCACTCGTGATTGCGCAGATGATCGACAAGGGCATCGGCGCGCACGACGTCAACGCCGTCGTCCACTACGGTATGCTGCTTGGCGCCATGGCTGTGATCGGCATCTCATTTACGCTCGTCTGCCAAAAGATGGCGGCGCTGACCTCGCAGGGCATGGGCACCGATATTCGCGGCGCACTCTATGGGCACATCAATAAGCTGAGCTATGCCGAGCTCGATCGCTTTGGCACGCCGTCGCTCATCACGCGCATCACCAACGACGTCAACCAGGTGCAGCTGGCCGTGGCGTTGGGCGTGCGCATGCTCATCCGCTGGCCCTTCCTGGCGGTGGGCTCCATGGTCGCGGCTCTCGCCATCGACCTTAAGCTTGGCATCATCTTTTTGATTTGCACGCCCGCCATCGGCCTGGTGTTTTGGTTTGTCATGGCGCGCTGCATCCCGTACTACAAGCAGCTGCAGGCAAAGCTCGACCGCATTGCGCTTATCTGTCGCGAGGGGCTTTCGGGCGCTCGCGTGGTCCGTGCGTTTGTGCGCGAAGACCACGAACGCGAGCGCTTTACCCGGGCCGCCGATGACCAGGCGCATGTCGCCATCGCGGTAGGCAAACTCTCGTCGATTCTTAACCCCGTCACGTTTTTGGTGATGAACCTGGGCGTGTGCGCCATCCTGTGGGTGGGCGGCATCCAGGTCAACGTGGGCGAGCTCACGCAGGGCCAGGTCATGGCGTTCGTCAACTACATGACGCAGACCCTCACCTCCATCGTGTATGTCGCCAACCTGGTCGTGGTCTTTACCAAGGCGAGCGCCAGCGCGTCGCGTATCAACGAGGTGCTTAACTGCGCGCCGAGTATCACCGACGACGGCAACGAGTCGGTCGCGCTGCCCAAGCCGAGTGCGGCGGGCGACACCGCTTTGGTCCCCGCGCTGAGCTTGAGCCACGCGAGCTTCTCCTTTGGCGCGGGCGCGGCCAACGCCGTTGATGACGTGACTCTGGAACTGCCGCTGGGCAAAACGCTCGGCATTATCGGCGGTACGGGCAGCGGTAAGTCGACGCTCGTTTCGCTCATCCCGCGCTTGTACGATGCGGGTGTCGGCAGCGTGAACGTGATGGGTGCCGACGTGCGCTCTTGGCCGCTCGACCAGCTGCGCCATGTGATCGCGACCGTTCCGCAGCGCGCGTCGCTCGTGAGCGGTACGATTCGCAGCAACCTGACCTGGCGCGACGAGTCGGTAACCGATGAGGAGCTCTGGGCGGCGCTTGATATAGCGCAGGCCGGCGAGTTCGTGCGCAACAAGCCGCAGGGCTTGGATGCCCCGGTCGAGGCGGGCGGCAAGAACTTCAGCGGCGGTCAGCGTCAGCGCCTGACCATTGCGCGCGCTCTGGTGGGCTCGCCGCAGATTCTGATCATGGACGACTCCGCCTCGGCGCTCGACTTTAAGACCGACGCGGCGCTTCGCCATGCCATTCGCGAGCGCAGCGTGCGCGGCGCCGCCGAGGGCGGGCTGCCGCTGACGACCGTCATCGTGAGCCAGCGCGTCTCGACTGTGCGCGATGCCGACATGATCTGCGTGCTCGACCACGGCTCGGTCGCGGGCCTGGGCACGCATGACGAGCTGTACGCAAGCTGCCAGCTCTACCGCGAGATCTGCCAGTCGCAGCTTCGTCGCGAGGAGCTCGAGGGCCAGCAGGGGAGCGCGGTGTCCGCTTCGGGCTCCGCTCCCACGTCCGTCTGCGCAAAGGAGGGCTGCTAGATGAATCCGTATACTTCTTCCGGCTCGGTCGCCACAATGACGGCCAATGTGTCCGGCAACGATAACCTTAACGATCTGGGCGATGGCCCGCGCCAGCCCGGCGACCCCGAGCGCTATCCCGTGGGCGCGGTGACCCGTCGCCTGATGGGCTACGTGCGTCCGCATCGCATTTCGTTTGTGGCGTCGTTTGTAAGTGCCGCCATCTCGGTGATTCTGCAGCTCTATACGCCCATCCTCATCGGCGAGGGCATCGACCTCATCGTCGCCACCGGGCAGGTGGACTTTGACGCACTGCTGCCGCTCGTCACCAAGCTCGCGCTGGTCGTGGTTGGTGCCGCGGCCTTCCAGTGGCTGCAGGGCTATTGCGTCAACCGCCTGTCCTACGAGACGGTGCGCGACATGCGCGTGGAGGCGAGCGACAAGCTCAGCCGCATGCCGCTCAGCTTTATCGACGGCCATGCCCACGGCGACCTTATGAGCCGCGTGGTCAACGACGTCGACCAGGTGGGCGACGGCCTGCTGCAGGGCTTTACGCAGCTCTTTACGGGCGTCATCACCATCGTGGGCACGCTTGCGTTTATGCTCTCCATCAACCTGACCATGACGCTCGTGGTGGTGCTCGTCACGCCGCTCTCCATCTTTGCGGCCGGCGCCATCGCCAAGCTCTCCAACAAGAGCTTTACGGCCCAGCAGCGCATTCAGGGCCAGCTGGGCGGTCATATCGAGGAGTATGTGGGCGAGCAAAAGCTTGTTGACGCGTTTGCCTACGGCCCGCGCGCTCAGCTGCAATTCGATGCCCTCAACGCCGAGCTCTACACGGCGGGTGAGCGCGCGCAGTTTATGGGTTCGCTCTCTAACCCCGGCACACGCTTTATCAACAACATCATCTACGCCGTGGTGGCCGTGATCGGCTGCGTGGGCGTGATCACGGGCGTGCCCGCGGCGCTCACGGTGGGCGGCGTGCAGATCTTCCTGTCCTACGCCAACCAGTACACCAAGCCGTTCAACGAGGTCACCAACGTTATTACGCAGATTCAGACCGCGTACGCCTCGGCGCGCCGCATGTTTGCGCTGCTCGATGCGCGCGAGCAGGAGCCCGACGCTGTGGATGCCATTGAGCTCGCCGCCCCGAAGGGCGAGGTTGCCTTTGAGCATGTGGACTTTAGCTACGTGCCCGACCGCAAACTGCTGCAGGATATCTGCATCGATGCCAAGCCCGGCACGCGCTTTGCCCTCGTCGGCCCCACGGGCTGCGGCAAGACGACGCTCATCAACCTGCTGCTGCGCTTTTACGATATCGATGCCGGGCGCATCGTGGTCGACGGGCATTCCTCGCGCGACTACACGCGTGAGAGCCTGCGCCGCGCCTTTGGCATGGTGCTGCAGGACACCTGGCTGTTCGAGGGCACGGTGGCCCAGAACATTGCCTACGGTTGCCCCGACGCCACGCGCGAGCAGATTATTGAGGCGGCCAAGCGCGCGCATGCGCACAAGTTTATCGTGCAGCTGCCCGACGGCTACGACACGGTGATCGGCGAGGACGGCGGCACGTTTAGCCAGGGCCAAAAGCAGCTGCTGTGCATCGCGCGCGTCATGCTCACCGACCCGGCGATTCTGCTGCTGGACGAGGCGACCTCGAGCATCGATACCCGCACCGAGCTACAGGTGCAGGCGGCGTTTGACGAGCTCATGGCCGGCCGCACGAGCTTTGTCGTGGCGCATCGTCTAAGCACGATCCGTAACGCCGACTGCATCCTGGTCATGCGCGACGGCGAGATCATCGAGCGCGGCACGCATGACGAACTGCTTGCAGCAAACGGCTTCTACGCCGAACTCTACCGCAGTCAATTCGCCCAGTAAGCAGGTGCGTGGGGCAAATGAATCAGGTTTGTTTGTCCCATAGGGCCATCTTGTTTTATAGCCTTTTACCTGCACGTGACACAATTTGACGGTAACTCGTGACACAATTTGACGGTATCTCGTGGTGACGATTGATCTCGATTCGGGGCGCAGGACAGCTTAACTGTTCCAAAACGAATGCGGGAACCGCGGTACCGTCAGAAAATGCAGGAGGAAATTTGACGGTCCCGTTAATAGATTTTGTGACAAGGGCATGACAGGGGGACAGGTCATTCGTCAGGTTTCTGACAGACGATATGAGCGGGACATGAAAATTGGAAGCCCCTCCTGCATGCATGTCCGCTGGTGAGGCCTGGCCCGGTTTTCACCATTGCACGCGGCGGCCGAGCACCCATCCAACGCCCAAGTCAAAATACTCAGTACACTGAGTGATTTCACTCACTATACTGAGTATTTTCTCAATTTGCTCAGGCTAGTTAAACAGCGGCACCTTATCGAGCAGAAAATCCTCCACGGTGCACGCCCCGGCCGCCGCCCCTCCCACGACGATCCGCTTGGCTCGCGGATACTTTTTTAGGAGCGTCGACATGCCGCTCTGGCCGGACTCTCCACCGCTTTTGACCTCGATGGCGCTCAGCGCATCATCCCTTCGCAGCACAAAGTCGACCTCTTTGACGCCCTCACGCCACCACATGACCTCAAAACCCTCTTCCGGCGCGCGCGCAAGCAGTCGTGCACCCACTGCCGATTCCACCAAATGACCCCGCCGCGCCGAATCATCCAGCCATTCTGCTCGGCCCTTATCGCCGAGCGCCGTCATAAACGCCGTGTCATAAACCATGAGCCGCGGGGTGCTTCGGCGCTTTGCGAGCTCCTTGTCACTGAACTTGGGGATCGCCGTAACCAAACCGGCCTTGCCCAGCAGGTCCAAATACCCGGCGACCGTGACCGTGTTACCGGCATCCTGCAGCTGGCCTACCATTTTTGAATACGAAAGCTCCTGCCCCGAATAGCTCGCCGCGAGCCAAAAGAGCGCGCGCATCAGCGCCGGTTTGCGGATATTCTCCAACGAGAGAACATCGCGCGAGATCGCCGGCTCGACGATCGCATCTCGGATATAGTTTCGCCAACGGGCGTCATCGGAAACCAGCGGCGCCGCACCCGGATATCCACCGTGATAGAGATAGTCTTCAAAAGAAAAGCCAAAGGCCTCGCTGCACTCGCGATAGGACCAATGCGGCGACCGAATGAGCTCGTAACGGCCCATAAGGGATTCTTCCAGGCCCTTGTGCAGCAGCAGCGACGACGATCCGGTCAAAATGACCTTGAGCGGCGTCCCCTCCCGGCGATCCCGGTCGTACAATCCCTTGACGACCGTGGACCAACTCTGCACCTTTTGAATCTCATCAACAACGAAAACGGCCGGGACCTTACCTCCAGACGTGAGGTTTCTTGCCTGTTGCCACTCGATTTGCAGCCAGCTGGCATCGGGATTCACAACATCGTCCGCATTGGCCACGTGACAGGGCATGTCTGCATGGTGCAACGCCTGCACGAACATGGTCGACTTTCCCGTTTGGCGGGGCCCGATTATAAATTGCATCAACGGATTATTCGTTTCCCGCATCCTCTGGGCTATCACGGCAACTTGATGGCGCTCAAACATGTCAATCTACCTCCTTGTTTCTTAAATACTCAGTATACTGAGTAAAATCACTCAGTATACTGAGTATTTTTAGAACCGGGAGATCGAACCCGCCAACTTAACTCCCTTCACCAGTGGGTTGCCGCCGCCCCCTCCGCGAGTCGAGTTTCTGGCCCTTCGTGCTGACTCGATATATAAAACTGCCATAGCCATATCGAAAAACCGGTATAGCCGGTCCCATCATCGAACCATCGCGAATGGGCCACAGGATTTCGCGATGGTTCGCAAGCTTTCGCGGAGATTCGCGACAAATCGAGAGCTGATACGCATCTTATTGTTCATATTCAAGGTCACGACGTCTCAAAAGGTATGAGGCCGGCGTCATCGAGTCAACTGGCCGGCGGCGCCGGCGGTCGAATTGACTTGAGAACCAAAAAGGGGGCCCAGCCAGATGGCCGGGCCCCCTTTTTTAATCATAGTTAATCATAGTCGTCATCGCAGACGATACCCTCATCTAGGATCTCGTTCATGTAGCGGACTGCCTTCTCGACCGGCCAGTCACCCTGGGCGAGGCCCCAGATCGGCACGGACATGGTCCCGAAGTACCTCACTCCCGTCTCGAGAAGGAGCTCCCGCGCTTTCTCGATGTCGGCTCGGAGGAACGCAAACGGGATGAACGCCTGATAGTAGATATCCATGTTCTCCGTGTCCACGGCGAACAGGCCCGCCCGTACCCTCACATCGTTCAACGCATTCGAGAATTCGGTGAAAGCTGCGCACGTGTCGGGTGTCACGACTCTGGGCGACGGAAACGTCGTGGCCATGACGCCGCCGTCCAGGACCCTCATCGAGATCTGTAGGGAAATCCGAGGGTCTTTAATGACGAAATGGGCCTCGTCGTCGGCGAGGACATGAACCGGCTCGCCGTTCTCGCCGGTAATCCAGCTCCCGTATACCCTGAGGTATCTTCTGTCGAGTCCGGCCTGATCGCGAGCGATTTTCTCCACGATATCTCGGTCCGTGGCCTTGCCTCCGAGCAGCAATTTCATCAGCGCTTTCACAGTGGATGCCCCCTTCCTAGATGGCATCACGCGGCGAGGCAGCTACCGCCGGCGACAGGATCTGCCTGCAAAACCGGAGGACGGCCCTGATGGAAGCATCATCGAGATCGCCGCGGCCAGCGCGGGTCCTTCCGAACAGAATCCACAGCGAGAGCGCCAGCGGGGCGGGGTCGACGCCAAGCTCCTCTGCCGCATCGAGAAAATCCTCTCGGCCAGAAGCTCGCCATCTTATAAATGCGAGCGCGACGCTCAGTCTCAGGGCCCGTTCGTCGACCTCCCCGCTCAGACTGCTGCTTTTGATGGCGGGCGCTTGTCCCCTACTCATTTGATTCTGCTGGAGATTCCCCGTCGTGGCCGCTTGTGTCAGAGTCGGAATCGCCGGTTACGGTTGTGGAGTTGCTTGGGGCGGCGAGCTTGCGAAACACATTCTTACGCGCGACCACTCGGTCGACGCAGTAGGCGTGTTCCGACATGTTTGCTTTCGCCGCCAGCGCGCGCCCCACACGAGCGGCGACAGTAGACGGCACGGCGCCGCCGCTCCTCTGGACGTAGATCAGGTTGTCATTCTTATAGAGCTCTCGGAGTATCTCGCCGGTATAGAACTCTCGACCCGGCTTCATGCCGTCGATCTTCTTCAGGACGTCTTTGACTATTACCGGTATCTCCTGAGGTACACCTGCCGCCTCGGTTAAAACCTGTCCGCAGGCGGCTGTGATGGATGCGGCTCCCATTCGGTCCGCCATTGCCTTAATGGCTTCAAACTCCTTCTCGTCTACATCGATACGGATCTGTGGCATGACAATCTCCTTAGAACGATTGCTTTAAGATATTAAAACCTTGAGGTTTATCCTCAAAGCAATAATACCTTAAAGCATCATCCAATCAAGCAAAAATTGGAAATTTTTGCCCCTTCCGGCGGAATCGGACTTACCGTTCCAAAACGTATGCATTTTCTGACTGTACCGCGGTTCCCGCATGATTTTTGGGACTTGCGCTGCGGGCGTATTTGCCTATTGATGTCAGCTGTGCCGTCAATCAGCAGAAGTTGGTTTACATCTGTGGTTTTAGTACTAAGATATGCTTCTAATAAAATGCATTAGCGGCTTTAGTTTTGGGGGAAACGAGGCAACGTGACTATGACGTGCTCTTTGGTGGTTAACAGCAAGAGCGGTAATACCAGGATGGTTTCGGGCGCGATCAAGCGCGCGCTGCAGGCTGCGGGTGTTGAGTTTGTCCATGCCGCGGCGTTGAGTTACGATGCGGATGCAGAGCAGGTTGCGCTCGAGGCGCAGGGCGCCTGCGCGGCCGACACGGTGCTCGTCGGTTTTTGGTGCGACAAGGGCGCGTGCACGCCTTCGGTTGCCGCGCTGCTCTCCGCTCTGCACGGCAAGCGCGTTTTCCTGTTTGGTACCTGCGGCTTTGGTGCCGACCAGAGCTATTACCAGCAGATTATCGACCGCGTGTCGTCCAATTTGGCCGAGGATGCCGAGCTTGTGGGTTGGGCAATGTGCCAGGGCAAGATGGGTCCCGCGGTCAAGCAGCGCTACGAGGCCATGCTCGAGCAAGATCCCGACAATGTCCGCTTTAAGATGCTGCTCGACAACTGGGTTGCCGCAAAGGATCACCCCACCAAGGAGGATCTGGACAACATGGCTGCAGCCGCCAAAAAGGCCGTGCTGGGGGAGTAGCTCCCATTGCCGACGGCGGTCGGTCCATCTTCTGAATGCAACGTCCTCCCGGGCGTCGGGGCACGAAGTTCCCTGCTCTACAGTTCTGCGCAAGACGAAGGCCACATTAAGTGGCCTTCTTTGCGTGCGGAACTCGCGATGAACTTCGTGCCCGCCGCCCGGGAGGGCGCCTCTATATTGATGGAAGGCCTTATAAGCTGATGATTTCATTCCCGGATGTATTCAGGGTGGGACGGGCTTTCCGGATGGGCAGGCTTTCGGAAAATGCGTCCCGGAATTTGCCTTTGGAATGGGACGTAGTTTCCCGTTGAGGTGCTTTGCGGAAAGTGCGTCCCACTCTGGGCGTTCGAAGTGGGACACGCTTTCCCAAAGGCGCTCCAACGGGAAATTGCGTCCCATTATTCGGTCAAGAAACGGGATGCATTTTCCCAATGAGGCTCAAGCGGAAAATGCATCCCGGAATTTGCGCTCAAAGTGGG
>ERZ1034992.370-NODE-370-length-26521-cov-6.903008_pt1 | contig 26521 bp, 1 predicted proteins | sample MGYA00520695_ERZ1034992 | MGnify/ENA primary metagenome ERZ1034992 (study PRJEB33766, sample SAMN09781778) | gut metagenome | biome: gut microbiome | host: Homo sapiens | place: Madagascar | study: EMG produced TPA metagenomics assembly of the PRJNA485056 data set...
CTTTTGATAAGTCCCATAGGGCCCTCCGATTTTTGTTTTATTATATGTATTATATCACAAGCGATGATTTTTTCAATAAAAATTTATTATAACTATGCATCCTTGAAAAAACACACCCGAAATCATTGTGATTTTCGGCAATTTTGCAAATGATTTTTGCTTAGCGACAAACTTTGTCGCAATCGCCCGCTTTTCGATTTAACGAAAAAGCCCCGCTTTTGCGAGGCTTTTTGCGATTGTGTAAATTAGCTCGATTAATACCTTATCAGATCTCGATAGAAACCGTGTCGGTAACAAATTGCGCGTCGGGGATTGTTTGTCCTGCCTTTACGACACCGCTCACGGCGTCTGCGCTCGTTGCAACCTTCGATGTAATAACCGTGCCGTTGTTGTCGACGACAACGCCGACTGCCGCACGAAGTTTGTAGGTTATCTTACGGTTGGACGACGTCGGAAGAGTAAATGATCTTGCGCTGTCAACAGACGTAAACATAACCGCATAGCTTGCGATAGGCGTGGATCTCGAAGGATCGTTGGACGCATACACATATGCCGTGCCGAACCATACGACGTTGAGTTTTACGGAGCTTACCGTAGCAACCGTCTTGAGCGTGCTACCGCTTCTCAACGAATCAGCTGTTATACCCGTAGGCGCAATCGAGGAATTGATTTGCTTGATTCCGACCGAAATACGCTCTTGATCCGCAAGTTGCACTATTGCGCTCTTGCCATCGGCATTTGTCGTAATACCGCTTGATTTCACGGTGTAAGACGTGTCTGCAGGCATTGAAACAATTGCATAGAAGAATTCAAGCGTTTCCGGATCGGTTAAGACATTGTATTTGTCTCTCACAATCGTTTTGCCGTCGGCATCGATCACCGTTTCCGTCTTAATCTTGCCGGTTGAGGTGTCATACTCCGGTGTCGAAACAGTGAACGTCACGATGTAAGCAAACGGCATAGTCAGTCTTGTGGGATCGTTGGGATCGATGCTGAATGCTGTTTTTGCAACGCTGTTTTCGACTGCCGAATTGTAGACGCTCGTTGTCGTAAGGACGGTCTTTCCGCTGCTGTTCTTTGTCGTCTTTGCGGAAGCCATGTTGTTTGCCAACATTCTCTTGACGAGGAACGGAATCTTGTAGGATTGTACGTTTCCGTCCACGCCGATGAGTTTTGCGGTGACGTAGATCAATCCGCCGTTGTAAGAAGGTCTGAACTCGTCGAAGCTCCAAACAAGCAAGTGGTTTGCGTCTTTCGTCGTGTAGGTTACGACTTGCGTTGCGTCGCCGTTGCCCGTGCGCTCGTTGAATTTGAGCTCGGTGGGCATTGTGGGTTTGACGTATTCGTACGGATTGACGTATTGTTCAACGCCGCTGTTTGTGCCGTTTGCATAGCCGACGAGGGCTTTGAGCGCGCTCTCGTCCGCAATGCTCACAACGCTTCTGTCAAGCACTCTGACGGTGAATCTGATGCGTTGCGTACCTACTTCGTTGGTGCCGTAGTTGTACTCGCCGCCGTAGTTGACGATTGCGTATGCGGTGTATTCTCCGCCCGCATAAGTGACGTTGACGCCGCTGAAGTCCCACGTTACCGGCAACTCAACCGTTGCGCCGTTTGCAAGCGTAACGTTGAGTTTTGTCGGGAAGTTGAGGTAATCTCTGTCGAGTTCCGCCGCCGTCATTGCGACGTATTCGCCGTTCACAAGCTTGTACGTACCGTCAAGATTATTCTTGACGTATCCGCCGATTGCCGTGCTCGATTTCTCGTAGCGATCTCCGCTATATCCGCTCTTTCTTGCAAACACGTTTGCATTTAAGTACGGATCGATGACAAATTCGCCGTTCTTGAAGAGAGCGTCTCCGTTGCCCGTTACGAGCGTTGCGCTTTCCGTTCTGCTGTTGTTGATGTGAACGGTTACGTCAACCTTTGCGCTTGCGTCGTTGTCCTTAACTCCGCCGGTGAGCGTTGCTTCAACCGCAACGTTGCCGCCTCTGAACGTGTATTTAACGTCTTGTGCGTTCCAGGACACGTTGAGAGTTTGCGTCGTCACGTAGACGAGCAAGTAGAGGTCTTTGCCGTCCGAAGTCTTGAAGTTTTCGCCGATAGTGCTTACATCGCCGTCGAACAAGGCATAGTTCTTGGTGTCTTGGTTGTAGACGTAGAACTTGACGCCTGCGTAATCCTTCTCGTTTTCGAATCCGCCGTACACTTTGTAGATGCCGGGATAAGTCGTTCCGTCGGTATCCGTGAAGCCGTGGCGTTTCTTGTAGGTGGTGTTGTAATCGTATTGATTTGCGCCGATTGCTTCCTTGCCCTCGTTCCACCACGCATATGCGGTTACAAATTGTGCGCCGACGTAGAAGGTTGCCGTCTTGTCGTAGTTCGCCGTGTTGTAGACGGAGTTTTCACTGTCGGTGTACACGTCCTTGTTGTACTTGTACGAACCGACGGACATATCGTTGTAAGCAAGGTCGCTGTTGGTGAGCGTAACCTTGGATACGCGAATCTTGATCGTCATCTCGAAGGAAGGCATGACTTCGAAGTTCTTTTCTTCGCTGTCCCACACGTGGACGGTCATCTTTCTGTCGAGCGTTGCGCTGAGGTTTGCAAGATCTCTTGCCGTGGGCGCGTTCTCGTACGAAATGAAGTAGTTGCCCTTGTCGCCGTTTGCAAACGTGAGCGTCATTCTGGACGGGAGTCTGTCTGCGCCTGCGTATGCAAAGTGGTTGTAATAGACGTATTCTTCGGGCATACCGGTCGCCTTGGTGTAGACGATGTCGATATACCTGCCGTCCGCCACGCCGCCGTTCATGCCGACGAGCGTATCCGTGACGGTCGAATACTTGCTTTCCGTGTACAAGTATTCGAGTCCCGTTCCGTCGAGCATGAGCTCTGCGTCAACGATCGTACGATCGAGCACCGTGACGGGTACGTTGACGCGTTGTTTTGCGAGCATATATCTTGCTTCGTCCGTCAACTTGAAGTCTTTGTTGTCTCGTTTCATGAAGTCAACGTAGTCCTCGATGGTGACGTAGGATTGGATACCGCTGCCGGTGATGTCCGCCTTGACGTAGCCGCCGTCCGCTCTTTCGATGCCGATGACTGCCGTTGCCATGTATGCGGTGTTGCTCGTGCCGCTCTTGATGAGCTTGTCAACGTCTGACCAGTCGAAGAACGCATCGAACGTGTCGCCGTTGACGGTTGTGATTCTCATCACGTTTGCAAGGTAAGACGCGTCTTTGTGGAGGAACGTGTCAACCACGATGGAGCGATTCTCGTAATCGGACATGTACATGATCGTTCTATCGACGACGTACACTTCGATTTCGCCGGTTTCGGTTTGCTCGTGCGCGCCTGCGTTATATCTGTAAGTTACGGCAACTTTATATTTCTTGCCGAAATACTTGGAGATATTTGCGTAGAACTCTTCGTTGTCGAAGTTGTATTCCACTCTGACGTCTTGCAAAACTTCGCTGCCGGCAACTTTGACCTTTTGTACGCTACCGTTTGCAAAGAGCGTGCTTGCTTTCGCATACGGATCGAGTCTGTAAGATTGACCGTTTGCAAGTCCTTCGATGCCTGTCGTCGCAACGGTGACGTTTGCAACCACGTTGCTTGAAAGTGCGACTTTGTCGCCGTCCATGCTGGTGATTGTGAGCGTCATCTCGCCGTTGTAGCCGCTTTGAGCCGTGTAATCGTTGCTCCAAGCAAGCGTGACGGGGATTTCCTTTCCGTTGACGCGGAGCGTCGTGGATTTGAGCAAGCCCTTATAGAAGTTGTCCGCCGTCAAGTCTGTCGCGAAGCCTTCCTTATAGCTTCCGCTTATACCGTCGAGCGTGAAGTCGTTGTTGATCGTGACGGTGTAGTCAAACGTGATGTCGCTGCCTGCAACGTAGTTGCCGAGCACGTACGCCTTGCGTGTGAACGAACCATTCTTGATCTCTTCTGCCGTCGGCATGCTTGTGTCGAGCCAATGAAGCGGTACTTTGTGATAAGTCGTGCCGTCCACCGTGACGGTTGCCGTCGTTGCGAACGTGAACTTGTCGAACACGTCGTATTCGTTGCTCATACCGTCGGGCACTATATCCGCCGCCGCGTTGAAGCCGTCGAGATAAATTCTTGCAGTGAAGCCGTCGGCTTGCGGATAGCGGATTGCAAGTCCGTCGAAGAAGAAGTACTTGCGTTCGACGTAAGAGCCGCTTTCGTCGGTGACGATTTCGTCTTTGCTAGGTGCCGCATAATCGATCCACTTGATTGCAACGTCGATTGCGCCCTTGCCTTCCGCAGTCTGTACATTTGCGGATGCAGGCAACTTCCACTCGTCGTAGACGTTGTAGCCGAGGCTCAAAACTTCTGCGCCTTCGCCTGCCACTCTGCCGCCGAGGGTCGTAAGTTTGCTTTCTCTGTCGGTAAGCTTGCCGCCCGTAAACGCATAAGACGGGATATTGACGTTGATTGCAACCTTGTTGTTGCCGATCAATGCGTAGATCGTTTGCGAGATGCCGTTGTAGTTTGCATCGGACACGACGGATTCAAACGCTCTGACGTATGCGATATAGCTGTCGCCTTTGACGAGGTTGACAAGCACCGGAGTGCCGTTTGCAACGTCGCCCCAATCGCTCGTCTTGAAGTAGTCGGAACGATTTTGTGCAAAGTTGATAGGATCGATACCGAACGCTTCGCCGTCAATGACGTGCGTTTGTTGATATACGCTGCCGGTGTAGTTGTTCTTGTCGGCAAGTTTGGCTTTAAGCTCTGCCGTCATGCCGTTCGCTCTGATGTACGAAGCAAGGTCGCCGATTGATTCGTCATAGAAGAAGTTGACGCTCTTGACGGTCTGTTGTTCGACACTCAAACGGAGCGTGATCTTTTGAGCTTCGTAAATCGCATTGCCGTTTTCGTCCGTTTTGCCGGTGTTGACAAGTGCGAGATCTTTGCCGTCCGCATCCTTGACTCTTGCTTCGACTTGTGCGTAAATCGTGCCGCCGTCAAAGATATTTTGCTCTGCTTTAACCTTCGTACATGCCGCGTTGGTGTAGTACGTCACCGTGCTCCAATCGGGGTACATGGTGTGCGTTGCCGAACCGAAAGACACTTGATATCTCTCGTGCTCTTCACTCTCGACCCAAGTCGGGTTGAGTGTATCTTCGTGCGACACCGTCACGTTGAGCGTGGACGGAGAGAGCGCGTTGACCGCAAGCGGCACGTAAACTTCTTGCTTGCCGCTGAACTCTGTGCCTATCGTGAGTTTGACGTAGAGCGGATAGCTTCTGGAATTGCTGTATCCGTTGAACGTGATTTCGTCGGACGTAAGTTTGTGCACGCCGTTGTTGTACGCGTCGTAGTAGGTTTCGCCCGCCTTGATGAACGGAGCTTCAACTTGAAGCGCACTGCCGACGCTCAAAGTCTTTGCGACTTTGTTGCCGCTTGCGTCTTTGACGTAAATCTGATAACTGTTGCCGAGAGATTCTGCCGTTATCGTCGAGTATTGATATTGATCGAAGGTCACTTCGCTGACCATGGAATCGAACACGAAGGGTTTGACGACGATTCTGACGTTGACTTCCTGTGCAAACTTGCCGACGTAAGTTTCGCTCTTGCCGATAAATCCGACTTTGTCTGTCGTTGTGAGATTCTTTGTCACCGACGTGAAGATGCTGAATCTTTCGCCGCCGACTTTTGCCTTGACGGTGATGTCAATGCCCTTGTAGAAGTTGACTTTTCCATCTTGCTTAATCGCATCGATTGCCTTTGCAAGTTCGGTGGTATCCCACTCGACGTCGTAGCCCGTCATCGAGCTTTCGGTGACAAACTTGCCGTTGACGTACTTGAAGGAGTTGAGATATGCAACGAGATCTTGCGTGCTTGCGTCGACGGACATAGAGTCGATTTCAAAGATCGTCGTGTAATTGCCGTTGCTGTCGCGCTCGCTCTTGAAGGACACTTGCGGTGCGGACGAATCTTTGGACGTGCTCATCGAGGTAAGTCTTGAAATCTTGTAGTTCTTTGCAGTGAGCGCAATAGTGTCCTCAACAGCCTTTCCGAGACCCCATTGATACGTGAAGCCGACTTTGACGACGTTGCTTTCGTCACCGCTCTTCCAAGACGTCGAACCTTGCCAATCGTACTTGAAGTCGTCGGTGTTCCACTCGATCGTGCCTGCCGGGAATTGTCTGCCGGTGGGCAACTTGCTGCGGTCGAGCACGTAATACGTTGCGTCGCCGACGGTGATCGTCTTGTAGACGTCTTTGCCGTCCTTGCTTTCGGTCACAAGACCTGCGATATACGCCGGATAGAGCACGTACTTGTTGCCGTCTTTGTTGAGGTTTGCTGTCGCACCTTTGTCGATCTCCGCTTGCGTGGGTTGAGTGAGAATCTGATATCCGTTCTCGCTCGGAGCGCCGCTTATCGGGTTGATAACCGCGTATGCCATGTTGCCCAAGCTGCCCGTCATGTAGGTGCCGAACGTGTACTTGCCGCTGGAGAAGGCAATTCTCACGAGGTCGGGAAGCTCTGCCATATACTTGGAGCTTTCCGTGTCGATATCCACGCCGAGAGCCTTTTCGCTGTACGAACCGTCGTTGTTTCTATAGAATCCTTTGACGGTTTGCAATTCCTTGTCGTTGGTGACGTAGACGGGGATTGCGTAGAGCACCGTGTTGAGCGCATAGCCGTACACGTAGCCTGCAAGACGTCTGCCGTTTTCGTCCGCCGTTTCGGAATTTGCCGCCGTCAAATCGACGGACGCCGCATCCCAAACGATATAAGTACCCGTTGCGTCCTGATATTGACTACCCGCGTTGTAGGACGTCATTTGTCTGTCCTCAATCCAAATCGGGAAGTTTACGGTTGCTTTTTGCGGGAAGAGCGTTGCGTCAAAGAAGAAACTGTCTCTGAGTTCGAAGTCTTTTCTTGCGCCGCCGGATACCGCATATCCCTTTCTGGTTGCAGGATCTTCGATAACGATTTCCGTCGGAGGCTCAACGCCGATGTTTGCCGCACTTTCGGAGTCGTCAAATTGCAACATGCCCGACGTGAACGAACTTTCATTGAAGCTGTACGGCGTGATGCGAATCATGAAGAAGTCCCATGCCTCGTTGATGTCGGTCGTAGTGCTGTTAGAGCTGCCTGCCGCAACTGCACCGCCACCGCCTGCAACGGTCTTCATGTTGTTCTTGTCGGTGGTCTTGGCTCGGTTGTACTTCATTGCCGTGCCGATACCGTTCTTTTCGCCGTTGACCATGATTTCAATCGCTTGAATACCGGGTTTTACGGTTTTGTCGCTTGACAAACCGTACTCGCTTGCCGTCGGATTGAGATCGATGTAGATGTTGATGGACGGATCGATTTCACCGCTTGCGAACGGAATCGGAAGGATACCGCCGATGAGTTTGTTGAGGTCTTGGACGATTTCACTTGCAAGGTTTTGGATCGTTCCCCACGAGAGCGACACTTTTGCCGCGTCGAGAGCGAACATCAGCGCCCACTTGGTCAACGTTACCGGAAGCGAACGCATAAACGGTTCAACGTAGTTGACTTTTTGTTGTGTCGAAGCGTTTGCTTGCACAAGTGCGTCGAGTCCGTTATAGAACTTGGTGATTTCGTCCGTGTCGCCGATGCCGTCGATGAGATATTTGCTCAAACCGCTGCCGCCACTGCCGACTTTGTTGATATCTCCGAAATAAGGCTCGCCGTCATCGCCGTCGATCTTGTCTTTCATCAATCCCATAAGGATGCAGCTTACCATAATCATAAGTTCGTTGTAAGCGTCCTTATCGAGTTTGACTTTGAGAGAAATCTTGCCTGCGCCGCTCGAAACTGCCGTTGCGCCGTTGAAGTACGGCCAGTATTCGTGATCGTTGAACAAGTTGACGTCAACGCTCTTGATGAGGTTGTCGAGTTTGACGGGATACGAATACGAGGTCTTGTCCGCATTCCAACCGCTTGCTACTTGCGTTGAGGTATCTGCCGCAGTTTTTGCGGACGGATATTCATAGGTTGAATTATCGCCATCCGTTCCGCTGACGAGTTTGAGGAGCGGCGAGCTTCCCATCATACCGCCGAGATCGAGGCAGTTGAGTGCGGAAATCAATGGGACAATCGCACCGACCAAACCGCCCGTCGGGAGCGAAAGGTTGGTGACAAAGATGTTGTTGCCGCCCACTATCGCCGAAAGACCCGTTTTAGCATTGTTGCTCTTCAAGTCAAGACGAATGTTGTAGTTTCTATCGCTGTCCGTATATTCTTTAAGGTTGGTTGCCGTGAGAACCTTTCTGCCGTTAAGCGTGATGGTCGAATGATCGTATGCCGTTGATACGTTTCTTGCTTGACGCAATTGCCACACTTTGTTTTGAATTTCGATATTCAAGCCCGGCTTCAGGTTGTCGATGGCGTTTTGGACAAGGGACATCAAGCCCGACGTCTTGGAGAACGTCAAGCCTGCATAACCCGTCTTGACGGAGTTGATAAGTTTTTCGCTGTCAACCTTGCTTTCGCCGAAGCCGAGAGACACGTTCTTGATTGCAACGTTAGCACCCGTGCCGACGCTGTCGAGCTGAGCGTTGAGGTTGATGGATTCAAATCCGCTTTCACCGAGATTGATATCGAGTTTGACGGACTTGATTGGCGGAAGCGTTATGTCGCCGAGATCAATGCCGAGCATGCCGATGAGCGTTGAGATAAACGCACTGTCGAATGACATGCCGAGACGTCCGTTTTCGATGTCGACTTGCAAATACAACGCATTGCCTGCCGCCGCTTTTGCTTCCGCGCTTGCGTCTGCGTCCGAAGTCGTTGCGTCGGAGCTTACGCTTGCGCCGGATGCGATTGCCGCATCATAGCTCGGAGTTGCGCCGAGCAATCCCGCAATACCTTGGAACTTGATCTTGCCGAGTCCCAAACCGGTTGCGTCGATGTAGATTGCATCCGAATAGATTTCATTCTCTGTGTAAACGGGGCTTGTTGCCGCGCCGAGTTCCCATCTGCCGTCCGATTGCTTCATAAGTCTTGAAGAACCGAGATAGTAGAGGCTGAGAATGGTTGAGTTGATAGGATCGCCTGCCTTGATGTCGACTGCGATGTCACTGAACAAGATGCCGCCGATGCCGTATGCGAGGATAGGCGCAAGATTGATGTTCGCCGCAATGTCGATTGTGAAGTTTATGGCTTCGCTTGCCATCGTGATGTTGATATCCGCAAGCGTGTACTTATAGTACGTCGTAGATGCCGAGTAGGTCGTGCCTGTGTAAAGCTCGTATGCGTCGCCGTTCTTGACGTAGACTTTGCCCTCGTATTGAGTTCCGCCGTCGTAGAGCGCGCCGTTGTTGAGCGTAAGCGCGGTGAACTTGCCGAACATGGATTGTCCGCCGAGGAGGTTTTCAAACAAGGAGATAACCCAGCCTGCAAGCGAATCCGAATAGCCTTCGTCACCGGGTTTGAGGTTCTTTGAAGTCATTGTGAGTTCCAAAGAAGCACTAAGACCGATTGTGGGCAGTTTGAGAGACGAGATGTCAAACGTACCCGTACCGCCGATCAGGCTGTTGAGGTCGAGCGACAAGATTTCGATGTAGCCTTGCGGTACGTTTGCGGTCTTTGCAAGTTTGTAGTAAGTCTTGCTCGAATCGACCGCCGCCGTGTCCACAACATAGTTGCCGCTTGCGTCTTTAACGTATTTGTCACCCGTGAATGATGCAAGTTCGTCGGAAGTGAGTGCCTTGTAGAAGTTCTTTCTCTCTGTCGAAAGGTTGAAGGTCTCCGCAATGCCCTTGCTTATATCTTTGGTGATTTGCGCCGCAGGTATATCGAGGCAGAAGTACAAGCCATCGCTCAATCTCAGATTGAGGCTGAACTCCGTCTTTCCGCCGAGCGAATCCATTCTGAAGAGCAAGTCGCCGATGTCGGGGAGCAAATCTTTTTGTTCGAGACCGCGGATTTGCATTATCTTCTTGTAGATTGCGTTGATAAGGTCTGCGTTGAGTTGCATCAAGAGTTTTTGAGGAGTTACGTTGATCATGAAGTATGCGTAATCTCTCAAATGATCTTTGTTGTTTTCAATCGTCTTGATGTCGGAGCTGTTTGCAACGCTTGCGCCCGTGGCACCGCTCTCTTCACTGCCGTTCAGGAACTTGCCGAGAACACCTTCGAGCAATCCGTCGAGGTTGAGGTCGGTCACCGCAATCTTCGCAGTGTTGCCGAGGATGCCGCTGAGGTCAACGTACACGGAGTTTTCGATGAGATAAACGCCGAGCAACGTCTTCTTCGCAGACGTGCCGTCCGTGCCCTTTGCATTCTTGTTGAGTTGCAAGCCGAGTTCGACTTTGAAGTTTTTGACATCGATGTTCGCAACAAGGTCGAGCGTGAGGAACGCACCGAGGTCGTTGCCGAATTCGTTGACGATGTTGAGTTTGAGCGTAGATCCGCTGATTGCGCTGTCTGGGCTGATAAGTCCCATAATCATATCGAGGAGTTCGCTCAAATCGATAATGTTTGCGTCGCCTGCTTTGCCGCTGCCGTACAACGATACGTCAATGGACATTTCAAGATGTGCGGTTGCATTTTGCAATCTCACGTAATTCGAATATGATGCGGCATAATGAGTCAAATCTTTGTCCGCTTCGGTTGCAAGACGATAGATTTCGCCGTCCTTGACGTACTTTCCGGTTGCAGATTCGACGTATTTGATTGTTCCGTCCGCATTCTTGTCGGCAAACTTGCTGTCTTTGTCAACCGAGAAGTCTTTGTTGACGGTTGCGTAGAGTTTGCCCAGAGAAATCGCGATTGCAAAGTCGCCTTGTTTGAGGTATGCGCCCTTCGTGCCGCTTGCTGTGTGTTTTGCAAACGTGTTCGTTGTCGCGTCGTAATCGTAGGTGTCGCCGTCCCATGCGGGATATGCATACGCAACGAGAGCATAATCGTCGGTGGATACAAGCACGTAAGTGTTGTCGTTGTCGCTTGCTCCGACGACGTATTCGCCGTTTGCGTTCTTAACGAATGTCGTACCGCTCCAATCGCTCGTCTTTGCATACTCTCCGTTTGCACCGTACATTGCGTTGAATTTCGCAACGGTTTCGTAGTAGAGCATGCCAACCTTGAAGCCGAGGTTGATGTCGATGCTAGGCGAATTGCCGTAGAAGTTGATCGTGATACCGCTGGTGTCCTTGGTGTTGGTCGTGCGGAGTTTGGGCAAGAATTCACCGATGCTTTGGAGAATTTCGCTATCGCTTTCCGCAAGCATACCGATAAGGTCCGCAACGAGAGTTTCGTTGAGGCCGACGGTGATGAAGTCGTTTGCGATGAGCAATCTGCCAAGCACGACGTTGAGGACGCTCCAAATATTTGCGGGGATCATACCGGTGTTGACTTCCTCGTCTGCCGCCATTGCCGCAACGGACGCTTGCGCGGAAGCGGTCGTCGCACTCGAACCGAGAATGCTTGAAAGATCGAGTCCCTCTATAACGCCGTAGGAGAAGAAGTCGCCCCAACCCACGATGTCGCCGATTTCGCTTGCGTCGAGGTTGAGATAGAGCTTGCCATCCTTAATTTCGATCCACAACAACGCTTTGGGTTGCGCGTCGCCGTGGAAGTTGGTCACGTAGGTCAATTCGAGATAAATCTTTGCGCCTTCGAGAGCTTGCAAAATGCCGACGCTCTTGTCGCCCGCAATCATCTTGACGAGATTTGCCAGTTTGAGATACGCCTTGAGATCGACGTTCAAGCCGATAAGGCTCTCGAATTCCTTGTTGTTTTTAAGTGACGTCGCAACAAAGTAGAGGTACTCTGCAATCTGGTCGTTGTCAATGAATTTGGTGAATTGATACGTCCAGTTGATAACGTCGTTGAGCGTCATCTTGATGTTGAGGTTTGCACCGAGTTCAACGCTGTCAAGCCCCGCAAGGACGCTTGTCACATCAAATTCACCACCGCCGAGCAAATCGCCGAGATTGAGCGAAAGTGCCTTGGTGTAGTTGGTGAAATCGGTGACTTTCTTGTACACCGTGCCGGTGTAAGTGTCGGCCTCTTCCATATCGGTGTAGCCGTTGCCGTTTGCGTCGATTGCTTCGTATGTGCCGTCCGCAAGCTTCTTGTATTGCAAATTGCCCTCGCCCGTGAAGCCTTGCAAATTGTCCTTTGTGGTCTTGACGTAGTTGCTGTTGCTGTCAACGATATAGAGCGTGCCGGTGAACGTTGCAAATTGATTGGTCTTGACAAGTTCTCTGTAACTGCTGTTCTTGACGTTATTGTTGCCCGCGATATCGTTGAGTCTTTCGTGGACGGGCATATAGATGCCGTCAACGTCAGTGTAAACGATGCCGTCGTATGCGTATTGTCTTGCTTTTACGACTTCGCTATACACGGGCGCAGCCAACATATATCTGTCTTCCGGACCCGCAATCGAGCCGTCGTTGCTCTTGTAGATTGCATATTTGCCGCTTGCGTTTTCCGTTGCGGTGTACGTGCCGTCGCCGTTGTCGGACAAATCGTATCCGCCGTTTTCTTTTGCGTAATACTCGTTGCCGTCAACGCCTTTGTAAAGACGCACGTAATCTTTGTTTTGGAAATTCTTTCCGTAGTAGTTGGTGTAATCGTTGTTGTCGTTATCGCGATAGAAGCTTGCATAGTAGAAGATTGAGTTCGAGCCTTGTTGCGTTGCCAAAATGTCTTCTTTTCTGCCGAAGTTTATGGATGACGACTCACCTGCAACGCCGTTCAAACCTTGGATGTTGAGACCGAGGTCGAACATGGGGACGTCGCCCTTCTCGTTGAAGAGAATTGCACCGATCGTAATGTCGTACGGATTGAGATTTTGTTTGATATAAACCTTGAGGTTGGGCAACATATCCGCAATGCTTGCACTGTCGGGCAAAAGTTCTGCAAGCAAAACTTTCGCAAATCCGGACGTAACGTTTATTGCGATTGCGTTTGTGAATATGTTGAGGAACAAACTCGTGGATGCCGAGCTTTGCTTGTCGGGGTTCTTGTCCGTCACTTCGTCGGATGCCACGGATGCGTCGGACGCATCGCCTTGGATGGCTTTGCCGACAATTCCCGTCAGCACGTCTTCAAGAGGATACTCGCTCATATCCACGAAGAGTTTTGCGTCTTTGCCGAGCAACGCTTCCGCATCGATATAAAGACCTGCTTTGCCTGTGTCTTTGTCGTTGTCGTAGTAGATGCCGAGAATGTGCGGTTTGGTTCCGTCAAGCAACTTGCCTTCATAGTTGTTTGCGTCTCTGTTTGCACTCGTGACGTAGTTGCCGTTTTCGAGCAAATCGTTTTGTTCGCCCCAAACGTCGATTGCAACGTCAAGGTCGCGCACGTCGATGCTGAACGACGGGAGAATGTAGAGCTTGAAGCCGAGGTTCAAACGAAGCGAGAAGTAGATGTTGAAGGACATATCCTCTGCAATTTGGAACTTGCCCTTCATTGCGCCGAGGATGCTGCCCAGCACGTCGCCGAGCGCTTCGTTCACGCCGCTGTACTTATCGTCGAGTTCACCGTTGACCAAAACATACAAACCGTTTTCTTTGAGTGCGTCGAGGTCGTCCGAAGCGGATACTTTGACGTAGTCGCCTTGGAATTTCTTGTACGCAATGCTCTTGATTACATCGTCGGTGGGTGCAACTCCGCCGTGCAAGCTCTTGTAAAGCTCCTCGTACACGTCATACGGGAGATAAATCTTGCCAGCTTCGAGGAAGAGTCTTCCGCTGAGCGTGAGCGAGATGTAGTAGAGGTTGTCGGTGTCAACGTACTCTTTGTATTGATAATCGGAGTACTTGGCGTCGCTGAAATCGGGTTGTTTGACAGAGCTTTCTTGTTGAACCTTGACGAAGTATTGATCATCGTCTTTGACGTCGTCGTGCGCAAGAAGCACTTTCTTTTCGGTGTTGTAGGTGTACTTCTTGTAAATGAACGTTCTTTGGATGCGCACGTATGCGGTGCCCGTCCACACGTAGTACTCTGTATTGCCCTTTTCCATCTCGCCGATGTAGTCGGGAAGTTCTGCTGCGCTTGCCGCCGCCTTTTGATACTTGCCTGCCGCGTCTTTGACGAACAAAGTGTCCTCGTCGATTGGGACGTATTTCGATTTATACTCGTAATAACGCGGAGAAGCTGCGTATTTTGCGGTGTCGAACGTGCCTGCGGTGTAATAATCGAACACCCAGTTGTCAGTGCCGTCGGTCGCTTTGTCAACGCTCGTGTAGATGTCCTCGTTCGTGTTGACGTAGCGTGCGCCGGACGCGATGTTGGAAATGTCGTGATTTCTCATTGCGTCTTCGCCCGTGACGTAATTGAACTTGGTCACGCCGACCTTGGGTGCGTTGATAGCAAGCGAAACCTTGTGATTCCACAAATAGAGGTTGATCGAGATAAACTCGTTGCGCGATTTGAGCGGTGTGACAAGCCAGTATGTGAAATTGACCGCTTCGTATTCGCCGCTTGCGTTCTTGAAGTAGAGTTTGGGCACTCTGATCAAGTAATCGTTTTTGAGTTCTTCAACCTTTTCGCAGTTGTTGATTTGAGTTTGAGTTGCGTCCGCATAGAGAACGTATGCGCCGCCGTTTTGCAGTTTGACGAAAACTTCGACTTTCTTTACGTCGTAATAGCTTGCCGTGCCTGCAACGACTTTCTTGTCGTATGCTTCGCGCTCGACTTGGGACATTTCGGACTTTTGCACGTATGCGCCGTCCGCATCCTTATAATACACGCCCTTGTTTTGCGCGCCGACGCCGCTGTACTCGGTGATGTCGAACAAGTACTTGGACTTGGTGAGCGTGTTTTTGAGATCTTTTGCGAGTTTCTTGTATTCCGCAGAAGATTTGTCAAGTCCCGCTACACTGCTCTTGAACTCGTCCACGACCACGTTTGCCTGTGCATAGGAGTATCTCGTGTTGTCGGTGTAAAGCGTAACGTTGGATTGATTCTTGAATTCGTCCGCGTCGAATTGGATAGCGTTCTCGCCCATCACGAGTGAGAGAATGCTGTTGATATAGTCTGCTTGCGCAAGAACCTTGACATATCTTGACGTAATTTGCAAACCGTATGCAAACGTTCTGATATAGCCGAGGATAGAATCGTCTTTGACGAGCGGGAAAGAAATCTTGTCTTTCTTGTCTTCTTCGCCGTTTCCGTCGTTATCGTCAGCCGCCGTCATCGCTTCTTGGGAAGTTGCCGCGATGATGCTGCTCACGAGCTTGCGGATTTCGTTTGCGTCAATGCGCAAAGACGGGATGTTGAAGTAGCTCAAATCCACGAACAAGCCGCCGTTTTCACGCTTGTAGTTACCCTTTTCGTTCTTGTAGCAATAGCTTGAATCGTAGGAGTATCTTGTGCCTGCAAACTCGCTTGCGCTGATGTATTTGTACGTGCCGTCCTCTGCAAGATAGTAGCTGCCGTTCTTGGTTTCGAAATAGTGATCGTATCTCTCGCTCGGATCGACGTAGTGTTCGCTGTAAACGTTGTTTCTCTCCTCGTCGGTAAGAAGCGTGAACGTGCCGCCGACCATGTAGATGCCGAGCATATCGTGATATTCGCTGTCGTTGCCGCCCTTGGTTTGCAATCTGACAGAGAGATTGACGTAGCTTGCAATGTCTGCGATGAGGTTGACAAGTTCGGAAGGCTTGATGTTTTCGATGACCTTTTTGAGCAATTCGAGGACGGTAAACAAATCCATGTCGCCGTCAAATTGGTCATCGTCGCCTGCGTACTTAACAAGCTCCGTGCGCATGTAGTTGAGCAGTGCCGCAATCTGAATATCCGCGTCAACGACGAGTTGGACGGAACGATTTACGTCGCCGCCATCGTCCGCTTGCGCCTTGATGACGAGAAGTTGCTCGTCGGTGAGGCTGGGCAGGAACGCTTTAAGCACTGCGCTCAAATCGATGTCGTTTTCTTTGCCGGCCTTGAATTGCGTGGTGATGTCGATGGTTTCGCTGAGCGTAAATCTATCGACGTCGTCCATATTGGTGTACTCTGCAAGTTCGTCGCCGCTAAGCACGTACGTACGGGAGTTGGTGAATGCGATATCGAGGTTCTTGATCGCAAGGCCGAGCGTAAGCGTCGTGTCGTATTTTGCGCCGTCCGAAACGAAGGATTTGTTTGCGAGTGCGCCCGAAACGAGCTTGTAGATATATTCTGCGTCGTCGCCCGAAACGATAACTTCTTCTTTCGTCGTGCCGAGAACTTCGCTGCCGTCGCCTTTGCCGTTGTCAACGACTTTCATCGCATAGGGTTTGTTTGCGGCTTCGTCGAGCATAACTCTGTATTTTGCATAGCGAGTTACGCCGTCAAGGCTCATGTCGGGAGTGATTGCACGCACATAGCTACCGTTGCTTTCTTTGACGTAGTAGCCGTTTTCGTCCGCTCTGAACACGTAGTACGCTGCGTTCGTATCTTTGAGCTTGCCGACAAGAGCTTCTTTGTCTTGTTCGGATGCCGTATAGACGGAATCTCTGTTGTATCTGTCGCCGTCGAGTCCGAGAGCCACGTCAACGGAGAGGTTGATGCTGTCGGACGTGTTGAGTTCGACTTGCACGCCGCCGTTGATTTCCTGATAGAACAAGTCTTTGATATCGAATCCGAGCAAATCTTCGGGGATGTATTCGAGGATCGTGTCGAAGAGTTTGTCTCCGAGCTTCAAGGTGAACAAGTCTTTGTTGATGAGCATTGAAAGCGCAAGTTCCTTGTCGCTGAGATTGATATCGCTCGTTTGTGCGTCGCTTGCGACAAACGCCTCGTCGGTGGACGCCGCTTGTGCGGAAGATCCTGCCGTGAAGAGAGCTTTTTCGGTGTCGAAGTCGATGATGTAATCTTTGAGAATTTCAGCGATATTAAGTCCGCCGATTGCAACCTTTTGGATGTTGAACGCGTCTTCGAGGTTGAGGTAGATCGTGTTGTTGACGTAATATGCGCCGAGCCACAAACTTTCGTAACCGGTTTCGGTGACGTTGATAAGCTCGATTTTGAGTTCGGACTTGGTGAGGTCGTAGATATCCACCATGAGCGACACGTCAAGTCTGAAGTGCGCGGAAGAATAACCCTTCGTCGTAGAGGGCATTTCAACCACGATACCCGTGAGGTCGCCTATGATAGAACTCAAAATTCTGCCGAAATCGAGCGTGCCTTCGGTGATGCCGAGTTCGAGTTCGACGGAGAAACCGACGGTGATGACAGTGTCGTAGAACATGTTGGTGGGCACGTCTTGATACGCCGCTTTTTCGTCATCGGTGAGTGCGTCGGTGTATTCGATTTCTCTGTTTGTGCCGTCGCCGTTGTCAACAAGGCGAGAGTGTTCTTTACCGTCGCGTATGTATGCCGGCAACAATTCGTTGCCTGCGCCGAATCCGATGTCGATGCCGCCGAGTTTAAGTCCCATGTTGACGCAACCGATTGCTATGTCGAGACCGAGATAGTATTCGTTGATTGCAGAATAGAGGTTGACGGTGCGATAGTACTTGCCGTTTACGTCTTTGACGTAACCGAACTTGCGAGTTTGCACTTCTTCGATCGGACATTCGTTGCCGTTGTAGCGGATGTAAGTGTCGCCTTTGATATACGTATCGGTGACGATTTCGTTGCCGCTTGCGTCCTTTCTGTACATTCTGTAACTACGCAAGCTGATAGGCGTTTCGCTCGTAGCAATCTTCGCATAGTAGTTTGCGTTGGAGTGCACGTACTTGCCTTCCGCTTTGTTGGTGATGTTGTGATATTCGCCAAGAGAAAGCACCGCAAAGGTCTTGCCTTCAGTGAGGTTACCGTTCTCGAATCTTTGCTTGTTGCCGTAGAACGTACCATCTTCACTTGCGATAACTTCGTAAACGTCGGTGGTGCTTGCCTCATAGTATTCGCCGTTTGCGACGTAGTAGACGTCGTTTGCGATACCGTCGAATTTTTCGTTCTCGTAGTAGGTGTATCTGTCGTTCTTATACTCGTTGTCGAACTTCGCTTTTTCTGTTGCGTCCGTCAAGTCGTCGATCAACTTGTAGACGGGTTCGCCGAGGTCGATACCGAGCGAAATGTTGAACACGTCAAACACGTCTTCGAGCGAGCCGAGGTCGGGCATGAACGTTGCAAGCACGAATGCGATCAACGCTCTTGTGATTTGGATTTGGAATTGAGCGTCGCTGTAAGCCAAAAGGAGAACCGCGTCGCGTTCCGCAGAGCGTTGTACATCGTCGCTTGCGGTTTGTGCGCCGTTCTTTTCTTTGTCGTCTTTCTTGCCGAACTTATCTGCAACTTTCTTTGCAAAGTCAACAAAGTTTTCGATCTTGGAATAGTTTTCCGCAGTGGATACGACTTTGGTGAGGTCGAGATAGAGCGTACCGCCGCTCAAATACAGACCGCCAAGCACCTTGTCGTTGCCGTCTTTCGTGCTTCTTGCCGTGTCGTATTTTGCAAAGTAACCGTCTGGGTTGACTTCGATAAATTCGATTGCGAGTTCGACCTTGTTCAAATCGCTGTTTTTGATGAAATCGTCAAACGAGCCGCCCGACGCAAGGCCTTGCAAATCGAGAGCCGCAAGGTCGATGTTTGCCGACACCTTCAAGCCGATGCCTGCGTTGAATGCGGACATGGTTTGCAGATTGATGATCATATCGCGGAATACGCTGGGGAGCAATCCGCCCGCATTGACGACTTCCGCACTTGCGGAATTGAAGTAAATCAAACCGCTCACGCTCAACGAAACGTTTTGATCCTGATAGGTTTCTTGACCGCATCTTGCATAAAGTTTTACTTCGCTTGCAAGAGCGTTGCGCGTTGTGGTGTTGCCGTCCGCGTCGGTTTCCGTGATTGTGATATTGTCGTCGACTCTGGTGTAATACTCGGTGCTTATAGGAGCGTCCGCGTCATTACGGTTGACGTAGAGATCTCTTGCGGAGTCGTAAACGTATTCGCCGTTGGGATCGAGGTCATATCTGACGGAATACGCATATTGTTTGCCGTCCTCGCCTACTTTTACGGTTGCGAAAGAGCGAGAATACATCTTTACGCCGGTGAGGTCTTCTTTGGCGTAGCGTTTTGTTCCTTCGGGCAAGACTTCGCCGTCTGCGATAAGCCTGTATTCGCCCGTCGTTTCGTCAAACACGTACGCACCCTCTGCGTCGATATTGAAGTTCGGCTTGCGATACATGCCCGTCTTGAGCAGATATTCGCCGTTTGCGTCCTCTTTGAAGGTGTAGTAAATGCCGTTGTTCTTCGGTTCGGTTTCTCTTTGATAACTTTCGCCTCTGAATCCGCCTATGATTGCAACGATATTTGCGATGTAATCGTCAAGAGAGATAAATTCAAGTCTTTCGTCGTTGTCGAGAAGAGTTTGATACGTATCGACGCTTTCGAGATCGACTTTCGCGTCAAGACCGAGGTTGAGGTCGATGGTGTATTGTTTGTTCGTGCCGTCCTCGTTCTTTTTGATCGGATCTTTCTTGTTTGCAAGAGCGAGTTTAAGTTGCAACGCAAGAGCGTCGTTCAATCCGCAGTATGCAAACTTATCCGTTTGCGGATAGAGGTAGAGGCCGCTTTGCGATTCGTCAACCACGACGTTTTGAGAATCGATGACTTGTTTGAGGAGCATCGAAAGCACGTCGTTGATGAAGTTGGAACGCACGAATACGCCGAGATAATCTATTCTGTTGAGAGAGCCGCTTTCCCATGGTTTTGCGGCAAGAACGAGCTTGGAAACGATTGCGCTCACGACTTTTGCGATATTCAAACTTTCGTCCTTTTCGTCCGCGGCCGTTTGAGCGTCGGAGCTAGAAGAAGAAAGTTCCACGCCGAATTTTTCAAGCACGTCGATAAGACCGATTTGAACGCGAGGCCCGCCCACACCGTTCATGTCGATGTAAACCGTGTCTTTGATGAGATAAATATTTATCTTGGTGTTGCTGCCCGGATGTTCGTAGTCGAAATCGATGCCGATGCTTGCTTCGATGCCGTTGAGCAACGTTTTGAGATTGAGTTTGCTCAGATCGAACTTTGACAGATCCTCCAATCCCATCTCTTGCAAGTTGAGTCTTGCCTTGACGTCGAGTTTGAAGCCGTCGTCCATCTTGTCCGAGAGCATAAGGTTGAGTCCCAGACGTTCGAGCAATTCGCCGACGCTGAACGCGTTTTTAATCACGTCAAAACCTATTTCCTCGTTGTCGGTGTTGATTCTGATTTGCGGAAGCATTGTTGCAAGCACGTCTTTCAAACCGTCCATGCCGAGAATGACGTTGAGCAATTCGTCAAATTCAAAACCTTCGCGGATATAATGTCCGTTGTCGTCTTGCACGAATCTGTTGTCATACAGATTGAGAGAGTATCTGTCCTTGGGCGAGAACGCTTCGAGCGTCTTTGCGTCGTCAACGTACACGTAAGTGGAGCTTGCATAGTAGTCTACAATGAGGCTGAGGTCGAGCGAAACGACGTGCGCGTTGTTGAGTTCCCGATAATATCTTCTGAAATTGCCGTCCGCAGATTCGACGTACTTGCCGTCCACAAGGCTGTATTTCTTGCCCGAGAAGGAAGAATCGGTGATTTCGACGAATTTGTCGATACCCTCTTTCGCTTTTGCATCGATGGTGTTGAAAGCGTTACTGCTCTTGCCCGTTGCGAGATCGATGTTGTCGATGCTCACGCCGAGAGAGAGGAGATTGCTGTCGATATCGACGTTGATTGCGATAGACGGATCGAGTTGCAAATCGACGCCGACGGAGATGTCGAGGTCGAGTTTTTCGATGATGGTTGCAATGTCGGTGCTGCCTTCGCCCTTTGAAGTGAGTGCGGCAATAAGTCCGACAAGCACGTTTTGCATGACGAGAACGCCGAGTTTGCCGTCGGCGATGTCAAGCACGAGTTGCATTTGCTCGTCTGCGCTCATAGCGTTTACGGTGTCCGAAGCGGTCGATGCGCCGGAATTCTTGCTTGCAGACGAATTGAGATCACCCAAAAGTTTGGTGATTGCGTCGCAAATGATCTCGCTGATATTGGTTTGTTCGATGTAGAACGGATCGCTGCCGAGGTTTCCGAGGTCGACGTAGACGTCGCCGCCGTTGACGTAAATCGCTATTATATTCTTATTTGTTATTTTATTCTTTATTTCAAGAACAATATTGCTGTCGTTGGGTTCGTTGAGAGCGAGGTTTGCGCCCACGCTGATTCCGATTTGATAATCGATGTTGTCAAACATATCCAAACCGAGTTTCAAACCGAGATCCGCAAGGAACAAATCGAGGTATTTTTCAAGGCGAACTTGCTCTTCTTGTCCTTTGAGTTGCAAGTCAAGTCCGAGTTCGACGTTGAGAGAAAGCGTATCGAGATTTTCGGCAGTCGTATAAATGGAGCTGTCGAAATCGTCGGGCATAACGCCGTCCTCTTTGCCGAGTCCGAGATTGATCTCGGAGATTTCCAAGCCGAGATACACGGGATCGATTTGGAGATTGAGAGCAAGATTGTACTTCCACGTAAGAGCAAGATAGCTTCTGTCGGGATTGAGCTTGATAAACTTGTCGGGATCGATTTTCTTTCCGGCAAGCATTTGTACAAGCGTTACGACAAGAGCTTCCGCAAAGTTGATTTGCACGCCCTTCGAGTCAATGCCGATATAACCGATAATTCCGCCGAGCACCGAGCCGAGCACGCCCATAAGATCGATGCCGCCGTCATCCGCCGTCATCGCTGTGCCGCCGTTGCCGCCGTCGCCTTTGCCTTTAAGCAAACCGCCGAGCAATGCGCCGATGTTGATATTGGCAAGAGCGATGTGGAAATCGTTGCTCAAATCGAGATATACCGTGCTGACTGCGTCGCCTTGTGCGTTTTCACCCGTGCTTTGCAAACGGAGAGCGAGGATGACGCTTTGCACTTTTTCCGCATTGGTCATCTTGTCTACGTCTTTGATGCTCTTGTTGTAAATTTCGATAGCGATATCGCTGTGAGAAGCGATGTATGCAATATCGAGGAGGCTTGCCGCTGTATAGAGTTTGTCGTTTTCAAACAACACGGAGTTTTCGTCCGTTACGTTGACTTTGACGTAGTTTTCACCGACGAGAACATATCCTTCGCCTCTGTAATTCTTTTCGGAAACTTCGCTCAGTGCGATTCCGCCTGCAACGTATTGTTTGACGTATACGTCGCCCTCAAACGACTTGCGCTCTTCGTCCGTAAGAAGCGTGTATTTTGTGCCGTTGAGTTTGTACACCTCGACGAATTTGGCAAGATTTGCCAGTTCGGATGCGGCGTATTTGACAAATACCGCATTTTGAGTGAAGTCAATGGGAACGTTCGGATTGAGATGTGCGTTGAGTGCGATACGGAATCCGATTTCGGCACCTGCTTCGACAGGCACCTTATAGGTGAGAAGAAGTTGTCTGATGAAGGAGTTGAGTTCGGGATTGCTGTCGTCGAGGAAGTTTGCAATCCACTCGCCCACCGTCCAGGACTTGTTGCCCGCTTCCGCACCAACGGTAAACGTGCCTTTGAGTTCGGCAAAGATCGACGGCAAAGCGATGTCGCCGTAATCGTTGAAGAGCGTCACGTCTTCGAACACGTCGCTTGTGTCGCCTTGCAAGTAGGCTGCCATCGTTTGAGTTTCTTTGTTGTTGCGCACGATTTTAACGGGTTCTACGGAGTCGCCGCCAATCGTGATGTTGATGGGATTGAGAATAGAACCGTCCGCCGTTTTGACGGTCGTGCCGATATAAATTTCCGCTCCGCCGACGGATTGACCTGCGTCGTTGTTTACGTCAACCGCAACTCTAACGGGTTTGTTGTCGTATTTGTCTTTGACGTTTGCCCATGCGATTTGCGCCCATGCGGTGAGTTCGTTTGCGTCGAAACCGAGGAGTTGATAGATGATGTCCGTCAATCCCTTTGCGATTTGAAGTTTCAAATTGTCGGAAGAAAGCGTTGCGATAATGTCGAGAGCAAGGGCTTTTTTCGCCGCTTGATCGTTTGCGTCGCCTTCCTCGGCGGTCATTGCGTCCGCATTCGTGCCGCCGTTTACGATAACGGTGGAATCTTTTGCGAGCAATGCGAGAATGACCTCATAGAGGTCAACGTCGGTTTTTACTTTGTCAAGACCAAAATTCTTTGCGTCGATATAAAGCGAACCGCCGGTGTAGTAAACACCGAGCAAAACTTTGCGTTCTTCGGCAAATTTCTTGCCGGTGAGTTCGACAAGCAATTCGCTTACGTTGCCTTTCGTATTGATTTGAGGCGCACCGAACAAATAGTCGATGATAGGCGACAAATCGAGTTGCCCCGCAATACGCAACTCGTAGTTGAGCGACATCTTCTCGTCAAATGCGAGCGTTGCTTTGGTTATATTCTCTTCTTGGTAAGTACCGTTTGAATCTTTATAATAGAGCTTGCCCGTGTAGTCCGAGGGGACGGGATTCGAGTCGGTGATTTCAACGTATTTTCCGTCTTTGAAATAGTGTGTACCCTTGCCGAACACGAGTTCTTTTGCGCCTTGGTCCGCATTGAAGTCAAGACCGAGCGTAAGATCTATCCCAACGAACGGATATTCGAGGATTTCGGTGAAATCTTCGCTTTGACGTCCGTCGTTTGCAAGATAGTTTGTCGCCTTGTCGTTCAAACCGGCAGACAAACCGCTGAGTGCGACGTTGAGGTTGACGTTGTTGCCCAAAGACATGAACACGCCCAGTTGAAGTTCGGGCAAATTGAGTCCGTCGTTGAGAGCGATGCGTATACCGCCGTCGAAGTCGGTGCTTGCAAATTCAATCTTAACGCCATCGATGTTGAGCAAATCAAGCACTTGTTCGAAGAGGTTGGAAGCAAGCACGATTTCAAGAGCGTTATTGCCGAGATTGAAACCGTCGAGAATGCCCGCAACGAATCCGAGCACGGCGTTGATATCCATGCCGCCGCCCGTCGTGTCGTCTGCGGCGAGAGCTTGTCCGCTTCCCGAGCCGCTTGCGCCAATGCCGAGAGCTGCAAGAAGCTCTCTTGCGTTAACTTTGATTTCTTTGACGTTTATGCAAAGGATGTCCGCTTTGAGATAAATCCAACCGTCTTGCAAATAGAGCGCAAGCACTTCTTCGTTGTTGGATTGCTTGGATATTGCAATCTTCGCGGAAGATTTGAGGATCATATCGAGGATTGCGTCCGCGTTGAGACCGCCGGTGAGGTCGATATCCGCGTTGATGTCGAGTTTAAGACCGCCGTCGATGTTTCCGAGTTCGATCAATGCGGTGAGCAAAACGCCCTTGAACATCGTTCCGATGTCTTGATTGGGCATGTCGACGGTGATCTTTGCAAGTTCACCTTTGAGTGTATTGACGTCAACGGTAAGTCCCGTCGAAACGTTTACGTGGAGCAAATCGGTGTTAAATTTGCCGTTTTTGAGGATGGGCAAATATGCGTCGGGATTTGCTTCGAGTTCTTCTTCGAGTTTTTCGAACGTTGCGTTAAATCCGGGCAAATTGTTGATTTTACCAAAGGTAACTCCGACGCCGAGAGCAAGTCCGACGAGCGGTTCCGCATTTTCTACGCCGAGATTTGCGGACAACGTAAGAGTCTTCTCTTGTTGTGCGCCGAGATTCTTATAAACCAAAGACGCATCCTGAATCGGAATTTTCGCACCTGCGTTCTCGCCCTTGAACACCATACCGAAAATGGTGTCGAGCAAATCTTTGGTGAGTTGAACTTCGATGCCTCTGATATTGAAGATGTCGCCGTCCATATCGAGATTGATATGGTCGAGTATCATATTGATCAATGCCAAAACATCCACGCTGCCGTCGGAATCCGCCGCCGCAAACGCGCCGTGTTGAATGACGATTTCGCCGTTATCTACAAGGGTTTGTTGAATATTTTGAGTGGTTGCTCCGCCCTTGAGTCCGTCGAGTGCGCCCTTGATTGCGGCAAACGCCTTGTCTACAAGCTCGCCGAGCAGGTCATTGACGTTGATGTCGTCGATTTTAAACTTCGTTCCGTTCGAGCCGAGCAAACCGCTTGCGTCAAGATATACGCCTTCTCTTGCGCCCGTGTAGTATGCCGTGACGCGTTTTGCACCGTTTCTGCCGAGAATTTCAAGAGCGAGTCTTGTCTTTTTGGAATCTCTGTTGTTGATTTCGCCTTGGAGCTTGATCGTCAACTCAACCGTACCTTTTTCGAAGTTAATTTCCTTTGCAAAGAGCGGTTTGAGAGCTTCGAGCATCTCGGGTTTGAGATTTTTGGTGAGAAGATTTGATATGAGAGTGCCGAAAGAGCCGATTACGTTGTCAATCGACACTGTCTTTTTGTTGAAGTCGAGAGAAAGAGTTATCGCGCCGTCGAGAGTGAGGAAGGAATATTTGTTTTCGCTTTCCTTGACGGAATCGTAAAGGGACTTTTCACCGTCCTGAATGGCGGTGTTGTTTTCGTTGCGAGATTTCAAAAGCGCAACGACGTCAAGGTCGGGGGTACCTGCGAAGTCCGCTTTTGCGTGTCCGAGATCGATGCCGAATTCGGATTGGAAAGTGCCGTACTTTTCTTCGACGCCTTCAACTCCGTAAGAGTTGAGGTTGACGTCGATGTTGAAATTGACGCCTTTGAGCGCACCGTTCATGATGTCGGCTTCCAAATAAAGAGCCATACCCGCAAGCGCACCGAGCTTGCCGAGATCGAGGCCGAGCACGTCTTTTACGAGATTGATGATGTTTTCGGGGATAAGACCTTGAACGAGCGGAATAATGCTGACGATAAGACCGAGATCGCAAGGCATACGCAACACTTGATGACCGTTGCCGTAGTCCACGATCGTGCTCTTGCTTGCGCCGAACAAAACATTGACGAGCAATTGTTCAACCGTCAAATGAGCCAAATCGATTTTGATAAGGCTGTTGATGAGTCCGCCGATGTCATAACCCATAAGGGTGTCGTAAAGAACGGAAGAGAGATCGAGTTGATCGAGAGCGTCCGCAAATCTGGACACAAACTTCGTCATATCGATCGTATCGGTGTAAACGATGTGCACGCCGTCCCCTTTCTTTATTCCGCGCATGTCGGCAACCAGCTTGCCTTCATAGTAGTACGCGCCGAAAAGCAAAGTGCCTTCACCGTTTTTCGCCATCGTGCAGACGGTGTCTTTGTCGACGGTTCTGCCGTTGATTTCGGACGTGAGCTTGCGGAACTCGACGAGGATTTGGCTCTTGGAATCGTCTTGCGAATCGATCTTGCTTGCAAAGCGCGCCACGATGAGTGAATCGTAAGAGTCCTTGGAGAAACCGAGCACAAAAGCCGTGTCGACGTTTATGTATCGTTTGTCTTTCTCCGAGTGAGCCTCTGCAAGAGCCGCCGCTTTAAAGATATTCCACGCCTCTTGCGAGCCGAGATATTCCGAGTTGTCGATATCCGGATCGGGTGTGGGCGTAGGAATAACGGGGGTATCCGTGTTCCCGTTGTTTGTCGGATTGCATGCAACCATGCCGAAAAGCATAACGCTTACCAGCACGAGCAACAATACGAGCGATAACTTTCTCATTCTCATAATCTCCTCCGAAACGCATGCTTTACGCGTGTAACGCATACGTGTAGATTATTATAC